>Ga0111539_10009001_pt1 | contig 12638 bp, 10 predicted proteins | sample RhiMethybrSRZTD1_FD_79667 | JGI IMG/M metagenome (GOLD analysis project Ga0111539, IMG submission 79667) | Populus rhizosphere microbial communities from Tennessee, USA - Rhizosphere MetaG P. TD hybrid SRZTD1 (version 2) (version 2) | ecosystem: Host-associated > Plants > Roots > Rhizosphere >...
CTTTTGGTCCTTTTGGTACGGGTGCTCGATGGAGTCAAACGCATGCGTCTGTAGCCCAGGGTGGCGCGGGTTTTGCGCGAGAAGGCCGACGCACTTTGCGACCTGCTTGAAAAGCCCCTCCGCCTTGCGCGCCTTCGTCTCCCCTGCTTTCAGCCGAGCCTCCGTCGCCTGAAGCGCCCGTTTGCGGAGCTCCTCATAGGTCTCTTTTGCTGACCGGGTCCAGCGGAGCTCGAACCTCATTCCTCAGGAATCGAATTCAGGTACTTCTGGTCACGTTTTGGGAGCGGAGGGGATTCGGCAAGCTCGCCGGCCCTGGCCTCGCTGAGCCCGCGTCTTACGGCGGAAAGCGCCTTCTTGTTCTCGTAGAGCCAGGCCTCGCGCTCAGGGATGACACGGGCAAGCTTCACGCGGACCTCGTCGTCAGAGAGCTTCTCGACGATGACCGTGCGATTGGCGAAGCTCTCTCCGAGAGTCACGCGCCCCTTGGAGTCAGCGTTCTTCGTTTGCGTAGGTAAAGGCATACTTTAAAGGTAGCATCTATTTCCACGGTGGGCAAGTGGGCATGTGGGAGCATGGGTAGGTGGGAACACCAGGTTTAGGGGAACACTATGTCTTTGGGAACACCGCGCCCTGGCTTTCCAAGGCGCGAGTGCCTGCCCCGCGAGGAGATTCAGGTCTTCTTTTGCTCCTCGGCGCCGTCTTTCGCCGGCGGATCCGCCACTTTGGGGCCCACGAGGACCTGCCCGAGCTCGGAGGTCTTCACTTCCAGTCTGCCGTACGTCGTCCAGACCTCGAAGCTCTGGACGTCGAGCCTGCCTCTCGGCGCGAAGCGCTGCGCGTCGATCGTCACCACCATCGGCTCGGTGCGGCCGGGCTCCCCTGCGACGAGGCTCAGCTCTCGATCCGCTCCCAGCTTTTCGGGCGCTGCGGAGGGAAAGCTAATGCGGCGCACCTCGCTCCACGGCAGGCTCAGCGTCCCGTAGTCCGTCTCGAGCCGGAGGTCCGGCCCTTTGACCTCTCCGATGAGCTTTCCGCCATCGCGCAGCACGAAAATCGCCTTCCCCGGCGGCGCCGTGCCGACGTAGCTGAACGGCACTTTGTCGAAGTACGCCTCGAGGAAGCCGATGAAGTGCTCCTCCACAAGGTCGGCGTTCTCGTCGAAGAGCTCTTTGAACGATTTCCTCACGATGGAGAGTCGATCGCCGCGCACTTTGAGCTTGAGCTGGCACTTGCCGGCAGCCTGGGTGTACTCGACCGACGATCCGCCGCGCGTGATCTGAATGCTGAGCGCGCCCGGCCCGTTCTGCGTAAGGTGCAGCGATTCGTCTCCGCTCGCGCCGGTGATCTGGAAGTCGAGAGTCGTCGCTTCTCCTGCGCCGCCGATCCGAATGATGACGTTGCCCGATCCGCCGCGATGCGTCGAGATTCCGCTACTCGGCGTCTGGATGCGGATCATGCCCGCGTTCGGGAAAGCCGCCACGGCCACATCGAAAAGGCTGCGGCCGGACGAGCCCGACGGGTCCAGTCGAACCGCGAGCAAGCCGCTCTCGACTTTGAAGTCGATCAACTTCTCGAAAAAGCCGCGTGATTGGCGCGCGAACTCGCTCGGCGCAGCGCCATCAGCGCCCAGCACGAAAGTGCAGAGGAGAAGGGATAGGTTCATGGCTCGGGGAGCTCTTCAGAGCGCCGCGTCCACGGGAGTCCGGTGGATGCTTGGTACGGATCATAAGGCACTCGCGGGGTCTGGAATAGCGAAAGATGGCGGATCGCCGCGCAGGAATGGACGCCGCTCCGCGCAGGCCGCCTTTTCCCTTGCAATGGCCTCGGGCCGCTGCGAAAGTCGCAAGCATCCCACCGAATTGCTTCCATTTTTGAGCAGTTTTCCATGCGTAATTCGAATCGATACACGAGGCTAACCAGGCCCCTGGTCCGCGACGGCGGCGTGCTTCGTCCTGTTTCCTGGGACGTCGCGCTGCGGCGCGCCGCGGATCTCCTGCACGGCGCCATCGAGCGCCACGGCCCATCCACTTTCGGGCTGTTCAGCTGCTCGAAAGCGACGAACGAGGTGAACTACACCGCGCAGAAGTTTGCGCGGTCGGTCATCGGATCCAACAACATCGACAGCTGCAATCGGACCTGACACGCTCCCTCCGTCGTCGGTCTGACGACTGTACTGGGCGCCGGAGGCGGCACGAGCTCCTACCGCGAGGTCGAGGAGACCGACGTCATCGTGCTGTGGGGCTCGAACGCCCGCGAGACCCACCCCATCTTCTTCCATCACGTGCTCAAAGGGATCCGCAACGGAGCCAAGCTCTACGTCATCGATCCACGCCGCACGAGCTCGGCGCGCTGGGCCGACGCGTGGCTCGGAATCAACGTGGGGACGGATATCGCGCTGGCGAACGCGATGGGGCGCGAGATTGTGGCGAGCGAGCTCGTGCACCGGCCATTTGTCGAGCGGGCGACGACCGGATTCGAGGAGTACTGGACGTGTGTGAAGCCGTACACGCTCGAGAAAGCGGAAGCGATCACCGGGGTTTCGAGCTCCGTGATCCGCGAGCTTGCCCACGCGTACGCTCGCGCCGACCGCGCCCAGATCTGTTGGACGCTCGGAATCACGGAACATCACAACGCGGTCTACAACGTCACTTCGATCATCAACTTGGCGCTGCTGACCGGGCACGTTGGACGATACGGCTCCGGTTTGAACCCGCTGCGCGGCCAGAACAATGTGCAGGGTGGCGGTGACATGGGCGCGCTGCCGAACAAGCTGCCGGGAGGGCAGGACGTCGAAGACGCCGAGAGCCGAGCGCGCTGGCAGGCGTTGTGGGGCGGGGCTTCGATCCCGGCGGAGCGCGGCAAGCACCTCACCCAGATGTTCGAAGCCATGGAAGAGGGGGAGCTGACGGCGCTCTTCGTGCTGGGCGAGAACCCCGCGCAATCGGAGGCGGACAACACGCGCACGCTCCGCCTGCTCGAGAAGCTCGACGCCTTGATCGTGCAGGACATGTTCCTGACGCGCACGGCGGAGCTGGCCCACGTCGTCTTTCCCGCGGCGGCGAGCTGGTGCGAGTCGGAGGGCACCGTGACGTCGAGCGAGCGGCGCGTCCAGCGCGTCCGAAAAGCGCTCGACCCCCCGGGCGAGGCGCGCGATGACATCGAGATTCTCTCGGATCTTGCCCGCTGCATGGGCCGGGACTGGAAGCCCACCACCGCGCGGGAAGCTTGGGACGAGCTGAGGAGCCTCTCGACGTGGCATCGCGGCATGTCCTACGAACGGCTCGAGGAGCTCGACGGCATCCACTGGCCGTGCCCAGACGAGAGCCACCCGGGCAGCCAATTCCTCCATGGCCGACTGTGGAAAAACCCGATCGAAGGGCCTCGTGCGCCGTTCCTTGCCGCCGAAGATGAGCCTCCTGTCGACGAGCTGAGCGATGAATTCCCGCTCCGCCTCACGACGGGGCGCCGGCTCGACTGCTTCAACACGGGCGTCCAGACCGCAGGCTACACGTCGCCCCTGCGCCGGGGCGAGACGCTGGACCTCTCGCCCGAGGACGGCGCCCGCTACGGCGTCGAGCCGGGAGAGAGAGTCCGTGTGGTCTCCCGCCGCGGCTCGGTGATCGCGCCGGTGCGGTACGACGAGTCGCTCCGACCGGGGCTGGCGTTCATGACGCTCCACTTTCCCGACGAGGTCAACACGAACGTCCTCACGATCGACGCCACCGACCCGCTCTCCGGTACCGCGGAATTCAAAGCGTCGGCGATCCGGATCGAGAAACTGGATGCGGAGATTTCTCCGCCGCTCGGCGCGGTGGCCGCCGCCGCAGCGTCGGGGGCCGAAGAGCGGAGGCCCTGAGTGGACCTGCGCTGGATCCCTGGCGCCGCGGCGACGCCCGAGGAGCGCAGCGCGGTCGATGAAGCTTTCGGCGATGCTCTCGCGCCGACCCCTGCCACGGGACCGGACCGTGGCGTGCGCGTCGCCCGGGAGGGCGGCGCCGATCCGGGAAATCGTCACCTCCTTCTGCCTGCGTTCCATGCGGTCGTTCGCCGCGCCGGCTGGATCAGCCCCGGCGCCATGAACTACGTCTGCCAGCGGCTCGGCGTGCCTCCTGCCGAGGCGTACGGCGTCGCGACGTTCTACAGCATGCTCAGCACCGAGCCGAGGCCGCCCGTCGCGGTGCACATCTGCGATGACATCGCCTGCAGAGTTGCCGGCGGATCGGAACTGGTCGCCGAACTCGAGCGCCAGTGGGGAGCCGAAGGGCAGCCGGCCGCTGGGGGCTCGTTCGTCTGGCACCGGAGCCCCTGCCTGGGGCAGTGCGAGCGCCCCCCTGCCGCGTTTCTTCAGTTGGCGGGCGCGTCGGGCAACGAGCGCGAGGTCGCGCCGGCCTCGTTCGACGAGATCCTCGCGGCGAGCCGCCACGAGGTCCCTCGGAGCGGTGCCTTGTCGGCGCCGCAGACGCAGCGACCCGGCAGAGAGACGCTGCGTCTCCTCCGCCGCGTCGGCCGCGTGGACCCGGAGAGCCTCGACGACTACCGTGCCCATGGCGGCTACGCCGCGCTGCGTCGCGCCATCGAAATGGGTCCTGAGGCGGTGCTCCGCGAAGTCACCGATTCGAAGCTCGTGGGCCGCGGCGGGGCGGCTTTCCCCACCGGCCGGAAGTGGGAGGCCGTCGCTCGTGCGCCCGTGCGGCCTCACTATTTCGTCTGCAATGCGGACGAGTCGGAGCCGGGGACGTTCAAGGACCGGGTGCTCCTCGAGGAGGATCCATTCGCCGTCGTCGAGGCGATGACGATCGCGGGCTTCGCGACCGGCTCGGAGAGCGGATTCATCTACGTGCGGGGCGAGTATCCGCTCGCCGCCGCGCGCGTCGCCGGCGCCATCGCCCAGGCCCGATCGCGCGGATTCCTCGGCGCGGATGTGCTGGGCCATGGCGTGCGCTTCGACATCGAGCTGCGCCGCGGGGCGGGAGCGTACATCTGCGGCGAGGAGACGGCTCTCTTTAACTCGATCGAAGGTCTGCGCGGCGAGCCTCGCAACAAGCCGCCGTTCCCCACGCAGGAAGGTCTCTTCCGAAAGCCCACGGGAGTCAACAACGTCGAGACGCTCGTGAACGTCCTCGACATCGTGCTCCAGGGCGGGCAGGCTTTCGCTGCCACGGGCAGCGGCTCGTCCACGGGCACGAAGCTTTTTTGCGTTTCGGGTCAAGTCAAGGAGCGTGGAGTGTACGAGGTGCCGTTCGGCGCCACGCTGCGACAGCTCGTGGACATGGCCGGAGGGCTCCTCCCGGGCCGGCGCCTGCAGACGGTGCTCCTCGGCGGCGCCGCGGGAGTGTTCCTGGCGCCCGAGGAAATGGATATGCCCCTCACGTTCGAGGCGGCACGGTCCGCCGGCGCGACGCTCGGCTCGGGAGCCGTCCTCGTCTTCGATGACACGGCGGACATTCAGGACCTCGTGATAAGGATCGCGGCGTTCTTCCGCGATGAGTCCTGCGGCCAGTGCGTGCCCTGCCGCGTGGGGACCGTGCGGCAGGAGGAGGCGCTTCGACGCCTCGAGGCCGGCGCGCCGAACGGATCGCCAGCCGCAGCGGCCGAGTTGAGTCTCGTCGCGGAGATCGGACAGGTGATGCGGGACGCTTCGATCTGCGGTCTGGGGCACACGGCCTCGAGCGCGGTGGAGTCGGCGATCCGCAAGCTGGGGCTTTTCGGAGGAAGGAAGGCAAAGTGAACGACGCGGCGCGGCCAGGGGGGCTCAGGACGGTCGAGCTGACGATCGATGGTCGCAGCGTGGCCGTGCCGGAGGGCTCGACGATCCTCGACGCCTGCCGGGCCCTCGCCATCGACACTCCCACGCTCTGCTACCTCGAGAACCTCACGCCAGTCAACGTCTGCAGAGTCTGCGTCGTCGAGCTGGAGGGCTCGCGGGTGCTCGTCCCGGCTTGCTCGCGCCGCGTGGAGCCGAAGATGTCGGTGCGCACGGACAGCGACCGCGTTCGGCACAGCCGGCGGATGGTGCTCGAGTTCCTCGCGTCGTCCGCGGACCTTTCCCGAGCGGGGAATGAGGTGCGCCGCCAGATGGAGCGCTACGAGGTCCGACCTGAGAGGTACGGGCCTGCCGCTCCGCCCGCCGCCGCAGGCGAAAGGGATCAGGTCGCTCCCGGCCACCACCACGCCGTCCCCGCCGGCCTTGCGGAGACCGTCCATCAGCCGGTGAAAGTCGACAACGAGCTGTACGTGCGCGATTACGGCCGCTGCATCCTCTGCTACAAATGCGTCGAGGCGTGCGGCGTCGACGCCCAGAACACATTCGCGATCACCGTCGCCGGCCGCGGCTTCGGTGCGAGGATCTCCACCGAGTACGCGACTCCGCTCGGCGACTCCGCGTGCGTCTACTGCGGGAACTGCGTGGGGGTTTGCCCCACGGGCGCGCTCATGGCGAAAAGCGAGTTCGACCTGCGCGAAGCCGGGCGATGGGAGCCCGCACGCCAGTCGATGACGGACACCATCTGCCCCTACTGCGGGGTCGGATGCACCCTCCAGCTCCACGTGCAGGACAACCGCATCGTGAAGTGCACCTCGCCACTCGACCACGACGTGACGAGCGGCCACCTGTGCATCAAAGGCCGGTTTGGCTGGGAGTTCGTGCAAAACGTCGAAAGCGCGACGGAACGGCCCGACAACGCCGGCGCGCCGGAAAACACGGGACGCGAGGGCGAGGCGCAGGCCTCTCCCAGATAACTCCAGGTACCGTCATGACCACCCACGCCGTTCTCCGATCGCGTCGAGGGCTATCGCGCCGAGGATTCCTTCTCGAAAGCGCGGGAGCCGCCGCGGTCCTCAGCGCCGCTTCCTATTCGCGAGTGCTCGGCGCCGAAGACAAAGTGCGCCTGGGGCTGATCGGGTGCGGGAGCCGCGGCCAGCACGTCCTGTCGCTTTTCCAGATGAACCCGTCGGTCCAGGTCGTCGCCGTCTGCGACGTCTTCGGCGATCAGGCCGAGCAGGCCCGCGCCCGTGCCGCGCAGGCCGAGGCGTCGAGCGACCACCGCAAAGTCCTCGAGCGAGGCGACGTCGACGCCGTCCTGATCGCAACCCCGGACCACTGGCATGCCGCGATCGCGATCGAGGCTCTGAACGCGAAGAAACACGTCTACGTCGAGAAGCCCCTCACCCTTCGCATTGACGAGGGGCCGGACATCGTCAAGGCTGCTCGTGTGAACCAGCGCACCTGCCAGGTGGGCATGCAGCAGCGGTCTGGAAAGCACTACATCGAGGCCAAACGGGAGTACATCGACAAAGGCCGGCTCGGCAAAGTCACGCTGGCGCGCACGTGGTGGCACGGCAACACCTACCACCTTCGCCGCGCGCCCGAGCGGCTCCAAAAGCAGCCCACAAACCTCGACTGGGCCCGATTCCTCGGGCCGGTCAAGTGGCGGGAGTACGATCCGCAGCAGTACTTCAACTGGCGAGCCTACCTCGATTTTGGCGGCGGCCAGGTCACCGACCTCTTCACGCACTGGATCGACGTCGTGCACATGTTCCTCGGGGAGGATGTGCCCGTCTCGGCCGTCGCCGCGGGCGGCGTCTACCAATATCGCGACGGCCGCACCGCGCCGGACACGATCAACGTGCTCCTCGAGTACCCCGGCAGCTGGACGGCCACGTTCGAGGCCACGCTGGCGCCGGGCATCAAAGGGGAAGGCGTCGAGTTCTGCGGCACCGAGGGGCGCCTCTATATCGATCGCAGCCGCTACACGTTTCAGTCCGCGGAGCGGGGCGCAAAGCCGATCACCGTCGACGCGGAGCAGCGCGAGATGACCATCGACCACGTCAACGACTTCCTCGACTGCTGCCGGAGCGGCAAGCTGCCCAACGGCGACGTGCTCATCGGCCACCGCTCGGCGCAGGCGAGCCACCTCGGCAACCTCGCGTACCTGCAGAAGCGCCGGCTGCGCTTCGACGTCGTCCGCGAGGAGATCCTGCCGGGCTGAGCGGTACGCTCAGCTCAGGTACGAGCGCATCATCTCGAGGTACCGCTTGCAGGTCGCGCGCATGTCGCCCGGATGCTTGTCCTGCTCGATGGACAGGAAGCCCGTGTAGCCCACAGCTTTCAACGCTTCCGCGATCGCCTTGAAGTCCATCACGCCCTCGCCGACGTGCGGGAACTTGCGCATGGGGCCGTCGATGTCTCGGACGTGCAGGTTCATGAGGTGCTTGCGCACTTTGTGGATCGCCACCGGGGGATACTCGCGCTGGAGGAGCGTCCAGCCCGTGTCGAGGTTGTAGCCCAGGTCGGGGTCCTGGATCGCGTCCCACAGTGCCAGGAAGCTCAGGGCGTCCGGCACGACCGTGTGCGTGTGGTGCTCGATCGAGAGCTTGAGCCCCAGCTTCTTCACCCGATCGAGGCAGCGCTTCGTCGTATCAATGTACGAGCGCCACACTTTGTCCCAATCGAAGCCGGGATCGATATCGATGTGGAATTTCTCTCCGGGTTTCGGGTTGCCGATCTCGTAGTAGCGCGGCAGGTACGAGTCCGGGCCGTGGAGCTCGCGCGCCCACGGCGAGACGATATTGATCACCGGCGCGCCCAGCTCTTTCCCGATACGGCAGCCTTCCTCGAAATACTGGAGGTTCTTGTCGCGCTCGGCGGCGTCGAGGCTCGTGAGGCCCTCGACGACGGGCTGGAAGATGACGAACTGGGCCATTGCGATGCGGTGCTTCTCGAGCCGGCCGCGGAGGTCCTGGATCTTCGCCGCCGTCCAGAAGTTTCGGATGTCGTCGCGCGCGAGCAGGATGAGGTCCGTGCCCTCGAAGCCAAGGTCTCCGAAGATCTCGATGGCCTCGGTCGGGTCCGACCCGCCGGCGAAAGTGTGGAAACACCAGCTCACCGCGCCGACGCGCGGGCGCGCAACCGGGGCGGGCGACTTTGCCGCCGGCGTGTCTCCGGGCTCCGCCCTCGCGGGTCGCGCCGCGGACAGGAGCGACGCGCCGGTCACTGCGCCGAGTGCCCCGCCGCCCGCGGCAGTCAGGAACTCGCGCCGCGAAAAGTCGCCGTTTCCGTCACGGCTCGCATTTCCGGCTGGTGTCATGATCCTCCTTTTCCCACATCGGCGAGGATGTCGTCCTGGACGCGGCGGGCGTTCTCCTCGTCGCTTACGTTGTCCGAATGGCACGCCGACTTTTGGCCCTTGTGCGCGAGCTGGTGGATCTGCTCGGGGCTGAGCACCGCGCGCTTTTCGAGGATCTCGCGCTGGCTCGTCGTCAAGGCGTCCGAGCGGCGTGCCGCTCCCCGCTCGAAGCCTTCGGCTTTCCCGGAAGCGAATTCCTGAATCTCTTTCGAGATCCTGACGCTGCACCAGTCGTGGCCGCACATGGCGCAAAAATCGGTGTCGACATCGAGGTCTTCGTCGTGGTAGGCGCGCGCCGTGTCCGGGTCGAAAGCGAGCTCGAAATGCTTCTGCCAGTTGAGCGCGGCCCGCGCCTTGGTCAGCTCGTCGTCGCGGTCGCGAGCGCCGGGAATTCCAAGGGCGACGTCCGCGGCGTGGGCGGCGATCTTGTAGGCCACGCAGCCCTGCTTGACGTCCTCTTTTTTCGGCAGGCCGAGGTGCTCCTTGGGAGTGACGTAACAGAGCATCGCGGCGCCGTGGTAGCCCGCAGCCGTGGCGCCGATCGAGCTCGTGATGTGGTCGTAGCCCGGGAACATGTCGGTGACCAGCGGACCGAGCACGTAGAAAGGAGCGCCGTGGCACACGCGCCGCTGCAGCTTCATGTTGTATTCGATCTGGTCGAAAGGCACGTGCCCCGGACCTTCCACCATTACCTGCACGCCTTTGGCCCACGCGCGCTCCGTGAGCTCCCCCAACGTGCGGAGCTCGGCGAGCTGCGCCTCGTCGGTCGCATCCGCGAGGCCGCCCGGCCGCAGCCCGTCCCCCAGGCTGAAGGAGACGTCGTGTTCTCGCAGGATGTCGCAGATGTCGTCGAAGATCGTGTACATGGGGTTCTGCTTGCCGTGGTGGATCATCCACTTGGCCAGCAGGCTGCCGCCGCGCGAGACGATGCCGATCAAACGGTCGCGGACGAGCGGAAGGTGCTCCCGCAGCACTCCTGCATGGACGGTGAAGTAATCGACGCCCTGGCTCGCCTGATGCTCGAGCTCCCGCAGGATGTCGTCGTAGGTCAGGTCCTCGATCCGGCGCCCGATGATCATGGAGTAAATCGGGACCGTGCCGATGGGGACGGTGGACTCGCGCAGGATTGCTTCGCGGCACTCGTCGAGGTTTCCGCCCGTCGAGAGGTCCATTACGGTGTCCGCCCCCCACCGTTCCGCCCACTTCAGCTTCTCGACCTCTTCATCGGTGCCCGAGCTGACCGGCGACGCGCCCATGTTGGCGTTGACTTTGGTGTGCGAGGCGCGGCCGATGCACATGGGGTCGAGTCGATAGCGGAGGTGCGTTTTGTTGGCCGGAATGATCATTCGGCCCGCAGCGACTTCGGCGCAGACCTGTTCCGCGGTCAGGTGCTGCTCTCGCTCCGCCACACGGCGCATTTCCGGCGTCACGACGCCGGCTCGCGCAGCTTCCAGCTGGGTGACGGGCCGGCGGCCCGGCTCGTTCGACCAGCGTGTCGCCGTGATGGGCGAAGGCGGCGGCATGCCCGGCGCGTCCGGAGACGCGAAACTGTAGACACCGCCGACGTCCGGCGGCCGAGCGAAGCTTCCGGGCGACGTTCCTTCACGACGCGTGGAGGGGTTCGCGCCCAGAGGAGGAAGCGGGTCATTCCGTCGCATACCGATTCGCCTTTCCGCGCTGTTCCGCGCTCTTTCGCGCATGATGCATATTGCCGACTCCGTCCATTCCCGAGGCTGGGGCGTCAGGGGAGGCGGGAGGAGTCGGCCGATCGGACACGGATCGGCTCGACCCGGATCGCATTCCCTACGCCGGTTCTAGCCGGTTCAGGTTCCAAGGGTTTGTTCTCAGCCTCCCGGGAGGCACCCCTAGCGAAGATTCGCGAATAGAGTAGGCCGACAACGCGGAACATTCAAGGGAAAGCACGGCGGCCATCACTTTGGCTTCGCGTGGCCCACGGGCAGGATGAAGACCACGCGCTCCGTGTCTTTGAGGCCCAGCGTCGCGCCCGCCTCGGGCTTGGCATCCGCAGTGAGCACGGTCGCGAGGCGGAGCCCGGCCGCAGCGAGGTAGATGTTTTCTCCTATGACGGCAGCGTCGGCGTGGGAGTAATCCCTTCGGCGCTCTGCGCGCACGTTCTCGGGATACCGGTCCAGGCGCGCGACGAGAAGGATCAGGATCGGAGCTTCTTTTACCCAGTCGGATCGCGGAACCTCGGAACGCAGGTCTTTTTTGCCCAGTTCGGGGTGCGGGACCAGCGAATGGTCCCGCGGCGAGTAGATGAAAGTGCCTTGCTGCGAGGTGACGAAGACGTCGATCGCGTAAGCCTCGAAAGCGGAGGGTGAAGTGCGCCGGCCGCCCTGCGGGTGGGAAGGATCCGGCCGCGTGATTCCGCACGCCGCCCAGAGCAGCGTGGAAAGCTCGGCCGCCTCGACGAGCGCTTTCGGATCGAAGCTGCGCGCGGAGCTCCGCGCGCGCAGCGCTTCCCCCAGGGGAATGGTCAGCTCCAGGGGCCGAGGCAGCGCGACTGCCGCGGCGGGCGTATCAGCGCCCAACGCGGCGAGAACGATGGCGATATAGGGTGCGCACATCCGAGTTTTGCTCCTTGACTGCAGGGTGGCGGCCGGGCGCATTCTTTCTTTTGCCCTTGGGGCCGGGCCGGTTAGTCTAGCGCGTTTTCCGGCTACTGCGGGAACAGGAATTTCGATGAGTGGCTCTGTTTCGGTCCCGGCGAGTTCGATGCCGAAGGTGCTCCGGCGCATCTTCACCTTCGTGTGGCCGCACTGCGGAGTCCTCGTCGCCGCGCTCGTCTGTCTCGTCCTGACGATGGGGTGCGAGCTCGCTGGCCCCTACCTGCTAGGAGGAGCCATTGACTCCCTGCTCGCAGCGGCGAAGCCGGGCGGCGCGCCGCAACCGCTTTCGCGGGACGTCGTGGAGTACGGAGTCGCGTTCCTTGCCGTGGGCTTGAGCGGCCAGGCCTTCAACTTCGGCAAGGAGATCCTGCGAACCCGCCTCAGCACGCAGGTCCTCAGCGACATCCGCGTGACGCTCTACGACTCCATGCAGCGGCTCTGCTTCCGGTACCACGACGCGAACCACTCCGGCGACCTCATCACGAAAGCCACGCGCGACGTCTACCACATCCACACGCTGTACGCCGAAACGGTGTTTCTCGGGGCCGAAATCGTCCTCCTCGCCGGCGGCGCGGTGGTCCTCATCGCCGTGCTGGACGTGCGCCTGGCCCTGCTCGCCTTCTCGACGTTCCCGTTCGCTGCTGCGATCGTGGTGCGCGCGGCGGGCCGCATGAGGCTCCTGTCCCGAGCCGCGAGCGATCAGTACGACGCGGTGACGCGCGTCCTGCAGGAGAGCATCAGCGGGGTGCGTGTAGTCAAGGCGTTTGCCCGCGAGCCCGCGGAAATCGGCAAATTCGAGCGGGAGACATCCTCTTATCTCGACCGCACGATCGACTCCATCCGCTACTTCACTCTGAACCTGCCGCTCGCGGGCGCCCTCTTC
>Ga0111539_10009006_pt1 | contig 12631 bp, 7 predicted proteins | sample RhiMethybrSRZTD1_FD_79667 | JGI IMG/M metagenome (GOLD analysis project Ga0111539, IMG submission 79667) | Populus rhizosphere microbial communities from Tennessee, USA - Rhizosphere MetaG P. TD hybrid SRZTD1 (version 2) (version 2) | ecosystem: Host-associated > Plants > Roots > Rhizosphere >...
AGAGAAGGGCGAGATCGCTGCCGCACTCGCTCGCGAGGTCTGGCCGCTGCTCGAAGCCGGCACCATCAAGCCGATCGTCTTCAAGACCTTCCCGCTGGTCGAGGCGGCCGCTGCGCATAGTCTGATGGAATCGAGCGAGCATGTCGGCAAGATCGTGCTGACAACGTAGTGTCCGGCTGTAGCCGGACGTATCATGAGGGCTCTGAACGATCCTTTCGTCGGACGTACCATTGCCCAATACGACATCCTGGCCCGCGTTGGTGGCGGCGCCATGGGCGTGGTCTATCAAGCCCGCGACACCAAGCTCGGCCGCCTGGTTGCGCTGAAGTTCCTCCCGCAGCAGTGGAGTCACGACGAGTCCGCCAAGCAGCGCTTCGTGCGCGAAGCGCAGGCGGCCTCGGCCACACAGCATCCCAACATCTGCACGATCCACGACATCGAGAGCGCCGACGACGGGCAGTTGTTCATCGTGATGGCGTTCTACGAAGGGCCGACGCTGAAGCAGCGGCTCGAGAACGGACCGATTCCGCTCGAGGAGGCGTTGGAGATCGCGACACAAATCGCGGACGGGCTCGCCAAGGCGCACGCGCAAGGCGTCATCCACCGCGACATCAAGCCGGGCAACGTGATCCTGACCGAGGATGGCGTGCGCATCCTCGATTTCGGCCTGGCCACGTTCGCTGATGCGCTGAAGCTGACGGCGGAGAATGCGTCCTTCGGCACCCCAGCCTACATGTCGCCGGAACAGGTGCGCGGGCAGGCAGCCGACGCGCGCTCCGATGTCTGGGCAGTCGGCGTCGTGCTGTACGAAATGCTCGCCGGGCATGTGCCGTTCCAGGGATCGCATGCGGAAGCGATCGCTCATGCGATCCGGCACGAAGCGCCTGAGCCGCTGCGAACAAGGCCGGAGATTTCAGAAGAGATCGAGCAGCTGGTGTTCCGTTCGCTGCACAAAGAGCCCAGCGTCCGGTATCAGAATGGCCGCGCGCTGGCGCGCGCGCTGCGTCACATGCGTGGGCTGACGCTGCCGGTCACAGAACAGGTGCCAGCCCCGTCAACAGTCAAGCTCGCGAAGTCTCGGCGGCGATTGCTGATCGGCGTGGGGGCGTTGTCGATAGCCCTGCTCACGGTGTTCGCGTTCGGTGGCCTCTGGTCGAACAACAGCGCAACCCCACAAGCACCAGTGGTCCTTACAGATCGGACGTCCATTGTTGTGGCGCCGGTGGCGAACGAGACAGGTTTCTCAGAGCTGAACTCGTACCGGTTGCCATTGAGCTATGCGCTCATGCTGGAGCTCGGCGACTCGCCGAACGTAAGACTTCTACCGCATGGCCGCGTCATGCAGGCGCTCCGTCGATTCATCGACAGCAACGAGGACGTGTCGAGCCGCGAAGCGCTGGATGCGCTATCGCGGTCGAGTGGTGTGCGGTACGTCGTCGTGCCGACGCTCGTGTACGAGGACCGCTCCTGGCGTGCACGGGTGGAGGTGAGGAATGCGGATACGGCGGCCACCAAGGTCTACGAGACCGATCCGATGGTGTCCATTCAACCCCAGGAGACCGCGTTCACCCTGATGCGAGCGGCGGCGAAGGTCGTGCAGGATCATTTCAAGGCGCTCGAACCCGGTCGTCCCTATCTGGAGAGGCCGATTGCGGCGCGCTTGCGAACGCTGGACGCCGTCAAGGGCTTGCAGGAAGGCGTCGCGTGGCTCGATGCGTGGGAGTACGGACGAGCATTCACCGCGCTCGAGCACGCTGTCAAAGAGGATGCATTCAGTCCGCTGGCCTTCGCGTGGCTCAGTCGTGCCGCACAACTCTCGGGGCACCCTGATCGCGCCCGAGATGCTGCCGAGAAGGCGGCCGGACTTCTCAACGACCAGACACCCTTTCCCGACTCCTTGTTCATCAACGCCACCGTCGCCGAGGTCAGGCGTGACTTCACCGCTGCCGAATCGCGGTATCGCGATCTCATCGCGCGCTACGCCGACGACCCGCAGTGGCTGATGGAGCTTGGTGGGTTTCTTGAACGCCGAGGCCGGTTCGGTGACGCCGTCGATTCGTACCACACGGCGTTGAAGTTGGACCAACGGCTCATCAGAGCTCACTTGGAGCTCTGTCGATTGTATGCGCCCAGTCGCATGAACGAGTCGACCCGTGCGAAGGAGCATGGTGCAAGCGCGCTGTCTGCTTTTCAAGCGATCGGTGACGGGGGGAGCGAGGCACTTGCCCGTTTCTGCCTCGTGGACACTCTGCGCGGCGGCGGTGATACGGAACGGGAACAAGCGAGCCAGCACGCCGATCGGGCGCTCGAGATCCTCAAGGGTCTTCAGTATCCGTTCAACGTGCCACGCGCGTATTACTACACGGGGCTGATTGCCGGCGAACGGGGTCGATACACCGAAGCGGTTCGAGCGTGGGAGCAGGCCGCTTCGCAGGCGGCAGACGGCAGGAATGCTGTTCTCGAACCCCTGTTGCTGATGAACATCGGTGTGGCCTACGAGCGGCTCGCGAATGCGTCGCGCGCGGCAGAGTTCTACGGGCGAAGCGCCGATGCATACCGCCGCATCGGCGACGATTTGCGCGCCGCCCAGTTGCTGGCAAACAGTGCAGCGTTGCGCTTGGAGTACGGCGACATGCCTGAGCAGGCTCTTCGCGACCTCCAGAACGCTGAGGCGGTATTTCAGCAGGCGGGTGACGAGGACTTTGAAGTCTATTGTCTACAGAATGTTGGTGCTTACTACCGGGACACAGGAAAGTACGCAGATGGCGAGCGCGAGCTGAAGCGGGCCCTGGCAATCGCGCAACGGGAGAAGTTGGAACAGAAGATTGCCTCGGTGAGCATTGATCTCGCCCGGCTTCACCTCGAGAGAGGCGAGTACCTGCTCGCGCGCGATCTCCTGACTGCGGCCCTCCGTGACGGTACTGGACGCTACGGCACTCAGGCGCACATTCATCTTGGACAGGTACACACCAGACTGGCTGATTTCAAGGTGGCGCGACGCGAGCTGGCCGCTGCAGCCGCGGAACTCGAGAAGAGCGACGATAGCGGTCTGCGGGTGCTGCTGAATTTTGCGCTCGGCGAAGTTGCATACATCTCAGGTCAACACGACGAGGCGCGGTCTCGGTTCGAGCTCGCCTCCAAAGCGTGGGGCGATCGTTTTCCGGAAACCCCCAGCGTAGAGGCTCGCGCGTACGTGGCGCTGTTGGACGCACGACAAACCGGTTCCCGACAGGCCCTCGACACGATTCGCATGGTCCTCGACCAGGCGCGAAGGATGGGACGGGTCTCGATCGAAACACGCGCGCGAGTGTTTCTGGCTCGCCTCTCGTTGCAGTTGGGTCGGTCCGGCGAGGCCCTCGACGTGATGAAAGACGTTCCCTCAGTGCAGTTGGGCCCAGAGCTTAGCGCGCAAATGCAGTACTGGCGCGGGCAAGTGCTGCTGGCTCGAGGTGAACGAAGCGCTGGCGAAGCCCTGGTCGCGGAAGCCCGAAGAACGCTGGACCTTCTGCGCCTGTCGCTGCCCGAAGAATACCGTGCGGCGTTTGCCTCCCGAGAGGACCTCCGCGAACTGCTCCCGTGAGCTCCTGTTCGGTTGAGCGTCGTTCGTCGTTATTGTGGTAGCTCGGCACGTGTGTCCGGGGTGAGTAAGCGTCGAGCAGGAGGTGGGGTGATGGGTGACGGTAACTTCGGGGGCGGGGGCAGCGTGAGATGGAAGATCAACAATAAAGAGGACAGCGGCCCCGGGGGTGGACCAAGGACGCACACGGGCAAGGACAAGGGGACGCTTACAGAGGTTGGCGACAGGTTATTAGTGACCTTCAAGAACGGGCGCGTATTGCAGGGGGGCCCCGGCACCGTCATCGTGGAGGTCACGCTGGCCGATGACGAAAAGCAGGTCGTCCTGAAGTGGGGTGACGATATCGCCGCCGATCCCATTCTCAGGAATCTCACGCAACAGTCTTGATAACGCTGAAGGGGCCGTCGTCTTCACGCCCTTGCGGGCGGCGTCGGATTAGGAGCGCCGCAACAGGCGGCGGAATCGTTCCCCGAGCGTTGGGGGCGGTGTGGCCAATGGCTCGAGTGCAGTGGTCAGATCGGCCGCCGAACGATAGCGCTCGCTCACACGCTTTGCGAGTAGCCGGTGCACGACGGGCTCAAGCGGCTTGTGCTGGGGCGCGAGTGTCGACAGCGGGTCCGGATCCTTGTCCAGCACGTTCGATACGGTCTCAGAGGGGGAGGCTCCGGCAAACGGCAGCCTTCCCGTCGCCATCTCGTACATGACCACACCCAGCGAGAACAGATCGCTGCGTGGGTCGAGCGGGAGTTGAAGGATGCGCTCCGGCGCCATGTAGTTCGCCGTCCCCATCGGCCGTCCTGGCATGGTCGACCCCTGGAGACCTAGTTCGTCGGTGTCGGCGGTCTTGAAACGCCGCGCCAGTCCGAAGTCCAGCACCTTCACGGTCCCGGTTTCCGACACGATCAGATTGCCCGGTTTGATATCGCGGTGGACGATGTTCTTGGCGTGCGCCGCGCCGAGTGCGCTGGCGATCTGCAAGCCCAGGTCGGCGATCCGAGCTGTCGTCAACGTGTTCCGCGCCATGTAGGTCTTGAGGTTGACGCCATCCAGGCACTCCATGGCGATGAAGATCCGGCCGTCGTGTTCGTCGATGTCGTAGATGGTGCAGATGTGGCCGTGGCTGAGGGTGGCGATCGTTTCCGCTTCGCGCCGGAAGCGCCGCACCGCGTCGGGGTCGTCGGCGAGTTCGTCGGGCAGGAACTTCAGCGCCACTTTCCTGGGCAGCCGCGCGTCTTCGGCCTCGTAGACGACGCCCATCCCGCCGGTGCCGAGCTTGCCGGTGATCCGATAATGGCTGATAGTGCGGCCAAGCATGTCGGGTCCGTGGGCCAGAATACACGGCCCTGACGGCTCGCTTTTCACAGTTTGTTCAGTCGCGGCCGCTAACAGTGAGAAGAACGGACGAGGTTTCCCCGCTATCATTGCAGGCGTCTTGCATGCCATGAGTTCTCCACCCGAGGATGAACGACAGTCCGATCTGCTCAGCGACGAGCCCACGATCGAACTGGTGGTTCGCGCCAGGACCGGCGACCGTCAGGCGGTGGAGGCGCTTCTGCAGCGCAGCATTCCACAACTGAAACGCTGGGCGCATGGCAAGCTTCCATCCGCGGCACGGAACAACCTCGATACGGGGGATCTCGTTCAGGAGACCGTGCTTCACGTTCTGCGGCGACTCGATACGTTCCAGCCCCATCATGTGGGGGCCATGCAAGCCTATCTGCGACAGTCAGTGATCAATCGCATTCGGGATGAAGTTCGGCGCATCGGGCGCCACCCGGCGTCGTGCGAGCTTCCTGAAGACATGGCGTCGGACGAGCCGTCGCCAGAGGAGCAGGCGGTCAAAGCCGAAGCCGTATCGAGGTATCACGACGCGCTCGGCGCGCTCAGCTCGCGCGATCGACAACTTGTCGTGGCCAGGATCGAGGCGCAATGGTCCTACGACGAGATCGCGACGCACTTCGCGATGTCAACCCCGGACGCGGCGCGCATGGCGGTCTCGCGCGCGCTGCGTCGTCTGATGGACTCGGTGAAGGAACGCGACCGCGATTAGTCCGCGTACACCACGGTGCGCATGCTGGTGTGCGAGCGCAGGACGTCTGACGTGAGTCGCTTGCTCAGATACACCTTCGACTGGGTGTTGTCGTGACGGTTCGCCTCGTACTTGACCACATTGAACTCGAGCTGGTCGAGCGTGCCGCGCATGTCGTAGAAGCAGTTCTTGGTCTTGACGACGACCTCGTGAAAACCGGCGGCATGTGCCCATGCCTCCGACTCCTCGGTCAACGCGCGGAAGTGACCCTGGCCTCGCCAGTCGCGGCGCGTACCACCGATCCAGCTGTAGAGCACCTTCCGGCCGTCGAAGTCGATGCAGTCGTGAAGGCGGGCCACCAGGTCGACGAGCTTGGGTTCGGTCTCGTGCATGCGGATTTCGTGCACGATCTTGAACGCGACGGGCGCGACCATGCCGGGGTCGTCGGGCAGGGGGGCTTCAGCGATCAGGATCAGGAAGTCGCGGTCGCGCAGACGGGCGCTGATTTCTGTCGCGGTTTTCTTGCGGGGGAACTCGCCGAAGTATTCCTCGATGTACTGGATTTCGAGTGCGCCGGTTTCGAGCGGGTATTGCTTGATCAGATATTCCATCAAGATTCGATCAATCGTACCCCAGGTTGGGGCGGAGCCAACGCTCCGCCTCCTCGACGCGCACACCCTTTCGCGCCGCGTAGTCCTCGACCTGGTCTCGGCCGATGCGCCCGACCGTGAAGTAACGGGCCTGGAGGTGTGCGAAATAGAGGCCGCTTACCGACGCGGCGGGGGCCATGGCCGCGCTTTCGGTCAGTGAGATTCCGGCCCGATTCGCCTGCAGCAGGTCGAACAATTTGTACTTTTCGCTGTGATCCGGGCACGCTGGATACCCAAAGGCCGGACGGATCCCGCGGTAGTGTTCCGCGATCAGATCCTCGTTGGCCAGGCGCTCGTCGGCACCGTAGCCCCAGTCAGCGCGTGCACGGGCGTGCAACCACTCGGCGCTCGCCTCGGCGAGCCGATCGGCCAGCGCCTTCACCATGATCGCGTGATAGTCGTCCAGGTCGCGCTCGTAGGCCGCGGCCAGGTCCTCGGCGCCGATGCCGGACGTAATGGCGAACGCACCGAGATAGTCCCGGAGGCCGCGGTCTTTCGGCGCGACGAAGTCGGCGAGCGAGAGGTTCGGGTTCGCATCGGGCTGCTGCTCCTGCTGACGCAGCATGTTGAAGCGAAGGCGTTCGCGGTCGCCGGATGGTTCGTACACGACGATGTCGTCGGCCATTGACTGCGCAGGCCAGAAGCCGTAGACGCCGCGGATCGTGAGCAGGCGCTCGGCCACGATGCGATCGAGCAATCGTCGTCCGTGGTCATAGAGCTCGCGCGCCGCCGATCCGTACTGCGGGTGATCGAGGATGGCGGGGAAGCGGCCCTTGAGTTCCCACGCGGTGAAGAAGAAGGTCCAGTCGATGTAGGGGATGATCGTCTCGAGCGTGGCGTTCACCAGTTGCGTACCGGTGAAGGTGGGCACGGCGAGATCGTCCGCGGTCGAACGCAGGTCGAGGCGATTTCTCGTGGCATCGGGCCACGCCAGCAGCGGCCGCCGCTTGAGCGCGGCATGCTGCTTCCGCACGCGCTCCTGGTCGGCCTTGACCTCCTGGTCGAAGGCGGCCCGGTTGGTCGGGCTGAGCAACCGCGACACGACGTCCACGGCGCGTGACGCATCGATCACGTGCACGACCGGCTGCGACGTGTACTCGGGAGCGATCTTCACCGCCGTGTGCGGGCGGCTCGTCGTCGCGCCGCCGATGAGCAGCGGGATGGTCATCTTCCGCCGTTGCATTTCGCGCGCCACGAACACCATCTCGTCGAGCGACGGCGTGATGAGACCGCTGAGTCCGATCATGTCGGCGCCGACGTCGACCGCCTTCTGCAGGATGCGATCGGCGGCGACCATGACGCCGAGGTCGATCACCTCATAGTTGTTGCAGCCGAGCACGACGCCGACGATATTCTTGCCGATGTCGTGCACGTCGCCCTTCACGGTCGCGAGCACGATCTTTGCCCTTTGACCTTTGCCCTCTGACCTTGCCGTCGCCTCCTCCATGTACGGCAACAGGTATGCGACGGCCAGCTTCATCGCTCGCGCGCTCTTCACGACTTGTGGCAGGAACATCTTGCCGGCGCCGAAGAGGTCGCCGACGATGCGCATGCCGTTCATCAACGGCCCTTCGATCACGTCGAGCGGTCGCGGCGTGGCGAGCCGCGCTTCCTCGACGTCCTGTTCGATGAAGTCCACGACGCCGTTCACCAGCGCGTGCGCGAGCCGCTCGTCCACGCTGCCCTGACGCCACGTGAGATCGACCGTCCGGCTTGTCGCGGTGCCTTTGACCTGTCCAGCGAACTGGACCAGGCGTTCGGTGGCGTCCGCCCGACGATTGAAGATGACGTCTTCAACGTGGGCGAGCAGGTCTGGCGGAATCTCTTCGTAGACGGCGAGCTGTCCGGCGTTGACGATGCCCATGTCGAGGCCGGTGCGGATGGCGTGAAACAGGAATGCGGAATGGATCGCTTCCCGCACCACGTCGTTGCCGCGGAACGCGAACGACAGGTTGCTGATGCCGCCGCAAATCTTGACGCCGGGACACGTCACCTTCAGGACGCGGATGGCTTCGATGAAATCCATCGCGTAGTAGTTGTGCTCTTCGAGACCGGTCGCGATGGCGAGAATGTTCAGGTCAAAAATGATGTCGCGCGGGTCGAACCGCTCGCGCATGAGCAGACGGTAGGCGCGTTCGCAGACCTCGATCTTGCGTCCGGCCGTGTCCGCCTGGCCGCGCTCATCGAATGCCATGACGACCACCGCCGCCCCATAGCGATGGACGACCCGCGCTTTGCGCAGGAACTCGTCTTCGCCTTCCTTGAGGCTGATCGAGTTCGCGATCGCTTTGCCTTGAACGCACGCCAGTCCGGCTTCAATCACCGACCATTTCGAGCTGTCCACCATAAATGGCAGCCGTGCGATCTCGGGCTCGGTGGCGATGACGTTGAGGAACGTGGTCATCGCCGCCTCGGAGTCGAGCATCCCCTCGTCCATGTTGACGTCGAGGATGTTGGCGCCGCCGCGGACCTGCTCCAGCGCGACCGCCGCGGCGTCGGTGTACTTGCCGTCGGCGACCAGGCGTGCGAATCGCTTCGATCCGGTGACGTTCGTCCGCTCGCCGATCAGGATGAAGCTCGTGTCCGGCCGGATGGTGAGCGTTTCGAGGCCGGAGAACTGCGCGTATCGTTCAGGGATCGGGGATCCGGGATCAGGGATCAAGAGCTCTTGATCCCCGGTCCCTGATCCCTGACCCCCGATCCAGGGCCTCTGGCGAGGCGGCAACCCTTCGACCGCCTCGCGAATGGCCCGGATATGAGCGGGCGTTGTCCCGCAGCATCCGCCGACGATGTTGAGAACGCCGGCCTCGGCGAACTCGCCGAGCAGGCGTGCCGTCTCGTCCGGCGCCTCGTCGTACTCACCGAAGGCGTTGGGCAGGCCGGCGTTGGGGTGACACGTGACGTACTCGGCCGCGAGGCGCGAGAGTTCGGCCACGTACGGCCGCATCTGACTGGCGCCGAACGCGCAGTTGATCCCGACGCTGAACGGCCGGATATGGCCAATCGAGACATAGAACGCGTCGAGCGTTTGTCCCGACAGCGTGCGTCCGCTGCGGTCGGTGATGGTCGCCGAGATCATCACTGGCAGCTCGATGCCGCGCGCCTCGAACTCGTCGAGCATGGCGGCGATCGCCGCCTTGGCGTTGAGCGTGTCGAAGATCGTCTCGAGCAACAGCAGGTCGGCGCCGCCGTCGATGAGCCCGCGGACCTGCTCCCGGTACGCGTCGCGTACGTGCGCGAACGTCTCGGCTCGGAACGCGGGGTTGTTGACGTCGGGCGAGATCGACAGCGTGCGGTTCGTGGGACCGATCGCCCCGGCGACGAACCGCGGTCGATGGGGCGTGCGACCGGACCACTCGTCCGCCGCCGCCCGAGCCAGACGCGCGCCCTCGACGTTCAGGTCGTACGCGAACGACTCGAGGTTGAAATCCGACTGCGCGATCGAGGTGGCGGCAAACGTGTTCGTCTCGATGATGTCGGCGCCGGCCTCGAGGTAGCCGTGATGAATTGCGGAGATGATCTCCGGTCGAGTGAGGACCAACAGGTCGATGTTGTTCGCCAGCGCGACCGGATGATCGCGGAACCGCTCACCGCGAACCGCACGTTCATCCAGCTTCTGCTGCTGGACCATCGTCCCCATCGCGCCGTCGAGGATGAGGATGCGAGTGGCGAGGAGCGCGTCGAGCCGCGCACGCGTCGACATCAATTGTCATAATACAGATAGAACTCATACGGATGCGGCCGCAGTCGAAGCGGATCGAGTTCCTTCTCCGTCTTGTAGTTGATCCACGTCTGGATGAGATCGTCGGTGAAGACGTTGCCTGTCGTCAGAAAGGCGCGGTCTGCATCGAGGGCGTCAATCGCTTCCTTCAGTGACCCGGGCGTCGTGCGGATGCCCTGCTCGCGCATCTCGTGCGGCGTCATCTCGTAGATATCGCGATCGAGCGGCTTGCCGGGATCGATCTTGTTCTGAATCCCGTCCATCATCGCCATCAACATCGCCGACCAGGCGAGATAGCCGTTGCAACTCGGATCGGGACAGCGGAACTCCAGCCGCTTGGACTTCGGGCTTTTCGAATACATCGGGATGCGAATGGAAGCGGAGCGGTTTCTGGCCGAGAGCGCCAGATTGACCGGTGCTTCGAACCCCGGCACAAGCCTGCGGTACGAGTTCGTCGTCGGCGCGGCGAAGGCGAGAATCGCCGGCGCATGTTTCAGCAGGCCGCCGGCCGCATGGAGCCCCATCTCGCTGAGGCCGGCGTAGCCGTCACCGGCGAAAAGCGGCGTCTTGCCCTTCCACAGCGACGCGTGCGTGTGCATGCCGCTGCCGTTGTCTTCGAAGATTGGCTTGGGCATGAACGTCACGGTCTTGCCGTGACGCTTCGCGACGTTCTTGCAGATGTACTTGTACCACATGAACTGATCGGCCATCTTCAGCAGCGGCTGAAACTGCATGTCGATCTCGCTCTGCCCGGCGGTCGCGACTTCGTGATGGTGCGCTTCGACGATGATGCCGATCTTGCGCATCTCGTAGACCATCTCGCCGCGTAGATCGTGGTAGGTGTCAGTGGGGCTGACTGGAAAGTAGCCGCCCTTGAAGCTCGGTTTGTATCCGAGGTTCGGCTCCTCGATGCGCGCCGTGTTCCACGCGCCTTCGACCGAGTCGATCTGGTAGTAGCCGCGGTGCTGGTTCTGCTCGTAGCGCACCTCGTCGAAGATGAAGAACTCCGGCTCGGGTCCGATGTAACACGTATCGGCGATGCCCGAGTCTTTCAGATACTTCTCAGCCTTCCTGGCGATGAGCCGCGGATCGCGCGAGAACGGCTCTCCGGTTACCGGATCGACGATGTCGGCGATGACGCTGATGGTGGGCCTGGCGAAGAACGGATCGAGCCGCGCAGTGTCGGCGTCGGGCACCGCCAGCATGTCTGATTCGTGGATCCCCATCCAGCCGCGGATCGAGGAGCCATCGAATCCAAGTCCCTCAGTGAACGTGTCTGTATTCAGATGATCGATGGGGAAGGAACAGTGCTGCCAGCTGCCGAGCATGTCGACGAATTTCAGGTCCACCATCTCGGCTTCGTGCTTCTTGGCCAGCGCGAAGAAGTCATTGGGCGTCATGGGACACCTCCGGAAGGGGGAGCCAGCATAGCGGATTCTGTCGATTATTAACGCTGAGGCGCCAAATTTGTCGGATCAGACAAGGCTGGCGTCGATCTCGTATTGCAGGACGTTCCTGTACGCGACATAATCTATCCACTCTGCGCTCGGCCCCCGTCGCCCGAGCCGAAAGTGGTTCGGGAACCACCCTTCCAACTCATTGGTCACATCGTTTGCGAGAAAGGACTGATCGTCCATGGGATCTGCAGCACTTGCCGAAGCCGCAAAAAGCATCCGTGATTGGTCGCTGGCCAACGGAGTACATACGCCGCCCACCGTCAAAGCTACCGAGGTCTTCGGCAGCCTTTGCTTCAACGACAAGCTTCAGCAGGAGCGGTTGTCGAAGACGGCGTATCGCGCGCTGAGAGCGACGATCACACGAGGGGAGCCACTCGATATCGCGACGGCTGACGCCGTGGCGGCCGCCCTCAAAGACTGGGCGCTGGAGCACGGAGCGACCCACTACACGCACTGGTTCCAGCCAATGACGGGAATCACTGCCGAGAAGCATGACTCGTTTCTCTCGCCGACCTCCGATGGCTCGGCGATCGCCGAGTTCAAGGGCAAGGAGTTGATCAAGGGCGAGCCCGACGCCTCGAGTTTCCCCTCCGGCGGTATGCGGTCAACCTTCGAGGCGCGCGGCTACACGGCCTGGGATCCGACCAGCCCGCCGTGGCTGCTCTTCAACGGCGGCAACAGCGCCACACTGGTGATTCCGACGGCGTTCGTGAGCTGGACCGGTGAGGCACTCGACAAGAAGACCCCGCTGCTGCGATCGATGGAAGCGGTCTCGAAGCAGGCGGTTCGCGTCCTGAAGCTATTTGGCTCCACCGCTGAGCGCGTGTATGCCACCTGCGGCCCCGAGCAGGAATACTTCCTGATCGACAGCAACTTCTATTTCGCGCGTCCCGATTTGATCAATGCCGGCCGCACGCTCTTCGGCGCCAAGCCGCCCAAGGGCCAGGAAATGGAAGATCAGTACTTCGGCCACATCCCGGCTCGCGTCCTCGGCTGCATGGCGGAAGCGGAACTCGAGCTGTTCAAGGTGGGCGTGCCGGTGAAGACGCGGCACAACGAAGTGGCTCCGAGTCAGTATGAGATCGCCCCGGTCTTCGAAAACGCCAACCTCGCCGTCGATCACCAGATGATGACGATGGAGATGTTGAAGAAGATCGCGCCGAAGTACGGCCTCGCCGCCCTTCTCCACGAGAAGCC
>Ga0111539_10009009_pt1 | contig 12630 bp, 10 predicted proteins | sample RhiMethybrSRZTD1_FD_79667 | JGI IMG/M metagenome (GOLD analysis project Ga0111539, IMG submission 79667) | Populus rhizosphere microbial communities from Tennessee, USA - Rhizosphere MetaG P. TD hybrid SRZTD1 (version 2) (version 2) | ecosystem: Host-associated > Plants > Roots > Rhizosphere >...
ATCGCCCACCTCGTCATCATCACCTTCGCGCTGTCGTTCACGGCGCTGGTGCTGTCGGAGACCATCCTGTCCTACCTCGGCATCGGGCTCGACGGCAGCTGGGGCCAGATGATCGACCAGGCGCGCAACGAGCTCTCGCGCACGCCCATCATCTGGTGGAACCTGGCCGGCGCCTCCGTAGCGCTGTTCGTGCTGGTGCTCGCCGTCAACATGCTGGCCGACGCCATGCGCGACATCATCGATCCGCGCACGCGCAGGGAGGAGCGATGAACGAGCCCCTGCTCACCGTCGAGAACTTGAGCATCTCCTTCCCTGGCAGCAGCGGCGGGCGGATCGGCGTCGTCGACCGCGTCGGTTTCACCATCAAGGCTGGCGAGACGCTGGCGCTGGTGGGCGAGTCGGGCTGCGGCAAGTCCATGACGGCGCTCGCGATCATGCGCCTGGTGCCCAAGCCCGGCCGCATCGACGAGGCCAGTCGCATCCGCTTCGACGGCCGCGACCTGCTGGCACTTGCCGTGCCGCAGATGCGCCGCGTGCGCGGCGCCAGCATCGGCATGATCTTCCAGGAACCGATGACAAGCCTCAATCCGGTGACGACGGTTGGCGAGCAGGTGCTGGAGGCAGTCGAGTTGCACGCCGACATCTCGCGCGGCGAGGCACGCTCGCGCGTGCTGGAGCTCTTCGCCCTCGTCGGCATCCCCGATCCCAAGGCGCGCTTTGCGGCCTATCCGCACCAGCTCTCCGGCGGCCTCAAGCAGCGCGTCATGATCGCCATGGCCATGGTGATGCGGCCGCGGCTGCTGATCGCCGATGAGCCGACCACGGCGCTCGACGCCACCATCCGCGCGCAGATCCTGGAGCTGCTGCGCGATCTCTCGGCCAAAACCGGAACGGCGGTGCTGCTCATCACGCACGACTTCGGCGTCGTCAACGAGGTGGCCGACCGGGTGGCGGTGATGTACGCGGGCGGCATCGTGGAGGAGGGCACGCGCGTGGAACTGCTGAGCCGGCCGCGACATCCCTACACGCAAGGCCTGCTGCGCTCGATCCCGCGGCCCGAGGCGCGCGGCCACCGGCTGGAGGAGATCAAGGGCGCGGTGCCGCGGCCGGGACATTGGCCCGCCGGCTGCCGCTTCCATACGCGCTGCAGCTTCGCCTTCGAGCCCTGTCCGGTCGACGAGCCGGGCCGCACGTCCCTCTCATCCACTCACGCCGCGCGTTGCCATCTCGTGGCACGGGAGGCACGCCCATGACCGTGCTGAGCGCGGAGGCGCTGCTGGAAATCCGCGGCCTGCGGACGTGGTTTCCCATCCGCACCGGTGTCCTGCAGCGGGTTGCCGGTCATGTCCGCGCCGTCGACGGCGTCGACCTCACGATCTATCCCGGCGAGACGCTCGCATTGGTTGGCGAGTCGGGCTGCGGCAAGACGACGGTCGGGCGCAGCATCCTGCAGCTCGCCGAGACGACCGGGGGCGGCATCTGGTTCCGCGGCACCGAGCTCACCTCGCTCTCGCGCCAGTCATTCCAGCGCTATCGGCGCCAGATCCAGATCGTCATGCAGGACCCGGGCTCGGCGCTCGATCCGCGCTTTACGGTGCGCGACTGCATCGCGGAAGGTCTGGATGCCTTCGCCATCGGCGCCGGCGAGGAGGAGCGCACCAAGCGGGTCGCCGCGCTCATGCGCAATGTCAGCCTCGACCCCGAGACCATGTGGCGATACCCGCACGAGTTCTCGGGCGGCCAGCGCCAGCGCATTTGCATCGCCAGGGCGTTGGCGGTCGACCCCGCGCTGCTCATCTGCGACGAGGCAACCTCGGCACTCGACGTGTCGATCCAGGCGCAGATCCTCAATCTGCTCGCCGATCTTCAGGCCACGCGCAAGCTCACCTATCTGTTCATCACCCATGATCTCGGCACCGTGCGCTACTTCGCAACGCGCGTGGCCGTCATGTACCTCGGCCGCATCGTCGAGACGGGGCCGACGGAGCGCATCTTCGCCGAGCCGCGGCACCCCTACACCAGGGCGCTGCTGGCCTCGATCCCCTCCCTCGATCCGGCACGCCGCAGCACCAAGCCCGTGGCGCTCGGGGATGTACCCTCGCCCGAGCGGCCGCCGCCCGGATGCCACTACCATCCCCGCTGCATCTCGCGGCTGGAAAGCTGCAGCCGCGACGACCCGCCCGTGGCTGTGTTCGCGGACGGCATCTCCCGCTGCATCCTCTCCGCCCGCGAGCCGGACGGACGCGTGGCGACGGCCTAAGCCCCGGTTCCGGGCGAGGGGCCGAACCGCTGTGCTGGCCGGTCTCGGGTGCGCCGGCCTCCGGATGATGTCCACGCACTGTCCTTGCCAGAACCATCTCTGTGCTGCACTCTCATGCGCTGGAGGCGCAATGACACCTCGCGTCGGCATGGCTGCCGGCCCACAAAAAGGATTCCGTTCGTTGCGGGCAGCACGTGCTTGCGGCGTCAACAGTGGAGGAAACCGATGAAGGCCTTTCGCGTTGCCGGGGCCGCCGCGGCGGCTGCGGCAGCTTTGCTCCTGGGCGCCCAGGGATCGAACGCGCAGCAGAACGTCCGCACGGCAACATCATGGCCTGGCGGCGTGCATCTGGAACAGTTTGCCCAGGGTTTCTCCAAGCAGGCAGATGCGCTGACGGGGGGCAAGGTCAAATTCCAGATCTTTCCGGCCGGCACGATCGGCAGTCCACTGAAGATCACCGAGGCCGTGCAGAAGAAGGTCGCCCCGGCTGGCCATACGTGGCCGGGCTACGACTGGGGCATCGACAAGGCCGGCGCGATCTTCGGCGGCTACGTCGGCTCGCCGCCGGCCGAGGCGCTGCTGCATTGGATCTACGCCGGCGGCGGCATAGAGCTGTGGAAGCAGTGGCGCCTGGAGAAGTTCGGCGTCGTCGGAATGCCCTGCGGCTCCCACTCCGATGAAATCCACATGCATTCGCGCAAGCCGGTCCGCACGCTGGACGACCTGAAAGGTCTCAAGCTGCGCACCTCCGGCGCCTGGGCCGAGGTGGCGACCACGCTTGGAGCCTCCACCGTGATCCTGCCGGGCGGCGAGGTCTATCCTGCGCTCGAGCGCGGCGTCGTCGATGCCATCGAGTGGGGCACGCCGGGCATCAACCTGCCGCTGGGTTTCCACAAGGTCGCTAAGTACATCATCCTGCCGGGAGTGCATCAGCCGGGCGCCGTCCAGGAATGCCTCTTCGACAAGGCGCTGTGGGACGGGTTCGACGCGGTCACGCGCACACAGATCGAGGCGGCTGCCAAGCAGGCAACCATCGAGTCGTGGATGAACGTCAACGTCATGGATGTGGACGCGCTCGAGAAGCTCAAGGCAGAGGGCGTCGAGTTCATCCGTGTCGACCAGTCCTACATCGACGGCGTCGCGAAGGCGACGCGCGAGTGGGAAGACAAGTACATCGCCGCCGACGGCGGTTGGTTCAAGAAGGTCGTCGAGCACCAGCGTGCGTTCATGACGCGATGGAAGCCTGCCGGCACCTATCGCTCCGAGTTCAAGTGAGCTGAGGGACATGCATGCGGCCCCGTCCCGCCTTGCGGGCGGGGCTTCGTGCGCCTGAGGGGAAACGAGCCTCCGGGGACATCATGCGCGCACTGGTCCGGACCATGGATAGCGTGAGCCGGTTTTTCGGCGCCGTCGGTGCCGTGCTGGTCATCGTGCTGGTGACCCTCATGCTCTACGACGTAGTCATGCGGTACGTGTTCAACGCGCCCACGATCTGGGGCAACGACGTCAACACGTGGCTGATGGGCGCTTCCTTCGTGCTCTCCATCGCCTACGCCATGTCGACCGACAGCCACGTGCGTGTCGATCTCCTGTATACCGACCACAACCGCTCGCGCATGCGCCTGGTGGACCTGATCGGCCTGACCCTGATCGTGCTGCCGACGCTCGCGTGGGTCACCTGGGGCTTGGCGGAGCACTTCTTGGAGGCCTATCGCATCGGCGAGCGATCCGGCTCCGGCGGCTGGAACCCGATCGTGTGGCCGTTCAAGCTCATCATCTTCGTGGGCTTCGCTTTGTTCACCCTCCAGACCGTCGCGGAGATTCTCAAGCGCGCGGCGGCCTTGCTCGGCCGTCCGCTCGATGCTCCGGCGGCCGACGCCGACAGGCTGGAGCATGGCATCTAGCGCCCGCGAGGCCATGTTGCCTCCGCCACCCCCCGGAAAGACCCGTTGATGTCCTCCCTGTGGATGTTCCCCGCCCTCATCGTCGCCATCCTGACCGGGTTTCCAGTTGCCCTGACCATGCTGGCGCTGGCGGTGATCTTCGGTCTCCATTCCTTCGGGCTGGTCGGGCTGCAATACCAGTTCATCCAGAAGATCGAGGAGGTGGCGACGGCGCAGGTGCTGGCCGCGGTTCCGCTCTTCATTTTCATGGGCGCAATGTTCGAGGCATCCGGCATCGCCTCGCGCCTCTTCGATGCCATCCATTTGTGGACGCGCCGGATACCGGGTGGGTTGGCGGTCGGCACTGTCATCATGTGCGTGATCTTTGCCGCGACCAGCGGCGTCGTCGGCGCCACCGAGACGGTCGTGGGGTTGCTCGCGATCCCCGCCATGCTCAAGTACAATTACTCCAAGAGCCTCATCTCCGGCACGATCTGCGCCGGCGGCTCGCTCGGCACCATCATTCCGCCCTCGGTTCTTGCCGTCGTCATCGGCCCGGTCGCGAACGCCTCGGTCGGCAGCATTCTGCTCGGCATGTTCGTTCCGGGCTTCATGCTGGCAATCGCCTACATCATCTACATTGTGACGCTCTGCAGTTTCGTGCCCGCGGCGGGCCCGCGCATTCCGCGCTCGCCCGAGGAGCCGTCGCTGGGCGAAAAGCTGATCCTGACCGGCAAGGTTCTCGTTCCCCCCGTCGTCGTCATTGTCGCCGTCCTCGGCTCGATGATGGCGGGCATCGCCACGCCGACCGAAGCCTCGGCGACCGGCGCCCTCGGCACCGTCATCCTGGCATTGGCCTACCGACGTCTGTCGTGGGGGGTGCTGGTCGATTCCACCATGCGCACGGTGCGCATCACGGCGATGATCCTGACCATCGTCGTGTGCGGGCAGTTGTTTGCGGCCGTGTTCGTCGGCTCCGGTGGTCTCGAATCGCTGCAGCAGTTCCTGCGCGCCTTCGGCGTGGACCGGTGGGAGTTGCTGGCCATCGTGCTGTTCATCGTTTTCATCGCCGGCTTCATGCTCGAGCCGCTGGTCATCATCCTGATGGTGGTGCCGCTCACCATGCCGCTGATCGAGGCGGCGGGTTTCGACAAGGTGTGGTTCTGCGTGGTGTTCCTCGTCATGCTGCAGACGGGCTACCTCACCCCGCCGATGGCGCCGTCGATTTTCTACCTGCGCGGCATCGCTCCGCCGGAGATCACGCTGCGTCACATGTATATCGGCATCTGGCCCTTCATCGCGCTGCAACTCGTCGTCGTCGGATTGCTGGTCGCCTTCCCGCGCTGCGTCACATGGCTGCCCGACCTGGTTCTGACCGGCGCTCGCTGACCGCGGTGCAGGCTTGCCGCCATTCATCGCCACGCCATCCCCGTACGGCCCAGCATCCCTCGAGCTGAGGGTCGCAATCACGTGTCTGCCGGCCTGCCCGTGCCGCAGCCAGCCGGGACCGGACCCGGACAGGCTCGACGGCCAGTTGCGTGGGCGTGGCCGGCTGCCTAGCTTTGCTGTATCGCCGCTCATGAGTTGCGGGAGAGCCCCATGCCGCACCGCATCGAGATCATCGAGGCCGACATCACGACGCTCGACGTCGATGCCATCGTCAACGCTGCCAATACAAGCTTGCTGGGTGGCGGCGGCGTCGACGGCGCCATCCACCGGGCAGCGGGCCCCGACCTGCTTGCCGAATGCCGCACGCTCGGCGGCTGCAGGACGGGCGAGGCCAAGATGACGCGCGGCTACTGCCTCAAGGCGCGGTACGTCATCCACACCGTCGGTCCGGTCTGGCAGGGTGGTAACGCCGGCGAAGCGGAACTCCTCGTCAATGCCTACGCCAACTCGTTCGCGCTTGCACATGCGCACGGTCTCGCCTCGATTGCGTTTCCGGCAATCTCGACGGGCGTCTATGGCTATCCGTCCGAGGAGGCGGCGAAAATCGCCGTCGGCACCGTCCTGGGTCAGCTGCGCGGGACAGACCAGATATCGCGCGTGACCTTCTGCTGCTTTGGCGCGCTGTCCCGCGCCTGCCACGAACGCGCATTGCACGCGCAACGGGCATGAGGCGCCCGCGGCGTCGCGCGATGATGCGGCAATGTTAACGGTCTTTCACGCTTGCAGTGTATCCGGCATACTCGCTCATGTGCATTATGGGCTGCGTGCTCAACGGGTTCCCCCTACCGCACCTGCGCAGACGTCCCGCGCGACGGCGCGGTGGCCGGGGTCGTCCGGGTCGTTATCGCAGATTTATGCTCAGAGCCAGGAAATGCCCCAATCGCGCCGACAAAGCGCCAGCTTGAAAGGCGATTGTGGCAGCGGGGAAGGTGCTTCGGCGTACCCCGCTCCGAGTGTCGCGAATACCCCGGGTAGGGATGAGCGCCAGGAGCGTGCGGTGGGCCAGAGTGGGTGCGGAGGCTGAGAGAGATGGGTTTGGATATCAAGGCGGCGGTTGACGCAATCGTCGTCTTCGCGAGCCAGAACTACCTCTATCTGCTGGCTGGGCTGGCGCTGCTGCTGCTGTTCGGCAGCAACCGCATCCGCCACAGCGTCGAGAAGGCGCTGACCGACAACTGGCAGTTGACACTATTGGCCTCCACCGGCATCGCCCTGTCGCTGGCCTCCGCCTACACGACCTTCGACGGGCTGCGCAACTTCACCAGCGCGCCGCTGCTGTCGGTGTTCATTTCGTTCGGCATCCAGGGGGTGATGCTGATTGTCGCCTGGCTGATCGGCGAGAGCTTTGCCGTGGGCATGAACCAGCGCGCCGAGGGCGGCCGGCGCCTGCGCCTGGTCGATGCGGTGGTCGGCATGCTGCTCGGCGTGGCGCTGGTGGGGGCCGTCTTCTATTGGGTCCTGCACCGCTACGATGCTGTCACCCTCACCGGTTCCGGCTTCAAGGCGGACGCATCGCGGTTCGCCGACGTGACCGTCTATTTCGTCATCGCGCTCCTGCTCTTCGGCATGCTGGCGTTCGGCTTCCGGCGCGGCGGCGACATCTCGACGCCCTACGTGCAGAGCTTCCGCCTGATCGTGAAGAATTCCGTGCTGTGGGTGATGTTCCTGGCCTCCATGGGGGCCTCGGTGTTCTTCTCCTTCGACTCCCACTTCAACGCCATCTTCCCGTCCGAGGCGCGCAAGCGCGCCGCCGAGATCCGCTCCACCGCCCAGATCGGCGCCGTCGTCTCCGACATCGGCGCCTTGGCGCAGAAGCGCCAGATCGAGGAAGCCGAGCGTCTGTTCGAGACAGAGGGGTGGAAGGCCTATGACCGGCAGCTGACCGAGCTGACGCACGCGGCGCAGGGCGCGCAGGGCGAGATCGAGAGCTACTACATACAGCAGATGGAGGACCGCCGCCGCGCCGTCGCCCAGCAGCAGGAGCGCATCGCCACCGCACAGAGCGGGCAGGCCGGCCTCGCCATCAAGAAGACGTCGATTGTGGAGGAACTCTCGCGGCTGAAGGCCGAGCGTCCTGGCCTCGCGGCCGAGTACACCGAGCACAAGGCCGAGCTCGACGCCAAGGCCAAGGAGGTCGACGCCAAGCGGGTGGAGGGGCTTGCCGAGGACCGCGGTGTGGAAGGCACGCTGAAGCAGGGCAAGGGCCCAGTCTACCGCCAGCGCATGGCCGAGCTCACGACCCTGCAGGACCAGTACAAGATCAAGCAGGAGCGCACGAAGGACGCGCAGAAGCGCCTTGTCACGGTGGAATCGCGCATAGCCCAGATCGAGCGCGAGCTCTCCACCATCGACGGCGACCTCGCCAAGCTCAAGGGCGAGGCGCAGACCGCCGAGCAGCGCATCAAGGCCGCCGAGACGGCCAACAGCGACGGAGACGGCGAGAAGCTCGACCCTGCACGCGTGCTGCCGGCCTTCGAGCGCGCCCGGGCCGCCTTCCGCCAGCAGCCCGACACCGAACGGCTGGCGACCCTGCAGCTGCAGTGCACGCATCTTACCAATGCGATGACGGGCACGCCCGCGACCAAGGACAAGGTGCGTGCCATCGACTGCGATCCGAGGCAGGCCGCCGAGGCCGCCTCGCGCGTGTTCGCGCTCAATGCCGGCCTCGTCGCGTTCCACAACGGCTGCGCCGGCGGCGACAAGCTCGCCAAGCTGACGACAACCGATGCGTTGCTGGGCTTCGGCCGCAAGTGCCTGCAGGACTCGGGGCTGATCAGCGCCGACTCCGCCGACATCGGCGGCCGGCTCTCGGCCATCGATATGAACCGCGACGACAAGGCCCACCGCTTCGTCGTCACGTGGAACGCCATGCTGGACGGCAACCGCCTGGCCTACCTTGCGCTGATCCTGGCGATCGGCGTGGACTCGCTGGTGTTCATGTCAGGCCTGTTCGGAGCCCAGGCGCTGCGCTCGCCGCTCTCGGACGTGCCGAGCCCCAAGGCGCGCAGCGCCCATCAGCTCGATGCCATCATCGAGGCGGCGCTGCTGCCCGACATCTTCAGGAATGCCCGGATGGCCTTGCGCGCCATGCACCCGCGCCAGCCCATCGACGGCTTCACCAACGAGGTGCGGCTCGACGAGCTAGACCCCGACAGCGCGCTGCAGGTCCGCGACGTGCTGAACGCAGGCGCCACCATCGGCGCCGTGCGCGAGACAGAGACGCGCGGGCACTACCTCGTGCGCTCCGAGCTGCACACGTTCCTGTCGGACGTCGTCAAGCGCGAATTGAAGCGCAAGCCGGAGGAGACTGAGCGGGGGCTGGAGCTCGACCGCCTCGAGAAGCGCATCCGCGAAGCGTTGATGCCGCACGTGCTGGAGACCGCTGACGCGGTGCTGCACCACCTGCATCCCATCGACGAGGTGCGCGGCTTCACCTCCGAGGTGTTCCTGAACGAGGTCGACCCGGAGCATCTGCGCCCCGTCCGCAACCTACTGACCGCTGGCGTCAGCCTGCGCGTGGTCGCGCGCGACCGCAACAACGAGTCGGGTTACCTGATCCATGCCGACCTCTACGCCACGCTCGCCCGCATCCGCGCCCGCGAGCTGGCGATCAGCCATCAGCTGGCCCGCAAGCCGGCGCTGTGGGGCGGCCAGCTCGGGCATGCGGCCCTGACCGATGGCCGGGCCGGGCCCCGCGGCTACGACCGAGCCGAGCGCCTGCTCATCAACAGCCGTCCCCATGAGCCAGCGCCGGTGCAGGCTCCGGTGGAGGACGAGCTGCGCGCACAGATAGAGGAAACGCTCGTCGGCGCGCTGGGGCTCAGCGTTGCCTCGCTGCGTCGGGTTGCCGATCCGGCGATCGCCGGCCAAGCCGTCAGCGCCGCGATCGCGCTCCGGCGCCAGGCACCCTCGCACCACGGACTCAACGAGCAGCTTAAGCTGGTTGAGAGCGAGAACAACAGGGCCCTGGAGCAGGCCATGAGTGCGCTCGCGCAGCACTACGCCAACGATCAGCGCGCCCTCGACCTCCTCAATGACGCGGCGGCGGAGATCGGCAAGCTGCTGCCGGCGCTGATCCTGCTGCCCGAGGGCGGCCTGTTCGATCGTCTCGTCGGCGCGCTCGAGGACGCCCAGTCCGACGGGCAGCTCAGCGGCGACGAGGACCTGCTGCTCAAGCGGCTGCGCAAGCTCAAGGACGACCTCGACCGCATGGACTGGTCGGATCAGGTCGCCTGGAATCGCGTGCACCGACAGATCGAGCACCTGAACGAAGCCGGTCGCGCGGTATCGGTTGAAGCCGCGCAGAGCGGCGGCAAGCTGCACTAGGCGAGCAGGTTCGGATCATTCGGCCCGTTGTCATCCCGGAATTTCGCGCCAGCGAAATATCCGGGAGCCAAAGCTTGAGGGCGCGACCTGAAACGTCGAGACTACTTCTTGCCTTCGCCGGGCTCGGTAGGGCCGCCTGCATCCTTCCAGGCCTTGAAGCCGCCGAGGATATGGGCCACCGGCTTCAACCCCATGTCCTGGGCCGTCTTGGCGGCAAGCGCCGAGCGCAGCCCGCCGGCGCAGAAGAACACGAACTTCCTGTCCTCGCCGAACTTCTCTTTGTAGTAGGGGCTCTCGGGGTCGATCGAGACCTCCAGCATGCAGCGCGTCACGTTGAAGGTGCCCGGCACCTTGCCGTCGCGTTCCCGCTCGCGCGGGTCACGCAGGTCGACCAGCACAACGTCGTCCCGCCCCGCCAGCTTGACGGCCTCGGCCGCCTCCAGCTCCTCGATCTCGCGCTTGGCGGCCTCCACCATCGACTTCACGCTCTTGGTTATCTTTTGCGGCACCGTATCCTCCATCTTCGTTTGGCGGGGCGGGTGCAGGCCGGCAGCGACCGGCACCTTGCTCGGTGCCAGTCCTACGCCAGACGCCGCGCCACCGCCATGTTTTGATGGCTGTGTGGCAATGGAATCTGATAGCAGAGAGCCATGCCCGCTCGCAGTTTCGCCCCGGCGGTCTTCCTTGTGCTGGCAGCCTGCTCGGCGGCCGTGCCCGGCTACACGCCGCCGCCCCTGAAGGAAAGCGCCAGCCGGCTCGCCAAGCCGCTCGAGAGCGGCGACATGCGCGAAGGCCGCTACGAGATGAGCAGCACCGAGAAGGCGATGGACTGCAAGCGCATCACGGGCTCGATGCAGATCACCATGTCGCGCCTGCGGGACGGCTTCGTGCGCCAGGAGCCCTCGGCCGCCGCCTCCGCGGCGCAAAGCTTGGGCTCGCCGATGTTCGGCGGCTCGGCCGTGGGCGCGGACCGCCAGGCAGTCTATGCCCGCGAGCGCGCCAAGCTCGACGCCTATAACGACGAGCTCGCCGCCAAGGGCTGCAGGCCGCTCGATATCGAAGCCGAGCTCGCCCGCACCCCCGACCCTCCGGGCACGCGCTACTGAGGCGCGGCATCGCGCATCCCCTGCCGCACTTGTCATGGCGCCCGGATGTGCCAAACTCGCCTGCCCGCCTGACGCAGCAAGCCCCTTCCGATCCACATCATGTGACTTCGCCGGGACCGTTGCCTCGTGCCGGGCTGCGCAGCGCAATGTCGGGAGATGAAGTCCGTGGGTGATCGGCAGAAGACGCGGTTGGTGCACGCCTCGCGTGCTGGGGTGTCGGGCGAGGTCGGCACGGTGAACCCGCCGGTGGTGCGATGCTCCACCGTCCTCTATCGCGACATCGCCACGCGCAAGGCCGTGCGCGCGCGGCGCGACGGCGGTGAGCGGACGTTCTCCTATGGCGCCAGCGGAACGCCGACGGCCTATGCCTTGGAGGATGCGATCAACGAGATCGAGGGCGGTGTGCGCACCGTGCTGCTGCCGACCGGGCTGGCGGCCATCGCCCACGTCTTCCTGTCGATGCTGAAACCCGGCGACCACATGCTGCTCGCCGACACGATCTACGGGCCGGCACGCAACATCGCCGTCAACTACATCGCCAAGCGCGGCATCGAGTGCGAATTCTATCCCGGTGACCACCAGGAGGTGGCAAAGCGGCTCAAGCCCAACACCCGCATGGTCTACCTCGACAACCCCGGCTCCATCGTCTTCGACATCCAGGACGTGCCGGCGCTGGCGAAGCTGCTGAAAGGGCGCGACACGCTGCTGGCCGTCGACAACACCTGGGGTTGCCCCGGCCTCTACCGCCCGCTGGCGCTGGGCGCCGACATCTCGGTCGTCGCCATCACCAAGTACGTAGCCGGCCACTCCGATCTCGTGATGGGCTCGGTATCGGCCGGCAGCCGCTGCGCCGACCAGATCTGGCGCGACGCCAGCCTGCTCGGCCAGACCGTCAGCCCCGACGACGCCTATGGCGCCCTCAAGGGGCTACGCACGGCGGCCGCACGCATCGCCATGCATCGGGCCCACACACAGGAGGTGATCGCCTGGCTGGAGAAGCAGCCGCAGGTGAAGCGCATTCTCTATCCGGCATGCCCGTCCGATCCAGGCCACGCGCTGTGGAAGCGGGACTTCGCCGGCGCCAACGGACTGCTCTCGATCGAACTCGCGCCGCCGGCTTCCCAGGCCGACGCCGATCGCTTCGTCGACAGCCTGCGGCTGTTCGGTATCGGCGCCTCGTGGGGCGGCTATGAGAGTCTGGCGTTGACTTACCCCAGCGTTGCGGGCTGGAAGGGCGGCGCGCTGGTCCGCCTGCACATTGGTCTGGAGGATCCGGCCGACATCATCGCCGACCTGGCCCGCGGCATCGCGGCGCTCTCCTGAGCCGGCAGTTGGGATCGCGCCCGTTGAGCGACGCCGATGGGCGGTCCGAGCGCGATCCCTGTCAGCAGATCAATACTAGCGGTGGTGGTGATGGTCGTGCCTGTGGGCACGATGATGATGATGCCCGCCGTGATGGCGGTGGTGATGATGCCGCCAGTCACGATGGCGGTGATGGTGGTGCCAGCCATCGTGATGGTGGCGATGCCGCCAATGGTGGTGATGATGGTGGTGGTGACGCCTCCAGCGCCAATGCACCTGCTGGACCGCGCCAGAAGCCTCCGAA
>Ga0111539_10009010_pt1 | contig 12629 bp, 10 predicted proteins | sample RhiMethybrSRZTD1_FD_79667 | JGI IMG/M metagenome (GOLD analysis project Ga0111539, IMG submission 79667) | Populus rhizosphere microbial communities from Tennessee, USA - Rhizosphere MetaG P. TD hybrid SRZTD1 (version 2) (version 2) | ecosystem: Host-associated > Plants > Roots > Rhizosphere >...
AGTTCCGGCCATCACGATCGACTGCTGCGGCGCGTAGCCGGTGGCCAGGCTCTGGAAGGAGACCTGCACGGTCGGGTTCTGCGAGCTCAGGACGATGATCGGCCAGAAGAAGTCGTTCCAGGCAGTGAGAAAGGTCAGCATCCCGAGGACCGCCATCGCCGGGCGGGCGGTGGGGAGCACGATCGAGCGGAAGATGCGGAATGTCGAGGCGCCGTCGACGACCGCCGCCTCGATGATCTCGGTGGGCAGCGCGCGGATGAGGTACTGCCGCATGAAGACGACGCCGAAGGCGCTCACGAGGGTCGGCAGGATCACGGCCTGCAGGTGGTTCACCCAGCCGAGCTTGGCGACGAGGATGAAGAGCGGTACGACGCCGAGCTGAGCCGGCACCATCATCGTCGCGAGAAGGATGATGAGCAGCGCCGTGCTCCCTCGGAAGCGGAGCTTCGCGAACGCGAATCCGGCGAGCGTGCAGAAGAAGACGGTTCCGAGGGCGATCGCTCCCGCGACGACGAGCGAGTTCAGGAGCGCCTTGAACATGTCGACCTGGTCGAGCGCCTCGCGGATGTTGGAGAAGAGGTTTCCGCCGGGGGTGAGCGGAGGAGGCGTCTTCGAGATGTCCGCGTTCGTGCGCGACGCCGCGACGACCGTCCAGTAGAGCGGGAAGATCGCGAGCACCGTCGTCAGCGTGAGGACGAGGTAGGTGATCGGCCCTCCACGGCGCTCCCCGACCCGGTGACCGAGGAACCTGCGCGGGCTCGCGACGGCGCTCACGCCGCCTTCCCCTTCCGGCCGAGCGTGAACGCGCTTCTGCCGCGTGCGGCGAGCAGCGCGTTGATCCCGACCGCGACGATGATGATGAGGAACATCGTCCAGGCCGTCGCTGCGGCACGGCCGAGCTGGAAGTTGAACCAGCCCTGTTCGTAGAGCAGGAGGCCGAGCGTCTGGTACTGGTGGTCGGCCCCGCCCGAGTGGCCGCCGGCGCCGCCGAAGAGGAGAGGCTCGCCGAAGAGCTGGGTCGCCCCGATCGTCGAGATGATGATCGTGAACACGATCGTCGGCCAGATGCCCGGGACGGTGACGTGGCGGAACTGGTGCCAGCGCGTTGCGCCGTCCACCTCCGCCGCCTCGTAGAGGTCCTTCGGGACGGCCTGCATGGCCGCGAGGTAGATGAGCGCGTTGTAGCCCGTCCAGCGCCACGTGACGATCGTCGAGATCGCGATCTGCGACGACCAGCGACCGCTCTCCCAGTCGACGTTGTCGAAGCCGAAGAGACCGAGGAACGAGTTGATGAGGCCGAAGTCGCGGCCGAAGAGCATGGCGAAGACGATCGTGGCGGCCGCGACCGAGGTCGCGTACGGCATGAGGAGCGAGACACGCCAGAACGTCGATCCCCGCACTTTGCAATCGAGCGCGTAGGCCAGTCCGAGCGCCATGAGCAGCTGCGGAACCGTGGAGATGACGCCGATCGTGAACGTGTTCGTGAGGGCGTTCCAGAAGCGGTCGTCGTGGAGGAGGCGCGTGTAGTTGTCGAGCCCCACCCACTTCATCTCGTCCGTGTTCTGGAGCGTGACGCTGTGCAGCGAGACCCAGGCGGTGTAGACGAGGGGGAAGAGCCCGAAGGCGATGAAGAGGAGGAAGAAGGGCGAGACGTACGCGTACGGGGAGAAGCGCTGGTCGAGCCTCGTCAGCCGCATGCGCCAGGGCTGCGGTGCCGCCGGCTCCGCGCGGAGGGCGACTGCCGCGGCGAGCTCGGTATCGGTGCTGGTCTTCGCCACGATCGCGTGCCTAGGGCGTCCGGCGGCTCCCGACCATACAGCCGGGAGCCGCCGGTGAGGAGGTCAGGATCGCCCGCAGCGCGTCATCCGATGGCGCTCGCGATCTCGTCCATGGTCTTCTGCCAGGCCGTGTCGGGGTCCTCGCCCTGCTGGTCGACCCGCAGGAGACCGTTCGAGATCGTGTCCTTGATGACGCCGTCCTTCGGCCCGAGGATCGCAACGGTGAGGTTGTCGGCGGACTCCTTGAAGAGCTCGCCCACGGGCGCGTTCGAGAAGTACTCGTCCGTGGCCGCCGCGACGGCATCGTCGTCGGCCGCGGTCGAGCTCGACGGGAAGTGCTGCGCCTGCGTCCACATCTTCACCTGCTGCTCGGGCGCGGTCAGCCACTGGATGAGGTCGTACGCCTCCTGTTGGTGCTCGCTTGCGGCCGGGATGGCGAGATACGAGCCGCCCCAGTTCCCGCCGCCGCCCGGGATGGGAGCGACGTCCCACTTGCCCGAGCCCGAGTCGCCGGCCTGGCCCTTGATGTAGCCGATCATCCAGGCGGGGCAGGCGATCGTCGCGAAGCGTCCGTTGGCGAACGCCTGGTTCCACGGCTGGTCGAACTGCTTGAGCTTCGCGGTCAGCCCGGCCTGGATCGTCGAGACCGCGAGGTCCCACGCGTCCTTGACGGCCGGGTTCGTGTCGTAGATCGGGTTGCCGTCGGCGTCGTAGTACTGGGTCTCCGACTGCCCGATTATGGCGTTGTAGTAGCCGGAGGCGCTGTCCATGAACGCGGAGTCGTCGGGCGCCTTCGCCGCGTACTGCTTGCCGACCTCGATGAAGTCGGGCCACGTCTGCCACATCGACGCGAGCTCGTCGCGGTCGGTCGGCAGTCCTGCCTTCTTGAAGAGATCGGTCCGGTAGCAGATGGCGAGCGGGCCGGTGTCCGTGCCGAGCCCGACGACCGCGCCGTCGGGGCTCGTGGCCGCCCCCCACTTCCACGGGAAGAAGGTGCTCTCGAGGTCGTCTGCGCCGAGGTCGCGCAGGTCGACGAACTTGTCCGCCTGCGTCTGCGTCACTTCGGCGATGCGCGCGACCTCGATGCCCTGGATGTCGGACAGCCCGGCGCCGCCGGCGAGATGAGTCTGCAGGGCCTGGTAGTAGTCCTGCTCGAACTCGATGCTCGTCTCCTTGATGGTGATGTTCGGGTGGAGCGTCATGTACTCGTCGTACAGGCCGGCTTCCTTGTAGCCGAACGTGCCGAAGAGCCCGACGGTGAGCGTCACCTTCTCGTTGCCCGCCGCCGCGGTCTCGGGTCCGCCGGAGACCGACTCGTCGCCTCCGCAGCCGAGCGCCGCCAGCACGAGGCTGGCGACGATTGCGAGCAGCGCGATGACGCGCGACCACGTCGACGCCTTCAATGGTTTCAGCATCTCGACCTCCTCGAAGAATCCGCGCGGGAGCCCGTCGGCTCGACCGCCCGAAGCGCTCTATAAGATGTAAGCGCTTTCATTTGGAAGCGCTTACATTACACTGCAAGGGTCGACGTGTAAAGGAGGCGGAGATCAAGAAGGCCGAGCAGCATTTCGACGGGGGCCGGTCGCTCCCGACCATCGCGGAGGTGGCACGGCTCGCGACGGTCTCGACGGCGACGGTCTCGCGCGTCGTCAACGGCTCCCCCAACGTGCGCCCCGCGACGCGCGACGCCGTCCTCGGCGCGATCGACGAACTCGGCTACACGCCCAACCGCGCCGCCCGCACCCTGGTGACCAGGCGGACGGACACGATCGCCCTCGTCGTCTCCGAGTCCGAGACGCGGGTCTTCTCCGACCCCTTCTTTCCCAGCATCGTCCGCGGCGTCTCCGCCGCGCTCGCGCACACCGAGCTGCAACTCCTGCTCCTCATGGCCCGTGACGACCGGGAGCATGCGAAGGTGGAGCGCTACGTGCGCCAGGGCCACGTGGACGGCGTCATCCTCATGTCGCTGCACGGGGACGATCCTCTGCCCAAGACGCTGCCCCGGCTCGGCGTGCCGACGGTGCTCGTGGGCCGACCGAAGGGCGACGAGCGCCTTCCCTGGGTGGACGCCGACAACCGCGGCGGAGCCCGGGCCGCGACGGCGCAGCTCCTCGCGGGCGGGAGAAAGAGCGTCGCCACCATCACCGGCCCTCTCGACATGACGGTGAGCGTCGATCGCTTCGACGGCTACCGGGACGCCCTGCGTGAGGCGGGACGACGCTTCCGGAAGAGCCTCGTCGCCCACGGCGACTTCGGCAAGGAGTCCGGCGCGCGGGGGATCAGGGAGCTCGCCGAGCGCGTGCCCGACGTGGACGCGGTCTTCGTCGCGAACGACCCAATGGCGATCGGCGCTCTCGAGGCGCTGCGCTCTCTCGGCCGCCGCGTCCCGGACGACGTCGCGGTGATCGGCTTCGACGACATCGCCGACGCCGCCTTGACCGATCCTCCGCTGACCACCGTGAGCCAGCCGCTCGAGCAGATGACGAACGCGCTCGCGGAGCTCCTCCTCCGGCGCATCAGCGGGCTCGACGACGAGGACGAGTCGGTCGTCGTCCCGACGCACCTGGTCGAGCGCGCGTCGGCGTAGGAGCGACCGCGTCAGCGAGACGGTTCGAGCAAGACCGACATGCCGTCGGCCAGCTCTGTCATGCGACCGAGGAAAAGCGAGCCCTTGGCGACGAGCATCGTCGAGCCGATCTCACCGGAGCGGAGTACCTCGAGCCCGTGCGGGAGCCACGGAACGGCGGAGGCCACATGCCCCTGTGTCGGCGAGAAGCCGGGCAGCCCGCGCTCGCGCTCGAAGTCGTCCAGCCTCTCGCGCTCGAGCTCCCCGCGTTTGACCGCCAGCGCGCCGATGAGCTTGTAGTTTCGCTGCGGGACGTTGCCCGCGCCCCCAGGCTCGGTGATCTCCGGGTCGTGGAGCTCGGTCGCGTAGCGGTCGACATCGAGGATCCCGCGGCCGAGGCGCCCCAGCGGCTCGACGACGAGGTCTTCGAGGACAGCCTGCTGCGCCGAGCCCGAGCCGACGCGGTGCCGTCCAACGGCATCGAGGCGGATCGTCGCGGCGCCGTCCCCCGCGGGGCCGACGAGGATTGCGAGGCCCGCGAGGACGTCCTCGAGCACGGGGACGTCGTTCCGGAGCGCGCCGGCGAACTTCATGCCGAGCTTGGCGAGCGAGCCGCCCGCGACGACGGCGACGTGCTCGTACACGCCCGAGCTGACGAGCGAAGCTGCGACGACGAGCGCGTGGATGGGGCCCGCGCAGAACGCCTTCACGTCCGAGCCCGACGCGTTGACGCAGCCGGCCTGCTCCGCGATCGCCTTGCCGAGGTTGCCGCCGCCGCGCTGGTAGCGGTCGCCCACCGCCTCCTCGCCGCAGCCGATCGCGTACGCGAGCTGCTCGGCCGGGAAGCCCGTACGGGCCAGAAGGTGCTCCAGGGCGACGGCGCCCGTCGCCTTGCAGGCGAGGTTCTCGAGCAGGACGCTCGCCGAGAGGCTCTCGTCCAGCTCGTGCGCGCGGTCCATGACGCCGGCGCGGCTGCCGTTGCGGTAGAGGGGGAGCGCCCCGTCGGCGGCTTCGCGCCCGTCCAGGTGGAGAAGCTGGAACTGGTCCGCAGCGGCCATGCGTGAATAGAGCTCGTCCTCGTCTACGAAGACGCCGAACGGGCCCTCGGCCTTTGGCTCGGCGGGATGGCGCCACCACGGGCGCTCGGTCTCCCAGAGCGCGTCCGGCGAGAGGTTGCCGATGAAGACCTGGTGGGGCGGGTAGCCGAGCGCCTCGTCGAAGGTTCTGAGAGCCGGCACGATCTCGTCGGCCGCGTGCTCGCGGGTCGGCTTCGACCCGTGGCGGACGAGGTCGGGCGCGTGGGCGAGAACGAGGCTGCAGCCGTGGACGGCGGCGCTCATCGGCCACGCTCTTCCGGCTCGGTTTCGGCACGTTTCGCGCGCCACGCTCGCGCTTTACGGCGATACGATCGAAGTGGGTGGAGGCTCGGGGTGGCCCCAGGTGAAACGCTCACTCGTCGACCTCCCAGACGGTGGTCGGCTCGACGTCCGTCTCGAGCATGTCGAGCGCGCGCTCCACGATCCGCCGCCGGTCCTCCTCGTCGAGCCCGAACGGATGCGTGATCGCCGGCCCCCGCACGATGCGATTCGCTCCGATCATCGTCGCCACCGTCGGCAGAGACGTCACGTACACCGCCGGTATTCCCGCCCGCTCGATCTCCTTCGCCAGCACTGCCCCGCAGCGCGTGCCCGTCCCTCAGGTGCCCGACAGAAGGACGGCCTGCACGCCCGCGTCGCGAAGCTCGCCCGCGATCTCCTGCCCGAACCTCGTCGCGACGACAACCGGCGTCCCGTTCCCCGTCGTCGTGTAGAGCGCTTCATGGACGCGCCCTACGCGTCCGGCCCGCTCGAGCCCGCGAACCGTGTCGAGCGGGACGAGCCGGTTCGGATCCTCGTTCGCCAGAGTGACGTCGAAGCCGCCGTGCACCGACTCGTACCGGCCGGACGCCAGCGTGTCGGCGCCGCCGAGGTCGTAGCGGAACCAGCCCTGCGCCCGAACGGACTGCAGGTGGTCCGGGTTCCCCTGAGGCACGCAGCCGGCCTCGGTCACGAGCGCCACGAGCGCCGACGCCAGGTCCGTGACCGGAGGCGGTGGCTCGACGCGGTCCATGTCTCCGCGGACTTCCGTTCGCGTGTCTCCCGCGAGCTTCGCGAGCAGGAGCCCGACGGCACGCTCGGCGCCCGTCTTCTCGGCGACGTAGTTTCGCCGGAAGCCGCGCGCGAGGTAGCCCTCCTCCCCGGCCGAGCCGAGCTCTCGTCCAGATGCAAGCGCTGAGGCCAGAGCCCCGAGGCGCGGCAGCGCGTCGCGCATGCCGGCCACGTTCACGGCTGTCGGAACGACGTAGGCGGCAGCCGCCTCCGCGACACCCGGGTTCTCCTCGTGCATGGCGGCCACCGCCGGGATTCCCCGCTCAGCGGCGGCCGCGGCGAGCCGCGCGCACGCGTAGCCGTAGCGGCCGGAGCCGAACGCCGGGCCGGCGACGAGCACGTCCGGGTCGAGCTCAGCCAGCATCTCGAGGAGCGCCGCCATCGCCTCGTCCTCGTGCTCGGCGAAGTAGTCGTCCCCGCAGGCGAGCGTGGCGACGATCTCGACGCCCTCGAGCTCGGCGGCCAACCCACGCCCAGGCCCGACCGCGCCCTCGAGCCGCGTGGGCGGGGTCTCGGCCTGCCCCTCCCCGCCCAGGCCGGCGAAGAACTGGTTCAGGTAGTGGACGGCCTTCACTCGGTCCTCGCGCTCAGCGCCAGCTGCCCCATCTGGTTGGCGGCGCCGAGGTAGTTGCGGACGGGAATCGGGCCCGCCTCGGCCGCCGGACTCCCGTCCAGGAGCCGCTCGCCCCCGAGCACGCGCTCCGGCGTCCACGCTTCGACGAGCTCCTCGACATTCCCGGTCGAGACGATCGAGTCGGCCTCCGCGACCCAGTCGGTGAGAATCGGCCTGGTCGACTGTGGGTCGGTCTCCTCGGCGAGGACGACCGTGGTGCGGATGCCAGCCTGCTCGCAGGCGCGACACGTGAGCATGACGTCGGTGTGCGAGTTGCCGCCCGCGTCCGTCGTGATGACGACGCCCTCCGCGCCGAGCTCGCCGGCGACACCGGCGGCCCGCTCCGCCGCGGACTGCTTGTCGGCCGCGGTCTGCTCGTAGCCGCGCATGAGGACGACGCCGGCGAAGCGCAGGGTCTTTCCGTGCTCGCGGTAGAGCATGCGGATGAGCTCGTTCCGCTGGAAGAACCAGGTCGGGTTCCGCATCGCGGCCCAGTGGTACTCGCCGCAGGTGACCGCGCCGTCGAGCACCTCGGCCGGGTCGAAGGCGCGCGGCAGCTCGGCCTCGCCCGCCGGCAGGCCGTAGACGTACTGAATGTAGAGCGGTCCGAGATCGGAGAGCTGGATGAGTGCGGCGATCGCCGGGAGGCCCGCGTCCGCCGGGCCGAGCTCGAAGCGCTCGACCGCATCGGGCTCGGCGTCGAGCGTTCCGCGCGCGATCTCCTCGGCGACGCCGAGCGCGGCGCGGCGCGCCTCCGCATCGATCGCGACGTGCCCAGTGTCGTCCGGCGAGAAGGTGAGGACGACCGCGGTCATGTCGGCGAAGGGAGTCAGCCCCGCGCCCGGACCGCCGAGGTCGACGATCGACTCCTGCTCGTGGAGCGGCCGCTCCTCGCCCGGGAAGTCGAGGCACGAGAGGACGACGACGCTGTCCAGCCGGTTCGTCCGCCCCTCCCCCGCACGTCCGTCCGTCGGAAACGCGGCGCGCCCGTCGGGCCGAATCCGCGGCTCCACGGCGTCGAGCACGTGCGTGACGCGCACGGGCGAGCCCGCCGGCACGATCTCGACCTCCGCACCCTCGACGTCGGCCTCGCGAAGGAGGCCGGGCGAGAACGATGCGAGCTCCCACGCCATCACGCCGAGATTCTCTCGCAGTCAGGCACGGACGCGCTCGTTCTCGGGGTCGTAGAGGACGTCAGCCGCGATCTCGGCCGGGACGATCTCGCCGAAGACCTCCACCCCGAGCTTCGTCGCCTCCTCGAGCTCCGCGGGCACATAGCCGAGCGCGACGTTGCGGCCCACGGTGAAGCCGTAGCCGGCGCTGCGCACACGACCGATCACGGAGCCGTTCAGATGGATCGCCTCGCCGCCGTAGACCGTCGCGTACTCGGAGCCGCCGACGAGCAGCGTCCTCAGGCGCCGCGCCGGCTCCCTGCCGTCGAGAGCCGCGCGCCCGTTGAACCCCTTCTCCCAGGAGACGCAGAACCCGAGGCCGGCCTCGAGCGGGTCGTCCCCCGCCGTGAGGTCGGTGCCGAAGTAGCGGTAGCCCTTCTCGAGGCGAAGGGAGTCGAGGACGCGGTACCCGCCCGGCGCGATGCCGTACGGCTCGCCGGCCGCGAACAGGCGGTCCCACACCTGCACGGCCGAGTCGCGTCCCACGTAGAGCTCGAAACCGAGCTCGCCCACGTAGGTGATCCGCTGTGCCAGCACCGGGATTCCTCCGACTGCGATCTCCGTCGCGCGCCGGAACGGCAGGGCCTCCGCCGACACGTCGTCCTCCGTGACCGACTGGAGAACGGCCCGCGCCTGCGGGCCCCAGAGCCCAATGACGGCGAGCACGTCGGTCTCGTCGCGGATCTCCACCTCCCCGTCCTCCGGCCGAACGTTGAGCCGCAGCCAGCCGAAGTCGGAGTCGACCGCGCCCGCGCCGGTGACGACGCGGAAGCGGTCGTCGCCGAGCCGCGTCACCGTCAGGTCGGAGACGATGCCGCCGCGCTCGTTCAGGAACTGCGTGTAGACGACGCTGCCGACCGGCCGGTCGATGCGGTTGTCCGCGACGCGCTCGAGGAGCGGCAGCGCACCCGGCCCCGCGACCTCGATCTTCCCGAACGACGTCATGTCGATGATCCCGACGCGCTCGCGGAAGGCGCGGTGCTCCGCGGCGAGGAGGTCGAGATAGGGCGGCGCGGTCCAGCCGAACTCGTGCTGGTCGGCGCCCGCGCGGCGCCATGCCTGGCCCGGGCGGAAGTAGTCGGCCCGCTCCCAGCCGTTCTTCGTGCCGAAGACCGCACCGAGCTCCTGCAGCCGCCCGTGGAGGGGGCTCAGCCGCTGCGGTCGCCCCCACTCGTCGGTGTCGAGCGGATAGCGGAGACGGTAGTAGTAGCGGTAGACCTCGCGCGCGGCCGCGGTCGTGAAGCCCGGATCGCGGTAGGGCCCGCCGAATCGCCACGGCCGATAGCCCTGGACGTCGAGCTCCGACTCGCCCGAGGTGATCAGCTCGGCGGCGGTCTTCCCCATCCCGCCCGCGCCGCCGAAGCCGTTGAGCGAGAGGCCTGCGGCCATCCAGAAGCCGGGCACGCCCGGCAGCGGGCCGAGCAGAGGGTTTCCGTCCGGCGTCATGGCATCGGGATGGCAGACGAGCTTCACCATCCCAGCGTCCTGCAGGAACGGGAAGCGGCGGATCGCTCCCTGCCAGAGGGGCCGGAAGCGCTCCTCGTCCGGAGGGAGGGAGGCGCTCCCGTGCTCCCAGGGGACGCCGTCCTCCCAGCGCGAGACCGGCTCGCCCTCGTAGCCGCCGAAGAGCATCCCGCCCGCCTCCGAGCGCCCGTAGACGAGGTTGTCGGTGTCCCGGAAGCACGGCATCTCGCGCGGCAGCTCGTGTCCGTCGACGGCCGCAAGCGCGATGTGCTGGTGGTCGACCGGGATCGACGGCGTGAAGGCGCCCACCATCGCTGCGACCTGCGGCGCCCAGATCCCGCATGCGTTCACGACGCACTCCGTCTCGACCCGTCCGTTCTCCGTATGGACGGCACGCACCTCCCGGCGCGGGCCCAGCTCGATCCCCGTCACACGCGTGCCGGTCTGGAAGCGGACTCCGAGGTCGCGTGCGGTCGCTGCGAGCGCATGCGTCGCTGTGTGCGGGTCGACCGCGCCGTCGTCCGGGATCCACACCGCGCCGTAGAGAGATTCCTTCGTCGCCGCGGGCATGAGCCGGACCGCTTCGTCCGGGCCGACGACTTCGACGTCGAGGCCGATGGCGCGCGCTCGGCTCGCGCCGCGCTGCAGCTCTTTGAGGCTCTCCGCGCTCGACGCTATGCGCAGGCTCCCGACGGTCTCGAACACGCCCAGCTCGCGGTAGAGCTCCACGCTGTAGCGGCGGAAGCGCATCATCGTCGGGGAGGGGTTGAACTGGGTGACGAGGCCCGCCGCATGACAGGTCGACCCGCTCGTCAGCTCGCCCTTCTCGAGCACGAGCACGTCGGTCCAGCCCGCCCTGGCAAGGTGATAGGCGACGCTCGTCCCGGTGATTCCGCCGCCGATGACAACCACCCTCGCCCGCTCCATGCGATAGAAACCTACGCCACGTGGAAGGCCGCGGCACGCAGATCGACGAAGTCCTCGAGCTCGTTCCCGAGCTGCGAAACGCGCACGCCGTTTCCGAGCTCGCGGGCGGGCTGACGAACACGAACTACAAGGTCGAGGCCGAGCCCGGGGACTACGTCGTCCGGGTCTCCGCGAAGGACGCGGGCCTCCTCGCCATCGATCGCGAGAACGAGTACCTGAACACGGTCTCGGCTGCGGATGCGGGGGTCGGGGCCGCCGTGATCGCCTACATGCCCGACCGCGGCGTGCTCGTCCTCGAGTTCATCGAGGGGCAGACGCAGACGGCGGAGGACCTGCGGCGCGGCGACCGGCTCGACTGGGTCGCGGCCGCCTGCCGGAAGCTGCACGGGGCGCGCCGCTTCCGCGACGACTTCGACATGTTCCGCATCCAGCAGCGCTACCTCGGGCTCGTCCAGGAGCGCGGCTTTCGGCTCCCCGACGGCTATCTCGACTACGAGCCGCAGGTGCGCCGGATCGAAGAGGCAATGGCGGTCAGGGACGAGGGCACCGTGCCGTGCAACAACGACCTCCTCGCCGAGAACTTCATCGACGTCGGCGACGGCTTCAGGCTTATCGACTACGAGTACTCGGGCAACAACGACGCGTGCTTCGAGCTCGGCAACGTCTGGAGCGAGTCGAACCTCGCGCTCTCCCAGCTCGACGAGATCGTCGCCCACTACTACGGCCGGCAGCTCGCGAACAAGGTCGCCCGCGCACGCCTCTGGGGGCTCATGTCGAAGTACGGGTGGACGCTCTGGGCGTCGATCCAGGACAGCGTCTCCGACATCGACTTCGACTTCTGGGCTTGGGGGATGGAGAAGTACGAGCGCGCCGTCGCCGAGTTCGAAGGGCCCGACTTCGAGCGCCTGCTCGCGGACGTGCAGCGCGAAGACTGACGGTGGCCGCGTTTCGCGCACAGGGGCTCGCGAAGCGGTACGGGAACGTGACCGCGCTCGGCGGGGTCGACCTCGAGGTCGCGGAGGGCGAGCTCGTCGGCCTGCTCGGGCCGAACGGAGCGGGCAAATCCACGCTCGTGAAGATCGCCTGCGGGCTCGTGCGGGCGAGCGCGGGCACCGCGGAGGTGGCCGGTGCACCGGCCGGCTCTCCGGCTGCGCGCGGGGCTCTCGGCTACCTCGCCGAGCTCTTCCGCTTTCCAGGCTGGTACAACGCCGACGAGCTCCTCGCGCTGCACCAGCGCCTTGCCGGGTCCAAGGGAGGCGAGGCCGAGCGAGCCGAGCTCCTCGACCTCGTCGGCCTGACCGAGGCGCGCTCGCGCAAGGTCGAAGACATGTCGAAGGGGATGCAGCAGCGGCTCGGCATCGCCCAGGCGCTCGTGGGCCGGCCGCGGCTCCTCTTCCTCGACGAGCCGACGAGCGCGCTCGACCCGGTCGGCCGGCGCACCGTGCGGGGCCTCCTCGAAGAGTTGCGGCGGCGCGGAGTCTCGGTGCTCCTCAACTCACACCTCCTGAGCGAAGTCGAGCTCGTCTGCGACCGCGTCGTCATCCTCTCCAAGGGCCTCGTCGTCGCCGCCGGCCGCACCGAGGAGCTGGCGAGGCCGCGCGGGGTCGAGGTCGACACGGATGCCGGCACGCGGCTCTTCGACTCGGCGCGCCGAGAGGACGCTCCGCGCATCGTCGCCGAGCTGGTCGCGGCCGGAGAGAAGGTCTACGGAGTCCGCGTCCTCGAGACGACTCTCGAGGAGATCTATCTCGAGGCGGTCGAAGGAGAGACGAGTTGAGAGGCGCCGTCATCGTCGCGGGCTACGCGGTGCAGGAGAGCGTCCGCCGCCGCGTCTTCCCGGTCGTGCTCGTCCTCACACTGGCCTTCCTCGGGCTCTACAGCTTCGGGGTCTACAAGGCCTACCAGTCGATCGACCCGGGCTCGACGGAGTCGGTGGGCAACGGCGACCAGCTGGCGATCGTC
>Ga0111539_10009013_pt1 | contig 12626 bp, 7 predicted proteins | sample RhiMethybrSRZTD1_FD_79667 | JGI IMG/M metagenome (GOLD analysis project Ga0111539, IMG submission 79667) | Populus rhizosphere microbial communities from Tennessee, USA - Rhizosphere MetaG P. TD hybrid SRZTD1 (version 2) (version 2) | ecosystem: Host-associated > Plants > Roots > Rhizosphere >...
GACACTTGCCGCGCGTTTCGCTTAAGTTCCTGCTCTGCAAACCGTTATGGTTGGACCGACACGACTGGCAGCGGTTTCGCTGCGCGTGAGAGCCCATGAATGACCTGCGCTACGCCGTCAGGACGCTACTCAGGGCGCCCGGATTTGCCGCCACTGCCATTCTCACGCTCGCCCTCGGGATTGGTGCGACGACGGCCATCTTCAGTGTGGTCAAGGCCGTGGTGCTCGAGCCGCTGCCCTATCGTGATCCGGCGCGGCTCGTCGTCACACGCCTCTCGTTTCCCGACTACCGTGACGTCCAGCGCAACAGTCAATCCTTCGAGCAGATGGCGGTCTGGGCCACGAACCTCTACACGATTGACGCGGGCTCCGAGGATCGCCAGATCCTTGCGGCCCAGGTCTCGTCCGAGTTGTTTCCGATGCTCGGCATTGCTCCGGCGGCCGGACGGCTCTTCACCGCAGACGACGACCGGCAGGCGAGCGTCATCCTGGGGCACGGACTGTGGCAGTCCTTGTACGGCGGCGATCCTTCGGCGGTCGGCCGGGTGATCGATCTCAGTGGAACGCCTTACACGATCGTCGGCGTCGCGCCGGCAGGATTCAGGTTCCCGTCAGCCGAATTCGAACTCTGGACCAGCGCGGGGATGCTGCTGACGCAGGCCAAGCAGCAGGTCGAGAATCGCGCGCTTCGGATCTTTACGACGATCGGTCGCCTGAAACCCGGCGTCACCATAGAACAGGCGAGCGCGGAGCTGGGGGCGATCAGCGCGGAACTGGCCCGCACCTATCCCGCGACGAATGACGGGATCGTCCTGCAGGTCAGCTCTCTGACCGATCGCATCGTCGGGAACGTCCGCACACCGCTCCTGGTGCTCCTCGCGACAGTGGGACTGATCCTGCTCATCGCCTGCGCCAACGTCGCGAACCTGATGCTGGCGCGGACCACCGCGCGCGAGCGTGAGATTGCGATTCGGTCAGCGCTCGGCGCCGCGCGGCGCCGTCTGTTCGGTCAGCTGGCGGTCGAAAGCCTGGTGCTCGCGATTGCGGGAGGGGTCTCGGGCCTGCTGCTCGCGATGTGGGTGATCGACCTGGTTCCGACGCTGCTCGCGTCACGACTGCCGCGGGCCGAAGCGGTCCGCATCGACGGCGTCGTGCTGCTCGTCACACTTGCGGTCACGCTGCTCACCAGCGTCTTCTTTGGGGTCGCTCCTGCGCTGCAGGCGCAAGGCAGCGTGGCGGCGCTGAGAGAAGCCGGGCGCGGCGTCGCCGGCAGTGCACGTCATCGCACGCTTCGGAGCGCGATCGTCGTGGTGGAGGTAGGCCTCGCGATCGTCGTCGTGATCGGCGCAGGGCTCCTGGTGCGAAGCTTCGTCACGCTGACTACCCGAGATCCCGGATTCGATCCCGATCACGTGCTGTCGTTCAACCTGCAGCTTGGCAAGCTACCGGACCCCTCGGCCCGGGGTCGTGCGGCCGCGACGGTGATGGAACGGTTGTCGTCGCTGCCTGGCGTCGAGGCCGCTGGCGGAGCGACCGGCCTGCCCACCGTCACACCGCAGCGCGCCACGCGCTTCGAGGTCGAAGCCCGCAAACTCACGGCTGAAGAAGACGGGGCCCTGTTCCTGGCCGCAACACCAGGCGTGTTCGACGCGCTGCGAACGCCGGTGCTGAGCGGCCGCGCGTTCCAACCGACCGACAGCGCCGGCGGTCAGCCCGTGGTCCTGATCAACCGTGCGCTGTCGAATACGGTCTTCGCCGGAACGGATCCGGTCGGACGCCGCATCCGCATTGTCAATCCGGAGTACGAAAACGACTGGCGCACGATCGTGGGCGTCGTTGGAGACGTGCAATATCGGCGGCTGGACCCGGACATGCAGCCGACCATCTACGTGCCGTTCTCGCAGACGCCGTTCATGTGGGCCTACGTAATGGTGCGTACCACCGGCGATCCGTCCGCGCTCACCCGCTCGATCAAGGGCATCGTTCAGGGCGTGGATCCCAACCTGATCACAGCTCCCGCCCGGCCAATGACGGAGATCGTTTCGGGAACCGTCGCCGAGCCCCGCCTGAGCATGCTCCTGGTCGCCGGCTTCGCGCTCCTGGCGCTGATCCTCGCGAGCGTGGGCATCTACGGCGTGATCGCCTACTCGGTTTCCCAGCGCACCCACGAGCTGGGACTGCGTATGGCGCTCGGTGCCGCGCGGGTCGGCGTCCTCGCGATGATCGTCCGGGAAGGCGTATTGACGGCCGCGATCGGGATCGTGATGGGCCTTGGCGCCGCGGCGCTGGCAACCCGCATGATGCAGGACCTGCTGGTCGGGATCACGCCCCGGGATCCGCTGACGTTCGCGGGGGGCGCAGTCCTGCTACTGCTGATCGCGGCGGCGGCCAGCTATCTTCCTGCACGGCGCGCTACGCGGGTGGATCCGATGGTGGCTTTGCGGGCGGAATAGAGACAAGGCAAAAGGAAAAAGGCAAAAGGAAAAAGGCAAAAGGCAAAAAGGCCGGCAGACATCATCCCGGGCTCCCTCGCGCCTTCGGATTCTTTTGCGATTTCACGACGATCGAGGTCAGTGTCTTTAGGGCTTCTGGCTCATGCCGCGACAGAACGCAATTGATGTTCCGCGCGGCTACTCGAACACATTCTGTGAACTTCAGCATCAGGAGTTGAGAATCTGCCATGCCGAACGAACCAGCAGATGGCAGTTGATGCAGCGTCCGAGAGAAGCCGTTCTTCGTTTCCTTTGCCTTCTGCCTTTTGCCTTTTGCCTTGGCACCCGTTAGAACCTGATCCCAGTCGCCACCATCACCGTCCTCCCTCCGTCCATGCCCTGGCGCGGCCGCGCGTAGTTGGCGTTCGACGTCCCCTTGCCGAAGTTCGGACCGGTGACATGGTTCAGCGGAAGCCCATTGGCATCCTTCGGTCCGTTGAGGTCAGCGGTGACGGTCGTATCCCAGGAGATCAGCTGCTGGTTGTTGAACAGGTTCAACACCTCGAGCCTCACCCACGGCCGCAGCGACTGCCACACCGGGACGCCGTAGGTCACGGCCAGATCGAACAGCGCGTAGTCTTCGAACTGCTGCGCTCCGCGCGCGCCGAAGAAGATCGGCTGGCTGGCGGGCAGGCGCACGTAACCGGGGTTCGTGGCGCTCTGCTGTGACGTCAACGGCACGGCAGCGGCCACCAGGCTGAACGTCTTTGCCGAGTTGTAGCGATACAGCGGCGCCACATCGACCCGCCCGAACTCGTGCAGGTCGAAGCTGTAGGTCGCCCAGACACGGGCCTTGTGGCGCTGGAAGTCGTCGAGGTGGCCCATCGGGAAGCTGCGATCCGCGAAGTAGACCTCAGGATAGTCGGCGATGAGCGACGGGATCGCGGGGTTGTTGGCTGCCTCGCCTTCAAAGTTTCCGTCGTTCTCGATCTGCACGGTCCAGTTGGCGTTCACCGTCAGCGGTGAACCAACGCGATACGCACCAACGAAGTCGATGCCCTGATACTCGCGGCGGGCCAGGTTGGTGTTGTCGTAAAGGATGTTGTCGAACGCAGCCGGGATACCGTTGAGCGTAATCGTGGTCCGGCCACCGTCAACGGTGATGAAGTCCTCGACGAAGTCCCGGCCCTTGCGATTCACGTAGGTCGCGCGAACATATCCGTTCTGGCCGAGATCGCGAGCCAGCGCGATTGTGTACTCCTTGGTCAACGGCGCTCGAACGTCATCGGCGAAGAACACGTTCGCCGTCGGGAAGGTCCCGCTCACCGTGGTGGTGTAGTTCGACGGATCGAAGCCGGCCGCGAACCCTCGGCCCTCACCAGCCGGCCCGGTGTACTGCACGACGTATCGATCGGGATTGCCGACGCTGGCATTGCGCGAGAACTGGACGTCGTTGTACTTGCCCGCGTAGTGCCCGTAAGTGCCCTGCAGGATCGTTTTTCCATCGCCGGTCACGTCGAACGATCCGGCGAGACGCGGCACCAGCGTTTTCGCGTCGACGGCCGAGATCCCGCCGGTCGCTTCGCTGCCCACCGCTTCGAATCGCAGTCCCAGGTCGAGCGTCAGGCGCCGTGTCGCGACCCAGTGATCGGTCACGAACAGCGACGTGGTCGCCAGATCGATGCTGGCGCCGCGATGCGGCTGCCACACCTGCAGGCGCGACACGCCCGGCATGAAGCGGGGAATCAATGCGCCATTGGCGTCGAGCTCGGGCTGACCGCCGGCGTCGAGCTTGTAATCCGTCTGGAAGACATAACCGGTCGAGGTTTGCGAGTTGCCGCCGACGCGAGTGGAGACGAAGTGCTCGAATCCGCCCTTGACCTCGTGCGTGCCGCCGCGCTGCGATGACAGCTGCTGCGACACGCTGGCGGTGAACTGGTGATTGTTGCGCTGTTCCGGATCCGTCGAATCGAAATAGGGCGCGTTGTACTGCAGACCTGCCGGCACACCCGAGGTGGTGCCGCGGCTCATGATCGGCGACTCGAAAATGCTGGTGCTCGATCCGCCGGCATTCTGAAGCTTCCAGCGCTTCTGCGAGTACTGCGCGGTCGCAAAGGTGCGCGGACCGAGCACGCCGTGCCAGTTCGCCACGTAGAGGCGGTTCAGCGTCGACGGCGTAGTCATCGCCGCCGGATCGATGCTGCCGCCGAAGGCCGGTTGCACGAGATCCGTACGGTTGTCGATGACGCTCCCCTGCAGCGTGTGACCGCTGGCAATGCTCCCTGTGACCTTGCCCTCGTACCGAGTGTTGTCGTTATGGCTCGTGTACGGGATGCGGGTCTGGGCAAACGTGCCCTGCGTGGTGGTGCGCTCGATTCGCGTCCCGCCGAAGAACCATGCCCGATCACGCACCAGCGGGCCACCGGCAGTGATTTCGTGGGTTGGTGAAAGCCTGCTCGCGCGGGTCGTCCCGGCGGCCTTCTCGAGAGGCGTCTCCACGCTCCAGGCCGGGTTCGTAAAGTTCGAGCGGAGCGCACCCGAGAACAGGTTCCCGCCGCTCTTCGTGATCACGTTCACGACGCCGCCGCTGAAACGGCCGTACTCCGCGGAGATGCCCGAAGTCAGTACCTGCTGTTCCTGGATGGCGTCCTCGATGAAGAGGTTGTTGGGCTGACCAAGGACGTTGTCGTTGATGTCGACGCCGTCCATCAGGAAGACGTTGTCGTAGGCGAACGCGCCGCCGATCGTCAGCTGATTGTTGTTCGGCGTGTTGTCGGTCAGGCCTGCCGCGAGCTCGGCGAGGCCGAAAGGCGTACGGGCGACCGGCATCAGCGTGAACTGCTCCGCGCGGAGGTTGAACGCACCCGCTGGCGAGCTCACCGGAGCCGGCCTGGCACCGTTGACCACCACGACTTCCTTGACCGGCGCCAGGCTGAGCATCTGGTCCATCGTGACCGCGCCCCCGAGCGGGATCGCCGCCGTTCGCTGCACGGTCGACATCCCGTCCATCTCGAACTTGACCACATACGTCCCCGGCGGCAGGCCGGGAACGCTGTAGTTGCCGTTGACGTCGGTCACCGCCGTGCGCGCGCCCTGGAGCGAATCAGACGACACCGTTACGGTGACCCCGGGGAGGGCAAGGCTGTCGCTCGACGACAGCCGGCCGCCGAGCGTGCCGGACTGTTGCCCCTGCGCCATTGCCGGAGTCGCCGCGAAGAAGGCAGCGAGAAGCATTGCGAACACACGACGTCTCATGACCACGAAACTCCTGCGGCGACAGAACCGCCGCGAAAAATCAGACTGTTGGATCGAGTGGCGGTTGAGCACGCCACGTGCCACGACAGTCCTGTCTGCAGAATCTCGAATTTCGCTCAGAAGGTTTGAGGGACGGGACGAACGTCGGGACGAAGTGTGCGGATTCGGATGTGCCATTTCAGGACGCTGCGGACGGATCCGTCACCAGATCAAATCCCAAGCTCCAAATCCCAAGCTCCAACGCACTCCCAACCGCCAATGAGGGAATTGGGAGTTGGTCTTGGAAGTTGTTTTGGGATTTTTGGGATTTGGGATTTGGAGCTTGGGATTTGACCAGAGACAGAGACAGAGACAGGGAGAGAGAGAGAGAGAGGACATCGAGCTCACGGATCTCAAAACGGAGCAACGGAGCTCACGAAGGTTCGATGGTGCCGCTGGCTCGAAGAGCCAGCGGGCGGTGGGGTGAGCGACCGGCAATCACAAGCGACCGCGAGGATCCAGGGTCGTTTGTGATTGCCGGTCGCTCACTCCGCCGCAGCGCGCGACGCGCGCTCACCATCGAACCGCCCAGAGCCGCTCACACCAGATCCGCCCCATCGGGGCCAGCCGCCGGCATGCCCGCGGGATTCGTCAGCATGCCCGACTCTGGAGCAATTCGTGTGCCCGTGAAATTGCCCCGGAAAATCGGCATCCATCCCGAACCATTGTAATTTCTCCGTTCTCTCCGTTAGCTTCGTTGCTCCGTTTTGAGATCCGTGGGCTCGATCCGTCCTCTCCGTGGACTCCCAGATGCGCTACCTCATTTACGACGTCTTCACCGACACCCCGTTCGAAGGCAATCAGCTCGCGGTCTATCCTGAGCCGTCGCGCGACATTCCGGAGAATCGGATGCAGCGGATTGCCGCCGAGATGAACTACTCGGAGACGACCTTCGTGCTGCCGCCCGCAGGGAGCGGCGACGTGAAGATGCGGATCTTCACGCCCGGCAACGAGCTGCCGCTCGCCGGTCATCCGACGATCGGGACGACGTTCGCGCTGGCGGATGAAGGCGTCATCGCGCGAGGGCGGGACCAGTTCGTGTTCGAGTGTCAGGCCGCACGCTTGCGACTGCGAAGCACCGCAAGCGCCAGCATTCCTGTACCCCAAGCCAACAGCGCCAGCGCCTGCGGCCACAGGAGCTCGAGCCCGATGCCTTTCAGGAAGATTCCGCGGACGATGACCAGGAAATAACGCAGCGGAATCAAGTAGGTCACCGGCTGGATCACCTGCGGCATGTTCTCGATCGGGAAGATGAAGCCGGAGAGATAGAGCATCGGCGTGAGAAAGAAGAACGTGGACGTCATCATCGCCTGTTGCTGGGTCTCCGAGATCGTCGAGATGAACAGCCCCAGCGCGAGGGTGCTGAACACGTAGATCGCCGACATCGCGACCAGCAGCGCGAAGCTTCCCAGCAGCGGGATCTGAAACCATCCCACGGCGACCGCGACGACCAGCAGCACGTCGACCATCGCGATCAGGCCATACGGCAGCAGCTTTCCGACAATCAGTTCCCAGCGGCGGAGCGGCGTCACGTTCAGCTGTTCGAGCGTCCCCAGCTCCTTTTCCCGCACGACCGCCATGGACGCCAGGTTGGCGGTGACAACCAGCAGCACCAGCGCAAGCACGCCCGGAATCATGAAGAACCGGCTCTCGAGTCTTGGGTTGTACCAGACGCGGATGCGGGCATCGATCGGCGGTGCCGCGCCGGGAGCGGCGGCGCCGATCAGCTCCTGCGCATAGGCCCCGATCAGGCTCGTCGCATAGCCCAACGCAACCGTCGTTGAATTCGAATCGGTGCCGTCGGCCACGACCTGCACCGTGCTGGGGACATGGCTCTCGACCGCAGTTCCATGGCCGGCCGGAATGGACAGCGCCAGCCACGCCCGCCCACGCTCGAGGAAAGGCTCGATTTCGTTGACCGTCGTGACGGTGGCTACGACACTGAAATTAGGTGACGCCTCGAACTTCGAGATCAGCTCGCGGCTGCGTGCCGACCGATCGCCGTCGGCGACGACGACCGGGACATCGTGAATATCTGTGGTCGCGGCATACCCGAGCATGGTGAGCTGGATGATCGGCGCCACTATCACCACGCCGAAGAGCCGCGGGTTCAGCCGCAGCTCGAGAAACTCCTTCCACACCAGGAATCGAAGGCGCTGCACGTCAGTGGCGCTCCCGCGCCAGCCGCAGCGACGCCAGCGAGAGCATGACCGCCGCATAAATCGCCAGCGCGACGAGCGGCCCGATCAGATGCGCAATCGAGGCCCCCTTCAGGACAATGCCCCGGAGTGCGACGAGAAAATAGCGTGCGGGAACGACGTTGGTGACCAGTTGCAGCGCCCGCGGCATGCTGCTGATCGGAAAGATGAAGCCCGAGAGGATCAGCGTCGGCAGCAGCGAGATCAATAGCGCGATCTGAAAGGCGACCTGCTGGGTGTCGGCGACGGTCGAGATCAGCAGGCCGGTGGCCAGCGCCCCGATCAGGAACAACGAGACCGCCAGAAGAAGGCTCAGCCAGTTCCCGCGCATGGGCAGGCCGAACAGGACCATCGAGGCCAGGATGATCAGCCCCGCAGATGCAAGTGAGATCAGGAAGTAGGGCACGGTCTTGCCGACGATGAAGGAGAAAGTCCCGATCGGCGCCATCTTCACCTGCTCGAGCGTGCCACTCTCCTTTTCACGAACGATCGACAGGGCGGTGGAGGCGACGGCCGTGATCATCGCGATATAGGCGATGAGTCCGGGGACCAGGAACAGCGTGCTGCGGAGCTCGGGGTTGTACCAGATGCGCGGTTCGACCGATACCGGAGACGCGATCTGCACGCGGCCTTGCAGCTGGGCGCTCGATTCGCGGACGATGCTGAGCGCGTAACCCATCACGGTCGTGGCGGTGTTGGCGTTGTCGCCGTTGATGAGCACCTGCACGGTCGCGGCGCGCCCGCTCGTCACGTCGCGGCTGAAGCCCTCGGGAACCACCAGCACGGCCCGGGCGGCGTTGAGATCGAGCAGGCGCTCCGCTTCCGCCGGCGAGTAGACGGCCCCGGCCAGGTCGAAATACCCGGAATTGACGAACGCCGAGACCAGCGCACGGCTTTCGGCCGTGCCGTCCCGATCCTCGACCGCCAGCTTGATGTCCCGGATGTCGAAGTTCAGTGCATACCCGTAGAGCAGCAGGAAGAACGCCGGGATGAAGGCAAGGATCATCAGGGTGCGCCGATCCCGTGCAATCTGCCGCAGCTCTTTCCGGTAGACGGCCAGCACTCCTCGCATAAGGCCTCTTAGTCCATTGTTTCGCAATTTACGGTGCGAGAGGTTCGGAGCGTCGGAGGACGACGGAGGCCACGGATTTCACGGAGCAACGGAGATCACGGAGCTCCGCGATGCGTCCTGTGTGGGCGCCGGCCCTGCGGGCCGGCTGGGCAGGAGGGTGAATGGGCCGGGCACAAGCCACGAGAGAAGGTGGCGGTGGCTTGTGCCCGGCCCATTCACCCTCCTGCCCGCGCGCGAAGCGCGCGCCCACACGCAGGCATCGCGCGTCACACGGAGACAGATGGCTCTCTCCGTGCGTCTCCGTGAGCTCCGTTGCTCCGTGTTGAGATCCGTGGTCTCGATAGCCTCTCTCTCTGTCTCTGTCCTGTCCTGTCCTGTCTCTGTCCTGTCTCTGTCCTGTCTCTGTCCTGTCTTCACCTCCATGACGACGTTGCGGCCTCCCGGCCGGCTTTTTCGACGACGTCGAGGAACACGTCTTCGAGCGAGGGTGACACTCGCTCGACACTGATGACGGCGATGCCCGCAGCCGCGAGACTCCGCGCCAACGCAGACGTATCGAGTTGAGGCTGCCTGAACACGGCGTGCACGGCGGTCCCGAACAGGCTCGTCTTCTCGACCTCCGGCATCTCGTCGAGAGTTGTCATCGCCTGAACCGGATCCGTGGTCCGCACTTCGGCGATTGAACGGCCGGCGAACGTCTGTTTGACTTCGGCGGTGGTGCCGATGGCGGCAAGCGCACCGGCATGGATCAGCGCCACGCGATGGCAGCGCTCGGCCTCGTCCAGGTAGTGGGTCGTGACCAGGACCGTGACGCCGGACTGTGAGAGATCGTCGATCAGCCGCCAGAACTGACGGCGCGCCAGCGGATCGACCCCGCCGGTCGGTTCGTCGAGAAAGAGGATTGGCGGCTCGTGAAGGATCGCGCACCCGAGCGCGAGGCGCTGGCGCCAGCCGCCTGAAAGGTCGCGGGCCAGTGTCGTTTCGCGCCCCTGGAGGCCCGCCATCTCGATCACGAACCGCCGGCGCGACTCGATCCGGGGCCCGGTCAGCCCGTAGATGCCGCCCCAGAACCGGATGTTCTGATCGACAGTGAGCAGCTCATACAGCGAGAACCGCTGCGACATGTACCCGATCCGCTGTTTGACGGCTTCGGGATCGGCCGAGACATCGATGCCGTCGACGAGCGCCGTGCCGGCGGACGGACGCAGCAGCCCGCAGAGCATGCGGATCGTGGTGGACTTGCCCGCGCCATTGCTGCCGAGGAACCCGAAGATCTCGCCGCGCGCGACCTCGAACGACAGGTTGTTCACCGCGAAGAACTGTCCGAATCGCCGGCTCAGCCCTCGAACTTCAATGGCATGCGACGCGACGGCTGGGATCGCAGTCATGGCCGCCCGAGCGCGCGATCGAGGCGCGCCATCGCAAGATGGGCACTCGCAATCGCGCGGGTCCGATCCAGTTCCGCCTGCAGCAAATCGGTCTGCGCGTCGAGAACGTCGGCATTCGTGGCAACGCCGGCCGCGAAGCGCTCTCCGACGACCCGCTGCGCTTCCTGCGCGGCACGAACGCCATCCTGCGTCGCGGCGATCGCCGCGATGGACGAATCCAGATCGAGCCGACGCTGCTCCACCTCGAACGTCAGCTGTCGATCGAAGTCCGCGCTCCGTGCCGTCAGGGCCCGGGTGTTCGCCGCGGCCTCGGCCTGCCCGGCGCGCCGGCGGCCGCCGTCCCAGAGCGACCAGCTCACGTTGACCGACGCGTCCCAGGAATAGTTCCAGTCGTCGACGCGCGGAAAGATGTGTGGATTGGGACGGGCGTAGTCGTAGCCGCCGGTGATCGAGATCTGAGGTTTTGCGCCGGCCGCAGCGGCAGCTTCGCGCTCGCGTGCCCCCTCGATCCGGCTGGTCAGCGCCCGCCGTTCCGGCCGCTGGCTTCGCGCCGCCTCGAAGGTGCCAGTTGCAGGCGCGATCCCGGCGTCACCGGTCAGACCGGCAGCCTCGACATCACGCCCGCTGTCCTCTCCGATGACGCGCCGCAGATCGGCCTTGGCCACCTGCCGGAGGTTCCGGGCTTCGATGGCCAGCACCTGCTGGTGCGACCGCTGCGCCTCGGCGGTCAGGACATCGTTTGGCGGAATCAGGCCCTGATCGAGACGGCTGCGGAGATCGCGCAGGTGCGCGTCGAGCGTATCCAGCGCGCGCTGGACGACGGCCTCGGTCTGCGTAGCCGTGACCAGTGCCCAGAACGCGCGGGCAGCTTCGAGGCGCGCATCGAGCCGGGCGGCGGACACGTCGAATCCCGCGGCGTCGCGCTCGGCGCCTGCGGCGCGGCCGAGCGCCTCCTGCCGGCCGCCGGTGTAGATCGGCCATTGAAGATCTGCGCGGGTCCGATAGTTGTTGGGAACATCCGGATAGAGCGGATTGAACGGCTGCAACGGAAGCGTGTACTCGTCCACGTGATTCGTGCGCGTATAGCCGCCGACGAATGCAAGCTCCGGACGCCTGGCCGCCTCGCGTCCCGCTTCGACGGCAGCCGCGACTTCGACGCGTGCCTGCAGCTCCGCCACGCGCAGGCTGTTCTGCTCGGCCCTGGCGATCGCCTCCTCGAGCGTGAGACGCAGGGGAGCTTCTTGCGCTAGGGCCGGCGTCGCGAACATGGTCGCGAGCGCGAGCATGACGTGAAGATGCCGCATGAGCACAGTCCTTAGCGATCGGGTTGGGCCGACGCGGCCGCGGGCGCGGCGCGCGACACGAGGTGGATGAACACGTCCTCGAGCGAGGCGGGTATCGGCCGCACGCTCGTGACCGGCACGGCCGCCTGCCGGAGTGCCTCCGTGAGGTACTGCACCCCGTCGTCGTTGCGGGGTCGCAGGCGGACATGCGCGCGATCGCCGAACAACTGCACATCTTCGACGGCCGGGATGGCAGCGAGCGTTTCGACGGGCGGACGCATCCCCGCCGCCTCGACTTCGATCAAGGTGCCGGGCAACGAGGCCTGCAGCCTGGATGGTTCGTCGAGGGCCATTACCCGTCCTTCGTGCAGGAGGGCGACCCGCGCGCAGCGCTCCGCTTCGTCGAGGTATGGCGTGGCCATCACGATGGTCAGGCCGCCCGCGAGGAATTCGGACAGGAGTTTCCAGAACTCACGCCGCGACACCGGATCGACACCGGTCGTCGGCTCGTCGAGCAGCAGCACATCCGGCCGGTGAATGAGTGTGCACGCGAGCGCGAGTTTCTGCTTCATGCCGCCCGATAGCCGATCGGCACGACGCGCGCGAAACGGCGTCAGCTGTGTCAGCGCCAGCAGTCGATTCCGCTCCGCCGCATAGTCCGGGACGCCGTGGATTTCCGCTTGAAACGCGATGTTCTCGTCGATCGAGAGATCGCCGTAGAGGGAGAATCGTTGCGACAGATACCCGATCATTCCCGTGATGGCGCGATGGTCCTTGACCGGATCCCGATCGCCCATCCGGATCCTGCCGCCATCCGGCCGCAGAAGCCCGCACGCGAGCCGGATCGCCGTGGTCTTTCCCGCGCCGTCAGGACCGATCAGGCCGAACATCTCGCCGCGCCGGATCTGCAGGCTGACGTGATCGAGCGCGGTCAGCGCGCCGAAACGCTTGCTGACGTC
>Ga0111539_10009014_pt1 | contig 12625 bp, 12 predicted proteins | sample RhiMethybrSRZTD1_FD_79667 | JGI IMG/M metagenome (GOLD analysis project Ga0111539, IMG submission 79667) | Populus rhizosphere microbial communities from Tennessee, USA - Rhizosphere MetaG P. TD hybrid SRZTD1 (version 2) (version 2) | ecosystem: Host-associated > Plants > Roots > Rhizosphere >...
ATCGTCCTGGATGCTCAGAAGAAAGCGCTGGCACTCGCTAAGCCCGGCGCTACATTCCGACAGGTTCATATGGCCGCGTTCGATTACATCCGCTCCAAAGGCTACTCCGCCGAGTTCCCCCATGGGACGAGTCATCATTTGGGGCTTTACGTTCACGATGTCGGGGAGCAGCGTACGCTGGAGCCGGGCATGGTCATTACTGTAGAACCGGGCATTTACATCGAAAAGGAACAGTTGGGTGTTCGCATCGAAGACGACATTGTCATCACAGAAACCGGATATCGTTTGTTGTCGGACTTTCCAAAAGAGATCGCGGAAATCGAAGCACTGATGGCACGCTCTTCCTCAAGCCCGCGGCGGTAGGTTACAATTCTCGTTTTTCGATAGGGAACAGGAGTCGATCTTTAATGATTCAGGCAACCCAACTGCGCCGCGGAAACACAATCCTTCACAATAACGAACTTTTTCAGGTAGTCGATTACACCCACATCACGCCGGGAAACTGGCGTGGCATGGTCCAGACCAAGCTCCGAAATCTTCGGACCGGCTCGATCATCGATCATCGGTTCCGTTCTGAAGATCGAGTCGAGAAGGCTGTTCTGGATCAGCGCGAGATGGAGTACCTCTATAGCGACGGCAGTGACTACCACTTCATGGATACGGAGAACTACGAGCAGGTGCATTTCAATCAGGAAATGCTCGGCGACTCCTCGAAATACCTGGTAGCGAATTCTAAGATTACCGTGCAATTTTATGAAGGCCGGGCATTGGGCATAGAACTGCCGGCCAGCGTCGACCTGAAGGTCGTCCAGACCGAACCGGGAATGCCGTCTGCAACAGCAACAAACGTTCTGAAGCCGGCCACGCTGGAGACCGGACTCGTCGTGGGTGTTCCGCATTTCATTAAAGAAGGTGAAGTCATTCGAATCGACACTGTCGAAGGGAAATATGTTGAGCGTGTTCGCAGCTGACTTTGGGAGATGATGAAGGCCCTAACTGCATCGGCCCTTTTGGTTCTCGTCTTTTTTCAAACCCAACTCCACGCCTGGCCCCCGGCCTCGTATTCCAAAATCTTTCAGGATGCTCGCAAGCCTCTTCCTAAGGCTCTGGCGACCTTCCTCAAGGACTTCGAATCCGTGCTCCAGAGTCCCTGCCGGCCCATGCCCCTGGAGCAGGCTGTCAAAAACGCCATTGATCAGCTCACAAAACAGAATCTCGACCCGCGGGAAGCGGTTGCGGCAATCCGAGACGCCGGCTGCGCGACCGCCGACATCAACGACCCGAAGCTCGACTCCATGGTCACCAGCCAGTCGAATCGTTTCTCGGTTGTGTTTTACGGATTCGACGATCGGGTTTTGAAGGGAGATCTAACGGGTTTCCTCAAAGCTCGGTCGGAAGAAAGCGAACGGCTGTTGCAGAGACTTCGTCGGTATTCAGAACTACCGGATCAATCCACTGCCATTGAAACCTCGCCGCAGTATGGGATCGCCTCGATCGCCTTCTCTCATGCGGTGACGGACGTGGCAAATGTCTGGTTCCACATCTGGAAGGAAGCCCACGGCGACCTTCGTTAGGAAATCGTTGTGAGAAAAATCGAGCGAGCTCTCATCAGCGTCTACGACAAGACGGGCGTCGTGGACTTGGCCCGGGGCCTTGTCGGGCTACAAGTGGAAATCCTCGCCACGGGAAGCACCTACAAGCATCTCTCATCCAATGGAATTCCCGTTCGTGAAGTTGCGGAGTACACGGGCTTCCCCGAAATCCTGGATGGACGCGTAAAGACGCTCCATCCACGAATCGCGGGCGCGATACTTGCAATCCGCAGCAACTCGGAACACTTGCGCCAGGTCGAACAAAACCAGATACAGATGATCGATCTGGTTTGCGTCAATCTCTATCCGTTTGCGGAAACGATCCGAAAGCCTGGCGTCTCTTTCGAGGAAGTTATTGAGAATATCGACATCGGCGGGCCTTCAATGATCCGGGCAGCAGCGAAAAATTTTCAAGATGTCGCCGTGCTGACGTCTCCGGAGGATTACAACGCCGTCCTGGAGGCACTCCAGGCTGGGAGGGGCATTCTCGATCAAGAGTTGCTTTTTGGTCTTTCCCGCAAGGCGTTCCTCTGTACAGCCCGCTACGACGCTCAAGTGGCACAGCACCTTTCAACTGCCCGGCCATCCTCCTCAGAGAGCTTGTTCCCAACAAATCTCTTCATGGACTTTGAAAAGATTTCCGATCTGCGTTACGGCGAAAACCCTCACCAGAAAGCAGCCTTCTATCGTTGGGGCGGCCACCGGCCGTTTGGCCTGGCGGCTGCAAATCAGCTTCAGGGAAAGGAGCTCTCCTACAACAACATCGTCGATCTTGAAGCCGCCTGGGATCTGGTGCGTGAGTTTGATGAACCGGCATGTTGCGTGATCAAACACACAAACCCATGTGGGACAGCGACCAGCGCCCGATTGCGGGATGCCTACGTTAAGGCATATCAAGCAGATTCCGTCTCTGCTTTTGGTTCAGTGATTGGCTTTAATCAAGCCCTCGACAAGGCGACAGCCGAGGAGCTGTCGAAGTTGTTCGTGGAGGCGATCGTTGCTCCGGGATTCAGTTCGGACGCCCTGGAGATTCTGTCGAGTAAGAAGAACCTTCGGTTGCTCGCCGTTGAGACCACCGCCAACGAACCGGTTGAAACCAGCTATCAACTCCGCCGCATATGGGGGGGCATGCTGCTGCAGGAGGCGGACAGCGCACGGATGGGGACCGACAGGACGGTGGTCACCCGGAGGCAGCCCTCGGATGAGGAGCTTCGGGATTTGGTGTTTGCGTGGCGAGTTGTGAAACACGTCAAGTCCAACGCGATCGTAGTGGCACGATCCGGCACGACAGTGGGCGTTGGTGCCGGCCAGATGAGCCGAGTGGATTCGGTCAGGATCAGCATTCAAAAAGCCGGGGACGCGGCAAAAGGGGCAGTCCTGGCGTCCGATGCATTTTTCCCGTTCCGTGATGGCATCGATGAGGCCTGTAAGGCCGGAGTTTCAGCGATCATTCAGCCGGGCGGCTCACTTCGGGACGCCGAGGTCATCGACGCCGCCAATGAATATGGCATCGCGATGATCTTCACGGGGTTGCGGCACTTCAAACACTAGGCTGATTCTTCTTTGCTCGTGCCTGCCGGGGCGAGCACGAACGCAGGCTTCCCAAACCTGGCCCGCAGCGAATTTACCGTCTCGAACACCAGGCGTTGGCCGACAATCCTGGCTTCCAACCGTCGCTTGCCCGGAAAGTCCATCAAGGAAATCCCGATCAATATCGTGAGTAATCCCTGACCGGGGAGAACCAGCATTGAGAGACCCGCGAGAAGGAGAAGAACGCCAACGACATTCTTGACCACTCGGCCGATCGTGCGAAGGATCGGATTCCGGCCCCTCATCCATGGGCGGGGAATGCGAATGTCAAAATAGTCCACAGGGAGACGAACGAGCATGAAGGGAATCGCGATGAGCGAGCCAACGAACACGACACCAGAAATAATGGCAAGTTTGAGGAGCACCCCGGGAGAAAACAACCCCGGCAGTGCTGTGATCCACTCCGTCATTTCGGGCACTCTAACATAGGATTTCGCGATCACAGGACCGAGTCGGGGGCGGACTAATTGCCCTTTTTGGCGTAATCCGTGCAATCCACCCGATCTGGCAGCGAATTGCTCCCGGGAGCGTCAAAAAGAACGGCCTCGAGGGGTTTGTGTCAATAGCTCTGTCGGACCCTCCGGGGCTCAGATAATTGATATATACTTACCGGACGTTCCAATTCGACCTTGATGGAAGGCTTATGAAAAGAGTTTTGCTTCTGGCAGTTCTTTTGGCCCCGGGATCATCTGCAATTGCCCAAAACACTCCTGCGGGAATGACCCCGGCAGAAGCCAAAAAGGCTGAGGCCTACTTCCACTTCTCCATGGCCAGAGTTTTAGATCAGGAGCAGGCGTTCGACGACTCCATCAAGGAGTATCGGAAGGCCCTTGAAGTAACTCCAAACGATGCAGAGATCTACTCCGCGATGGCGCGGACCTATCTCAACCAGAGGAATCGTGAGGAAGCCTCCAAGGCGGCCCAGAAATCGGTCGAACTGAATCCCAATAACCTGGGAGCGCATCGATTGCTCGGAGACATCCACATCGCCACAATCCAGGGCCTCCAAAACAGCAAGCAGCAGGTAACACCCGCCGTGCTCAAGGAGACGCTGGACAGGGCAATCCACGAGTTCGAAGAAATTGTCCGCATCGATCCAACAGGGCGTGAGGGGTACCTCATGCTGGGACAGCTCTATCGGATCAACGACAACCCCAACAAGGCTGCCGAAATCTACAAAAAGTTCCTTGGGATCGAACCTAGCTCGGAAGATGGCGTCATTGCGCTGGCTGGTCTTTCGATGGAGTCCAACCACAACGCCGAAGCAATTGACCTGCTGAACGACTTTCTCAAGAAGCAACCCGCTTCCGATCGAGCTCTCGAAACTCTTGGCGATGCCTATACAAGTCTTGGGGACACAACGGGCGCAGCAGATGCCTACAAGCGTGCAGCAGCTTTGAACGACGATCCGGACCTCCGCGAGAAGCTCGCGATCGCTCTCTTCGACGACAATCGGCTCGACGAAGCGGGTAAGGTCTACGAGGAGATTCTGCAGGAAGATCAGACGAACGTCATGACGCAGCAGCGGCTGGCCCAGATCTACCGGCGTCAGATGAGGTACCCCGAGGCTCGAGACATGCTGAACCGAGCCCTGAGGAGAAACTCCTCCAACATTTCGCTCCGCTTCGATCTGGCTTTGGTCGACCGCGACGAAGGCAAATTCGAAGAATCAATACGCGGCTTCGAGACGCTTCTCAAGGAATCGGAGAAGTCGACCTACAACCAGTTGGAAAAGCGCAGCCGGTCCCTTTTCTATACTCAGATCGGCATTGTTCGCTCTCTCCAGACGCGGTTCGATGATGCGATTGTGGCCTTTAATAATGTGCGTGGGTTATCGGATCCCAGCGATCGAGGCCGAGTGGATCTGATGATCGCGGACACCTATAAGGAATCGAAAAATATCGATAAAGCGGAATCCACGATTCGGGCGGCGCTGCAGGACTCGCCTGGCAACAGAGACCTCCAGATGGCTTATGCCGAGATCCTGTCTTCTCGCGGTCGTACCGATGAAAGCATCCAGATGCTTAAGGGGCTCGCCCAGGGCGAGACACCGGATCTCAGCCTGGTGGCCGCCATCATCAGCGTCTACGAACACGCCGACAGATTCGCCGATGCTCAGGGGACTCTGGATGCGGCAGCCAAGAACTTTCCCGGCGAAAAGCAGATTCACTTTCTTCAGGGTGCTCTCTACGAACAGCAGGACAAGTATCCGGAGGCCGAACAGGCATTTCGAAGGGCATTGGACCTCGATAAGAACAATCCGTCGGTTCTCAACTACCTGGGATACATGCTGGCAGACCGGGGACTGAAGCTGGATGAAGCCCTGACGATGGTCAAAAAAGCCGTCGAATCCGATCCGATCAATGGCGCCTTCCTGGACAGCCTGGGTTGGGTTTACTTCAAGATGAACAAGCTCGATCTCGCCGAACAGTTCCTGAAGCGAGCGGTCGCTTTCGCAGCCACCAACGCCACAATGCACGACCACCTCGGCGATCTCTACTACAAGACGGGTCGATTCCAGGAAGCTCAGGCTTCATGGACAAAGGGGCTGCAGTATGCCGATGAGCCCGAGGAGGCCGGCCGCATTCGCGAAAAGCTGGAGCAGGTTAAATCGCAGGCGGCCATTCGTTAACTTTTTCTGAACTCTTCATTTCCACCCGCTGTCTTTAACTAGAGACAACGCTAGCAGTCTCAGTATGAATGAATAGGGCACAAGCTCCAGCTGGCGTCACTGAAGCTGAATTCGAGTCGGCCGCCCGCGAAAGCCGCTCTTTTCTGATGCAAATTGCGGTTGCTTCAGCCCGGAATCCGATTGATGCGGAAGATATTGTCCAGGAAGCACTTATGAGAGGCTTCCGCGGTATTAAACATTTCCGGGGTGATTGCCCTTTGCGGGTATGGCTCTCTCGGATCGTGGTGCGCGTGGCTATAAATCACCATCGCAGCCTCTCCAGGCGGCTGAAGCGCTGGGTCTTTTTTGGAGACTTCGAAATAGACCATGAGGGTGAGTCTGTCGAATTTGATCCACCCGACGGTTCCAAGAACGTGCCAAGGGAAGCTCTCATGGACATGGATAAGCACGTCGGCATGCTCCCCGATGAGTTCCGCATGCCTCTGCTAATGCTGGCGGTTGAGGGAATGACGATACCTGAGATTGCAGAGATCCTGGATATTCCGCCAGGAACCGTGAAATCGAGAATTTTTTATGGAAGAAAACGGCTAAAGGATACTTTGGAGAGCAAGAGAAGACGAAGATGACGAACTGCGACAGGTTTAAGTCAAAACTCGAAGCGTATTTTTGCGACACCCTCGCAGAAGAAGATTTGCGGTTCGGTCAGACACATCTCGAGTCGTGCGCGGAGTGCAGCCGCGAGGTCGAATCCTTGAAAAGTGTCGACCCCATGGTTCGCGCGGTCCTGCAGCGTCGGCTCATGCTTGCCCGGATGGCGGCGCAAGCCAACACCCGTCCCCGAATCCTGAAGCTGGGACTGGCAGCCGTAGGTTTGGCGGCCGCTGTCTTTGTCCTCAGCGTGGGAACGGTGTTCCTGAAGGAAACACCTCCTCCTCCCGTAATCGTTCACCAGCCACCCACGGTCCCTGTGGAAACAGATGTGACGAAGGATGCTGTTCAGCAGGAGATCCCGGGTCTTTTGAAGCCAAAAGACGGTAAGCCGGTTGAGCCAGCGCCTCAGCCTTACCTGGATTCTCCTCAGGTCGATGGACCCGACTTCGCCATCATGGACGCCGTGGGATACACCAGGACTCTGGAATCTTATCGCGGCCGCGTCGTCCTCTTCGGTGTCCTTTCTCCAGAACAGAAAGCCGCCGTGAGCAACCTCCAGCAGATTTATGACGACTTTGGTTCGAATCCCGGCATACGCGTTTTCGCCGTTGCGCGACGGCGGGAGGACAAACTCAATGCGACTCTCCCGACACATTTCAACAACGGATCCAAATTGCTTGGAGTGCGGGAAGGAGAGTTCCTGCTGATCGATGCTGCCGGCAAAACCAGGCTGGAAGGGTCTCTTACAGATTCAGCCAGCGTCGCACGAATCAGAAGCCAGCTGGCACAATTGGGTATCCGGTAGGTTCGCTGGCGTCACCGGGGAAGGGAATTTGAAATTGGACGAATCCTGCATCTCAAACCCGAAATCCCGAAAATTCAAATTGGACTGTATGGGCTTGCCCGTCCAACCTGAGATTTCGGGGTTTCGGATTTGAGATGCAGGATTCGTCCAATTTCAAAATTCGCCTTTCTTTCCTCCGGTGAGCCAAGAAGGTCATTCGTTACATCTCCGCCCGCACCAGATCCTCATACGTTTCTCTACGTCGTATGACTTCGTAATTGCTTCCGCTCACCAGTACCTCTGCCACACGGGGCCTGGAGTTGTAGTTCGAAGACAACGAGAATCCATAGGCGCCGGTGCTCATGACGGCCGCGAGATCACCGGGTTGGAACACGGGCAACTCGCGATTCTTCGCAATGAAATCTGATGACTCGCAGATCGGTCCTACAAGGTCTGCTATCTGAGTCGAAGTTTTCTGTGAGACGGACCATACCTGGTGGTGTGACCCGTAAAGAGCCGGCCTCATCAAGTCATTCATTCCGGCATCCACGATGACAAAGCGCTTCGCCCCCTGGTCCTTGATAAAGGTGACGCGCGTCACCAGAGTTCCTGCATTGCCTACGATGACCCGGCCCGGTTCGAGAATAAGCGTCAGTCCGAGCTCCTTCGTCGCACGGATCACGAGTTCCGCATAGCGAGATATCGAAGGCGCTTCCTCACCGTCGTAAGCAATCCCCAACCCGCCGCCGAAGTCCAGATATCGCAATGAAATACCTTCTCGCCTGAGCCTGGTCACAAATTCTCGAAGACTTTCGATCGCCTCCTGGTAAGGCCCCAGCTGCGTGATCTGTGAACCGATGTGACAGGTCACTCCGACAAGTTCTATCTCCGGACGCTCACGTAGCCTCAGGTAAAGATCGTGTGCTTCAGGCAAAGCGATTCCAAACTTGTGCTCCGTCATTCCAGTGGAGATGTAGGGATGCGTTCCCGGATTCACATTCGGGTTTGTGCGCAGCGAAACCCGGGCGCGCTTCCGCATCTGACGTGCGCTTTCCGCGATCAAATCGGCTTCAGCAGCGGATTCGACATTGAAAAAGAGAATATCGGACTCCAGCGCATACCGAATCTCGTCCACCGTCTTTCCCGGACCATCGAAGACAACCTTGCTCGCGGAACCGCCAGCTCGCAAGACTCGGAAGAGTTCCCCGCCGGAAACGACTTCGAATCCAGCACCCCACTCCCCTAACCGCCGAACGACACTGAGATTGGAATTAGCTTTGACCGCGTAAGAAATCAGGTGGGGAACCTGCTGAAAAGCCTCCGCGAAAAGTTGAACCTGGCGGCGCATCGCATTTTCGCTGTAAACGTAAACGGGAGTACCGACCTCGCGAGCGACTTTATCCAGCGGCACTTCTTCACAATGGAGGGTGCCACTGGCATAGGCAAAAAACTGCATGCGACATTATAGGGCAAAAAAAATCCGGGGACAGAGGACGCGCCTCTGGCCCCGGCTTCTTACGGGGGGTAGATGAAGCCTTACATCTTGCTCAGTTTATAAGATGCCACCTGAGGTGGCGTCAGGGTCTTCAGAATGGTGTCCTCAAGGTTTTTGTCAAGCACGGCATGTCGCTTGGAAACCTCGGGCATTACCTTGGAGATAATCTGCTGCGCTGCGGGATTCGCGTTCACGTTGTTCGGGTTCGGTCGATTCCCGTATTCATTCGCCGGCTGGGGCGGCGGCTCCAGTGTCGGCACCTTCGCCATTTCCGCTTGAACCAGCTGATCCGCATATTGCCGCGCCAATTGGTTGTTGGCATTGTGAAGGCCCTGAATCGTCGTGAACTGCTCTGCAGTTAGAGGCGTTCCCTGTTCCAACATGATTCCACGATACCGTTCGGCACCGCCCTTTGCTTTGATCTGATCGTATTTGTACTTCTGGATGACTGTCGCCTGATCAGGGTTCAACTTCGCGGCTATCTTGTCGTACAGCTCTTCGTTTTTCTTCTGAATTTCGGCCTGAGGGTTGAAGTTGTTATTGTTACCCCGACCACGGTTGTTATTCGCATTCGCCTCGTTCGCCGCCGTGTTGGCATTGTTGGCGGTTTGGTTATTGCCCGCCGCGTTGTTGGCATTCGCGTTGTTGTTCGGGTTCTGGTTGTTGTTCCCTCGGTTGCCGCGGTTGTTGTTATTGTTGTTGTTATTATTCGGAATACCGAGCTGCGTCATGATCGTGTTCACCATGTTGTTGCGCAGCGTCTGCGGATTAAAAGTCGGGTTGTTATTGTTATTGTTGTTGTTGCGATTCTGGTTCAGCGAATTGAGCAATTGTTGCATCTGAGGATTCGCTGCTTTGAGTTCTTCCTGCATCTGCGGCAGTTTTGTTTCAATGAGTCCTGAAAACTTCTTCTCCTGTTCGGGTGTCAGCGGCTTTTTGCCCTTGGTGAGAATTTGGCCGATCGGCGCAAGACGCTCCGCCGTCGTGGAATTTCCTGACGTGCAATAGGCTCTCTCAGGGGCATCCCGCAGGAAATTATTGATCGCGTTGTTATTGTTGTTGCCGCCGCGATTACCACCGCCGCCACCGCGATCGAAACCACCACCACCAAAGTCCTCAAATCCTCCCGGAGGGAAGTTGAAGTTGCCGTTGTTGAAGTTTCCACGGTTGTTGTTATTGTTGCCACGGTTCTGCAGTTCCTGCAGATTGACAAGATCGAGGACAACGGTGCAAACCTTCTTATCCTTCTCCGCCTTGGTGATCAAAGACGTCTGATCCGGGGTTAGATCCGCCTTCATGGAAGTGAGCAGTTCTGTGTTGGCCTTCGCGACGCCGGCGAAGAGCTCCGTCAGCATATTGGTCGTATTGTTGTTGTTTCCACGGTTGTTATTGTTGCCGCGGTTACTGAACTGCGCTTCGAGCTCTGTTCTCATCGTGACGGTTTCGGTTTCGATGAAGGGCTTCAGGACCTTCTCCTGATCCTTGGTCATCGGTACCTTGCGAAGCTTCAGCAAATCCTTCAACTGAAGAAGCAACTGTTCGGGATTCGGAATGTTGTTGTTATTGTTGTTGCCTCGGTTGCCGCGATTGCCGCCACCCAACAAGGCATCGATATCGCTTCCGGTGAGCACACCATCGAAGCCGCCGAAGCCCCCAAAATCATCCTGGGCAAACGCCGGCATGGCCAGCAGAGCGATCACGATCACTAATAACGTTTTTTTCATAACATCCCTCCGACGAACTGAGCACCCGCGTGATTATTCTCAGCGGGATTCATGAAAGCTATTGTCGCGGCATTGGCGGGCGGCGTGCTTGCCGTCGCTTCTCGTTAATCTCGTTGTACTTCTTAGCCTGCTCTTCGGTCAGAATCGCGCGTATCTTGGTTCGCGTCTGTTCTTGCAGTTCTGCAATCTTCTTGTTGTTGGGTTCCAGCAGTTTCCGGTTTTCCGCAAACAACTTATCAAAATCGGGCCGGGAAGCTTCGACGATACTTTGAAATTGCTGCCGCTGCTCGGGAGTGAGTTCGAGCTGGTCGTAATAGACCTGGTTTACTTCCCTCGGGGACCGTCTGGACTCTCGGTCTGCCCTCCATCGCGTTTCGTAGACATTGTCAATCACTGCTCCAACCACCAAGCCAACCACGAACACCGCCATGACGAGCAGCTTTGCTCTCGTCGCGCTGGAAATCACGGCGTAAAGTCCAACAGGTCAAATTCAGCGGCAGAAGGCTCGGTTGGATCGACAAACAAGGTGTACTCGACGTTCGAGAGATCTTGTCCCACAATGGCGATGATGGGACCCGGTCCTGCGGGCTCAACGGGAACGAGGATCTGGACTGCCAGTACACCAAACAGAAGAATCATCGACAGTGCCATTACCGGGCGAATGGCCCGCGGAATTACATCCCAAATGGTGGGCACTGCTTCGGACAATCGTGCCATGACCCGCTGCGTAAAATAGGGTCCCGGCTCAAAAACTCTCTTTCGCTCTTCCTTAAAGAAATTGTTCAGTGTCGAGTTCATTTCTTTGCGTCCCCAAGGCTTGCAGCCAGCTTCTTTCTCGCCCGAAACAGCCGCACCTTCACGTTTGTCTCAGTGATACTAAGCGTTCGGGCAATCTCTTCAACAGACATTTCTTCAACTTCTTTCAGGATCAATGGAATCCTCAGTTTGGGATCCAAAGCCTGCAGCGCTAAACGCGCCTTGCCAAAATCCTGCGGCTCAGGCGGCTGAACGATACCCTCTGCAACTTCACGCGGTCCAAAGGTCTCAAGTGCAATCCGACGACGGCGTGTTTTCCGCAGTTCGTCGTAGCACGTGTTCACAGCAACCCGCTGCAGCCACCCAGGAAAATTCTCGTCCGGCCTTACCTGGTCGATCCGGCCAAACATTTTAACAAAAACGTCCTGAGCCAAGTCCTCAACATCTTCGCGGCTGCGAAAAAACCGCGAGATCAGCCGGAAAACCATCGGAGAGAATGTCTTTACCAAACTCTCCTGAGCCTCTTTGTCCCCGGCCTGGGCGCGAACTATTAGTTCGCGGTCAAAATTCATAAGTTCAATACGTTAGCACTGGAAACCCGGTTACAGAGTGCGGTAAAAATGTTAAAACTACTGATTTTAAATTACTTAACAGGAGTCGTCGGGCTCGGCTGAGGCTCCAGAAGGTCGCTCCATTTGACATTGAGCCTGTCGTATAAGTCCTTACTGACAGTCATTATGGGGGGATTTGCCGACTTCAAATAGACACCCGCCGGATTTTGGCTGTCGCTTCCGAATTTCAGTTCGGCTACGTTTTTGCCCTTCTCGCGCAGCACCACCTCCAACCTTGGCTTGTCGAGTCCATAGGCTCCGGGTGCCTTCGGAGAGTCCACGATACTGGTGGCGCGATCGGTTTGGATTGCATTTAACAGGTCGGAGACCTTCGACTGTTGCACCTTCCGGCCGTCGGATGCCGCCCAATCGGCGCCTGTCTTCTTGAGCGAGATCTTCTCCGTACCTCCCACGATGTCCATTTCGTCAACGCCGGTTACTCCGCCTTCGCCCAATGCCACAATCGATTTGTCTCGCCACGTGAACAGGGGGCCCTGGGCCTTGTCGATAATCTCTTTCGCCAAAATGAAAATCGCAGGACGCGAGGAATCCCGGGCGTAATACTTGTCTTTTTCAGGTGACTTTCCGAACAGGAGGGTGCGATCAATCCCTGCCTTCTGGTCGTGCAGGCTGACTTTAACAGTGGGCGCTTCGAGGCCGCTGGACTTCGCGTCGATCTTCTCGTCGGCAAATGCAGAAGCGCGGGAGAACTGAATCGCGCTCAAAAACGACGATACCTCGCCTCCATCGGCACGTGCCTCCATTGGCTTCTTTATCAGCCAGTCCATCC
>Ga0111539_10009017_pt1 | contig 12624 bp, 10 predicted proteins | sample RhiMethybrSRZTD1_FD_79667 | JGI IMG/M metagenome (GOLD analysis project Ga0111539, IMG submission 79667) | Populus rhizosphere microbial communities from Tennessee, USA - Rhizosphere MetaG P. TD hybrid SRZTD1 (version 2) (version 2) | ecosystem: Host-associated > Plants > Roots > Rhizosphere >...
CACCTTTGCAAGACCCACGAGCTCGACATCGTCAACATCCCGATCGCGTTCATCACGCGCAAGTACCTCGAGTACCTCGAGGTGATGCAGTCGATGTCCGTCGACGTCGCGGCCGACTATCTGGTGATGGCGGCGACGCTCGCCTACCTCAAGTCACGCGAGCTGGTGCCCACGCCGGAGCCGCTCGACACGTCGGGCGAAGAGGGCGAATCGGATCTGGATCCACGCGAAGAGCTGATCCGGCGCCTGCTCGAATACCAGAAATACAAACACGCCGCGGAACAGCTGGGCGGGCGTCCCATTGAAGGCCGTACGGTGTTTCCGCGCGGCATGCCGATCGAGAAAGACGATGCGTCCGGCCGCCCGTTCGGCGATCACTCGGTGTGGAGACTGATCGAGGCGTTCGGGAAGATTCTGGAAAAGGCGGGAAAGACGACGACTCACGACGTCGTCGTCGATCGAATCTCGATCGGCGAGCGCATCGGCCAGCTCGCCGATCGCATGCGGGCGGGAGGCGGATCGTTCCGGTTCGACGCCTGTTTCGACATGACGCTGCCCGAGGTCGAGCTGCGCCATCAGGTGGTGGTGACACTGCTCGCGATCCTGGAACTGGCACGCCTCAAGGCCGTGCGCGTCTTGCAGTCACCCACCGACGACACACTGTTCATCACGCAGGTCAGCGACGCGGCGCTGGAAGCGGCGCGCAACGCCACGATAACGTCGGTCGTCGGTGAACCGGAAGCAAAAGCCGACGCGGAAGCCGACGGCGAGGAGAAGCATGAAGAAGCGTAAGAAGACTGAGCCCGCCGCGCCGATCGTCGAGGAGGTGACCAACCCCGATATCAATCCGTCGGCGTTCGACGAGACCGAGGACACCGCCGTGAATGCGGCGCCCGCCGACCTGCTGCAGGAAGCGGCGCGGCCGGACGACTGGGACGGCCCCACCCACGAGGCCGCGGCCGCCGAGATGGCGGCGCTGGCGGCGTCGTCGGCGGAGGCCAGCGGCGAATTCGACGCGGAGGCAGAGCTGTCGGCGTCCACGACGCCCGGTCACATCGAGAGCGTGATCGAGAGCCTGCTGTTCGCGAGCGATCGCCCGCTGCCGGTCAGCGACCTGAAACGCCTGGTCGGCGAGCGCGCGGGCGGGAAGGTGGCCGCGGCGCTGGAGGCGCTGCGCACCCGCCGCGACCAGGAGGGCAGCGGCATCCAGGTCGTCGAGGTCGCAGGCGGGTGGCATCTGCGGACGCGTTCCGAGAACGTCGGGTGGGTGTCGCGCCTGATCGCGGGAAAGCCGCAGCGGCTGACGCGCGCGATGCTGGAGACGTTGTCGATCGTCGCGTATCGGCAGCCGATCACGCGCCCGGAGATCGACGACGTGCGCGGCGTCGACTGCGGGCCGGTGCTGAAGACGTTGCTCGATCGCGGGCTGATCCGGATGATCGGCAAGAAGGAGGAGGTCGGGCGTCCGATCCTCTACGGGACGACTCCCGAGTTTCTACGCATCTTCACCCTGAAGGATCTCGCAGAGCTGCCGACGCTGCGCGAGTTCCACGAGCTGGGCGCTGCCGAGATGGCGAAGGTCGACGCCCAGGCCCCGCTGGCGGCGGAAGCGGCCGCCAAGGTCGACGGCGACAAGCCGGCGGCGCCTCCGGCGCGCCGCGAGCTGGATCCGGAGGAAGACGACGATCTCTTGACGGAGCTCGACCGCGCCGCCGCGGCTGCGGTCAAGGCGGCCGCCGCGACCGAGGCGCCGACCGCGCCCCAGGCGACGGCGCCTGAAGAGGCGCCCACGCCCCCGGGCACGGAATAGCCCGGCGTGCGCCTACAAAAATTCCTCGCCCAGGCGGGGGTCTCCTCGCGGCGCAAGGCCGAAGCGCTGATCGCTTCCGGCGCGGTGCGCGTCAACGGCGTGGCGGTCACGGAGCTGGGGACCAGCGTCAATGCCTCGAAAGATCGTGTCGACGTCGACGGCCGTCGCGTGGTGCCCGAGACGCCGATCTACCGGCTGCTGCTAAAGCCGCGCGCCTGCCTGGCGACGCTGGCCAAGAGCAGCGCCGCCCGTCCGACGCTGGCGCGTTATGTGCGCGACGCCGAGCCCGGCCTGCTGGTGGTGGCGCCGCTCGACTTTCCCGCCGAGGGGGTCCTGTTGCTGACGACCGACGGCGAGCTGGCGCAGGCGATGGGGAAGCGGGGCCGCGTGCCGATGACGTACCACCTCAAGCTGCAGGGGCTGGTCGGTGAGGACGCCATCACGCGGCTGGCGCGCGGCTGGCGCTGGGAAGGCCGCCCGGTGAAGCCGGTGAGCATCGATCGGCTCGCGGCGACCGAAAAGAACACCTGGATCGAGATGGTCGTGCCCGAGTCGCGGCCGCGCGCGCTCAAGGCGGCGGGCGACCTGATCCGGCATTCGCTGCTGAAAATTTCGCGGGTGCGCATGGGCGGGCTGTCGTTCGAGGGCCTCGCGATGGGCGCCTGGCGCGATCTGACCAAGGCCGAGATCTCCGACCTGCGCCACCGCGCCGGTCTGGCCTGAGGTACCATCGTTTGATGAGGGTCGGGTTTGGGTTGGTATTGGCGTGCGTGGTGTTTGCAGGCAGCGCGTGCAGCTCGAACAGCTCCAGCGACGGCGGCACCGGTGGTACGACTGGCACGGCTGGAACCGGGGGAAGCGCCGGCGCGGGCGGCGGCGGTGGGGCGGGGCAGCTGGGCCTGGTTCAGTGCCGGACGACCGACGATTGTCCGAGCCAGGAACAGCCGCCGACGGCGGGCGGCTGCTTCGCCAACCGGCCCGGGGGCGTGTGCACGCGGTGCGACATTCGCATGCTCTGTCCCGCCGGCACGCAGTGCATCGCCGATCCGACGGACGTCATGGTGTGCGCGCGGCCGTGCACGACGGACGCGAACTGCAACCCCGGGATGTTCTGCAACCCGGAGCAGTTCTGTCAGCAGCGCACCTGTGCCGCGAATGGCACGTGCCCGGCGCCGTACGCCTGCCGGAACAGCCTGTGTGTCCGGCCGCCTTGCGAGGGCGATGCCGGCACCTGTCCGGCGCCGCTGGTCTGCGGCGCGGGCTTCTGTGTCGAACCGTGACTCCGCGCTCCCGCCACGCCTGACGCGTGTGATAGAACCCGGCCGTGGCTGACGGCAAGATTGCGAAGATCGCACGCGCGTTGATCTCGGTTTCGGACAAGACCGGCGTCGTCGAGCTGGCGCGCGGACTGTCAACCTCCGGACTGGAGATCCTGTCGACCGGTGGAACGGCGCGCGCGCTGGCCGCGGCGGGCGTCCCGGTGACGGAGGTCGGCGACTTCACGGGTGCGCCCGAGATCCTCGACGGGCGCGTCAAGACCCTGCACCCGCGCATTCACGGCGGCATCCTCGGCCGGGCGACCGCTGCGCACCGCTCCGAGATGCAGGCGGCCGGCATCGTCCCGATCGATCTGGTGGTCGTCAACCTGTACCCGTTCCGCGAGACCGTCGCGCGCGGGGCGCCGTTCGACGAGATCATCGAGAACATCGACATCGGCGGGCCGACCATGATTCGCTCGGCCGCCAAGAACCACGAGCGCGTCGCGGTGGTCGTCGATCCGGCCGACTACGCGGCGGTGCTCGCGGAGATCGACGCGGGCGGTGAGATTTCAGACGCCACCCGCTTCCGTCTCGCGCGCAAGGCGTTCGCGCACACGGCCGCCTACGACGGCGCGATCGCGTCGCACCTGGGCCGGTTCACGGCGCCCGACGCGCCGCCCGCCGACTTCCCCGAGTCGCTGCACGTCGGCGGCACGCTGGCGCGCGCGCTGCGCTACGGCGAGAACCCGCACCAGAAGGCGGCGTTCTACGCGCTGGACGGGGCGCCCGCCGGCCCGTCGCTGGCGCGCGCGCGCGTGCTGCAGGGCAAGGAGCTGTCCTACAACAACCTGCTGGATCTGGATGCGGCGCTGCGGATCTGCGCCGAGTTCACCGCGCCGGCAGCGACGATCGTGAAGCACAACAACCCGTGCGGCGCGGCGATCTCGGACAAGGGCGTGGCGGACGCCTACCGGCGCGCCCGCGAGACCGATCCGGTGTCGGCGTTCGGCGGCATCGTCGCCGTCAACCGTCCCGTCGACGGCGAGCTGGCGCGTGAGATCAAGGAGACGTTCCTGGAGTGCGTGATCGCGCCCGCGTTCGAGGCGGACGCGCTGCCCGTGCTCGCGGCGAGCAAGAACCTGCGCCTGCTGGTCTGCGACATCGCGCCCGAGGGTGCAGGCGCGCTCGAGCTGCGCAGCGTCGCCGGCGGATTCCTGGTGCAGACGCGCGACCGCGAGACCGCCGCGGCGTCAGCGGCGAAGGTCGTGTCGAAGCGCCCGCCGACGCCCGACGAGCTGCGCGATCTCGATTTCGCGTGGCGCGTCTGCAAACACGTCAAGTCGAACGCGATCGTGTTCGCCGCCGGCGGCCGCACGCTGGGCATCGGCGCCGGCCAGATGTCGCGCGTCGACTCGGTCCGCATCGCGGTGTCGAAGGCGCGCGCGCCCCTGGCCGGGTCAGTCGTCGCGTCGGACGCCTTCTTCCCGTTCCGCGACGGCGTCGACGAGGCGGCGAAGGCAGGGGCCGCCGCCGTGATCCAGCCCGGGGGTTCGGTGCGCGACGCCGAATCGATCGCCGCCGCCGACGAACACGGCCTGGCGATGGTCGTGACCGGCGAGCGCCACTTCCGGCACTGAGCCGGCCCGGCAACGCCGATCACTTCGGCGGCGGGGCGCTGGCGGCCGCCGGCGGCGGCGCGTTGCCGAGGACGGAGATGACCGCGCTGGTCCGACACGCTTGCAGGTCGGCGGCGATGTCGTCGGCGCTCATCTGCGCCAGTACCTTCGGGACGTCGTCCAGCGCCGCGACCGGCCAGCCCATGTTCCACGCGTGGAACAGGTCGACCGCGACGCGGCCGTTGATCGAATCTTCAAAGGCGTTGCGCCGGGCCATCTTTTGGCGCTCGCGCTCGACCGCGGCAGCCTTCAACGGGATCGGACGGGCGGGGTCCAACCAGGCACGAAGCCGGTCGAGCGCCTCGGGCAGCGCGCTGTCCGCGACGTCGAGGCTCCCATCGAGCACGGCCGTTCCCCCACGCAACGGGTACGCCCACACGTTGGGCGAATAGCTGGCGCCGAGCTTGAAGCGCAGCCCACGTAGCAGTTCTTCACGGAACAGTCCCGCCAGCACCTGGGACCTGACGCTGGCCGGGAACGTGTTGATCGGCGGCAACAGGCAGCCGAATCGCACCTCTGTCGAGCGGCGACGCGCGTCGTGGGTGAACAAGACCTGCGGGCTCAAGCGCTGCGCCACGCGCGCAACCGGTGGTGGTGAGGGTGGTGCGGGGACGGGCGTCGCGTCGCCTTTCCAGCCGCCGAGCAAATCCTCGGCGCGGCGGGTCACATCGTCGACGTCGATATCGCCCACGATGACGAGCGCGCCGTTGTTCGGACGGCGCGTGTGCTCGAGCCAGCCTTGGAGCTGTGTGCCGGTCACTGTCCGGACGGCGTCGATCGCCGGCGCCTGTCGGTAAACGTGCTCACCGAACAGAGCGGCGCGGAACTCACGGCGGAACCGCTCGGCCGGCAAGGCATCGGTCTGTCCTTCGCGCTCCACCCACCGGGTGAACTGCGGGCTCGGCCACTGGACGCGCATCTGCCCCGGCTGCTCCGCGAGCATGATCAGCGCGCTGCGCGTGTTCGCCGAGAACAGGCTCAGGTGCTCCTGATAGCTGTCCGGCTCCAGTTGGGTGGTGTGGTAGACGCCACGGTCGATCGCTGCGATGCGCAGGCTCCACAGCACGGTGTTGGGAAGAGCCGCGCGGATCCCGGGAACCTCACCGGGCTGAGGCTCGCCGTGGAAGCCGAGCACCATCGTGACGAACGGCAGCCCGGGCCGGCGCATCGCGATGACCGTGAGGCCGTTCGCGAGGGTCGTCACCCGGGGCCGGCGGGTGCGGGCCGCCCAGGCCGGGGCGGCGAGCGGGACGCCTTCGAGGAGGTCGTCGTCATCATCCTCACGGTCGGGTTCGGTGCCGCCGCCGATGTCGGCGGACAGCGACGCGGAACGAAGGTGGCCCTTGCTGGCGGCGGCAGCACCGCCGGACGGGTCGTCGGGCAGCAGCAGCGCGGATCGCGCCGCGCCCCGCTGCAGGTACCGATCGGCCAGCGTCGCCAGATCATCGACGCTGATCTTCTGAAGCGCCGCGAGGATCTCCGAAAGCTGGGTGGCCGCGCCGCGATGGACGATGTCTGCCCGCATGTGGGCTCGCGTCGGGAGGTACTGTATGCCCAGCGCGATGTGCAGCGCCGTCTCCCGCACGGCGTGCCGATATCTGGTGCTGAACTCGCGTCCGATCGGGAGGGGGACTCCCGCCAGCCCTTCGATGATCGTTCCGACTTCGGTTCGCGCACGGTCGGCGTCGGCCGCCGAGCGCAGGTGCGCCCGGCAGATGAAGGCGCTCGCTTGGCTGCCGGTCAATACGGACGTGTCGAGGTCGAGCACCACGGACGCGGAGCCATCGAGGCTATCGGTCGCGATGCGGTCGGCGACGTTCGCCATCACGGTGAACGCCAGGGACTCCAGGCCGGTCTCCGCCGGAAGCGGCCACGCCATCCACAGCTCGGGCCCGGACACGCTCCCCTTCACGATCTGGATCCGGTTATCGGGAGTGGGCGCGGCGGCCGCCGCCACCACCGACCGGCGCGCCGGCGGCTGGCGCCGCGCCGCCTGACCGCGCAGCTTCGGGGGCAGCAACGCCCCCAGGCGATTGTCCCAGTCCGCGCCGATCGCACCGGAGATCACCAGCGTCATGCGTTCCGGCCCGTAGCCGCGCGCCGCGAACGCATCGATGTCGGCCAGCGTCAGCACGCCGGCCTGGTGGCGGCCGGCGAAGGCGCGGGCCGTGGGATTGGTCGGGGGCAGGACCGCCGCGAGGGCCTCGTGGGAGGCGCCCTTGTCCCGCCGCGTCCGTAGCTCCTCGGCGACGATCCGCATCTCCTTGCTCAGCGCCGCGTCGTCGACGCCGCGGGTGGGATCCGCCATCCGCGCGAGCAGGGCGCCGACCAGATCGTCCAGCGAGCTCCGCGGCGCGAACGCCTCGTACGTTGTCTGTTCGGGGCCGGTCCAGCCGTTGAACCCGGTCCCGCTGATCCGTGACAGCGCCTTCCACAACGGCATTCCCGCGTCCGCCGGGGCCCGGAAGAACAGATGCTCGAACGTGTGGGCCAGGCCGTTCTTGCCCGGCGGATCATCGATTGACCCTGCCTCGACGACGAGAACGACGCCCGTGATCGGCGTGGTGTCGTCCTGCTCGATCACCACCCGGAGGCCGCTCGGGAACAGGTATTCGCGGACCTGGAACAGGTACGAAGAGGCGGCGCTATCTGCGGTCGGGCGATTACCGGCGCACGCACCGAGGGCGAGCGCGACGGCGGCGCCGATCGCCGCCACCCGGGCCCCGCGGCAGAGCCTCCTGCTGGTGGTCACGCTCGGCAGCCTAGGCAGGCCGGTGCATGGGCGTCAAACGGCGTCTGGTTTCCGCGTTCGGCGCCACGCATTTGCGGCTAATATCCCGGGCCTTCAATGCGTGTCTTTCTTGTCGGCTCAGGAGGACGCGAGCACGCGCTCGCATGGAAGCTGGGGCAGAGCCCGCTGTGCGAGCGGATCGTCGCCGCGCCCGGTAATCCCGGCATCGCGGGCGAGGCGAAGGTCACCTGCATTCCGGTCGGCGCGGACGCGACCAGCGAGCTGGTCGCCGCGGCGGTCGCCGAGCGCGCGGATCTCGTCGTGTGCGGACCGGAGGTGCCGCTGGCCGCCGGCCTGGGCGACACGATGCGCGCCGCCGGGCTTCCGTTCTTCGGGCCGTCGCGCGCCGCCGCGGAGATCGAGGGCTCCAAGGCGTACGCGAAGCGGCTGATGCGCGACGCAGGCGTCCCCACCGCGGCGTTCGGGGTGTTCGAGGACGTCGCCACCGCGGACGCCTTCATCGACGCCCAGCCGGGCGCGGTGGTGGTCAAGGCCGACGGCCTCGCCGCCGGCAAGGGCGTGGTCGTGACGTCGACGAAGGACGAGGCGAGGGCGGCCGTCCGCACGATGCTGGCCGATCGCACGTTCGGCGCGGCGGGCGCCCGGGTGGTCATCGAGGAGCGACTGACCGGGCGCGAGGTGACGATGATGGCGCTGTGCGACGGCACCCGCCTGGCGCTGCTCGCGTCGTCGGAGGATCACAAGGCCGTCGGCGACGGCGACGTCGGACCGAACACGGGCGGCATGGGGACCGTGTCGCCGTCGGCGCTGGTCGACGACGCGCTGGCGCAGCGGATGCTCGAGACGTTGTTCGTCCCGACGGTGCGCGCGCTGACCGAGGCGGGCCGGCCCTTCCGGGGCCTCCTCTACGGCGGGTTCATGCTGACGCCCGATCGCGGGCCGATGGTCATCGAATGGAACTGCCGCTTCGGCGATCCCGAGACGCAGTCGGTGCTGATGCGGTTCGACGGCGATCTGCTGCCCTGGCTGGCGGGCGTCGCCGCGGGGGCGATGCCGTCCGGGACGCCGCGCGCCCGTCCGGGGGTGGCGCTGTGCGTGGTGCTGGCCGCCGCCGGATACCCGGCCAAGCCGCGCGCCGGCGACGCGATCACCGGCCTGCCGCCGGGCAGCGACGATCTGGTCGTGTTCCACGCCGGGACGCGCCAGGACGGCGACGGCCCGCTGCTCACCGCAGGGGGGCGGGTGCTGGGCGTGACGGCGTACGGCGCCGATCTCGCGGCGGCGCGCGCCCGCGCGTACGGGGCGATCGAGGGCATCCGTTTCGATGGTAAACATTTCCGCCGAGACATCGGCCTGAGAGGGAGTCCGCGACCATGAGCGAAACAAATAAACCAATCGACGTAGCAATCATGATGGGTTCGAAGTCCGACCTGGAGACGATGCGTCCCGCCGCCAAGGTGCTGGAAGGCCTCGGCCTGGCCGTCGAGGTGCGGGTGCTGTCCGCGCACCGCACGCCCGAGGAGGCCGCCGCGTTCGTGAAGGACGCAGGGCGGCGCGGCGTGAAGGCATTCATCTGCGGCGCGGGCGGCGCGGCGCATCTCGCGGGCGCGGTCGCGGCGCACACCATCCGTCCCGTCATCGGGATCCCGGTCGTCTCCGGCAGCCTGGGCGGCCTCGATTCGCTGCTCTCCACCGTGCAGATGCCGCCGGGCATGCCGGTGGCGACGGTCGCGATCGGCGGCGCCGAGAACGCGGGCTTGCTCGCCGCGCAGATCATCGCGGTCGGCGACGCCGAGCTGGGCAAGCGCGTCGAGGCCGAGCGGGCCGCGCGCCGCAAGAAGGTGCTCGACAGCGACGCCGAGGTCCGCGGCGCCAAGTCCGGGGGCTGATCCGCGGCGGCAATCTGAATGTCACACGCCTTCGACGAGGAGATCATCTTCGCGGTCGCGGCCCTGCGTCGGGGCGAGATCGTCGCCTATCCGACGGAGACGTTTTACGGCCTCGGCGTCGACGCGCTGGACGAGCTGGCGCTGGCGCGCCTGCGCGCGCTCAAGGGCCGGGACGGCAAGGCTATCTCGGTGCTCGTCGACGGGCGCGCGATGATCGACAGCATCTGCCGCGCGGTGCCGCCGCTGGCGGTGGCGCTGATGCAGCGCTACTGGCCGGGGGCGCTCACCATCGCGCTGCCCGCGCGGAGCAGTCTTCCGACGGCGCTGGTCACCGACGGATGCGTCGCTGTCCGGCAGTCGCCGCATCCGACCGCCCAGGCGCTGGTGGCGGGGCTGGGACGGCCGCTCACCGCGACCAGCGCCAACCGCGCCGGGGAGGCGCCCGCCACGACCGACGAGGCCGTGGAGGAGATGTTCGCGGGACGCTGTCGGATCGTGCACGGGGGCGCCACGCCCGGCGGAGCCCCCAGCACGCTGGTGCGTGTGCGTGGACCCAGGCTGGAGATTCTGCGCCGCGGCGCGATCGAAATTGATCCCGACATGCTCTCGCGTGATAAGGGTTAAAGGCGACCATGGCGGACATATCTCCTTTTGCCGGACTTCGTTACGCCGCCGACCGCGTCGGCGATCTCGCGAGCGTTTTGTGCCCGCCGTATGACGTCATCAGCGATGACGAACGCGGCCAGCTGGAAGCGCGGCACCCCGAAAACGTCGTGCGGCTGGAGCTTCCGCGCGGCGCTGACGACACGCGCTACGCGACGGCCGCGCGGTTGCTCGCGTCGTGGACGGCGGAGGGAATCCTGCGTCCCGACGCGCGCGAGTCATTCTACGTCTACGAGCAACAGTTCGGTTACGGGGGACAGCGGTACACCCGGCGCGGGTTCTTCGCGGCGGTGCGCCTCGAGGCGTTCGAACGTCGCGTCGTGTTGCCGCACGAGAAGACGCTGTCCGCGCCCAAGGAAGATCGCCGGCGCCTGCTGCGCGCGACGCGCACGCAGATCTCGCCCGTGTTCGGGCTGTACCGGGACGCGAGCGGGGCGGCGCGCGCCATCATCGACGAGGCGGCATCGGGTGCGCCCGCGGTCGACGCGACGACCACCGACGGCGTTCGCCATCGCCTCTGGCCGATCACCTCGGCCGCCGCGCTCGACGGCCTGCGGGTGCTGCTCGCCGACAAGCAGATCTTGATCGCCGACGGACACCACTGCTACGAGACGATGCTGGGGCTGGCGCCCGAGATGCGGCCGCTGGACGTCGCGGCGGGCGCGGCGGCGTCGGATTTCGCGATGATGTTCCTCGCGCGGGCGGAGGATCCCGGCCTGCTGGTGTTGCCGACGCACCGGATGGTGAATGACCTTCCGGACTTCAGCTTCGACGGCCTGTGCGCGGCGGCGGCGGCGGCATTCGACATCACCCAGGGCGATGAGACGACCGCGGCGGCGATCGAGGCGCGGCTCGCGCGCGACGGCGCCAAGCGCGTCGTGTTCGCGGTGCGGGCGCCCGGCCGGCCGTCCACGGTCTGGCTCTCGCTGAAGCCGATCCTGGACCTGTCGGCGCTCGGGCCGCCCTCCCTGCGCAACCTCGACGTGACCGTGCTCCACGGTGTCATCCTCGGCCCGCTGCTGGCGATCGACGCCGAGGCGCTGGCGAAGCAGTCGTTCCTGACCTACACGCACGACACCGCCGAGGCCCTCGGCCGGGTGGACAGGGGCGAGGTCCAGGCGGCGTTCTTCATGAACGCGACCAAGGTCGAGCAGGTGCTGGCGGCGTGCGAGGCGGGGTCCGTGTTGCCCCAGAAGTCGACCTACTTCCTCCCCAAGCTCGCGACCGGCCTGCTGATGTACCGTCTCGACGGCCCGGCCCCGCGGCCGGGGACCAGGTAGAAGGTGGAATGTGGAATGTGGAATGACCAGCGGGTCGACGAGCGGGTCGACCGACGACAGGGACATTACCGCCGACACGCTGCGCGGCGGGCGCGTCCGGATCTTTCAGCCGGCGCGCGGCGCGCGCATGAGCCTGGATCCCGTGCTCCTCGAGGGGTTCCTCCCCCCGCCACACGGCCGGTTCCTCGACATCGGGTGCGGGACGGGGGCGCTGTCGTTCCTGTTGCTCGCGCGCGATCCGGCCGCGACCGGGCTGGGCGTCGAGCTGCAACCGCGGCTGGCGGCGCTGGCGGCGCGCGGCCGCGACGAGAACGGCTGGCAGCAGCGCCTGGAGATTGCGGTCGGTGACGTGCGCCGCCTGGGCGATCGCCTCGGCGCGGCGACGTTCGATCTGGTCGCGACCAATCCGCCGTATCGGACGCTGAACGGCAGCCGCCGACCACCCGACCAGGAGCGGGCGCTGTCACACCAGGAGATCGCGCTGTCGCTCGCGGAGTGGGTCGCCTGCGCCGCCCGCGCGGTCCGCCCCGGGGGGCGGGTCGCGGCGATCTTTCCCGCCGAGCGCGCCGCCGATCTGCTGGCGGAGATGCACGGGCGTGACCTGATCCCGTGCCGGTTGCGTCCGGTGCACCCGCGCGCCGACGAGCCGGCGTCGCGCGTGCTGGTGGAGGCGGAGCGCGCGGGTCGCCGCCCGCTGGTGCTGGAGCCGCCGCTCGTCCTGCACGCCGACGGCGCGCGCTACACGCCCGAGGTGCTGCGCCTGCTGGGCGAAGCGTAGTGGACGAAGTGTAGGTGCGCCGCGCACGGCGCGCGCGCGGCTCAAAAGTGTAAAATCGCCGCATGCGCTATCTGGCTTTGCTCGCGGTGATCACGGTGGTGGGGTGCAACGACGACGAGGTGGGGCACGCCAACCCGGGGATCGGCGGCAGCGGAAGCCCCGGCACCGGCGGCAGCGGCCCCGGCACCGGCGGGACGGGCGGCAGCGGCAACACAGGCGGCGGATTCGTTGGCTCGTCGGGCTGCGCGCTGTTCACGCCGGACGACGTCTGGAACCGGGACATCTCGGGCGCGACGGTCAACGCCAACTGGACGGCCGGCATCCAGGCGCTGCTGGGCGCCGTGAACATCCATCCCGACTTCGGTCCCGGCTTCGGCATCCCGATCAACGTGGTGCCGGCGAACCAGGCGGCGGTTCCGATCATGTTCGACCGCTACGGGGACGAGAGCGATCCGGGGCCGTACCCGTTCCCCGGTCCGTCCCAGGTCAAGATCGAGGGCGGCGTCGCGACGAACTG
>Ga0111539_10009021_pt1 | contig 12620 bp, 14 predicted proteins | sample RhiMethybrSRZTD1_FD_79667 | JGI IMG/M metagenome (GOLD analysis project Ga0111539, IMG submission 79667) | Populus rhizosphere microbial communities from Tennessee, USA - Rhizosphere MetaG P. TD hybrid SRZTD1 (version 2) (version 2) | ecosystem: Host-associated > Plants > Roots > Rhizosphere >...
ATGACGCGTGTTAGGGGTGGTCAATATTGCGGGAGATCGTCTCATCGTCTTCGCGCTCGAGGATCCTGTCCACGTCACGAATGGCGTCAGCGGCGCGTGCAAGACGTCGGTCCACGGCGTTTGTCGCCGTGCGGTAGGTGCTCAGCGCTTGCGTCAAGTCTTCGATCAGCAGGCGGGCTGTGACGCCATCCGCCGCATCCCAATCAGCAACATGTTCGCGGCTGCCGATTTCTGCCATCAACAACTGCAGCCGTTGCGAGAGCGGCCGAAGGCGCGTCAGCGCGGCGAGATCGACGCTCTCACCCGCCGCAACGCGCGGCGATGACGTCTCGAGCTGGTCGAGCAATCGCTCCAGCTTCAGCAACCGTGATTCGATGTCGTAACGCACGTGCGGGCACCCGTGTGCGCTGTAGTATACTCGGGCGCCCCGACACGACAGGAACCAACACGGCGGAAGCAGATTCCGTACCGTCCGACATCCGTCCAACCCGCGCGAGGTCCGTGGTTCGGTGGGCCGGCAGCTGAGACCCCGGCGGAAGTGGGTACGCGGTCGTGAAAGCGGGGCGGAGACTCGCCAAGGTCGAGCAAGCGGGGTTTATATGCTGGAGCGGTTGGCTAGACGGATAGGCGTCGTCCGAGCGACGCGCTTCGCGGAGTTGTCGAAGGAGCTGCGGAGCGTCCGGAAAAAGCTCGCGAAGCAGACAGCCGCGCTCGAACAGTTGCGCGCAGACAACAAGAGATTGAGGGAGCACACGGGGTCGGCCAAAGCCGCGATGAGCCGGGCCAAGGCAGCCCTTACGAGCGACCGGCAGCAGTTCGAAAGCGTCAAGACCGAGCTCGTGTCAAAGGTTACTCAGCTTACACGCGAGCTCGAACGTCAGACCCGGTATGCGCAGCGTCAGATTGACGGCGATATCGTTCAACGGCGCCTTCGCGAGGCCGATCGCGATCTCAAGACCGCACGCGAATACCTGATGGTGCTCGAAGCGAAGCTCGACGTCCTCGAAGCGGCGAACAAAGCACTCACCTCGCGGACACGTGCGCTCACGATACGGCGTGCGTCAGGAGACACGGCGGCGAATGCCGCGCTCGTCGAACAGCGGCTCGGTTGATCCAGCTTCGCCGACGGAGTCGGAGTCGTATGTCGAACAAACTAGCCTCGGGCGGCAGTCTCGGTTCAACTTCGGCCTCTCGAGACCGTTGGGTGCTCGCCGGCCGCCGAGCACGACGGGGCTGCGGCGCTACTCCACTTCGACGAGCTGACGGCCCGACTCCGCTACCCACTTGAAGACGTCGAGCGACTTCTCGCGAATGAGCTCGTTGTATTTGTCCGGAATCCGATAGACCTGCCTGGGATCGCACGCCGGGATCTCCGGCGCCACGTCGTTGCGAAGGAAGAACGCGTTCACCCCGGTCGGCTCCACGGCCACGAGGCGATATCCCTTGCTCGCCGACAGCCGGGTCATCGCGGCGAGGGACGCGCCGTAATAGCAGAACCGGTGGTCACGCCGGCTGAACTTCGGATCGTACGGGACGGTGACGGCGCGGTCGGGCCCGAACATCGAGTTGTATTCCAGCATCACGACACGCGAAGTGCAGACGGTGATGGCTTTCCACACCCAGTAGTCGTTTCCGTCGATGTCCACGCTGAGCAGGTCCACTTCGCCGGCGTAGCCATGCTGCCGCAGCAGATCGTCGACCTTGTCCGGCGTGATCCAGGCACACACGGCGGTCGCCCTCGGGAACCGGCGACCGGCGTACTCGACCTTGCCCTTGTCGCCCTCGACCAGTAATCCGGTCCACCCGAACTCGCCGGCCAACATGGCCGCGTTGCCTCCTGACGCGCCGCTGCCCAACTCCACGAATCGCCGGCACGTCGTACCGACGTGCTCGAAGAGCGTCCACAGGATGCCGTCCTCCTGGTTCTGCGACAGCAGCCGGAAGCGGCTCGCGGTGAGGCGCTCGGGATAGGGAAGCTTGGCCGCATCGACGTGCACGCCCCGGACCAGTCCGTCGATGCCGGTTTGGAGCAGGCGGAGCTGCCGGAAGACTTCCTCGTGTTGTTCCCTGAGGGCGCTCAGATCCTTCTCGATGCGATGAATCCGCTTGGCGATCGTCAGGGCCGACGCCGGCTGCCGCCACTGCGTCAGACGATCCCGCAGGCGCTGAAACATGCGACTACTCCCGGAGCTCGCTTGTGTTCGTGGTGTGTCCAACGCTCATCCTATCTCCGGTTCTACACCTATCCGCGGCTGCGCGCCTTCACGGCCGCCCGCGTCTCGCGATCGATTTCACGGCGGCGTAGGGTCTCGCGCTTGTCGTGCGCCTGTTTGCCCTTGACGAGCGCCAATGCGACTTTGACGCGTCCCTTCTTCAGATACATGCGGAGCGGAACCAGCGTGAGGCCCTTCTCGGCGACACGCCCGGTCAGCTTCTGAATCTCGTGGTGGTGCAACAGCAGCTTCCGTGTTCGGCGCTCGTCGTGGCGCGCGTACCCGGTGTGGCTGTACGGGCTGATGTGGACGTTCTCGAGCCAGACCTCGCCGCGTTCGATCCGCGCGAAGCTGTCGCGCAGGTTGATCGATCCCTCGCGGATGGCCTTCACTTCCGTGCCCAGCAGGACGAGGCCGGCTTCCCACGTGTCGAGTACGTGGTAATCGTGGAGCGCTTTTCGGTTGTCCGCGATGATGCGCTGGGCCGCCTCGCGGTCGGTCTTGTCGGGAGGCACGTTGCGCGAATCGTACCACGCGTCACTTCATGCGGTCTTCGACGTCCTTGACCCCGGCCACGGCTGAAGCGATCTGGACGGCCCGCTCGCGCTGTTCCCGGTTGGTGGCATCGCTCATCAGCCGCACCACGCCGTCCTGAGCCTCGACCTCCATCGGAACCGCGGCAAGCAGCGGATCGGCGGCAAGCGCGTGCTTGACCTTGTCGGCGAGCTCGGTCTCGTTCAGCAGGATGTCGTTCACCACCAGGCCGACACCGCGAACGGATCGGGTCACGTCGAGCGCGCGTTGCTGCTCTTCCGGCGTATTCGTCATGCCCGACAGGAAGACGATGTGCCGCGTGACGCCGACCGAGATGTGCAGGGTGGAGGTTGCTGTATCCGCGGCGAGCCGGCCGGCGACGGCCTTCTCGAGGTCGGCGTCCGAGCGAGCGCAGGCGATCGAACCGAGCGCGATCGCCCATGCCGGGAGCGCAACGGCAAGAACGCGAGGAATGGATATCATCTCTGTCGAGTCACCATCTTGCACTCACCGAGGACCTCGACTGCGTTCGCAGAGCTTCCAGCCACCGGTATCCGACGCGACGGCTTCGACCTCTTTCTCACCGTGCCGGTGATCGGTCCGGTGCTGCTGCTCCTCGCCGGCAACGCCGATTTCATGTTCGACCCGCCGGGATGGATCGATGCGTTCGGCATGCTCGGGCGCTTCTGGCACTACGCAGATCAGAATCCGCTGTTCGAGGCGTACAAGGCCTCACGCCTGCCGTGGATTCTTCCAGGGTTCGTCCTGCATCACCTGTTCGACGAGGTGACCGCCTCGTACATCCTGCACACGATCGTCCTCGTCGGATCGAGTGTGGGAGTGTACCTGCTCCTGCGCGACACGCTGCACGACAGGCCTGCCGCCGCGGTGACGGCCGCAAGCTGGTCGAGTTACACGTGGATTCACGGCAACGGCGGCTGGAATTACCACACGGCCGCCGCCGCAGCGTATTACATCTGGGGCCTCTGGATGCTCGCGCGCTCCACGGCCGCGGCGCGGCCGCGTCTCTGGCTTGCTGGCGCCGGCGCGACGGCCGTCTCCGCCGTCCATACGCACATCGTCTTCGCCGGGTTCCTGCCAGTTGCCGCGCTTCTATACGTCCCGTTCCTCCCTCACGGCCGGGACCGCTGGCGCGACGGAGCCGTATCCGCGGGCTACGTCGCGGCTGGAGCTGTCGCCGCCACGATGCTTCTCGGCGCGATCGACGTGGCCAGCGGAGGGAGCTGGCTGTTCTTCCTGCCGCAGATCGAGTACACGCTTTACTTCGTCGAGCAGGGAAACCGGTGGCTGCGCACGCCGCTCACCTGGATCCCCACGGCGCGATACCTGGTCGTTCCCTGCATTGCGATCGCCGCGGCCGTTCCGTGGCTCGCCTCCGCCTGGCTCAAACGACGGGATGCGACGGTGGAATCGCGGCTGGCGTGCGTGCTCGTCATTCAAGGCCTACTGGCGTTCGCCTTGCTGGCCTACCTCCAGTTCGGCGCCGGGCAGACGGTTTTCGACTACGCGTATGTGACCGTCCCTCTTTACTGCCACATTTTTCCGATGATGGGGGCGTTCCTCTGGTCGTCCGGGCGCAGCGGCAAGCGATCGGATCTCGTGTTCGCCCTCGCGATGGCCGTTATCATCGCGGCGCCGCTGCTGCTGCTGCTGCCGTCCTGGCTGCCGAGGCACCTGCCGGCGTTCACGCAGGCGCTGCGCTTGCCGGATTCGCCCGTCGTGCTGGCACCGTTCCTGGTGGGACTAGCCGTCTTGCCGCTCGGGTTTCTGCGCGGCCGCGGCCGGATCGCCACGTTCGCGGTCGTGTACGCACTGCTGAACGCGTGGCTGGCCGCGGCGCCCAACGCGTACGGGATACGAACGGCCGGCGTCAATCGCGACATGCTCGTGGCCTTCCACTCGCTGGAGCGGTACACGACGGAACTGGACCCGTCGCTCTTCGCCATCAGGTATTGGGGCGAGCCCGGTATGGTCGACAGTGTCAGCGGGCCGATCGACATGGCCGACGTCTTCAGGAGCCTCCTGGCGATTCGGCGCCGCAGCCTCATCACTGTGGCGTACGACCGGCCGGACACCCGCATGGATCAGTTGACGCAGGCGGACCTGTACTCGTCGAGCTGTGTCGGAGTGCTCTCGACGGCGGCAGGACACCTGGACGTCGTCGATCGGATCACGCGCCGCTTCGGCGACGTTGGCGTTCACCTGCGTCCCGTCGGGCACCACCGCGCAGACAGCGGCCCGTTCTCGATCGCGTTGACGGTGCTCACCACGCGCCCGGCAGACGACCCGCGCCCGGGACTGCTGCCTTGTCCGCCGATGAGATAGATTCGATACGAAACAGCGGTGCGAGGAGTCATTCGACGATTTCGAGCCGCTCGGCATCGATTCGTGCGGTGTCTTCCACGTCGGCGTTCGTCAGGATTGCTTTCACCCGGCCGCGAGTTGGCCGGTGCAGCCGATAGGTCCACGTCCGGTGCCGGGAGTCGCGCGACACCGGCTCGCCGCCGATCAGACCCAACTGTTCCTCCAGGCGTCGTCGATCGGCATCGCTGACGTCCGGCGCCCAGCGAAGGTCGAAGGGAGGCGACAGCGGGCGGGCGGCATTGATTGGGAACCGTCGTTCGAAGGGCACATACGTCCACGTGGGGTCCAGCCGCGGGTCGCCTGGCGCCCCGCTGAGCACGGCTGCCCGCATGGTCGTCAGGATCGGATCGGGAGGATTCATCACATCGAGCTCTGCGGCTCGCTCGATCCACTCACGATGGTATTCCCAGGCCGTGTCGCGAAGCTGAAAGAACGTTTCTACGCTTCGAAGCATCCATGCCGAAGCGACGATCACAACCGAGCACACCATCGCCCGGCGCCGCCAGCCATGGGCCGGGGCCTGTTCGAGCATCGCCGCCACGGCCACATAGACCAGCAGGCTGTATCCTACGCCGGCCATCATTCCCATGCGATCCCTGGTGTACGGCAGGCCAAAGCCACTCCCGGCGACGAGCAGCGTCAATCCGGCTACGCTGAGGAACCGATCTCGGCCCGAGGAAGGCCGGTACAGCATCAGGGCAGCCGCGACGGCCGTCGTCGTCAGCAGCGAGGAGACGACGTGCAGCCACTGCCAGTACGGCACGTTACCCTCGATGAAGGACTGCACGAAGGAGAACACGCCAGACCGCGGTTCTGAAGCCACCACCGTCAAGAACGTCGACATCACGTTGTACAGGCCGAACAGCCACGGCGCGCGCTCGAAGCGTGCCTGCAGTTGCTCTGGGCTGAGTTGCGCGAAGCCGAAGCCCGACTCGGTGTGAAACGGCGGGGGCGCCGCGATCAGGCCGAACACGAAACGAATCGCGACGTAGGCAGCCAGGCCGGCCATGGCCCACGTCATTGCACGTCGATCGAGGCCGGGAGCCCCCGTCAGCCATAGGACCGGCAGGACGAGGGCGACCATGACTCCCCACTCGACCGACAACATCGATACCAGAACAAGAGGGCCGAGGACCCAGCCAAAGGCCCGTGCCCGCGGCTCGATCGCCATCGCAATCGCAACCAGAAGGAGAATCAAGGCAACCGAGCCCATGTTCACAAGCAGGAAGCCAAACAGGATCCGTGACGTGTGCAGTCCAGCCAGGCATCCGAGTGCGATACACGTTGCCAGGGCGCGCCGCAGTGTGGTCGGCCGGCAGAACCAGATGACCAGCCCCAGGACCGTGGCAAACTGCGCGAGTACCAGCGTCTCGTACGCCCAGATGTGAAATCCGAACAACTGAAACGCCGCTTTGTTCGCCAGCCTGAACAGGGGCCGGTACTCGATGTCGGGCGCAAACGCGTTGCGGAGCGTCTCGGGCCATCCGAAACGGCTCGTCTCCGTCAATGCATCAGCCGCCACCATGAACCACGGCGTCGTGTAGAAAGCCGCGGCAAAAGCTACGACCCATACGGCTGCCCACGCAGCGGCAATGAGCGTGGCACGAGTCGCCACGGCGGCGGAATCAGACCCGGAGTGCAGGTCCTCGCGCATCGCGTCGGGAACCGTCAATGTTTCCTGACGTAGTGGCCAGGCGGCGGACCGCTGCCGCGGGCGGTCGGGAGCACCACGTGTTTGAGATCGACGAGCGGCGGCACCGCTGACCACGAAAAGTCCAGGATCCAGGCTCGCTCGCCAAGTTCGCGGGTTGGAGCCGCCGACAGTCCCCACGTCGGCGGATTGACGTAGCTGACGCCGCCGGAATGCCAGCGCCGGTCACCCCACGGCGCTTCGGCCTCCCGTCCGGCGAATGCGCGAGGGTTGAGCCGATAGCTTCCCTCGTGGTTCTCGTGATACACGGGGCCGCCGATATCCGCCACCGTCAGGCCACTCGAGAGCGCCTTGACGATGACGTTGCGGTCGATGCCGATGCGCGCGACGCGATACACCTCGTTGAATCCACCAATGGCATGGAATGACGCGGTGTCGAGCAGTACGAAGTCGCCGGTGGCGCTCCCGTAATACGGAGGCTTCAACACGTGAGCAGGCCCGGCCAGGTGACGCGGATCCTCGAGCTCCGTCCAGTCCACTGTCTGCCGCCGCGACGACAGGTTCACGTCGTGCCTCGGAGCGCGGTACAGCACCCCGGTCTCCAGCGCGCCCCGCGCGAGCACGTCCATGACGTGGCGGCCGAAGTACACGTCGCAGTTCGTGGTCAACACGAAGCGGCCGCGGGCGCGACGGATGCCGACGTTCTTCGCGGGAAACTCGAGATACTCGAGCCTGGGATTGAGGGAGAGCTCTCTCTGGTAGCGCGCGTCCACGACGAACCACGAGCAGATGCCCGCATCGAGTTCTGGAAGCGCCTCGAAGACGAACTCACGAATCAGCGGCCTGTTGGCAGGAGGGGCCCACTCGACGAACACGATCTCGTGCGCGATCGATCGTGACGTCAGTTGCTCGTGGTTGAAACGCAGCGTCCGGAAGAATCGCGCGAGGAAGTCACCGCCATAGCCGTCGTTCCGGCCGGTCAACACGAGGCTGACGAAAGGGACGATACCGGCCTCAGCCGAATCGCGGCGCTCGTCAGGCCGGGGCACCAGTGCCGCCGCGCTGGCTGGAGAGGGCAACCCGGGTTCGGGTGTCGAGCACGTTGGCCGCGCCTTCGAGAATGTCCAGCTTCACCTCAATGGCCATGAGATGGTCACGAGCAACCTTGAGCTCCCGTTCCGTCTTGGCAAGTTGCAGCTGCAGCTGCCGGAAGTCGTGTTGACGCTGCTCCTTCCACTTGTCCATTTTCTGCTGGAGCTTCCCTGCCTCATCCGACTGCCGGCGCAACCTGGCCTCCAGTTCCTGCGCACGGGAAGCGGCCGCGGAAGCACTGTTTTTCCTCTCGGCCGAAATCGCCTTGAGGGTTTCGAGCTGTTGGAGCGCGGCGTTGTGGCGACGCGCCGACACGACACCGACGGCCGCAAGCCACTCGCGAAGCAATCGCTTCATTCGAAGAGTGCCGAGTATACTACAGCGATCTTGGCACAATTCCTCCCTGGAGTGCCTGCCTTGAGCACATCCCAGAGCGCCACCGAGCGACTCCGCGAGATCGAACGAATCCTCTCGCATCGCACATCACCGCCGTCTGCGACCGACGTTGATGTGGTGGCCGTGCACCTTGCCGGCATGCCTTCGGATCGCCTTCACGGACTGACCGCGGTGTTGCAGCAGCGAGCCGGTGAAGCCATCGACGACGTCGACGCCGTCGCGCTGCGGCTCTTGCTGAATGACTACGTTGACGCCGTCGCACACCTCCGGGCGGTTGCGCACAATGCCGCCAGCCGAATCGATGCTGCTGCCGCTACGGTTCGAGCGAGCGAGGAGATCGTTCGCAAACAGCTCCGGAAGCAGGAAAAGAATCGCATCAGCCGCCAGCAGACTGGAGAAGAGAGCTCGTCACCGCAACTTCGGCGTTGAAATCGGGAGAGCCGGGACCACATGTTTGAGATCGACCATCGGGCCGACGGCATCCCACTCGAAATCGAGCGCCGTGCTATGCGTGCCGAGCCGCCGTTCGGGCGCATCGACCAAGCCCCATTCCGGGCCGTTCTCGTACACCATGGCGGACTTCCATCGTCTGTTGCCCCAAGGCGCAGCCTCGGGCTGGTTTCGATACAGGCCTGCCAGCGCGTGGAACGTGCCACGGCCGACGTGGTACACGGGAACGCCGATATCGAGCGGCAACACGGAATGCGCGCGTGCCTTCATGCAGAAGTTGCCGTCGATGTGGATCTTCGCGAGCCGGTAGAGCTCGTTGAACCCGCGAAGACGGTGATAACTGTCATGGTCCGCCAGCAGGAAGTCTCCCGATGCATTCGTGAAGAGTGGCGGACGAATGGCATTGATGATGTCGTAATTCCGTGCGTCTTCGAGAACGTCCCAATCGACGCCGCTGACGTCGATGTGAGACTTCAGATCGCAGCGGGCCGCCCGGTACAAGATTCCGTTCTCGAGCGACTGCGATCTCATTCGCTCGATGATCCCCCTGCTGAAGTAGATGTCCGTATTGCTCGTGAGAACGAAACGACCGCGAGCGCGTCGAATCCCGACGTTCTTGGCGAGGAACTCCTGGTATTGGAGCCTCGGATTCAGGCTGAACGCCTCATGGTAGCGCGGATCGACCACGTAGCATCGAAGCTGCGACGGTGTGAGCGCGGCGAACTCCTCTTCGAGAACGGCCGACAGGAACGGGCGATCCTCGAGCGGCCGCCACTCGACGAAGACGAACTCGTGCGATACCCCGGCTTTGCTCAGCTCGTGGTGATTGAAGCGGAGGGCGCGGAAGAACCGCCCGTTGAAGTCACCGCCGAAGTCGTCGTTGCGGCCAGTGAGGACGATACTCAGATATGGCGGGAACTCGATCATGAGCGCGGGCTACACTCGGGCGTGCGGCCGCGCCGTCACGCACAAGTGCCACCCGAGACGCTGCTCCACCGACCGCATGACCGGCCCGGGCATCCAGCGGAACGGAATCGCCTTCACGTACCGATACTCCACGTAATCGGCAACGCGGTAAGGGAAGATGTGATCGACAAACACATCCTCGACGGCGAAGCCCGCAGCTTCGAGGACACGCCTGACTGAACTGCGTGTATACGTGTAGGTGACCGGACAGCCCGTCTGCGCCTCCGAGTTGCGGGCGACTGCGCGATCGAGTTGCCAGAACGCGCCGTGAGCCTCGCGGAACAGGATCGCCCACACCTTCCAGGCCCAGCGGTAGTACACCATCATCTTGAACGTGGTGGCATCTCCGGTGTAATACCGGCGTATCTGCTGCCACACACGCTCCGGGCGCGGCGTGTGATGGATTACCCCGAACGAGTAGACCAGGTCGTAATGGGCCGGCTCGACGAACTCCGACAGACGTTCCGCGTCGGCCTCGATGAACTGGATGCGATGCTCGAGCCCGAAGACGCGCGCCCGTTGGCGCGCCAGGTCAAGCGAGCGGCTCGACAGGTCCACGGCGGTGACGCGCGCACCGGCACGCGCGAAGTTCATCGTGTCGGTGCCGAGGCCGCAGCCAATCTCGAGCACGCGTTTACCGTTCCAGCGCGGGAATTCAGCAAATCCCGGAATGTGCGCTTCCACGAGGTACTTTCGCGCCTCCACCTGATCGAAATACTCGCGCGATCCGACCGGTGCCGGCGAATGCCGAAGGTTACATGGCCGGTTGTTCCAGTATTCGCGAACGCGATCGATTGAGGTCTCGCTGAACGTGGCGTTCTCGGGAAACGTGGTGCTCATGTGATGGAAGCTAATAGTACACGGTCCGTCTTCCGCTCACGCCTCTGCCCCCAGCGTGGGGTGCGTCGCCAGCAGCAACAATGCCACGTGCGACGCCAAGCCGATCTCTGTCAGAGTCACCGGCTTCAGCAGGCGTTGAACGGTCAAGTACATGACCGACATCTCCTCCAGATCACCACTGCGCGGGTCCGCCACGCGCCGGCAGCCAGTCGCGCGAAACAGATGAGCCGCGTTGCAGCCCTGGTTGGCGTTGGTCACGAACGCGCCCAGGCTCTGCCACTCGTGGCCTTCGCAGCCGACCTCTTCCAGTAGTTCCCGTTCTGCTGCTTGCAGGGGCGACTCTCCCTGTTCGATGGCGCCGCCCGGAAAGGTCAGGCAGACGCGGCGAGGTCCATGCTTGTACTGCCGAATCATGGGAACCGTGCCGTCCGTCATCTCCGCGTAGACGAGCACATAGTCGGGCAAACGAATGACGTGATAGTCGTCAACGATGCGTCCGTCGGGTAATTGCACCGTCTCGACAGCGATTTCCTGAACCGGTCCACTGGTGAACACGGGCTCGTGGCGCAGGGTGCGCCAGCCGGTTGCCTCGTCCATCGCGTTGACCCTCCCCGCAAGGTCCGCCTATACTTTTGAAGCTTTTTCTGAATCTCTTCTATTTTCCATGAAGATTTCTGTCGTCGGTCTCGGTAAGCTCGGTGCCCTTTTGTCCGCCGTACTCGCCAGCAAGGGCTTCAGCGTGGTCGGCGTCGATGTCAACCAGGAATTCGTCGCGGCGATCAATGCCGGGACAGCGCCGGTCGTCGAACCCGGTCTGCAGGATCTGATCGACGCCAATCGTGAACGTCTCCGCGCGACGACCGACTTGACACAGGCCATCGCCGAGAGCGACATCACGTTCGTGATCGTACCGACGCCGAGCGACGGGACGGGGCGCTTCAGCCACGCCGCCGTGCTCGACGCGATGCGAGCCATTGGCCTCGCCCTGCGCCAGAAAGAGGGCTATCACCTGGTCGTCGTCACCAGTACCGTGATGCCCGGGTCCACAGAGGGCGAGATTCGCCACACGCTCGAGCAGCACGCGCAGCGGCGTGTGGGGCCGGAACTGGGCCTGTGCTACAACCCCGAATTCATCGCCCTTGGCAGCGTCGTGCAGGACATGCTCCGCCCCGACATGATCCTCATCGGCGAATCCGACGCGCGGGCCGGCGACCTTCTCGAAAGCGTGTACGCGAAGAGCTGCGACAACACGCCGGCCGTGCGGCGAATGAACTTCGTGAACGCGGAGCTGACCAAGATAGCGGTCAACACCTTCGTCACGACGAAGATTTCGTACGCCAACATGCTGGCCGACATCTGCGATCGGCTGCCGGGCGCAGACGTCGAGGTCGTCACCAAGGCCGTCGGCGCCGATTCGCGCATCGGGACGAAGTACCTGAGGGGCGCCACAGGATATGGCGGCCCGTGCTTTCCGCGTGACAACGTCGCGTTCTCCGCTCTCGCACGGGCACTGGGAACACGCGCGGTGCTGGCGGAGGCAACCGATACGGTCAATCGGTATCAGGTGGAGCGCGTGCTCGGCGCCGTCGAAGCGCGTCTCCTCGACTCGGGATTAGTGGGCGTCCTGGGACTCTCCTACAAGCCGCATACGGCAGTGGTGGAAGAGAGCCAGGGGGTGGCACTGGTTCAACGACTGACCGAGCTCGGACGCCGCGTCGTCGTCTACGACCCGGTCGCGATCCCGGCGGCGCGGCAGGTGCTGCGGAGGCCTCTCGACGCTGCCGACTCCGCCGGCGAGTGCGTCAAGAGATCGTCACTCGTGGTCGTGATGACTCCGTGGGCCGAGTTCGGGCAGATCCCGATCGAGGCGTATCGCCGGCAAGGCTCCCGGCTCACCGTCATCGACTGCTGGCGGATGACGCCACGATCGGTGGGAGACGTGGCCGACGTGGTGTATCTCGGTCAGGGCGCCGCGCTCGGAGCATCGGTGGTCGGCTGACGCCGGAGTCACCGGCGCCGCAACCTTTGCCCTTTGCCCTTTGCCCTTCGACCTTCGACCTTTGACCTTTGACCTTTGACCTTTGACCTTTGAC
>Ga0111539_10009022_pt1 | contig 12620 bp, 12 predicted proteins | sample RhiMethybrSRZTD1_FD_79667 | JGI IMG/M metagenome (GOLD analysis project Ga0111539, IMG submission 79667) | Populus rhizosphere microbial communities from Tennessee, USA - Rhizosphere MetaG P. TD hybrid SRZTD1 (version 2) (version 2) | ecosystem: Host-associated > Plants > Roots > Rhizosphere >...
CGACCTCCACGCAGACCGGCAGCAACCGGACCTGCACCGGGGCCGGGTGCCTCTTCGGGGCACCGCTCGCCGTGCCGAACACGAACACTACGCCGACCAGCGTCTGCGTCATCAACGCCGCCTCCACGAACGCCGCGGGCACGGTGGTCTGCAACACGGGCGCCACGCAGCTCTCGCTGCCGCTGTCGTCGTCCCTCTATCTGACCGGCGACAAGATCGCCTCGCAGGCCGGCATCCAGCCCTGCCCCACCTGCCGTAACCCTGGCAGCGGCTTCGTCTGCACCGGTGGCCCGAACAACAGCATGGCCTGCACGCCGGGCACGCTCATCGGCCCCGGGACCGGCGACAACGCGTATCCGACCAGCCACGACTGCCCGCCGGATGCCAGCGACTCCATCGGCAGCCTGCCGGTGGCGTTCCTGCTGGACACGGGCACCGTCACCTGGTCGGGCACGGTGGCCACCAACGACACAGGCAGCACTGCCAGCAACCAGACTCGCGTCTTCTCGGGATTCTGTCGCGACAAGGCGCTGCCGGGTGGTACGGGCAGCTTCGACGCGGGTGTGGCGGCGGGTAACCAATTCCAGCAGTGCTGGGAGAACGGCATGGCCGTCAACGCGATGTGCTCCGAAACCCTCAACGGCGCCGAGAGCTGCGAGCAGAATGCGCAGGGAGCCTTCGGCCCGAACGGCGGCGCCAACCGGACCATCAGGGCCATCGGCAACGCGATGAGCATCCTCGGTGGACCTGCGGGCGGCACGCTCGTCAGCGTGTTCTCGATTCCGCCGACCTTCGATGCCACCATCGACAGCGCAGGGAACCTGCCCGGTCCCGGCGCGGTCTCCATCGTGGGTACGGCGACCCTCTGCTCGGCCCTGAACTGCATGTGATCGGCTGAAACCACGCGGGGAGCACCGACTCCCCGCCTCTCCCGCGGGGCCCGGCGCGAATGACGCCGAGCCCCGCGGTGTTTGAGGCTCCGGCACGCGCCGCGGCCTGCAACGCCGTGGGGCACATCGCGCCCGGCGATTGCGTCATCGGATGCCTCTCGGCCTTCTGCGGCAGCCGCGAGTGCTGCGCCCGCCGACCTCCGAACATCTAGGACCGCCTTGGGCGCTCAGCAGGGCACGGTCCAGTTCAACCAACGGCGCGCAGCCGAGCTCGCCGAAGCCGCGTGCGCCAACGTCGAGACGCAGCCACCGCCCGCGAGGACGAAGAGAATGCTCGCCAGCTCGCACCAAACGGCGACCGGCGCGGTCGCTGCGTAGCGCCCAGGAACGCCGAAGGGGCTACTGGTTCGGGGGCGCGCTCGGGGTGGGAGCCGCAGTTGGCTGCTGCTGGCTGTCCGTTCCGTACTTCTGGTCCCGTGCCGCGCCGCGCGCGTCCTGCTTCGTTTCGCGCTTCTGATGGCGACAGTCGATCCGCTTCCCGCCCGCGTCTTTGCATTCCTGCTTGGCGTCTCGGGCCGCGTGTCGCCCCGATTGCCTGGTTTCCCGCGCATCGTCGCGGTTCTGTCGGCGCCCCTGGCGACGCTCCATGCCGGCAGTCTGCGAGTATCCGGGCATCGGCATCGTGATGAGCAGGGTGGCCGCCGCGAGGATTGCGATCGAGACCCCGCTGCGACGACGGATCGTCTGATTCATGTGGTCCTCCTGTCGGAGTCGGGAAAAAGAGCCGCGAACTTCGTGTGAGGCAATACCACTCTTCCTCCGTCCCTGGCCATTCCCCACGGCTAGCCTCTCACCGCGAACAGGCGCCACTCTCCCGGCACGCCGCGAAGCTCCTGCGCGCCCCGATCCTCGAACTCCAGGCCCGACCCCGTGACGAGGTCCTTCACGGTGCTGGAGACGAGCACCTCGCCGGGGGCGGCACTCTCCGCCACGCGGGCGCCGATGTGAACGGCGATTCCGCCCACGTCCTGGCCCATCAGCTCGCATTCTCCCGTGTGCAGGCCCGACGTGATCTCGATTCCCAGCCGGCGGACGCTGTCGCGAATGGCGCGGGCGCACCGGATCGCCCTTGCGGGTCCGTCGAAGATCGCGAGGAAGCCGTCGCCGAGCGTCTTGACCTCCCGGCCGCGGAGTCGGGTCAGGTCGCGGCGCACGAGCGTCTGGTACTGCTCGAGCAGGTCGCGCCATCGCCGGTCGCCCATTTCGGCGGCACGGGCGGTGGAGCCGACGATGTCGGTGAAGAGCACCGTCGCGAGCACGCGATCGGTCTCGGGCGCCTGGCGGGCGCCTGTGACGAACTCCTCGATCTCCGCCAGGATCGCGTCGGCGCTGCTCAGGTAGGGAAAGTGATCCTCGCCGGCCAGCTCGACGTATTTGGCGTTCGGAATGTGCCGGCCGAGGTAGCGGCCGTTCTCGACGCGGACGAGGCGATCTCCACCACAATGAAGGACGAGCGTCGGAACCCGGATCGTCGGTAGGACGGGCCGGACGTCGATCTGGTCGACCCTCCGCAGCAGCTCGATCGCGGTCGCCGGGCTCGCCGCCAGCCGCAGCAGCCGCGCCCACCACTCTCGAAAACGCTTGTCGTCCGCAACACTCGGCGCGAACAGCTCGATCCCGAGCGGCCCACCCCATTCCCGCTCGACCATCTGTATCCAACCCTCGAAGGCCTCCCGGGTCGGCGCCCAGGGCGTCTCGGGGCTCCAGCGCGTTGTCGCTATCGCACCGCAAAGGATGAGCGCCGACGTGCGCTCGGGATGGGTGGCGGCGAACAGCGTGCAGAGCGATCCTCCCTCGGAGGCGCCGAGGAGCGCCGCACGCTCGGACCCCGCGCTTTTCATGACCGCCGTGAGGTCGTCGATCTGCTCTTCGATGGGGGGAATGGACGCCACCCGGTCCGAGCCGCCGGCCCCACGCTTGTCGAAGAGAATCAGGCGCGAGAAAGAGGCGAGACGCTCGAGAAAACGCAGGTACGACGGCTCCTCCCAGAATAGTTCCATGTTACCGATCCACGGCGGAGCGTAGACGAGGTCGATCGGGCCATCGCCGAGCACCTGATAGGCGATGTGTACTCCGCCGCTCTTTGCGTAGCGGGTCTTGGGCGGCACGAAGGACACTACGCTGCGGCGGGCGCCGGTTGTCAACGGCGGACTGAACGCGGCCTCAGACGATCGCGCTCAGTGATGGAAACACGGCTTCCTGCGGGACTGGAAGCGTCGGCCGCAGCTAGGCGGGGCTCGGGTTTTTCAGCACTGAGGCAACTCGCTCGTCATCGGGCTCGGCTGACGATGAGTTGCGTGCCGCAACCGACGCAGAACGTCGAGCCCTGACGCCGTGACAGGGTATGCTGTTCGGCGCTGCACGTCCGTTGTGGGAGGTCTCGGTTCACGACGCCGCCGCACTGCGGGCAGTACGGCACGGGTGAGTTCGAGCGCCGATGATTCATGTTCTGGCACGCGATCGGCGCGCGTCCGATCGGGGTCACGCGAGCATCCTTGCCACGCGAAGCTCGTAACGAAGCGCGTCGGCATCCACGTCGAGCGCTTCGCAGAGGTTCTCGAAGCTGAACGGCCACCCGCGATCGCTGCTCGCTACGTAGGCGGCCGCGTTGCGGACGAAGCGAACGTCGAGCGCCGCATGGCCCACCGATCGTCGGTACGCGGATCCTGCTCGACAGTCGTCGACGACGGCCCTCAGCACGGCCGCCATCAACCGCTTGCACGGCTCTGCGGGACGCGCGAAGGCGAGGCTGGAGTAATGCATCGGAGGCACGGATCTCCTTTGGAGTCCGCGCCGAGCACACGTGGGTGGGAAGCGGTTGGCCCCTATACCAGTCGCGCTGCGGGGCTCTGAACGGGCTCGTGTCGACTGTACCGGTCCGGCGACGGCCGCACAAGGCGCGCGGCCTTCGCGAGGAGCGATGGTTGCGCGGCGGATCGAATAGGAGGATGGAAGAGTGTCCTCTTGTTTGTGCGCGACCCCGTCCTTGTCCTTCCCGACGATCTCGGCTTCTCGCTCAGGCAACCGCGACCAACCACTATCGCCCCCACGAGGGGCAGGAGAAGCCATGGGTAAGAAGCTATTCGTCGGCAATCTGGCCTTTTCAACCACGAGCGCGGATCTCGAAGCGCTGTTCTCGGAATCGGGGACCTGCGAGTCGGCCGCCGTCATCACGGATCGCGAGACCGGTCGTTCGCGCGGGTTCGGCTTCGTCGAGATGAGCTCGACGAACGAGGCGGAGGAGGCCATCGCGAAGCTGAACGGCCGCGACGTCAGCGGCCGGCAGATCAACGTCAGCGAGGCGAAGGCGCGCGAGGGTGGCGGCGGCCGCAACGGCGGCGACCGCTCGTCGCGTCGGCGCGACTACTAGCGCGACTACTAGCCCGGCACGGCGATTCGGTCACGACGGGAGACGGCGAGCGTCGCCGGCTCTCGTTCGTGGCCGCGGGGCTCGCTACGCGCCGAGTCGTTTGATCTCGATATCGACCGAGTCGAGCCGGAATCCGAGCGCGTCGTGCAGTGTCCGATACAGGAGCGCGAGCGTGGGTCGATCGAGCTTCTCGACGATGTCACGCACCTGCTCCTCGGCCCGCTCTCGATCACTCGGGTGATGCTCGTCTCGCGCCACTAGCGGGGCGCCCTGGCAGAGGTCCCCTCTGATCCGAGAGGTCGCCGACCGACGGCGAACACCACGCCGGGGCTACGCCCGCGTACCGGTGCCGACGCGGTCGAACGGTAGTGAAACGCCATGAGACCTCCTTGCGCGGTACGGCCTGAGTAGGCACACCGCGCGGAGGCCCTTGCGCGCGAAGCGGTTTCGGACTGGGCAACGACAACCCCGAGCCGTCGGTCAGCCGAAACAGTCGAGCGGAACGGTAGACCTGGGAGGCCCAGGAGTCAACGTGGATGTGAATCGATTCTGCGCCGTCCAAGCGCAACAATGGCACACGAGTCGCACTGCGCATGCGCCTCTGCCGAATCGTCACACGATCGCGCTCACCACCTGCTCGTAGATGGGCGCGCGAAGCCCGTCGTTGCGCCCGCCGAAGTACCGCTCCCTCGCCGCCTCCGGCGTCAGATGCGTGACCGCGCTGAACCCGAGCTCCCGCAACCATTCCACCATTCGCTCCGGCTCGAACCGGCTGAGCCACGGCTCCCCGAGCCCCGCACCGTATTCCGCGAAGAACCGCACCGCAGCCTCGTCTTCTCGGGCCACTGCGTCCGGCAGGCAGAACGTCAGCGCGATCTCACTCGAACGCGGCAGCGACAGCACGTAGCGCAGGGTGGCCTCGATTCCCGGCCGCGTCAGGTACTGCGTCACGCCCCGCCACGCAAAGAAGGTGGGCAGCGTCGCGTCGAAGCGGTCGGATGCCATCCCGTCCGCGAGCGTCGTCAGCTCGAAGTCGATCGGCACGAAGGCGACGTTCGGCGGAATGCTCACGCCGGCGGCAGCGAGCCGCTCCCGCTTGTTCTGCTGCGACGCGGGGTGGTCCACCTCGATGATGCGGAGGACGGATGCCCAGCTGGGTTGGCGGTACGCGAACGTGTCGAGGCCCGCACCGAGGACGACGTACTGTCGGACTCCTCGCTCGACGGCGGAGCGGAGCTCGTCCTCGATGAAGCGCCCGCCCAGGACGGTGGCGGCACGCGCCAGCCGAACGGTCGGCTCCTGAAGTGGTTCACCGGCCCCGATGGCTTCCGCTGCAGAGGCGCCAAGGAGATGGATGGCGACGGGGTCGTCGAGGATCTTCGGCTCTCCATCGAGCGCCTGGTGGGCCGCACGCAGCAGCGCGGCGCCCTCGGCCGTCCGGCTCGCCTGCCGCCCGCTCACCGGATGCGCTCTATCAGCCTGCGCTCTGCGTTCACCAGTAGGCTCTCTCCGTTCGTGCTGAGGCCGCATCCGCCGCGGCGCACGCCCGGCGCCGCACCAGCGTCACACCGTCACCGCCTTCGCGCTCGCCTGCGTACGAGTCCCAGCGTCCCCGTGCCTGGCATACCGCTCGCATTAGACCTTCGAACCGCTTCCGCCACGGAGGTCGACAATGCGTGCGTCGCAACGCCTGATCGCGCTTACCCTTTTCCTTGCGCTGCCCGCGAGCGTGATGGCCCGGCGCGAGAGGCCCGAGCCCATCCCGTGCCCGAGCGACGTCGACGCGGCGCTCGCCGTGGCCTGTCCGTGCGACACGGCCGTGAACCACGGGCAGTACGTCCGCTGCGTCGCCCAGTTCCGCAATCTCCTCAGGCGAAGCGGCTGCATGACGGAGGAGGCGCGCACCACGATGCGCTGCGCGGCGCACTCGACGTGCGGCCGGCGGTCGGCGGTGGTGTGCTGCCGGCCCTGGAGGATGCGGGCCGTGGTCGTCGAGGAGTTCCGATGCGTGGCGATGGGCGCAGTCGTGATGGGCGCGGGCAGCGCCTGCCAGAGCTGCGTCGAGAGCACGACGACGACGTCGAGCAGCTCGAGCACGAGCAGCACCAGCACCAGCAGCACATCCACCTCTTCGACGACGAGCACGACCGTGGCGCTCGGCTCGACGTACGGCAACATGGTCGAGTACCCGACGGCCAGCACGCACGCGCCCGACTACCTCCTGGGCGATCCCGTGATGGTGACCGCGACCTCGATGCTCAGCCACCTCGGCGTCATCGGGAAGGCCGTCGGCGCGAACGTGGTCCTCGGACTGTACTCGTCCAACGCGATGGGCGAGCCGAACCAGCTGGTCGCCTCGACGCCCGCCACCGCGATGGGCATGGGCGCCATCGAGATCCCCGTCGCGCCGACGATGCTGCCGCCGGGGCAGTACTGGATGTTCGGCGTCTACGACGCCGACGCGTCCATCGGCATCGACGAGACCGATCCGACGGCGCCCGTGCGTTACCAGGAGATGCCCTTCAGCGCCACGTTGCCGCAGCCGTTCGGCCCCGCGGCGAACTACACAGGCCAGCGCTTCAACTACTACATCCGGGTGCAGTAGGCGCTACGCGAACGATCGGCGCGCGACCATCCGGAGGAGCGCGCCCAGCGCCAGGCCGAGCGGCGCGCCGAGGATCGCGGCGCCGATCAGGCTCGACACGCCCGGGTGCGCGGTGTTGCTCGTCCAGAGGATCAGCGCCGTTCCGATCACGGCGGGTGTCGCCAGCGTGAACAGGCCGTCCGACGCCGGGATGACGAGCGCATCGAGCGCCGCGACGCCCGCGACGAAGACCGTCCCGAGCAACGCGAGGATCGGTGTCGACGGCAGGCGGTGTCGGAACGCGGTCACGAGGATCGCCGAGCCGGCCGCCGGCTCGAGGGACACCGTGGTCACGACCATGTCGGCGCGCGCGGGGTTGTCGAGGAGATGGCGCTCCTCGTGATGCGGCTGGAGCACGGTGCCGGTCCCGCGCCGGCCGCGCCGGACGGTGCGCGCGTGGTCGTCGAAGCGCCCGGTCGTCACGTGCTCCGTACCGGCGCCGTCCTTGAACACCAGGGAGTAGTCCACCGGGATCGGTGCGCCGCCGCCGGGGCTCGGCGGCAGCTCGCCCTCGAGCACCAGATCCACCGCGCGGGTTCCCGCCGTGGCGATGGTGATCGGCAGGCCGGGGTCCGCCGCGTGCAATCGGATCGGCTCGTGGAGGGGAGCTCCCGGAAACAGCAGCGCATGAAAGGGCACGTAGGAGACCGCCATCCACGCGAGCGCGATCGCGACCGCGGGGCCGACCTTCCCGGCGACCAGCGCCTGCCCGACCCCGCGTTCCGCGAGGAGCGCGAGGATGCCGATCACCGTCACGGCCAGGCCCACCGCTTCCGGTACGACGTGGAATCCCGTAGCCGCCGCCGCGAGAACGGCGACGCCGGCGGCGATCGCGGCGAACACCCACGGCTGCTCGGGAGCGGGCTGCTTCGCCGCCGCGCCCGAGGTGGAGGGTCGCTTCCTGCTCGGCGTGCTCACGTCGCCCGGCCTACACCACGCCCGGCGCCCGGAGCAAACCGGCGGCGCCGGCCGCTCGACACCCGAAACGCACCCGCGGCATACTTCGGACGTGAGGCGCGAACGGCTGGCCCGTATCCTCTACGCCGCGCTCCTGGCGGCCGCCGTCACCGGCGCTTTCGGGTGCGAGAAGATCGGCGAGGCCGGCGACAACATCCGGCGCTCGACCCGGCGCTCCTGGGAGGAGGGACGCCGCCGGATCGGCGGGCTCACGGATACGGACTTCGGCGAGCGCCGGTAGCGCGTTAGCGCTTCACGAAGCGCAGCACGAAGCGGTCGCTCGTCCCACGGCGCTCCTCGGCCGCGCGCGGCGACGCGTTCCAGTCGCGCTTGTCGGCGGGGTTGCGCAGCATGTTCGATTCGGCGTCGAGTATGAATCCCGCGCGTTGGATCTCGCGCCGGACGACGCTCTCCTCGATGCGATGGAGCGTCTGCACGTCCTTCGTGCCGCTCCCGTGCCGGGCCGAGTGGTCGACGACCGCGTAGACGCCGCCGGGACGGAGCGCGGCGTACACCGCGCGGTTCATCTTGTCGCGGTCGACGTCCATCCACACGGTGTCGTGATAGAAGAGGATGATCCAGACCTGATCGAGGTCGCGCACCTCGGGCGGGAAGGGATCGTCGAACGGCCGGTCGAGGCGCACGACACCGCGCATGGTGGGACGGGCCAGGCGTTCGTTCCACGGTCCCTGGGCGAAGCGCTGGAGGATGATCGGCGCGTTGTGCCCGTAGACGGCCCCCGTCGGCCCGACCGCGCGCGCCAGGAGCTCGGTCGTGTAGCCGCCGCCCGCCCCGAGCTCGGCGACGTGCATCCCGGGCCGGACGCCGAAGAACGCGAGGAGCTCCGCGGGATGGCGGCCGGTGTCGAGGGCGCGGTCGGCCTCGGTCCGGTCCGGAGCGTTTACGAGGACGCGGGCGGAATCCAGCCACTCCGGCGGGTAGAGCGGTGCGCGGCTGTGGCAGGCGGCGACAGCGGCCAAGGCGCACACGCAGATCAGCGGTAGACGGCGCATCCCCGGTCAATACGGACCACCCCGCCGGCACGCAACACGAACCAGCCGTCGCCTCACGCCCCGCGATGCGGTAGGGAACGTCGCCGGAGGTTTCGATGAGCCAGGCAGGCGACGACGTCTACGGGAGCCCCGAGCACCTCGCGTTCCGCGAGATGGTGCGCCGGTTCGTGCAGACCGAGCTGGCGCCCCGGGCGCGTGAGTTCGACGAGATGGGGCGGATCGACAAGGCGCTCTACCCGAAGATGGGCGAGCTCGGCCTCCTCGGCATCCGCTACGACGAGAAGTACGGCGGGCAGGGCCTCGACTACTCCTACCAGGCGATCTTCCTCGAGGAGCTGGCGCTCTGCGACAACGCGGGCGTGTGCATGGGCATCTCGGTCCAGACCGACATGGCGACGCCGGCGCTGCACCGCTTCGGGAGCGAGGAGCTGAAGCGCCGCTACCTCGTGCCCGCGATCCGCGGCGAGCACGTGGCGGCCATCGCCGTGACCGAGCCGTCCGCCGGCTCCGACGTCTCCGGCATCAGGACGCGCGCCGTCCGCGACGGCGACCACTGGGTCATCAACGGCTCCAAGATGTACATCACCAACGCCGCCACGGCCGAATGGCTGTGCCTGCTCGCGGTCACGGATCCCGACGCCGGCTACGGCGGCTACACGCAGATCATCGTGCCGACCGACAGCCGCGGGTTCAGCTACAAGCTCCTCGACAAGATCGGGAACATCGGCTCGGACACGGGTCTCCTCTTCTTCGACGACGTCCGCGTGCCCGTGTCCAACACGATCGGCGACCCCAACCGCGGCTTCCAGCAGCAGATGATGCAGTTCCAGGACGAGCGCATGGTCGTCGTCGTCACGGCGCCCGTGAGCGCCCGCCGTCTCTGGGACGAGACCCTCCGTCACTGCCAGCAGCGCATGCTCTTCGGAAAACCGCTCGCGAAGATGCAGGTGACGCAGTTCAAGCTCGCCGAGCTGATGATCCAGATCACCGCGGCGCAGGAGTTCTCGCTGCGATGCATCCGTAAGATGGTCAGCGGCGAGGACGCGACGCTCGACATCTCGATGGCCAAGGTGTTCGCCACCACCATGCAGCAGCTGGTCGCCACCTCGTGCATGCAGCTCTTCGGTGGCGCGGGCTACTGCTGGGAGAACCCGGCGGCGCGCGCGTTCGTCGACTCGCGGCTGGCGAGCATCGGCGGCGGCGCCGACGAGGTGATGAAGCAGGTCATCGCGAAGATGCTGCAGATCTGACCGCGCGGGCACTTTCGCCCGCGCGCGGGGACGCTATGCTCACGGATCGTGCCGGAGCTCGTGATCCTCGTGGGCCTGCCGGGCGCCGGGAAGACCAGCTTCTACGGCGAGCGCTTCGCGGCCACGCACGTCCACGTCAGCAAGGACCTGCTGCGCAACCGGCGCGACAAGCAGGCCCGCCAGCTGGCGCTGATCGACGATGCCCTGGCCGGCGGCCGGTCGGTCGTGGTGGACAACGTGAACGCGACCGTCGCGGACCGCGCGGCGCTGATCGAGGCGGGCCGGCGGCACGGCGCGACGATCTCCTGCTACGTGCTCGCGACCGACATAGGGGAATGCTTTCGCCGAAATCGGGAGCGGCTCGGGCGCGAGCGCGTCCCGAACGTCGCCATCGCCGCCGCCGCGAAGCGCTACCAACCGCCGGCGAAGAGCGAAGGCTTCGACCGCCTCCTGGAGGTGCGTGCGGACGCGCGACGGTTCGAGGTGCACGAGGGAGGCACGTCGGCCGAGGCCTCCGATCACACGGTCTTCCTGCTCTCTCCCGCGTCGACGAGCGGCGAGCGCGGCGCGATCCTACTCGACGACCGGCGGGCGGTGTCGGCGATGGCGCTCGGGCTCCGCTCACCGGCCGGCGTTCCACTCGGCGAGGTCTACAGCTTCCTCAGCTCGCTCTATTTTCGCGGGAAGCTGACGTATGCCGCCGCATTCGGACGCCCGCCGGCCGGCCTCTGTGCCGCATTCGTCATCACTCCCGGAGAAGGGCTCCGCGATCCGGCCGAGCGGATCACGATCGTGCGCCTGCGCCGCCAGGCGGCGGTACGGATCAAGCTGAGCGAGCCGCGCTATCTCGGGCCGCTCCGGCGGGACGCCACCGCGCTCAGCGAGCTCGCGGGCGAGCGGTGCCGCGTCGTGCTGCTCGGCAGCGTCGCGAGCCCGCGTTACGTCGAGCCGCTCCTCGAGCTGTTCGGCGAGCGCCTGCTCTTTCCGCCGGACTTCGTGGGGCGCGGGGACATGAGCCGGGGCGGCCTGCTGCTCCGGTGCGTGCAGGACCAGCGCGAGCTGCGGTATGCACCCGTGGCCGGCGCGGTTCGCCACGGCCCACGGCCGCCGCGGCTCGTCCCGCGTCGCTACTCCGCGCCCCGGGAGCCGTCGTCGCGCTGAGGAACCGGTCCGACGAGCGCTCGCCTTCCGGTCGATGGATGCGCTAGGGAACGAGGCCTGATGCCCGTCCTCCCGACCCGCGTCGATCCGCGCTCCGAGGCGTACCGCGTCAACTACGCGGCGATGGAGGAGCAGGTGCGGCTCCTCGACGAGCAGCTCGCGCTCGCGCGGGCCGGCGGCGGAGAGAAGTACGTCCGGCGGCATCGCGAGCGCCGGAAGCTCATGCCGCGCGAGCGCATCGAGCTGCTCCTCGACCGCGACGCGCCGTTCCTCGAGCTCTCGCCGCTGGCGGCGTGGGGGACCGAGTTCACGGTGGGCGCGAGCGTCGTGGCCGGCATCGGCGTCGTGAGCGGCGTCGAGTGCGTGGTCATCGCCAGCGATCCGACGGTGAAGGGCGGGGCGACGAACCCGTACGGGCTCGACAAGAGCACGCGCGCGATGGACATCGCGGCACAGAACCGCCTGCCGCTCATCAACCTGACGGAGTCCGCGGGCGCCGACCTGCCGCAGCAGGCGAAGATCTTCGTGCGCGGCGGGCGGACGTTCCGGGAGCTCACGCGGCGGTCGGCCGAGCGCATCCCGACCGTCTGCCTCGTGTTCGGCAGCTCGACCGCCGGCGGCGCGTACGTCCCCGGCATGTCGGATTACGCCGTCTTCGTGAAGAACGCCGCGCGCGTGTTCCTCGCCGGGCCGCCGCTCGTCAAGATGGCCATCAACGAGGACGCGGACGAGGAGTCGCTCGGCGGCGCCGAGATGCACAGCCGCGTCTCCGGCGTGTCCGACTACCTCGCGGAGGACGAGCTCGACGCGATCCGCCTCGGGCGGCAGATCGTCGCGCACCTCAACTGGCGGAAGCTCGGGCAAGCGAGGATGGCCGTCCCCGAGGACCCGCGCTACGACCCCGACGAGCTCCTCGGCATCGGCTCGATCGACGTGCGCAAGCCCTTCGAGGTACGCGAGGTCATCGCGCGCATCGTCGACGGATCACGCTTCGACGAGTTCAAGCCCGCCTACGGAACGACGCTCGTGACCGGCTGGGCGCACCTCCACGGCTATCCGCTCGGCATCCTCGGTAACAACGGCATCCTCTTCTCCGACTCCTCCCACAAGGCGGCGCAGTTCCTCCAGCTCTGCAACACGCTCGACGTCCCACTGCTCTTCCTCCAGAACATCACGGGCTTCATGGTCGGAACGCAGTACGAACGCGGCGGCATCATCAAGGACGGCGCCAAGATGATCAACGCGGTCTCCAACTCGACGGTGCCGATGTTCACC
>Ga0111539_10009024_pt1 | contig 12619 bp, 7 predicted proteins | sample RhiMethybrSRZTD1_FD_79667 | JGI IMG/M metagenome (GOLD analysis project Ga0111539, IMG submission 79667) | Populus rhizosphere microbial communities from Tennessee, USA - Rhizosphere MetaG P. TD hybrid SRZTD1 (version 2) (version 2) | ecosystem: Host-associated > Plants > Roots > Rhizosphere >...
AGCATCAGGCCGGCCACCATGCTGCCGTCGATGGCGCCGATGCTGCCGATGGTCGGCACGAAGCCGCCAATGATCGTCATCGCCGTGATGGTCGCCGATTGCTGGATCGACAGCGGCAGCCCGAAGGCGGCGGCGACGACGATCTGGCGCGCATTCGTCTCGACTTGCGCCAGCGTCGCGTAGAAGACGGCCAACCCGAGGGCACTGCGGTCGACGCGCAGATGTTCCGTGCGCGCCCAGAGCGCCCTCAACTGTCCTCGCAGGCGTTCACGCGCGATCCAGACCATCGCCGCGGCGACCGCGAGGAGAAGCGCGGCGACGCCCACAGCTGCCACCGACCGGCTCGCCAGCTGTGCGAGGACCGGCGTGGTGAGAACGACGAGCAGCGCCAGCGGCGGCACTTCGGCGAGCCGGACGTAGGCAAACGACGCGGTGGCCTGCGGCAGCGGTACGCCGTGCGCCCGCAGCAGCGCGATCCGGCTCGCATCACCGCCGAGACCGGTCGTTGGCGTCGCGTTTCGGACGAAGATGCCCGCGAGGTTGATGAGCGTCGTCTGATAGAGCGACAGGCGGCTGCCGAGGCCGGCAATCACGACGCGCCAGCGCTCGCCCGTGATGATCAGGCCGACGAGATGCAGCGCGATGGCGAGCGCCACGAGTCCGAGATGGGCGTCTGCCAGCGCGCCGCCGACGCCACGCAGCATGTTGGCCACCGGAAGCCATCATACATGCGTTGATACAATGCGAAGCGTTGCGCGCGCACCCGATCGTCAGGGCCGGCCTGCTGCTCATCGCGTTTCGCCTGACAGGCGTGGCGGTGCGGCATCTCCTTCAGCCGACGACGGCGATCGGCGATCGATTCGGACAGTTCCTCCCTGCTGCGTCCGCGCATGCTGGCGCTCTGCTCGTGCTCATCGGTCTGTTGCTGGCGTTGAGCCGCGCGTGGCCGGCCGGGCGACGCGTGATCGCCATGGCTGCGTGCGTCGCATTTGCGCTGCTGATGATCGCCGGACAGGCGGACCTGACCGTCGCGACGATTACCGGCGCCCCGCTGACCCCGACGCTCTTCCGTACCTTCCGCGGCATCCACGTGGTGACGTCCAACGAGTTTCTCGAGCCGCTGAAGGCCAATGCCGCGCTCGCCGGCGGGGGGCTCGTCCTCTTTCTCGCGGTGGTCGCGTGGATGACGCGGTTGATCCGTCGGAATTGGAAAGCCGCGGCGCAGACGTCGTGGCCCGAGGCGACTGCCACGATTGTCGCCGGCGCCGCCTTGCTGTCTCTTCCGTCGGCGATCACGTGGCCCGGCCCGCCGCCTCCGATTGAGGTCGCCTTCGCGCGCGAGTGGCTGGGTCTCGATCGCACCTCGCTGCGCGGGTCGGAATCCGATGCCATTCGCGATCTGCGAGGCATCGTGGGACTTCCGGCGGGCGCCGCGTGGCTCAGCGACGAGTATCCACTCGTCTATCAATGGACTGACGCGACGCGGCCGGTAGCGTCCAGACCTGACATTGTCGTCGTGATGATCGAAAGCCTGCGCGCGGATGCTCTCGGGGACAGCGGCGGCCGGCCGTCGGTCACACCCAATCTCGACGCGCTCGCCCGGCGCGGCGTGGTGTTTCCGACGTTCACATCGAACGGGTTTCCGAGCGCGCCGTCCGTACTCGCCTTTCATTGCTCCGCGTGGCCCCATCGGCGCAAGGAGATCATCACGGACTTTTCAGACCGGCGGTTCGACAGCCTGCCGTCGCGGCTGCGTGATTCCGGCTACGACACGACCTACATCGGCGCGGATCCGCATTTCGATCACCAGGATCACTGGCTGCCGTCCTGGTACTCGACGGTCATCGATCTCGTCGCCAGCGGCGAGGCGCCGACCGATCGCAACATCCTCGCGCGGGGGATCGCCGAAATCCGGCGCCACGACACCGCGGCGCCGGTCACGCCGCTGTTCGAGTTCATCTCTACCTACAGCACGCACTATCCATTCCGCCTGCCGGACGATGCGGGCCAGCGGCCCTTGCCGACGAGTGAACCGCTCGAGCCGCGCTATCGCCAGGTGCTGGCGTACACCGACCGCGAGATTGGCCGCCTGCTGGCCTTCCTCGAGACGCGCGAACGTCGGGACCGCACGATTCTGATCGTGCTCGGCGATCACGGCTTCTACATGGATCTGCGTCGCACGTCCGGTCTTCCCGAAAACGACAACATCTCGACGACGGCGATCATCGTGGGTCCCGAATACCTGGTGGGACCGCCGCGACGGATTCTGGCGCCCGCCAGCCACGTCGACATGCTGCCGACTGTTCTGGCGCTCGTCGGCGACCGCCGGCCCTCGGCGGCGCTCGGCAGCGACCTCTTCGGGCCCCCTCGCAACGGGATGCGGAGCGCCATGGCGGTACGTCCCGGTGGCATAAGGCTCGATCGCGAGGGCGCCTCGGTCCTGGTGGACGCGCGGACGCCGACGCTGGCGATCAACCGCATCTCGTTTCCAGGCGTGATGCCCGCCACCGCGTCCGCGATGCCGCTGAGCGCGGCGTCGCTCACCGATCTGGTGGCCGACTGGTCCTACTTGATCGAGCGCAACCGGGTCTGGTCGCCGTCGTTCCTGGCGGCGCCGTCGACGCGCCGGTAGATGTCGTCCAGCCGGCGGCCGATCACCGTCCAGTCGTAGGCGCGCGCAGCGGCCGCGCCCGCCTGACCGAGCCGGTGTCGCTCGTCCGCGGACGTGAGCAGCGCACTCAATGTACGCGCAAGCGCACCGGCGTCCCCAGGCGGCACCAGACGCGCGCAACCTGTCGAGCCGACCAGCGCTTCGTACCCTTCGATGCGGCTGGCCACGATCGGTTTGGCGCACGCCATCGCTTCGAGCAGGACGATCCCGAAACTTTCGCCGCCGAGGGCCGGCGAGCAGATGACGTCGGCGGCCTGCACGTAAGCGGCCAGGTCGGCATCGGAGACCTGGCCGGCGAAGTGCACCGTGTCGGTTTCGCCGGCGAGCGCAGCGAGTGCCGCACGCTCCGGTCCGTCTCCGACGATCACCAGCCGGACGTCAGGGGCGGTCTCCCGAACGGCCGCCATCGCCCGGATGAGTGTGTCGACGCCTTTGCGCGGCTCGAGCCGGCCGACACACAGGACCGCGCGCGCCCCGCCGTGTAACGCCCGCGGGCGTGGCCGAGGGCGGCGAAAATCGTCCACGTCGATCGCATTCGGTACGATCTCGTAGTCGCCGGGAAAATGGGTCGCCACCGTGCGCTTCGCGGCATCCGACACCGCGATGCGTGCGCGCAGGCGGCGAACGAGCGGCCCGAGCGCGCTTTTCCAGATCGCGTACAGGCGATGACCCGATTCGCGGTGCACATGGAAGGTGCCGACGAGCGGTGCGCGTGCGGCGCCGACGACGAGCCACGGCACGAGCGGTGTCAGCGGCTCGTGAACGTGGATGACGTCGAACGGCCCGCGCGCGAGCCGGCCCACCGCGGCGAAGCCGCGTGGATCGACGCCAAGCCCCGATTCCGTGCCGCCGAGAGAGATGAACACTGCACGCCCCAGCGCGTGTTCGCCGTCCGCCAGTGGACCTGACGCGGGGCCGAAGACGTCGACCGAGTGCCCCAGCGCCCGCAGCGCCCGAGCCTGCCCTCGGATCTGCGTGTTGACGCCGCCCGGGACCGACAAGTCGTACGGCGCGACGACGGCTACGCGGAGACTCATGGGCTCGAGCAGCGGTGACCGGAGGACGCGAGCACGGCGGCGTAGTTCTCGATGAGATGCCGTGAATGCGTCTGCCACGTGTGGCCGATGGCATCGAGTGTCGAGACGAGATCGCGATGGCTGGAGGACACGTCGTCGCGCTCGTCCGGATCGTGAGCGACATCGAACAACTCGTTCGCGCCGGTCTCCGCCCAATGCACCAGTTTCCACGGACCCGCGCGCACGCCGAGCTGCGAGAGCGGCGGCCGTGTCGCCAGGATCACGACGCGCGGCTCGCGGTCGTGCGTCAGGTCGCGTCCTTTCATGGTGGCGGGCGGTTGAACGTCCAGGAGCCCGAGCAGCGTCGGTGCCAGATCGATGTGTCCGGTCGGCAGCGTGACGGCGCCGCCCTTACCCGCGAGTTGAGGTCCGGACACCACGAGCGGGACGTGCACGGATCCTTCGTAGATGGAGGCATCGCGGATGCGGCCCATCCCGGCGCGGCCGGATCCGGGGCCATGATCCGAGACGATTGCGACCAGCGTGGAGTCCAGCAGCTGCTGGCTCCGCAACCCGTCCAGCAGCTCGCGCAATCGATCGTCGACGAAGCGCAGCGTGGCGCGCTGGGCGTCGGCTTCGCGGTCGCCGTCGAGCCAGCGCCCCGACGGTGAACCGGGATACTCGTACGGATGATGGCCGGCCGCCATGTTATAGGCGGCGAAGAACCGTCGATCGGGGTGGGTGGAACGCTGCCGGTGAATCCAGTCGAGAACGGCCCCGGTCGTCACGCGCTCGTCAATGCCCCAGCTGTTTTGCCACGCATCGTTCCCGCCGGGCATCTCGTTTCGATCCACCATCACGTCGAAGCGGCGGTGACGCAGGAATCGTACCTGGCGGTCGAACGCAAGATCGGCAGAGCTGAAAAGCGCGGTGTCGTATCCCTCGGCTTTCAGCGCCTCGGGCAGACTGACACACGGGATCGCCGGATTCACGTACGTGATCGGCGGATACTCTGGATGCGGCAGCTCGGCACACCAGATGCTGAACGCCGCCGTCATCGTTTGTGCCCAATGCGTGTAGTGATTCTCGAATCGCACACCGTTCGACGATCGCCCGAGCTCTTCCAGAAAGGGCATCGGCGTTGGTACCGCCGACACATTTCGCGAGGAGATGGATTCCAGGATCACGAGCACGAGGTTCGTGCGCGACGGCGTCGCCTTCGCGAGTGGATCTTCGCCGTCGGTCGGCACCGGCGAGTGCAGGTCGAAACAGTACGGATCGCCCGGCGGAACCGTGTCGCGTCCCATCAGGTGGCGGACCGGCTCGGACGCGTACGAACCGACGAGCAGCGTCAGCGGGCTGCGTTCCAGTCCGAACGTGTGAATCGCCAGCAGTCCGTTTGCGAGGCCGGGGACAACGGCGACGGTCAGAAACACGAGGACGGCGAACGCCGCGACGCCGCGACGCCCGATTGGCAGACGCTGCTCGACGCGTCGCCTCCACCAGAAGAACACGGCCGGCATGAGTGCGGCCGCCAGCACCGCTTCAAGGACGACGGACGGGGTCACGTACGGCACGACCGAGTCCGCGAACAGCCGGCCGGTGTGACCCGGCGTCGCGTTGTAGAAAAACAGCAGGTCGATCGCCGCCTTGTCGAGCGGTGTGCCGACGATGGTCGCGATGTGATAGCTGACGACGAGAAAGACGCCGTACAGCGCCTCGATGGCGGCGGGGAACCAGAGGGCCGTCGCCACGGCTGCCACGAGCAGGGCCGACACGACGTCCCAACCCAGGCACAGCACGAGTCGCGGCCAGGTGGCCAGCGCGGACGAAATACCCTCGGCGCCGGAGGTGGAGTAGCGAAACAGCGCGATCTTGAAGACCAGCGTGCCGGTGAACGCCGCGAGGAAGCCGGGGATGGCCGGTGTGAAGGCGCGACGGACGGCCATTTCGCGAGTGTACACTGCTCGAACGACGCTAGAATGGCGACTACTCTGGAGGTAACGGAATGAAACGGATTCTCGTCCTTACGGCGGCACTGACAGTCGCGGCTGTGGCGCCCCGCGCGCAGACGGCCACCGAGCTCGGGACGATCAATTTTCCGACGTCGGCCAAGCCGGCGGCGCAGGCGCCGTTCCTCGTCGGGACCAAGGCGCTCTATAACTTCGAATTCGACATCGCGGCGGAAGCCTTCCAGCAGTCGCAGAAGGCCGACCCGGGCTTTGCCCTTGCGTACTGGGGCGAGGCGATGAGCTACAACCACCCGTTGTGGGCGCAGCAGGATCTGGCCGCCGCCCGGCGGGTGCTCGAGCGGCTCGCCCCGACGGCCGCGGCCCGCGCCGCGAAGGCGCCGGCGGGCAAGGAACGCGAGCTGATGGAATCACTGGAAGTGCTGTTCGGCGCCGGCGACAAGCTGGCGCGCGACATCGCGTACGCCGGCGTCATGGGCAAGCTCCACGCGAAGTACCCCGGCGACGACGAGATCGCGTGCCTGTATGCGCTGGCCCTGCTGGGGACCGGGCGTCCCGGCGTCAGCAACACGCGCAACGCAATGCAGGCGGCGGCGATCTCCCAAGAGATCTTCCAGCGCAACCCGAAGCACCCGGGAGCGGCGCACTACATCATTCATTCGTTCGACGATCCCGATCACGCCATCCTGAGTCTCAACGCCGCGCGCGCGTATTCGAAGATCGCACCGTCGGCCGCGCACGCGCTGCACATGCCGTCGCACATCTTCGTTCAGCTCGGCATGTGGGAAGACGTCGTGGCGTCGAACATCGTGGCCTACAAGGCCGCTGTCGATCTGGCGGAGGCGAAGAAGCTGCCGCGCGGCCGCGAGGACTTCCACACCCTGTCCTGGCTTCAGTACGGGTATCTCCAGCAAGGGAAGTTCGAGGACGCGCAGAAATGCGTCGACCAGGCCAAGGCCGTGGCCGACAAGGACACGGCGACGAACGTCCGCGACGGCTATGCCTCGATGAAGGCGCGGCAGGTTGTCGAGAGCGAGCAGTGGGAGAAACTCGCGCTGCCGGCCGGCGCCGTCAAGGACGGCGGGGCGCCCGGCTACGACGGCAGCGCGGCCTATGTGTTCGCGGCGGGCGTCAGCGCCGCCAACCTCGGCGATCTCGCGACGGCCAACGTCGCGCTCGAGAAGCTGAAGGCGATGCGCACGCAGGCCGAGTCAGGGTCGAATGCCTATCGAGCGCGGCCGTTCGCCGTCATGGAGAAGGAAGTCGGAGCCGTCATCGCGTACGCGCAGAAAGACATGGCGACCGCCGAACGGCTGATCAAGGAAGCGACGACGATCGAGCTGGCCCTCGACGCGCCGTCGGGCCCGGCCGATCCGATCAAGCCGTCGTTCGAGCTGTATGGCAACCTGCTGCTTTCCCTGAACCGTCCAGCCGAGGCGGCGGCGCAGTTCCAGCAGTCGCTCAACCGCATGCCGAACCGCCGCGCCGCGCTGAAAGGCCTCGAGCGTGCGACCGCGCAGCGGCCGTCGACGGCCGGACAGTAGGACAGCAGGAGACGCACATGAGGAAATCACACCGGCTGACCCTCGCGGTGGTCCTGGCGACCGCGGCGGCCATGGGTGCCGCGCTTCGGGCGCAGGAAACGAAGTCCGACACGCTGCTGACGACCGAGCACTGGCTGGATTGGGAGCGGGTCAGCGATGCGCAGATTTCGCCGGATGGTTCGCGCATCGTGTACACGCGGCAGCACGTGAACCGGCTCGAAGACAAATGGGAGTCGAGCCTGTGGATCCTCAACGCCGACGGATCGCAGCACCGGTTCCTCGTCAAGGGATCGGTGCCGCGCTGGTCGTCTGACAGCAAACGGCTGCTGTACCTCGCGGAGGGCGAGCCGAAGGGGCCGCAGATCTTCGTGCGGTATGTGGACGCCGAGGGACCGGCGACGCAGATCACTCACATCACCGAGGCGCCGCGCAACGCGCGCTGGTCGCCCGACGGCAAATCGATCGCCTTCTCGATGTTCGTTCCCGACACGGAGAAGTGGGCGATTTCGATGCCCGCCGAACCGAAGGGCGCGAAATGGACGCCGGCGCCGCGCGTGGTCAGCACGATCCATTACCGCCAGGACGGCGTCGGCTATCTCGAAGACGGGCACACGCATCTGTTCGTCGTGCCGGCCGAGGGCGGGACCGCCCGCGAACTGACGAAAGGCAAGTGGAGCGTCGGCGCCGGCGAGCTGCGCGGCGGCGCCTCAATCGACTGGACGCCGGACAGCACGTCGATTGTCTTCGACGGCAATCAGTCGCCCGACGCCGACATGCAATACGAGTCGTCTCGTTTGTATGTCGCCGACGTCGAGAGCGGAGCGATTCGCGACCTCGTGAACAAGCCCGGCAACTGGGGCCGCCCCTCGGTTTCGCCGGATGGCCGCACGGTGGCCTTCACCGGTCATCCGCCGACCGGCCGCTCCCACACGGTGAGCGATCTGTTCGTGATTCCGCTGACCGGCGGCGGCAGCGACATGCGCAAGATCAGCGGCGATTACGACCGCGACCCGATCAACCTGCGCTGGGCGCCGGACGGCAGCGGCCTCTACTTCGACGCCGACGATCACGGCGCGAGGAACATCCAGTTCGCATCGGTCGTCGGCGGCGTCAAGCCGATGACGACCGGCCGCCGCCTGCTGTCGTTCGACTCGGTCTCGAAGGATCTGGTTGCCGCCGGGATCATGTCCGACCTCGAGCACCCGCAGGACGTCGTCAAGGTGAATCTCCGTCAGCCGGGCCAGGTGACGAAGCTGACCGACGTCAACGGCGACGTGCTGAAGGGCATGCAGCTCGCGAAGATCGACGAGGTGACGTACACGTCGACCGGCAACACCAAGGTGATGGGCTGGATCGTCAAGCCACCGAGCTTCGACGCGACGAAGAAGTACCCGCTGATCCTCGAGATCCACGGCGGACCGTTCGCCAACTACAACGTCGGCTTCAACTACATGTTCCAGAACTTCGCCGCCAACGGCTTCGTCGTGCTGGTCACGAACCCGCGTGGCAGCACCGGCTACGGCAGCGAGTTCATCAACGGCATCGATCACAACTACCCGGGACCCGACTACGACGACCTGATGGCGGGCGTCGACACGGTCGTCGGACGCGGCTACGTCGACACGTCGCGCATGTACGTGTCGGGCTGCAGCGGCGGCGGCGTGCTTTCGAGCTGGGTCATCGGGCACACCGATCGCTTTGCCGCAGCCGCGGTGCGGTGTCCGGTCATCGACTGGCTGAGCATGGCCGGCCACACGGACATCCCGCTGTTCACCTATGCGTTTTTCAAGAAGCCCTTCTGGGAGGATCCATCCGACTGGTTGTCGCATTCCTCGCTGATGACGGTCGGGAAGGTGACGACACCGACGCTGCTGATGACCGGCGTGCTGGATCGGCGGACGCCGATGCCGCAGACCGAGGAGTACTACGCCGCGTTGAAGGTGAAGGGCGTGCCGGTCAAGCTGTTGCAGTTCAACGAGGAGTATCACGGCACCGGATCGAAGCCGTCCAACTACATCCGCACGCAGCTCTACATGATGAGCTGGTTCAAGCAGTGGACGCGCGCCGCGGGCGGACGGGTCACGACCACAGCGGCGCAGCCCTGATCACTGTTGATTGCTGATTGCTGATTGCCAATTGCTGATTTATTGGGATTGAAAATAAATCAGCAATCAGCAATCCGACAATCATCAATTGTGGGGAGAGCAGCCGATGCGACGTGTGACGCTCCTGGTCGTCGTGTGCGCGTGTCTCGGTGCGGTCGTTTCTGGTCAGCAACCGTCTTCGGTCACTGCCATTCGTGCCGGCCGGCTGCTCGATCCGGAAGCCGGCCGCATCCTGACCAATCAGGTCATCCTCGTCGAGGGCACGCGCTTTCGGGATGTCGGTCCGAACATCGCGATTCCGGCAGGAGCGCGCGTCATCGATCTCTCGCAGATGACCGTGCTGCCGGGACTCGTCGAGGCGCACAACCACCTGGCGCTGACCTACAAGCCGGAACCCGAGAGCAACATCTACTACTACACCTACGTGCAGGAATCGACGGCGCTGCGCGCCATTCAGGCGGCGTCCAACGGCATTCAGATGCTCGCCTCCGGCTTCACCATCGTCCGCGACATGGGCAACAACGCGCTGTATGCGGACACGGCGCTGCGGCAGGCGATCGAGCAGGGCTGGATTCCGGGGCCGATGATCATCAACTCCGGCATCATCATCGGCGGCATGGGCGGGCAGTTCTTTCCGACGCCCGAGATGGCGCAGCAGCACAACATCGTCTATCCGGAATATCTCGACGCCGATACGCCGGACGAGATCGTGAAGGCCGTCCGGCAAAACGTGCTCTTTGGCGCGAAGGTGATCAAGATCTGCGTCGACTGCAAGCCCTACGCCTACACGGCTGACGAGATTCGGCTGTTCATCCGCGAAGCCGCCAAAGTCGGCATGAAGGTCGAGGGCCACGTCCAGACGGTGAACGGGGCGCGGAACGCGATCGAAGCTGGCATCTGGTCGATCGCGCACTCCACCGGCCTGAACGAAGAGATGCATACGCTGATGGCGCAGAAGGGCATCTGGCGGGCTGGCACTGACACGCCCGATGGTCTGGCCGGCCATCCGGTGTCGCCGCAGGCGTACCAGCGGACCATCGCCAGCCTGAAGGACGCTTACGCGAAGAAAGTCCCGCTCACGTTTTCAACCGACGCCGACTACTACGTTGTCGGGAAGACACGCGGTGAACTGTGTATCGAGTTCCTGAAAACGTGGAAGGATGCCGGTATTCCCAACGCCGACATCCTGCGCGCGATGACCATCAACGGCTACAAGGTCAGCGAAACGGAGAAGACGCGCGGCCCGATCAAGGCCGGACTCTTCGCCGATCTCATCGCCGTTCCGGGCGATCCGCTGGCCGACATCGACGCGCTGAAGAACGTCCAGTTCGTCATGAAGGACGGACAGGTGTTCAAGAAGGACGGCGTGATGACGCCGGCCGCCTTCTTCCACGGCGGGCCGGTCAACGGCTGGCGCATCCGCTAGCGCGGAACTCGGAACTTAGAACTTAGAACTTCGAACTTCGAACTCAGAACTTAGACGTTGGAAGGGTCCCAACCACAACCGTTCCTGCAGCTCTCGGGCGCGTCTGTCGTCCTCGGCGGCGCTCGAGTCCTCGACAACCTCACGCTCTCTGTCGCCGTCGGCGAGCATGCCGCCATCCTGGGTCCCAACGGCGCGGGCAAGTCCACGTTCATGCGGCTGCTGACGCTGCAGCTCTATCCGCTGATGGACCGCGATGGCGCCGCACTGGAGCGCGAAGGCGCCGCCATGGAGCGCGAAGGCTTTAGCCGAGCGGCGGAAGACGACCCGCCGCCGATTCGCCTGTTCGGACGCGACCGCTGGAATGTCTTCGAGCTGCGATCGCAGATGGGCATCGTCTCGGCGGACCTGCACGATCGGTTCGTCCACGGCAACTCCAATGGCGTGGTGAACGCGCTCGACGCGGTCGCGTCGGGGTTCTTTGCCACTCACGGCGTGTTCGCGCACCAGCGTGTCACGGCCGCCATGCGGACCCAGGCGCTCGAGGCGCTCGATCGAGTCGGCGCCGCGGCTCTGGCGACGAGAACCCTCGATACGCTGTCGACGGGAGAAGCGCGCCGCGTGCTCATCGCCCGCGCGCTGGTGCACACCCCGAAAGTGCTGGTGCTCGACGAGCCGACCCGAGGGCTGGACCTCGTGGCGCGTCACGCGTTCATGGAGCGCGTGCGCGACGTCGCAAGGCAGGGCACGACGATTCTCCTGGTCACGCACTATGTCGAGGAGATCATTCCCGAGATCGATCGGGTCGTGCTACTCGAGCGCGGACGCATCGCGTTCGATGGATCGAAACGGGAGGTGTTGACGGGCCCTCGTCTGAGTCAGATCTTCGCCGGAGCGCTGGTCGTCCACGAGGCCGCCGGCTACTTTCACGTCCGAGTAGAAGGGACGGACCCCTAATCCCTAACCCCTAATCCCTAACCCCTAATCCCTAACCCCTAATCCGTGATCGTGCTACTGTTCGCTGCACGGCCGCGCAGCGCGGTCGTTACCGAGTGTCCGGCATGGCGTCCGGAAGGAGTCCGCAGTGCACATCGTCGTTTCCGATTCGGCCGCCGCCCGCCTCGACGCGGCGCGCCAGTTCGTCCTTGCCGCCCCGCCAGCCTCGGAAGTCCTGATCGTTTCCGCATCACGGGGTGCCGCTGACGACTTCGCACGCCTGGTCGCCCGCGGCCGCGGCGCGACGTTTGGCCTCTATCGCTTCAGCCTGACGCAGCTGGCCGCGCGGCTCGCAGCCCCGCTGCTGGCGCGGCAGCGGCTCGCGGCAACCACCGCGCTCGGTGTCGAGGCGGTGTCGGCGCGGGCGTTGTTCGACGCGGATCGGGACGGCGCGCTGACGTACTTCGCGCCGGTCGCGCGGATGCCCGGATTCCCCCGCGCGCTGGCGCGAACGCTCGAAGCGCTGGCTGTCGCCGCCGTCGAGCCGCCGGCGCTGCGCGTCCTGCCCGAGGCCGGCCGCGATCTGGCGGATCTGTTCGAGCGTTTCGATGGGCAGTTTCAAGCCGCTTCGGCGGTTGACCGCGCCGCCTTTCTGCGCGTCGCCACCGAGGCGGCGGCCGAAGGGGCCACCGCGCATCCGCCGCCGGCCGCCCGGCTCATCCTGCTGGACGTGGCGATAACCAACGCAGCGGAACGTGCGTTCGTGCACGCGCTCATCGCACGCGCCCGGGACGCGCTGGTGACGATCCCCGACGGCGACGCCACGACGATCGGGGCGCTCAAATCGCTGGCGCCGCCGACGATGCTCGATCGCGGCGAGCCCGCCGGCCTCGGCCGTGTCCGCCGCCACCTGTTTGCCGAAACGGTGCCGCCTGCGGGCGATCCGCTCGACGA
>Ga0111539_10009028_pt1 | contig 12616 bp, 10 predicted proteins | sample RhiMethybrSRZTD1_FD_79667 | JGI IMG/M metagenome (GOLD analysis project Ga0111539, IMG submission 79667) | Populus rhizosphere microbial communities from Tennessee, USA - Rhizosphere MetaG P. TD hybrid SRZTD1 (version 2) (version 2) | ecosystem: Host-associated > Plants > Roots > Rhizosphere >...
GCCTGCCGCTGTACGGGCGCCAACCATGCCGGGCTTGCTGCCGGTCACGACGGAGGGCTCGCGCCTCGGTGTGATGCTCAGTGGCCTCGACCTGATCCATTTCGGTTTCGGCGCGGAAATCAAGTCGCGCAGCGCAACATCGTCCGTTCAGCCGCGGTCGGTAGCCGACCCGTTTCCAAGATCGAGAATCCGTCAAGTCACAGCTCAATGGCTCCTAGGGATCGGCACCGGGAACAGGTCGTGCAGTTTCCGGCATCGTCCAGTTGAGTGCCGAGTGGAGCAGCGCTTGAGCCGTCCAGGACATGAGGTTGACTGCTTCGTCACGGGTGAGCTTTCCGACATCGGTTAGCCAGCTGAGGGCTTCGATGCCGACAGCGCTGCGGATTGCGAGGGCCAGATTGTGTATCGCTTGTTCAGGAAGCTGGCCGCGTAGGGGTGAAAGCGCCTCTTCGATCCAGCCGATGGCTCGGCCCTGCCGCAGGTAGAGAGCCGCGCGTTCTGCCGGGTCGGCCTCGAGCGAGAGTCGCAACATCGTGCGTTGCTGCGACTCAGTCTCGACGATCCTGTGTGTCAGTGCCGTGATTACCGCGGCCAAGCGGGCCGCGGGTTCCTCGGGGGCATCGGCCGGGAGGAGGGTTTCGGCAGCGGTTTCTGGGTAGGCGGCGGCGAGCAGCGTGCGCTGATTCGGGAAGTATCGATATGCAGTTGGGCGTGAGATCACCGCCGCGGCGGCAGCCTGTTCGACCGTTGGCGTGATGCCTGATGCGACGAGGTCGCGAGCGGCTGCTACCAGGACGTCACGCGTGCGACGCTTCTGCTCAGTGCGGCCGGTGGCCTCGTACGGGGTTGACATATCGCAAATGATACTGCACTCTCATAGTGAGACGTGAGTCTCATGAACTGCGAGGCGAGAGGTGAACCCATGACTACAACAACGCAGGCCCCCATCATCCGAGGCGCGGACGAGGGCGAGAAGCGCTGGTTCTACGGCGGCGCGTTGCTCACGTGGAAGGCGTCATCCACCGAGACCAACGGCGCCTTTTCGCTGTGGGAGGCATCCATGGTGCGCGGCAAGGTGACACCGCTACACACCCACCCCGCCGACGAAACGATGTACATGCTCGAGGGCGAGATCCTCATGCACATGGACGGTCAGGAGTACCGGGTTGCGGCGGGCGGACTTGCGTTCGCACCTCGTGGAGTGCCGCACGCGTTCATGGTGCTCTCAGACGTGGCGCGCCTCATCACCATCCAGACACCCGGCTCGTGCGAGGCGTTCTACCACGGCGCAAGCGAGCCCGCCAGTGCCGATGGCTCCGGCCCCGTCGATTTCGACCGCATCTACGCGTCGGCCACCAAGAACGGCGGGATCGAAATCCTAGGACCACCTCCATTCGCTCAGCCCTGAGCCCTTGGCTGCAAGAACTGCGGGTCCAGCGATCTCCTGGTTGGCCAGGCCCAGCACGCGACCGTCGCCGATTTATCTTTTGGCACCATCTTCAAGCCCGTGATCCAAACCGGTGAGACAGTGATGGGTCAGCTATTCCGACGGGTGAGCGAGGATTCATCGTCACGCGGTTGTTAGCGTGACGATGCGACAGTCGGATCGAGCTCTCGTTACTCGATCCGCAAAGCGGTCATCACGCCGTCTCGAATCTTGTCACTAATGAGGACGGCCCCTTGCCATGCTGATGCCCGTACCACGCCGGGGTCTTGACACCGAGATACTAGCGGTATCACAATTCCGATGGTATCTAAATACTGTCGGTACACGGATGGTGATGGTATGACAGTACGGCTCTCCCGCATGGAGCGGCGCGAAAAGACCCGTCAAGATCTCCTGAACGCGGCCGAGAAGTGCTTCGTCACTCGCGGTTTCCACGCCACGTCGGTGGACGAGGTGGCCGAGCGGGCGGGCTACACCAAGGGCGCGGTCTACTCCAACTTCGGCTCCAAGGAGGACCTGTTTTTCGGGGTCTACCAGCGCCGGGTCGATCACGCACTCACCGACGTGGTACCAGGCCTCCGCGAAGTCGGGGCAGAACGCGCGTTCGACTGGTTGGCCACGGGCACAATCCAGCGGCGGGACAGCGACGACGGCTGGCTGGCGGTCTTCTTCGAGTTCTGGGCGCACGTACTGCGGCATCCCGAGCTTCGGGCCCGCTTCGCCGAGAGCCACAGCCGCTTCCTTGAACCGCTGACCGACGGGGTGCGGCAGCTCGCCGCCGAGCGGGGGCGCTCCCTGCCCAGCGACGTGACCCCTCGCCAGGTGGCCCTGGCGTGGAACGCGATGGAGGTCGGGCTGGGCTTGGAGCGGTTGACCCAGCCGCAGGATGTGGATGTGGGACTCGCTCGCCGGATGGGCTGGCTGCTTTTGGACGCGGTCTTCGGGGCCGGGTCGGCGGCCGCAAGCACTGATGGCAAACAGCAGGATCGGAGTACCCGATGAACACCACCGAGATTCGCTATCAGCGGCGCCGTTTGGCCGACGTGACGGGGGCCCTCCGGCTGACGCGCGCTCAGATGAGCCACGAGTGCGGGCCGCGCGCGGACCTCTTACGCCACCAGCAGCGGCGTCTTGAGGTGGTCGTACGCCACGCTGCTGCCCACTCGCCGTTTTACCGACGACAGATCGCCAAGACCGGCGCGCTCGGCGACGGCCCGGTCCAACTGTCGCGACTGCCCGTGCTCGACAAACCTCTCCTCATGGAGCACTTCGACGACCTGGTCTGCGACCCCCGGCTGCGACGTGACGAGCTGCTCGATTGGCTCGGGCGGATGACCCGCGACCAGCTCTACCTGAACCGCTACCGAGTGATGCTGACCAGCGGATCGTCCGGCCGCCCGGGCCTGTACGTCTATGACGCTGCCGGCTGGCGGTCGATCTTCGCCGGGATGCTGCGCAGCACGACCTGGGAAGGCCTCCGGCCCACTCTGCCACGCCAGCGGATGGCCTTCGTCGGCGCCGCCTCCCCCTCCCATATCAGCCGCCAGGGAGCCACCATGGCAAGTGGTCTGCACCGCGTCCTGGCCCTGCCCGTCACACTGCCGCTGCCTCGACTGGTCGAGGCGCTCAATGAGTTTCAACCCACTTATCTCCAGGCCTATCCATCCGCGGCCATGTGGCTGGTCGACGAGCAGCGCGCTGGCCGGCTGCGGATATCTCCACAGATCCTGGTCACCGTCGCTGAGTTACGCACCTCCGAGATGACCCAGCGACTACAAGGAGCGTTCGGGGTGCGCCCCCACGACTTGTTCGGCTCCACCGAGGGGCTGTTCGGATTGGAGTGCGAGCATCACAAGGGAATCCACCTGTTCGAGGACACCACTCTCGTCGAGAACGTCGGCCCCGACGGACAACCGGTGCCGCCAGGTCAGCAGGGCGCCCGCCTGCTGGTCACCAACTTGTACAACCTGGTCCAGCCGCTGCTCCGACTCGAGGTGACGGACTTAGTCACTCTCGACCCCGATCCCTGCCCTTGCGGACGCATTCTCGCTCGGATGAAGACCATCTACGGCCGCAGTGACGACGTTCTCTGCCTCTCCGCCCGCGACGGCGGTCAGGTCGCCGTCCACCCGCTGCAGTTCGCGTTGCTCACACGCGACCCGCAGGTCGGTGAATTTCAGGTCATTCAAGAGGGCGCGCTGCTGCGCGTACTCGTCGTTCCTCGGCAGCCATCGAGCCTAGACGCGGCAGGCGGCGATGACCGACTCGAGACGCGTCTCAGCCAGGCCATCACCAAGCAACTCCTCGGACTCGGCGTACGGGACCCGCAGGTCACGGTCGAACGTCGTCGCGAGTTGGCCCGTACGGCGGGCGGCAAGCTCAAGCTCGTGATCGCCGACCCCACTCAACGGCGTGGCGAGGAAGCTCGAGTAAACCTTCGATCCCTCGCTGGGCAGCAGCTCGATAAGTAGTCGCCGCGTCGTCCGATCAAACAGCGATGATCGCGAACCTCATAAGGTGACGAGTCGGCAGTCTGATGTGACTCGCGTCAATCGATCCGCAAAGCCGTCATCACGCCGTCCCGAATCGGGACGATGCTGCCCACATAGCGGGAGTCCTCGGCCACCAGCCGGTTGTGCTCCCGGATGAAAGCGGTATAGCCGTCAGCGCCCTCTTGGTCGGTTGCGACGCGCCCGCTCCAGATCGTGTTGTCACACAGCCACAGACCACCGACCCGAATGCGGTCCCGCGCCGCCCGCCAGCAGTCCGGGTAACCGTCCTTGTCGACGTCGCAGTACACAACGTCGAACTCGCCCGCTTCCTCCGCGAACCCATCGAGTGCGTCCCCGACCCGATAGCGCACCCGGTCCCACACGCCTGCCGTGCGGAGATACTCCTTTGCCAGCCTGGCGTTCTCCGGATCGCCGTCGGTGCAGACGACCTCGCCGTCTGGCCCTACCGCCCGTGCGAACCAGTACGCCGAGTACCCATATCCCGATCCGAGCTCCATCACCCGGCGTGCGCCGACGGCTCGCGCGGCGAGTTCGAGGAAGCGACCGGTCGCCCTCCCGACGATCGGGAACCCGTGCTTCGCGGCCCGCGCCTCCATCTCGACCAGAACCGGTTCCTCGTGTTCCGTCCTCGCCAATTCGGTGAGGTAGTCCTCCACTGCGTCGTCCATCCACTGGCTCACACCCGGACTGTAACGCGGCTGGCGTGATGTGACGGTCACCGCGTCCGGTATGGAGCGAATCCCCTATTGACGCTCCTGCTGTTCTTGATGTCGGTAGGTGTCACGTTGCTCGGGCTGTTGATGGTGATGCGCGCACTGATCAGTCGTCCTCCCAGCATCCGGTCTGCACACCCCATCGGAACACATAGTTCCACAACGCCAGGTACGGGTCGCGTTGGTCTGGTGGGGCCACTTCCTGGGCCAGCTCCTCAAGTTTGGCGCAGTCCTTGGCCATGCCCGCTGCATCGATCTCTTCTTTAAGGTGTGGCCGGTACTTCTCCCAGGCGATCGTTGCTTCTGCTATCGCATCTCCGTTGGACCAGGTGCCTGAGCTGGTTGCGTTGCCGCCATAGTGGCCACGAAAGACGATCGTTCCACCGCAAGGCGGACCGTCGTCAGGCAGCACTCCACCGGGCCCCTCCTCTTTCCCACCGAGGAAATCGATTAACTCGACATAGCCACTGTCGTCGGTTCGGTCGCTGAAGAGGAACCGGTTGTCCCAGGCGCTGTCCGGGCCGTCGGTCAGGCGGTACTCCATGCGGACGGTGCGACCGGCATAGCCCAGGTAACGCTTGGAGGTCCACGATGCCCGCAGCAGCGGCGCCGCACCCTCGACAGGGTCACCACAGAGGTAGGGCTCGTTGATGAAGTTCATCCAGTCGGTGACGCCCTTGTACTTGAACAGGGTGCGACGCAGCAGCACTAGCGAGCCAGCATTCGACTCGCCCACCTCCCATGCGCCCGGGCTTCCGGCTGAGGAATCGTTCACCTTCAGCTTGACCGGAATCGCATCGCCAGCCACGGCGTTGGAGGTCGGCACCTTTATCGAGACACGGTCGGTGTCCTTACCGGCCGCCGCTTCCTCAGCGTTGAAGGTGCCTGCAGCGCTGAAGTAGCCGTTGTACACCCGCCAGGTGTCCCCGGCGTCAACCGTGCAACCGCTGGGCGCCTTGATGGTGACGGTGCGAATAGCCGCGGACAGCCCAAGCACGGCCTCGTGTGGGCCCGCCTGGTAGCGGGCCGGGTTGGCAATGGACCAGCTCCACGCGTCTCCGTCGTCGCACGCTGCGCCGGTCAGCGCCTGTGCTGGGGCTGTTGCCAGAGCGACGCCCCCAAGCGCCAGGGCAAGGCTGGCCGCCCGGCGATCAATCGCTGATCATGTGTTCCTTTCTGGATTTTGGTCTTATTGCAAGGAAACCAAGCGCCCCGGCTGGGCAGTCGAAGCCGCTACCAGGCAGGCGATCAGAAGGGCGCCAATGCGCAATTTGAACCCCCGAGTTGACCGTCGGATCAGACCCAGACAATGGAATGAATCGGGCTCAGTAGCGTAGCCCAATAATGTGCCGAAGATCGTCGGTGCAGGCAGCCGACAAGCCCGAGTCCGTGGTCGTCATGTGGCCGCAGCGACCCACGGGGGTATCCCCGCCACTATTCGGAGCTCGCGGCGGGGTGTGCCGACTGGTGGCAAATGCCAACACCGAGCTCAGTGACTGAGGAGGCTCCGTGGGTCGTTCGGAGCCTCCTCAGTGGTGAGCCTCGGCGGCACCCGTCCAGCCGGGCTCACCTCCATCCCATAGAGCCCTTGAATCCCTACTGCGTTCGAAGGATGGCGACGCACGAGCGCTCCCGGCTCGTGACCCCGTTGATCCCGCGACACCAGTTGATCTTGTGCAGCGGCGCGTTCTTCCTGTCGATCGCGTTCGACCGTCTTGGCTTGCCACCAGCCTGCTGCGTAGCAGATCACGGCCACTGCGATGTAGAGGATGCCGAGGCCGAACTCTGTTGCGGACATGTTGTTGCCTTTCGCACTGCTGCGCTGGTGTGCTGACTGCACAGCGTTGCAAAGGGCTGATACCCGGCGGCTGAGGTGCCAAAACCTTTGAAGAGACGAAGGGCGGCAAGCCGCCATCCCCGAGATCGTGCCGGACGATCTTCTAGCCGAACGGTCTGGATCCTCAACCGGTTCTCTTCCGGCTCTGGTGTTTCGCTCGTGGGCGTCCTTTCACTCGCTGGCTCCTGATCGCTGACTCGTACCCTCGCTCTATTACCGGACCAGGTCGCCGGCTAGTGAGACCGCTCGATGTCCTGCCCGGTGTAGTCGATCCGGAGGACGTCGACGACGCCGTCGCGGGCATACGGGCCGACGATCCGCCCGGTGAAGGATTCGCAGAAATCCGAGGATAGGAACCGGCCGTCGACATTCCCCACCTCGACCCACTGGTCCTCCTCCTTGACCTGCGCGAGCAGCCGATCGCAGGACGTGGTTACAGAGAAGTGCTCGGTGGCCGGCTGGGCGATGATACGCAGCTCCACCTCGCCGCTTTGAGCCCTCCGCTGGTGCTCCCAGCTCTGCTTCAGGCCGAAGGTGTGCATGGTCACGGTGACCTTCTCGGGCGTGGCCTCGAGGTCGTAGTGGTTGGCTTCGTCGTAACGCATCGAGAGCCCGCCGACGCCGCCGCTCACGTCCAGGCTGACTGTGACCTCACAACGCTCGGTGCTCTGGCGGATGCCGATGAAGACGGGTTTGCTGTCCTCCATCCCGACGCCGCGCCCGATCAGCCGCGCCGCCCCCGATCGCATCTGCAGGTCGGCGATGTCGCGTGGGAAGGCCCGAACGGCGATGATCTCCCCGTCGAACCCGTCCAGCGAGGCCTTGGCGACGGTCGGGAACGTCAGGTGACGCGCGACAGGTTCGTGCCGCTCGTCCAAGATCACCTGTGCCGCATGCGGCCAGCCCTCGGAGTCCCACACCACCTCGGTGATGAACGTCTCGCGGCCCATCGGGGCGAAAGCTCGGGTCGTCGACCGTGGCCGGGTGCCGAGCAGCACCATGGCCCAGGATCCGTCGGGTCCCTGCAGCAGGTCGCCGTGGCCGGTGTTCTGCACGGGCCGAGCGGTGCCTCGCGCCGTGACGAGCGGGTTGTGCGGGCATCCTTCGAACGGGCCCTCGGGCGACCGGCTCCGGGCGATCGTAACCGAGTGGCCCCGCTCCGTGCCGCCCTCGGCGATCATCAGGTACCACCAGTCGCCGATGTGGTACAGATGCGGCGCCTCAGGGAACATTCCGCCTGTCCCCGACCATAACGAGCGCGGCTCATCCAACGCCTGGCCGCTGGCCGGGTCGAGCTTGACCTGGGTAATGCCGCGATGCTCCAGCCGGCCGTCGACCAGGATGAAACCCGACATCGTCACATAGCAGGTGCCCTCGTCGTCCCACGCGATGTCGGGGTCGATACCGAGCACGTCCATCACTATCCCGTCCGACCATGGCCCGGCCGGGTCGTCAGCAGTGAACAGTACGTTGCCCCGACCGCCCATCATGTCCGGGATGACCAGCCAGAACCGGTCGTCGTGGTACCGGATTGTAGGGGCCCAGGCGCCGCCGCCGGTCACGGCGTTCTGCACGCCAAGCTGGCCGTGGCGGACGGCCACGTGGGTTAACAGCTCGAAGTGCTTCAGGTCCCGGCTGTGGAAGATCGGGATGCCCGGGAGGTACTCGAACGTCGAGTTGGCGAGGTAGTAGTCATCACCGACCCTGACGATGCTGGGGTCGGGATGGAAGCCAGAGATCAGGGGGTTTCGCATGGGGCTGCGAGAGACCTCCCCATCAGCGGACGCCGAGGAGGTGCTGCACGGCAAGACGCTGCACGCGGGAGAAGCCATAGCCTTGCGCGCGGGCGGGCTCGGGGTCGTAATCCTCGAACGTCGCCTGGTCCGCAAGCAGCTGGTCGTACGTCTCGCCGTCGGAGAGCGTCGGCCTGCTCAGTTCATCAACACGTGCCGCCTCAAGCGCCTCCTGCACCTCGGGGTCAGCCCGAAACGCCCGCGCCCGGTCGCGCAGCGTCAGATAAAGCTCCATGTTCGCGCTGGCCGACTGCCATACGCCGTCCATATTCTCGGTGCGCAGCGGCTTGTAGTCGAAGTGCCGATCCCCGTCGTACGCGGGCCCGCCGCCCGGCGCGCCGTTCTCCAATAAGTCGACGGTGGAGAAGGCTTGCAGCAGATCGCCGTTGCCGAAGACCAGATCCTGGTCATAGCGCGGGCCCTTCTGCCCGTTGAGGTCGATGTGGAACAGCTTCCCGGTCCACAGCGCCTGGGCGATGCCGTGGGTGTAATTGAGGCTGGCCATCTGCTCATGCCCCACCTCGGGGTTGATGCCCACCATCTCGGAGTGCTCGAGCTCGTTGATGAACGCCAGCGCATGCCCGATCGACGGCAGCAGGATGTCGCCACGCGGCTCGTTCGGCTTGGGCTCGATCGCGAACCGCAGCCCGTAACCGCGATCGATCGAGTACTGAGCGAGGGTGTCCATCGCTTCCCGGTACCGATCAAGAGCCGCTCGGACGTCCTTGGCGAAGTCGACTTCTGAGCCTTCTCGGCCACCCCAGAAGACATAGATCTCGGCCCCCAGTTCCGCGGCGAGGTCCATGTTGCGCATCACCTTGCGCATCGCGTACCGCCGCACGCTTCGGTCGTTGCTGGTGAAACCGCCATCCTTGAACACAGGGTCATAGAAGAGGTTGGTGGTCACCATCGGCACCACCATTCCGGTCTCCTTGAGCGCCGCCGTGAACTCGTCGATAATCCGCTGCCGCTCAGTGCCATTACTCCCCGGCGGGATGAGGTCGTCGTCGTGGAAGGTGATGCCGTACGCCCCCAGCTCAGCGAGCTTGTGGACGGCCTCGACACCAGTGAGTACCGATCGAGTGGCGTCCCCGAACAGGTCCCGCGCTTGCCACCCCACCGTCCACAAACCGAAGCTAAACTTGTCCTCTTTGGTGGGCTGCGGCGCCATGAAGTCCTCCTAGGTCGTCGACCGGTCCGTAACGACGGCTGGGGTGTCCATCACCCTTTCGCTTCGGATCGTACGGGTCTCTCCGACCAGTTGGACCAGCACGGGTCCCGCGTACGTGGCGCCGGCCGTGCCGACCCGGAACGTGACCTCGCCAGGCTCGACGATCCGTTCCATGGTTCGCCCTGTGAACGACAACCGGTCGGAGTGCACCGTAAAGGTCACCTCAGCCGACTCGCCGGCGTGGAGCCGCACTCGGGCAAAGCCGATCAGCTGAGTCACCGGACGCGTCACACTCGCGACCGGGTCTGCGGCGTACAGCTGGACGACCTCCGCCCCATCCCGGTCGCCGGTGTTGCTGACGGTGATCGTCAGTTCGACGCTGCTGGCGGTGTCGACCTCGACCGCATTGGCGCGGAGAGTCTCGTAGCTGAACGAGCTGTAGGACAGACCGTATCCGAACGGAAATGCCGGAGTCGGGTCCAGGCTGCTGACACCGTGGCTGTCCTGCCCGAGGGGCGCCGCAAGGTAGGTGTGCGGCTGGCCGCCAGCATGGCGGGGCACCTCAACCGGCAGCTTGCCGGAGGGATTGACCCTGCCGGAGAGCACCCCGGCCAAAGCTTGCCCACCCTCTTCGCCAGGGAAGAAGGCTTGGATGATCGCGGCTGCCCGGCCCTCGTACTGTCCTAGCGCGTACGGGCGACCAGACACCGCCACCAAAACGGTCGGCCGCCCGGCCTGCAGAACGGCCTCCACCAGCTCCGGCTGGTGACCGGGCAGATTGAGGTCTTCGGCATCGCAGCCCTCGCCGGATGTCCCATTCCCGAACAGGCCGGCGCGATCCCCGATCGCAAGCACCACTACGTCAGCGGCCGCAGCCTCGGCCACCGCCGCCTCCACTCCCGTCACGTCGCCCCCGCTGACCTGGCAGCCCGGCTCATAGCGGACGTCAGCAGCAGGGAACTCCACCAGCAACGCTTCCAGCAGCGAGTCGGTCGCGATGCCAATGCCGCCCTCGAAGTCGGGGTCCAGCGCCCCATGATTGGGGAAGGCGTAACAGCCAAAGAACGTCTGCGGGTCGTCAGCGCACGGCCCGATCAGCGCGATCCGCTGTGGCGTCCGCAGCGGCAGCACACCGGTCGGGTTGTCCAGCAGGACAATGCTGGACTCGGCCATCCGCCGAGCAATATCCCGGTTTCCGGCGGAGTCGAAGTCGATGCCAGCGTCCAGCGGTTCCGGTGACCAGCCGGCATCGAGGAGGCCAAGCTCCAGCTTTTGCGCCAGGACACGACGCAGCGCGCGGTCTACGAGTGCCTCGTCGACCTGACCCGCCTCTATCTGATCGAGCAGTAGCTGGCCATAGCACAACCTGCTAGGCAGCTCGATGTCGATGCCGGCGGCAAGCGCGAGCGCTGCGGCCTCGCCCTCGGTCTCAGCGATGCGGTGCATCAGCTGCAGGAAGGTGACCGCGCCGTAGTCGGAGACCACGGTCCCGGTGAAGCCCCAGGCTTCTCTGAGCAGGTCGGTCAGCAAGGCCGGATCCGAGGCGACCGGAATTCCGTCGACATCGGCGTAGGAGTTCATGACACTCCGCACTCGACCTACCCGTACGGCGTGCTCAAAGGGCGGCAGGATGAAGTCGGCAAACTCCCGCGGACCCATGCTCACGGGGGCGTGGTTGCGGGCAGCCTTCGACGCCGAATACCCGGCGAAGTGTTTGAGCGTCGCGATGATGCCGTGGTCTTCCAACCCACGGACATAGGCGGTGCCCAGCTGGGACACCAGATAGGGATCCTCTCCCATCGTCTCCTCGACCCGACCCCACCGGTAATCACGGACCACGTCGAGTACTGGCGACAAACCTTGGTGGACGCCGACGGCGGCCATGTCACGGCCTATCGCGGAGGCCATCTCGTGCACCAACTCGGGGTCGAAAGTCGCGGCCCACGCCAGCGCCGTCGGGTACACGGTCGCCCGGAAGGTCGTAAACCCGGTGAGGCACTCCTCGTGAACGATCGCGGGAATTCCGAGTCGCGTCGAGGACACAAGCGTTTCCTGCAGCTCCCGAAGCCGTCGCACTCCCTCAGCGGCAGTCACTGGCCTGGTCCCGAACACCCGAGTCAGATGACCGATTCCGTCCGCTATCACCTCCGGCCATGCCGCATTCCGGCTGAAGACGTTCTGCATGGGCGCCACCTCGCCCGTCGCCGCGTCGAAGCCGAGCCAGACGCTGCCCAGCTGGGCAACCTTTTCCGCCAGGCTCATCTCCGCCATCAGGGCGTCGAGCCGGCTCGACGCGTCCAGCTCGGCATCTTGCCAAACAACCGCGGAGTGGTTTGGGGAGGTGGTCATTTGGGCTTCTCTCCAGAGTGACGTTCAGTAGGTGGTTGGAGCACTGGCGCGTTTTGCTCGCTATGATGCGAAACGACCCCGTGCAGCCGGATTGGACAGGTCTTTTCGACGGCTGTGCTGCGAAACGTACCGTCAAGATCGCCATCTATGTACTGGACATGAGGGCTTCTGGACGGTCAACCGGTCTTTAGCCGTCTAGTCGGCTGAACCCTCTTTGGCGTTACACCGAGCCTGGGTGGCCAAATCTCAAGCGGCCATGCCTGTAACGCTTGTCAGCGATGGGACAACAACACTGTCGCATGGCTGCAGAAGCCAGGCTGCCGAGGAGGCTGTGATGGAGGAATTCGATGTGATCGTCGTCGGCGCCGGCCCGGCTGGTGAAGTGATTGCGGGCCGCTGCGCCGACGGCGGCCTACGCGTCGCACTTGTCGAGCGGGAGCTTGTCGGCGGCGAATGCTCGTACTGGGCCTGCATCCCCAGCAAGACCTTGATCAGGCCCGGTGATGTGATCGCGGCGGCTCGGCGGGCGCCGGGAGCGGCAGAGGCCGTGACGGGTCAGATCGATGTCGCGGCCGCGCTGGCGCAGCGCGACTACATGACCAGCAACTGGCATGACGAGGGTCAGGTGCCATGGCTGAACGAGCACAAGATCACGCTGGTACGCGGCACGGGCCGCCTCGAGGGAGAACGCACAGTCGCCGTCGAGCGAGACGGCGAAGACCGCCGAATGCTGTGGGCCGAGCAGGCGGTAGTACTGGCAACCGGGACCAGCGCTGCGCTGCCGCCGATCGAA
>Ga0111539_10009029_pt1 | contig 12616 bp, 12 predicted proteins | sample RhiMethybrSRZTD1_FD_79667 | JGI IMG/M metagenome (GOLD analysis project Ga0111539, IMG submission 79667) | Populus rhizosphere microbial communities from Tennessee, USA - Rhizosphere MetaG P. TD hybrid SRZTD1 (version 2) (version 2) | ecosystem: Host-associated > Plants > Roots > Rhizosphere >...
GTCAATCGCTGGAGCAAGAACATCGAATTGGATCAGAAGCAGATTGAAGATTTTCTTGGCGAGCGTGTGATTGCGTTTATTCAGAGTGATTATCGCGCCGCCGTTAATTCCATCAACATCGGGCAGCCCTTGATCGAGTCTGCTCCCGGATCGCTTGTCACTACAGATCTCTACAACCTGGCGAGCAAAATCTTTGCTGACAAGATCGAACCCCCACCATCGGCAAACAGCGGTAAACGGCCGTTCAATTCGTTGTTCCGCCGCAGTTCGCAAACAATGCATGACCTGGGATTGAACGCAGCTCTCGAAAGAGCAAATCTGGGGGAAGTTCAATAGGTCTTACTAAGGAATAATCATGGCACTACGCGAAAGATTAGTCAGAGAAAACGGATTAACCGGTCCCTTGTCTGAGGACGTAATCAGCAATCAGCAGGGCTTCCAGGACATGAAGGCCAGGCTCCACCGGATGTTGATTAACCGGATGGATCTCACCAAGCTGGGCCAACTCGAGCCGGAGCAGCTTCATGAAGAAGTTGCACGCCTGGCTTCCAGCCTGCTGGCCCAGGAAGATACGCCGCTCTCGTCCGTTGAGCGCGAACGATTGATCCATGAAGTCCGGCATGAGTTGTTCGGACTCGGACCATTGGAGCAGTTGCTCGCCGACACATCGATTTCCGACATCCTGGTCAATTCCCCTTACAACATCTACATCGAGCGCGGTGGCAAGCTCGAAAGAACCAGTATCGAGTTCAAAGACAACGAGCACCTGATGCGCGTGATCGAGCGCATCGTTTCGTCTGTCGGCCGTCGCATCGACGAGGCATCGCCGATGGTGGACGCGCGCTTGAAAGACGGATCTCGCGTCAACGCCATCATCCCGCCACTCTCGCTCGACGGGCCAGTACTCTCCATTCGCCGTTTCGGCGCGGAACCGTTGCGTATGAGTCGCCTGCTCGAGAATCAGGCACTCACGCCCGACATGGCGTCGATGTTTGAAATGTGCGTCAACGCCAAGTTGAACGTCCTGATCTCGGGTGGTACCGGTGCCGGTAAGACGACGCTGCTCAATGCTCTTTCGGCGTACATCCCGTCCAACGAACGCATCGTGACGATCGAAGACTCGGCTGAGTTGCAGATGCAACAGCCGCACGTCGTGCGCCTGGAAACACGGCCGCCCAACATCGAAGGCAAGGGCGAAGTGAGCCAGCGCGATCTCGTCAAGAACGCTTTGCGTATGCGACCCGATCGTATCGTCATCGGTGAGGTTCGTGGCGCTGAAGCGATCGACATGCTACAGGCGATGAATACCGGTCACGATGGTTCGTTGACCACCATTCACGCCAACACACCGCGCGACGCGCTGGCCCGTTTGGAAACGATGATCCAGATGACCGGCATGCGTCTCTCGGATCGCGCCATGCGACAGCAGATCGCATCCGCAATCAATCTCGTGATCCAGGTCGCGCGTCTGACGGACGGAACCCGCAGAATCACTTCCATCTCGGAAATCACCGGTATGGAAGGCGAGACGATCACGATGCAGGAAGTCTTCATTTTTGAACGTCGGGGCGTTGATAAGAACGGCACAGTCATTGGGAGATTCCGGCCCACGGGAGTGCGACCGCGGTTTGCCGAGAGACTCAAGATCTACGGCATGCAGTTGCCACGTTCGTTCTTCGAGGAGGCGTAAGCATAATGTTTCTAATTCTCTTCTTCGTCTTCGTTACCTGTCTCTTTCTGACCTATACGCTGTATTTGGTCACGTCGCGTTCGTCAGACAAGAAGCGGGCGCTGCTCAAGGAACGTCTGGCCGATGCGATTCGGTCTTCCGCGCATTCGACCGATGTGGACGTGCAACTGGCGCGCGAAGAATTGATGAGCGAAATCCCGTGGATGAACCGGGTGCTCATCAAGATGCAGGTCAGCTCCAAGTTGAAGCAGATGATCGATCAGGCCGACGTACACATCACGGTGATGCGTTTGATCCTGTTTTCTGCGACCGCGGGCGTGCTTGCATTTCTCGCGGCATCGATGATCAGCACTTCTTATCTGGTGATGGTTCTCTTCGGCTTTATCGCCGCCGCGCTTCCGATTCTGCACATCCACACCAAACGTAAGAAGCGGCTCAACAAGTTTCTCCAACTGCTGCCGGACGCCCTCGATCTGATGAGTCGCGGACTGGCTGCGGGCCACGCCTTTACGGAAGCACTGCAGATGGTTGCCAACGAAATGCCGGAACCAATCTCGATGGAGTTTCGCAAGACGTACGAAGAGCAAAACCTCGGACTCTCTTTGAAACTCGCGCTCGAGAACATGGTCCAACGCATGCCTCTCCTCGACCTTCGCATGTGCGTCACTGCTGTCATGATCCAGAGAGAAACGGGCGGCAATCTTTCCGAACTGCTCGAGAAGGTTGCGTACACGATTCGTGAACGCTTCCGCATCATGGAAGACCTGAAAACAATGACGCTCAGCTCGCGCTGGTCAGCATGGTTGCTGTGCGCGCTGCCGATCTTCCTGGCGGTCTACGTAACCTTCATGAATCCGGGTTACATGGACGTGATGTGGAAGGATCCGCGCGGCAACAAACTTCTGGCTATCGCCGTCATCATGCAGATTCTCGGCATGCTCATGGTCCAAAGGATTATGAAGATTAGGATTTAATAAATTAGGTGAAATCATGGTAACAATCATTCTGATATCAACGTTTGTTTGCATCGCCTTCGGAGTGATGGCGATCTACTGGCTGCTCTTCCGGCCGGTTAGCGCAACCGCACAACGTCTGAGTGAACTGGACGAAGGCAGAGCGGTCGCAGCGCAGAGCATTGAAGTAAACGGGATGGAGACATTGGCAGCTCGTCTCGCGGACCCGATCAATAAGCTGGTGCCACCGTCCGCGGCCGACGCGAAGAAACTGCAGCGCGAACTGATGCAAGCGGGATATCGCTCACCGTCTGCGCCTGGTGTTTATCGCGTCACCCAACTGTTAACGATGGTGCTTTGCCCTGTCCTCATTCTCTTCGTTTTCTCAATGATGGGATGGTCTCTCAACGACGCTCTTTTGCCGGCACTGTTTGCCTTCGGCGCCGGATTCCTGCTGCCGCGCTTCATTCTCAATCGCCTGATGGCCAGCCGCAAACTGCGAATCACCTGGGGCCTTGCGGACGCACTCGATCTGATGGTGATCACGATGGAAGCAGGTCTCGGCCTGAACGCCGCGATGCTGCGAGTGTGCGAAGAACTGAGACCGGTCCATCCCGACATCAGTACGGAATTTGAACTTGCAAACCTCGAGATCCGTGTTGGTCGCGAGCGCAGTGAGGCGTTGCGAAACCTGGCCGATCGCACGGGTGTTGAAGATCTGAACAGTCTCGTCGGTATGTTGATCCAGGCAGATCGTTTCGGTACTTCGATCGCGCGCGCCGTGCGCGTCTATTCAGACAGCTTGCGCACGAAGCGTCGCCAGCGTGCCGAACAGGCCGCGCAGAAGGCCGCGTTCAAATTGTTGCTGCCACTCGGAGCGCTGCTTTTTCCGACGATGTTCATCGTCATTCTCGGTCCGGCGCTACTAAACATTTCCGACATGCTCGGTGGTGGCGGAGTCACCTTCTAGCCCTTGGGAGGATTCAATGGTTAAACGTACATCAATCGTACTGATACTCACGCTCTTACTGGTCACCAGCGCGGTGCCCGTTCGTAACGTCCACGGCGTGCTCATGACGCCCGAGGAAATCGCGATGCTCGACGGAGCGTCGAAGGACGTCAATGGCCAGTCAAAGGGCGAAAACGGCTTCGTCAAAGTTTTGAAAGCCCCATTCAAAGCGATCGGTCGCCTGTTCGGCGCCGGTAAGAAGGACGGTGACAAACTTCAGCGCCTGTCTCGCAAAGACGTGAAGAAGTTTGAGAGTGTCGGAACTGCTCGCGTGGTCGATGCACGTACTACGGGTTTTGAGACACCGGCGGCGGCTCAAACTTCCGAGAACGCTGCCCCACTCAATCCGGCTCTTTCGTCGGCACAGGAAAACCTGGAACGCGGCCGAACATTGCTCAACGAAGGTAACATCAACGATGCGATTGCAGTGCTCTCCACTGCAGCGACGACCGATCCAAAGCTTCATGAAGCTTTCAACCTGCTGGGCGTTGCGTACGAAGCAAAAGGAATGCGCGATCGCGCGTTCGAGTCGTTTGAAAAAGCCCTCAAGGCCGATGATGACAACGGCGAGTATCTGAACAATCTCGGCTACCTCTACTTCAAAAACGGTGACAACGACAAGGCAGCGAAGTATTTGAAACGCGCGGTGAAAGTCGCGCCGCAGTCGCAGCGCTACTGGAACAATCTTGGCTTGATCCAGGCACAGCGAGCGAAATTTGACGACGCTTACGATTGTTTCGTACGTGCAGTCGGTGAATATCAGGGACACATCAACGTGGCCAACAGGTCACAGTCAATGGGCTACGACAAAGTCGCAATCAGGCATCTCGAGCAGGCGCGTGTGCTGCGCCCGGCGACGGCCGAGACGCTTCTGCGATTAGTAGTTCTCTATAAACGAACGGGCAACGATGAACTGGCTGCTGAAGCCAACAAAGCACTGGACGCAGCCCGCTCACAGGCAATGAAGGAATAATTTATTGCCAATTGCCGATTGCCGATTGCCAAATTTGGGTAATCGGCAATTGGCAATTGGCAATCGGCAATCAACTGGATCAATTAAAAAGGATTAAAGCCCTCATGGGAAACCTTAGCATATTGAGCCGATCAGAAATTGAAGGCTTAGGTCCACCTATGCTTGAGGAGTTGGCCGATTCGGGGATCCACGAGCAGTTTTTGTGCGACCTGGCTCTCAAGCACGTAGCCATGCTTCCCGAGCCGAGCACAACGGCCGTCGCCGACAGGCTTCACCTGCCGCGCGTTCTTACTGAAGAACTGCTCTACCATCTGTATCGCGAGAAGCTGATCGAAATGCGTTTGCAAAGCGCAGTTGGATCGACTCGCTACGCAATGCTCGATCACGGCTGGGAACGTGTCACGCGTCTCAATGCCCAAAGCGGCTATCTTGGACCAGCACCTGTTTCGCTCGCAGACTACACGTTCATGATGCGATTACAGGCAGTGCCCTCCAAGCCGGCTTCGATCGATACGGTTCGGCACGCTTTCAAGGATCTCGTGCTGCCCGATTCGTTGTTGCAAACGCTCGGCTGCGTGATCAATTCCCGATCTTCGCTCTTTCTTACCGGTTTGCCCGGAACAGGAAAGACGGCGGTATCGGAACGCATGAATCAGGCACTGTCCGGGACCATCTGGATCCCGTATGCAATCGAAGTCGACGGAAACATCATCCGCATCTTCGACGCTCATAGTCATCGACCAGCGCCCGAACGCACGTCAGTTATCGAACACGATCGACGTTGGATCGAGATTGAAAGACCACTGATCATTGTCGGGGGCGAGTTGACACTCGAGAACACCGACCTTGCATGGTCCGAGACAGCAAGATTCTACGAAGCGCCTTTTCAGGTAAAGTCGAATGGCGGCACACTGGTCATCGACGACTTCGGCCGCCAACGAGTGGCTCCGCAGGACCTGCTGAATCGCTGGATCCTGCCGCTCGAGCGCCGAGTTGATTTTCTGACGCTGCACAGCGGCAAGAAGATCGAAGTGCCATTCGAACAGCTCGTGGTCTTCTCGACAAATCTCGATGAAAGGGATCTCGTCGACGAGGCGTTTCTGCGGCGCATGGGTTACCGGGCGCGCGTTGAACCACCAACCGCGGCGGCGTTTTCCGAGATCTTCAGACGCACCGCAAGAGTTCGCGGCGTAACGATCGACGATGAATGCCTGCGTCACATTCTCGCGCGCTACGAGAACGAAAGACGAATCATGAAGGGCTGCGAACCGCGCGATCTTCTGAACAAGGTCAACGACATCTGCCTGTTCGAAGGACGCGAGTTAAAGCTCACGAAAGAGCTCGTCGATCTGGCGTGGGGCAATTACTTTGGAACGTCACATGGCTTTGCGCCGGAAGTGATGCAGTTTCGATCCGCGCAATCGGTCGCTTAGATATACACGGATTAGAAACGGATAAATACGGATTAGTATTTAAATGTGCGGACAGTGGAAACAATTTTGGCTCGCTCTATTATTGTGTTTGCTGTTCGCCGTCTCTGCACACTCACAGAATCCTCAAAAAGTTATCGGCCAGGTCATCACACTCGCCGACGGTTACACGTTCGAGGTCGACGAAGTCTGGAAACAGGGCGATGAGCTCTGGTATCGCAAGGGCAACATCAATAGCCAGGTGACGCAGCCGGTAAAGTCAGTAAAGCCTGTCTTCGAGAAGGCGAAAACGGAAGCTGCCGAGGCGACGAAAACCCCGGCTCCCGTAAGTACAGCTCCCAGCGCAATCTGGATACACCTCGTCGATGGCGCCCGTTTTCGTGTTGACGAGGTTCAGGAAAGCACCGATGGCGCCGTCTACACCCGCAACAAAATCTCAATGTTCCTCGACAAGGAACGCATTGCCCGCATCGAATACGAGGTCCCCGGTCTGCCGGGTAAGACCCGCAAAAGTGCCGACTGGACGTCCGGAAACGCCACAATTGACCACTTAATCCGGACAAATGGCGACCGTTTCGGAATCGACCCCTATTTGGTCTTTTTAGTAATTGAGAAAGAGTCGCGTTTCCATCCGCGGGCGGTTAGTCCGAAAGGGGCCATGGGCCTGATGCAACTGATGCCCGGCACAGCCCGCCGGTTAGGCGTTCGAAAGCCTTTCGATGCGGCTGAAAACATCAGGGCCGGCACCCAGTACATGCGGGAATTGATGGACATGTTTGGCGGGAAAGTCGATTTGGTGCTGGCGAGTTATAATGCCGGGGAAGGCGCGGTGCTCAAATACGGTCGCAATGTGCCTCCTTACAGAGAGACACGCGATTACGTTAAGACAATTGGGAAACGCTACGGACTCTCGGGACGGCAACCAGGACAGAACGAAGTGCCGGATCCGCAACGCTAGGGGGTGCGCGATGAAATCATTTTTCCCCACAATACTAATTACGATTTGCCTCTTACTAGGCGGCGCTGTTCTTGTTAACGGTCAAACGAGACAACAAGAACAGGGACCGATGACTAACGCCGAGGTAGTCAAACTCTGCAAAGCCGGGTTCAAAGAAAAAACTGTCGTTCTGATCATTGCGTCGAGAATTCCGAACTTCGATCTATCGTCCGACAAAATGATTCAGCTCAAACGCAACGGCGTGAGCGAGAACATCATTATCGCCATGCTTGCTCGTCAGGAAGGAACTGATGTTCCGATGACGGATGAGGAGTGGGGCAACGATCCATTCTTCAACTCCAAGGTCGATCCGAAGGGCAATGGGAACGGCGGTACAGGTTCCGGTTCCAGCTCTGGTTCTGATGGCGGCACAAACATCTTTGGAAGCAACACCGGATCGAAATCGAGCACTCGCACTCGCGCCGGAAACGGCGGCTCTGAAGGTGACAGTCAGTTAACCGGAAGTGCGACGGTCCGGATTATTAGACCACCCACTGAAGGCGGCAGTGGAACTCCCGCAAAAATGGAGAAGACGAAGAGTCTGACAAACGAGTCGATAGTTGAGCTCGTGGAAGCGGGTTTTTCCGAAGGAACGATTATTCGCCGTATCGAACAGTCGCCAGTGGAGTTTGATCTGGCGGCGGACAAACTGGAAGCACTACGCAAGCGTCGCGTCAGCGACAAAGTCATCGACGCCATGAAGGCTGCGATGGGCGACGACAAATAACACAGGTTACGCAGATTCAATCTGCGTAATCTGTGGATTAAAAACATATGAGAGTACCAGGATTTCGTTGGGTCGCGCTGCTGGTTTCTGCAGCGCTCTTATTTTCTGTTGCGAGCGCACAGCGAAGAGGCCAACAACGAACGAAGCCTCAGCCCAAGCCGAGCGCTACTCCGCAGCCAAAGACAGCTCTCGAAACGTTGGGACCGCCTCCGCCAGTTCCCTCTCTCAAGAAACCACCTGAACAGGAAGTCAGTCCCGGTGATGTTGTTTTGGTCGATACGACTGAAGTCATGTTTCCGGTGACGGTGCGCGACTCCAACGGCCGGCTCGTCAGCAATCTCACGCGCACCGATTTCAAGGTCTTCGAAGACAACGCCCTGCAACCGTTGAGCGATCTGGCGTTGCGTCAGGTGCCGGTTGACGTGGTGCTGATGGTCGACGCTTCTTCTTCCGTCGCCAACAATCTCGACGATTTCCGCCGCGCCGCGCAGGGATTTGCGGCGAAGCTGGAGTCGGACGATCGCATTAGTCTTATCAAATTCGATGACCGCATCGAGCTGCTGCAGGATTGGACCAAGAGTCGTTTTCAATTGCAGCGCGCTTTGAATCGTATCGAACCAGGCATGTTCACGCGTTTTAACGATGCGTTATTGCTTGCTTCGAGGGAACAGTTTGGACCAGTAACCAAGTCGCGACGCGCGGTGATTGTGTTGTCGGACGGCATCGACAACGGCCAAGGAACTACATCGCTCGAAGCCGCGTTGCAGGCGTTGATCAAAGCACAGGTTACGGTTTACATCGTCTCCAACACCGAGATTTCGCGTGCTGCGAAGCGTGCTGAGCTCGATAGTCTGCTAGGACAAGGTGAATCATCGGTCAGGTTCAATCAGGTGACGATCGATCGTTTGCGTCTCGGTTTGAAGGTGCTGGATCAGAGTGAAGAGAACCTGGCGCAACTGGCGCAGGCGACCGGCGGAAAGTTGTACAAGCCGCTCACGTTTGATGCGCTTGAATCGACCTATGCTGAAGTGGCGGATGAATTACGGCATCAATACGCGCTCTACTTCACGCCGTTGAACAAGGCTCGCGACGGGAGTTTTCGACGCGTCCGCATCGAGACCGTAAATCCGGCATTTTCTCCGCACACACGCGTCGGCTACTTCGCTCCGAAGAGTTGAGTTAGACAGGATTAGCAGGATGTTTCAGGATGTAAAGGATTGAATCTTGTAAATCCTGAAGACATCTTGTTAATCCTGTCCAACAAACCGTCAATGTCGAACAGACTGCCCCTCTGTTTAATTCTTCTGGTACTGAGCTTCTCGTGTGTCTACGCACAGGAAGAGACGAAGGTACCGGAGAACGAGAAAGTCACGATCGTGCTCGCGAGCGGCAACCAGATGCTGGTTGACGAGGTCAGCGAAAGCGGCGGTGGTTACTGGTACAAGCGCGGCAACGTCACTACATATATCGATCGCGAACGAGTCGCTCGTATCGAGGTTCCAACGCCACCCGAACCTGCACCTACTGAAGTCAAAGCACGTAAATGGAGCCTCGCCGACGCATCAAAGGTCGAACAGTTTTTCAGCTCAAAGTTTAAGAAGCCGTTGCCGACTACGGCGTTTGGACAATCAGATTTACACACGCGCTGGGGATTGGACCACCGTAACGGTATGGACGTGGGGCTGCATCCCGACAGCGCGGAAGGTCGGGCATTGATTGAGTTCCTGCGCGCCGAGTCGATCCCATTTTTGGTCTTTCGCGGCCCTATTCCCGGCGTGGCCACTGGACCTCACATCCACATCGGAAACAGATCATCCAGGTCCTACGGCCGCTAACCTTGGAGTGCGGCGGCCTGACGCCGCTTTGGTCTTGATCAAGCTCCATCGATAACAAAGTGGCGTCAGGCCGCCGCACTCCAAGGAGGAGACTGTGACGATGAAGTTCATCGAATTCACCCATCCCGAGGGTGGCAGAATGCTCGTTCACGTCGATCACATTACCAGTGTGCTCTACCGGCCCGGTGAAGGTGACATCAAAACGAGGTTAGGGCTCGATCTTGATGAACGCCAGAACGACGTGGTGCTCTTTGGCGAGGAAGCCGAGCAGGTATGGGAAGCCCTGCAACGATTTAATAGTTGATGACTCCGGACCCAACAAAAAAACCAGGGTCTGCGAACGACCCGCTTTCCGAACAGTGGATAGACCTCCGGCTGATTGCCGGAATGCGCGTCGTTCTCGGCACCTCAGCATTACTCGTCGTTCTGATTCAGCCACTGTCATCGTTTCGCTGGAGTAAGCTAACCTACCTCACGCTCGTTATGTACGCGCTTTATGGTCTCGCGATCTACCATCTCTCAGTTCGCCGGCAAACGATCGTTGCCCACCGAATCATTCCCTGGCTTGACTTGTTGTGGTATGTGCCGCTCCTCATCTTTGCGAGTAACACGAACAATCTGTTCTATTACTTCTTCTTCTCGATCATCGTTGCCTCATTCAGTTGGGGACTCAGCGACGGTTTACGGGTCACACTCGCGTCGGCAGCAATCTACACCCTCGTCCGGCTGGCAAACGACCCCGATGGATCGAGCCGTCTCGACGACATTCTGCTGGCACCGATAGGCCTGCTTATCTTTGGCTATATCATCGCGCGCTGGGGCGGTTATCACACCGAGCTCAAGAACAGGCTGAAACTGCTCAAGGAAGTGACGATCTTTTCCAATCCGCGTTTTGGCATCGATCGCACAATTAAAGCCATCCTCGAGAGTATTCGCGCTTTTTACGATGCAGAAGCCTGCGTGCTCGTGATCCCCGGCAAACCCGGCGATGCAGATAGTTACCAGATGTATCGCGTTGCACGAGGCATACATCCGAGCAGGACCGCGCCGCCGGAAATCGGAGCCGAAGCCGCTACTCAGTTCTTATCGCCTTCACTCGACTACGCCGTCATCTACAGAAAAAACGGTGCCTCACAGACGCGTTTGTTCGACGTCAAGAATCGCGTATTCACTGATATCAACTCGAGCAACGGCGACAAACAAGCCGGTATGCTCGAGGCGCAGGAGTATTTGTCGGTACCTGTTTATTATCGTCACCAGGCGGTGGGCCGCCTTTTCATAATCGATGGTCCAGACCGCATCGATGGTTCAGACATGGATTTCATGCTGCAGTTGATGGACCACGTCACGCCGGTTATGGAAAACATCCGGCTGATCGACAACCTCGCCTCCGATGCCGCCGAGCAGGAACGACGGCGAATCGCGCACGACATTCACGACAGCGTCATTCAACCCTATCTCGGTTTACAGTTTGGCCTTGCGGCACTCGATCAAAAGCTGGAAGCCGGCAATACAGCCATTCGCGACAACGTGCAGGAATTGCTCGACCTTACCAACCACGAACTCGCCGAACTACGCCGGTTCGTTTGGGATCTGCGAGCGAGTGAAGAGCGTTTGGACGTTCTGTTGCCGGCGATTGAAAGATATGCCGAACGGTTTTCACTAGTGACCGGAATCAAGGTTGACGTGGCTGTGCACGGTAAGGTGAAGGTGAACGATCGCCTTGCGGCCGAGTTGTTTCAGATCGTGGCCGAGGGTTTGAGTAACGTGAGGCGTCACGCTTTTTGTCGTGACGCGCGGGTTGAGATATCGTGTAAGGAAAGTTCGCTGCTGTTGCAGATAAAGAATAGCCGGCCGCGTCCGGGTGGAAGCCCGGATGGCGAACGTGTTGATGGTGGTCAGGACGGCGTCAAGTCGTTTCGACCTCATTCAATTGCCGAGCGCGCCGCGTCTCTCGGTGGAGACACCCAGGTATTTGTCGATGAAAAAGACTACACTGTAGTCAGCGTCGGAATCCCTCTCTAGTTGGAGCCTCATGATGACTGATCACCCCATCTCAATCATGATAATTGACGACCACGTGGTTATTCGCAGTGGTTTACGAATGTTGATTGAACACGATCAACAAATGCTGGTCGTGGCTCAGGCAGGAAATAGAGCCGAAGCTCTCGAACGTGCTGCAACCTCACGTCCGGATGTGATCATTTTGGATTTGCTGCTTGGGGATGAAGATGGCCTCACGTTTTTGCCGGAGCTGTGCCAGACGAGCCCAAACTCGCGGGTGCTGGTATTGACAGGAGTACAGAATCCGGACGCGCATCGTCGTGCCATTCGCCGCGGGGCGATGGGCATTGTTTTGAAGGAGCACGCAGCCGATCAGCTTCTGAAAGCGATCAAGAAAGTCTACGAGGGAGAAGTGTGGATCGAGCGATCGATGATGGGCAGCATGATTCAGGAGTTTAATAAGCCTGCTTTGGTGGATCCGGAAGTAACGAAGATCGAATCCCTGACCGACAGAGAGCGCGAAGTCATTGCCCTTATCGGTGAAGGTCTCAAGAACAAGCAGGTCGGTGAACGGCTCTTTATCAGTGAGACCACAGTGACTCACCATCTCAGTTCCGTTTTTTCAAAGCTCGAAGTCTCGGATCGCCTTGAGCTCATCATCTACGCGTTTCGTCACGGCCTCGCCAAAATGCCGAAATAGAATCCGCGTCCATCCGCGTTTATCTGCGGCTTAAGTCCGTACACATACCGGCAGGATCCTGCCATTCATTCCTATAAAAAAATCCTGCATTACTGCCAGACAAATGGGCAAGGACCTCCGTTGTCACCATTTTGCAATAACTTCATAATGCAAAAGACGAAATCCAAGCCCTTACAAGAGCCCAGTTATGCACTGCGAACAACGAGCCAATTACATTCTTGATTGCCACCTAAGACTCCCGAATGCGGCTTTACTAACCCGAAGTGCACCCGTCGAGCGACGCTCCAAACCTCGTTCA
>Ga0111539_10009030_pt1 | contig 12616 bp, 16 predicted proteins | sample RhiMethybrSRZTD1_FD_79667 | JGI IMG/M metagenome (GOLD analysis project Ga0111539, IMG submission 79667) | Populus rhizosphere microbial communities from Tennessee, USA - Rhizosphere MetaG P. TD hybrid SRZTD1 (version 2) (version 2) | ecosystem: Host-associated > Plants > Roots > Rhizosphere >...
AGCCGTTGTCGGCCCGGCTGCGTGGTCTCTTCGCCGGCGGCCGGCCGCTCGTTCTCGATCCGGAGATAGCCCTTGAGCTGGGCGGTGCGTACGCGCTGCTCGTGCCGTTCCTCGAACGCGGGTCGACGACGGCGATCGTCCCCGTCTCCACGCCCGCGGAGGTGCTCGGAACCCTGACGATGCTCTCCCTCGATCCGGGTCGGCCGATCGGAGAGGCGGACCTCGAACTCGCGATCTCGGTGACGGGCCAGGCGGCCCTCGCTCTCGAGAACGCCCGCCTCTACCAGCAGCAAAAACGGTTCGCGGACTCGATGCAGCACTCCCTCCTTCCCCGCGGCTACCCGGTGATCGAGGGCCTGGAGTTCGGCGACGTCTACGAGTCTTCGGCGCGCCTCGACGTCGGAGGCGACGTTTATGACTTTCTCCGGCTCGACGACGGACGCCTCGCGGTTGCGCTCGGCGACGTCACCGGCCACGGGATCGACGCCGCCGCCGACATGGCCATGGCGAAGTTCGTCTTCCGCTCGCTCGCACGTGAGCATCCGGAGCCTGCGGACTTCCTCGCCGCCGCGAACGACGTCGTGGTCGGAGAGGTCGGGGCAAGCAAGTTCATCACGATGGCCTATGTGGTCGTCGATCCGGCCGGCGGCGAGGTGGCCTGCGGCTGCGCCGGACACCCCTGGCCCCGGCTCGTCACCGCAGACGGCGAGGTGAGGTCCCTCGGGGCGGGCGGGCTCGCGCTCGGGATCGAACCGGGCCAGAGCTACGAGGAGCTGCGCGACAAGCTTCCGGCCGGCGGGGCGCTCGTCGTCTACACGGACGGCGTCATCGAGGCCCGCCAGGGGATCGAGATCTACGGCGAGGAGCGGCTCGACGCGCTGCTCGCCTCGCAGGCCGGGCTTGGGGCTGCGTCGCTCGCGCGCGCGGTCGTCGACGATTGCCGCGCCTTCGCGGGGGGCGATCTCGCCGACGACTGCGCGGTCGTCGTCATTCGGCGGACGTGACGCGACTCCGCCGCGACGCGCGGGTGCTCCGCGTCGGGCACCGCGGCGCGGCCGCGCTCGAGCCTGAGAACACGCTCGCGTCCCTCCGGCGGGCTGTAGAGCTCGGCGTCGACTTTGTCGAGTTCGACGTGCTCGACCTCGCCGACGGCACCCTGGTGCTCGCGCATTCCGACGACCTGCTCGAAGTCAGCCACGGCACCGCGGGCGGCAGCGTTCGGGCTCTACGGCTCGCGGAGCTCCGCGAGGTTGCGCCTGACCTGCCGACCTTCGAGCAGGCGCTCGATCTCTTCGCGGAAAACGGCGCAGGCCTGCACGTCGACGTCAAGTGCCTTCGGCACGGCCGCGAGGTGAGCGCGGCGCTGCGCCGGCACGGCCTCGTCGACAGGGCCGTCGCGAGCTCGCACTGGACCCCGACGCTTCGCGACCTGCGCACCGAGGAGCCGGAGCTCGCAGTGGGGCTCACCTATCCGGATGACCGTCGCGGCCTCGCCCGGCGGCGACTGCTCGCGCCGCTCGTCCCGACCGTGGTCGGCGTGCTCGCGCGGGCGCTGCCTCGGCGGCTGCCGCGCTGGCTGAGGTCGACCGGCGCGAGCGTGGCGATGCTCCACTACGCCGTGCTCTCGCCGGCCGCGGTCGAGCGCTGTCACCAGGCCGGCGCCGCCGTCTGGACCTGGACGGTGAACGAGCGGACGCTGCTCGAGCGCGTTGTCGCGCTCGGCGTCGACGGCGTGACCAGCGACGACCCCCGGCTGTTCCTACAATTCAGCACGTGAAACGGGCTGCGTTCGCAGGGGTTTTCGGAGTGGTGCTCGCGATCGGCGGGCTGCTCGCGGCCGCCGCGGCCTCGGGCGCCGGACCGCTGTCCATGCTGGCGACGACGACGGGCACGACCGCAACCACGACGACCGCGCCTGTCCCGGTCATCGCGGCCGGCGTCACGATCGGCGGTGTCGAGGTCGGCGGGATGACGCCGGACGCGGCCTACACGGCCGTCGACCAGGCGTTCTCGGAGCCGCTTCTCATCGTCGTCAGGCAGCACGAACTCGCACCCCATCCCGGGCAGATCGGTGCGGTCGCCCGGATCGGCGAAGCAGTCGCGCGGGCGAGAAGCGCCGCACCCGGCACCGCGATCCCGCTCGGTGTCTCTGTGAACCGCACCCGCGTTCGCAAGTACGTGGCCGTGGTCGCGAAGCGTTTCGATACGAGACCGGTCGATGCCCAGCTCTACCTCCGCAACCTACGCCCTTGGATCGCGAAGCCGGTCGCCGGTCTCGAGCTCTACCGGGGCCGGGCCGAATCAGCCATCGTCAGCGCGCTGCTCGGCAACAAGCGCGGTCCGTTGCGGTTGCGCCAGAAGGTGATCAAGCCCGTCCTCACGCGCACGAAGTTCGGCGCGGTGATCGTGATCCGGCGTGGCTCGAACCGGCTCCACCTCTACGACGGGATGCGCCCCTGGCGCGTCTTCCCGGTCGCGACGGGCCAAACCAGCTATCCGACGCCGCTCGGTCGCTTCCGGATCGTCGTCAAGTGGAGGAACCCCTGGTGGTACCCGCCGAGCTCGAGCTGGGCGCGCGGGCTGAAGCCTGTGCCGCCCGGGCCGGGGAACCCGCTCGGCACCCGCTGGATGGGTCTGAGCGCTCCGGGTGTCGGGATCCACGGCACCCCCGACGCAACCTCGATCGGCTACTCGGCCTCGCACGGCTGCATCCGGATGAGGATTCCCGATGCGGAGTGGCTCTTCGGCCACGTCCACATCGGAACGACCGTCTTCATCGTCTCGGCATGAGATCTATGAGATTCGGCCTGCAGGCGCTCGCTCTCGCGGGTGTTGCGGGTCTGCTCGCCCTGCTCGTCTGGAAGCTGACTCACGACCCCGGCGGAGGCGTCGCGTCGCAGCTCTCCCAGGGCAAGCGGCCGAGCGCGCCCGACTTCACCTTGCCGCGCCTGAACGGCGACGGCGACGTCGACCTCGCCTCGATCAAGAAGCCGCGCGTCCTCGACTTCTTCGCCTCCTGGTGCTACGCGTGCCCATATGAGTCGAAGCGGCTCGAGAGGTACTCGCGCGAGTACCGAGGCAGGATCGCCTTCATCGGCGTCAACACCGACGACTTCAGCTCCGACGCCAAGCGGTACGTGAGCAAGTACGGCCTCACCTACACGATCGTGCGCGAGCAGGGCCGCAAGGTGCTGAACACGTGGGGCGGGCTCCCGATCCCGCGCATCTTCTTTATCGACCGCGACGGCAAGGTGATCGGGAAGATGGACGTGGAGGAGGATCTCCCGCGCTTCCTGAAGAAGCTCGCGGCCGAGTCACCGGCATGATGCGGCTTGCGATTGCCTTTGCGTGCGCGCTCCTACTCGCGCCGGCGGCCCTGGCGAGCGAGCGGCATCCCACGTTGAACGAGCTCGAGAACGAGGTGATGTGCCCCGTCTGCGGGACGACGCTGGCGCAGTCCGACTCGGCAGCCGCGAAGCAGATCGAGCGCGGGATTCAGATCCGGATCCGTGCCGGGTGGACCAAGACGCAGATCAAGGACTTCTTGGTCCAGCAGTACGGCGATTCGATCCTCGCCTCTCCGCCCAAGCACGGCTTCAACCTGCTCGCCTGGCTGCTGCCGATCGTCGGGCTGCTCGGCGCGGCGGCCGTCCTCGGGGTGGCGGCGTGGGGGTGGAGCCGCGGGCGGGGAGAGCCCGACGTGCCGGCGATGCAATCCTCGAACGGGCAAGACCCGATGGACCCAGAGCTCGAACGCAGGCTCGACGAAGCGCTGTCGCGGTTCGACTAGGCGCTGATGGCTGGCCAGATCCCGGTTGCCTTTCTCGCCGGGCTCCTCTCGTTCGTGGCGCCCTGCGTCCTGCCGCTTGTGCCCGGCTACCTGTCCGCCGTCTCCGCGGTCGAGGCGGGACGGCTCGGCGAGCCGGGGACGACGCGCCGCGTGGTGATCGGGAGCCTGCCGTTCGTGGCGGGGTTCACGGCGCTGTTCGTCGCGCTCGGGGCGGGGGCGGGGCTCATCGGAGACTCCGTTTCGCTGAACTCCACGCGCGTCCAGGCCGTGGCGGGCTTCGTCGTGGTCGTGTTCGGACTGGCCTTCATCGGCCTGCTGCCCTTCCCGGAACGGCTCGTGGCCCCGGGCCTGGTGGGCGAGGCGCGACGACGAGGCTCCGGAGCGCTGCTCGGGGCCGCCTTCGCGGTCTGCGCCGCGCCGTGCATGGGCCCGGTGCTGGGGGCGATCCTCGTGCTCGCGGGGTCGACGTCAACCGTGCTGCGGGGATCGGTGCTCCTGTTCGCGTACTCGTTGGGATTGGCGATTCCGTTCGTCCTCGTCGGAATCGCGTTCTCGCACGTGATGGGCCCGTTTCGGTGGCTGCGGGACCACTACATCGCGATCCGGACCGTCAGCGGAGCGCTACTCGTCGCGATCGGGCTGCTGCTCTTCTTCGACCGGATCTGGTGGGTCAGCGTCGGTTTCAACCGCACGCTCGAGGCTGTCGGCCTGCACTAACTAGGCCCTTTGCGGCTCGAATGCGGTTGGACGCAGGCGCACTCGCGGGTCAGCGAAGAAGTTGAGCATTCGTCCCGGCCGCGTCAGCCACGTGTACGCAATTCAGCCGTATCGTCGAGCACGAGGGAGGTGGGCTGAGCCCCACCCAGGGCGGGGGGTCGCGCGCGCGTGAACTAAAGAGACGGCTGCTCGAGCGCGAGTGATCCCGCTTCGACCCTCCGGGCGGCGGCGCGGAGTTGGTCGAGCAGCCCGGCGACGTCGACGCCACGGTGCTGCGGCGCGTACGGACCGAGCCGCCGCTGCGCCTTCTCGAGCTGGCGCTCGCAGCCCACGCGATTGCCGCGGCCGGCCTGGTACCAGGCGACGGCGACGTGGACGAGGCCCTGGAGAAAGTCGCGCTCCGCCGGCTCGGCCGCGCGCCATGCGTCCTCCAGTTCCTCGTGTGCCGCGAAGAACTCGCCTGTGCGGATCAATTCGAGCCCGTTCGCCAGCGAATCGTCGGTCAGCTCAGGCGCTCGCTTGCGAGGGCGACCTTCACCTCGCCGTCCTCGACCCTCACCTCGTAGGTCTCCAGCTGGATCGCTCGATCGAACTCGTTCTCGCCTGTTCGAACGTCGTATTGCCAGCCGTGCCATGGGCAGCTCAACACCGCTCCTTCGAGCCGGCCTTCGCCCAACGGCCCCTGCAGGTGCAGGCAATGACCCTGGGTCACGAAGAACTCGCCGCCGACGTTCGCGACCGCGACGTCCTCACCGTCGACCTGCACGGCGGCAATCGTCCCGGGCGGGATGTCCTCCACGCGGGCGACGCTTCGGAACTCGGCCTCAGCCACCGCCACGAGGGTAACAACCCGGTGTCAAACGCTTGGGAAGAAGGATCGAAGAGTGTTACCCTCGCCACGTGGCGACGATCCTGCTGGCGGGCGTCGACCTCTTCTTTCGTGGGAAGCTCGAGGGTCTTCTGCCGGGTCATCACCTGATCACGGTCGACAGCGTCGACCCGCCCGATCTCGTGATTGCGGACATCGCCCGGATCGACCCTGATGAGGTCGCGGACACCTATCCCGAGGTCCCGATCCTCGGCTTCACGAACCACACGGACACCTCCGGACTACGCGCCGCGCACGAGGCCGGATTCGACCAGGTGGTTGCGAAATCGGCTCTCACGGAGCGCGCCAAGGACCTCGTCGAGGAGCTGACGGCCTAAGTAGAGTTTCCGGCTCCGATGACTTACATCATCGCCGAGCCCTGCATCGACATCAAAGACCTTTCGTGCGTCGACGTCTGCCCGGTCGACTGCATCCATGAGTTCGAGCGGATCCTGATCATCGACCCGGAGGAGTGCATCGACTGCTTCGCGCCGAACGAGCGCTTCATCACGTCCCAGGGAATTCGGACCTTTGCCGAGCTCGAGAACCAGGCGTGCCGCGTCTTGACCGATGACGGCTTCAAGCCGGCCCTCGTCAAGCGATTCCGTCGGAAGCCGCTCGTCAAGGTCGAGCTTGCGCCGGCGTTCGAGGAGCGCGACCGCTACGGCGGCCGGCGGCTGACGACCCGGAACATCTCGAGGTTCAGGCGGACGATCTGGGCGACGCCGACACATCGCTGGCTCCTCGCCGACCGAGACACGACGAGTTCGCTTGCGGCCGGCCAATTCGTCCCTGCGGCGCGCGCGTATCCTCGCCGCGACGGCGAGACCTACCGCCTCGGCGTTCTGCACGGCCTCGTCTTCGGCGACGGCAGTTGGAACAAGCAGGAGATCCGTTCCGGCCAGCATCTTCACTACGTCCAACTCTACGGCGAGAAGGTCGCGAAGTTCAGGGACTTTTTCGACCAGGTCACTTTCTCGCCGTGTCTCGACGTTCACCCGGGATACGTGGGGACGGGTGTCGTCCGCGCGCCGATGAACTTGAAGCGTTCGCTGCCGGAAACGGGCGATGCGGAGTACATCGCCGGCTTCGTTGACGGGTGGGTTGCCGCGGACGGCGATGCGGTCGACGCGGGCTCGTGGCGGCTGGGCTCGACCGATCACGAAGCTCTCGACTGGCTCGAAGGAGCAGCCCCGTATGCCGGCTACGTCACGATCGGGTCAGGCGAGGAGTCGAGTATGGCCACGAACTTCGGCGTCCGCAGCCGACCGATCCGCTGGATCTACCTCGCGACCCGCGAGACGTACTGGCGAGTGATGAAGGTGGAGAAGCCTGAGGTCGACGAGGCCGAGACGTTCTGTGCGGTCGTTCCTGAAAAGCATGTCTTCACGCTGGCCGGCGGCGTACTGACATCGAACTGCGGGGCCTGCGAACCCGAGTGCCCGGTCGAGGCGATCTTCCCCGAGGATGCGCTCCCGGACAAGTGGAACGACTTCGTGAAGATCAACTACGCGTACGGCGAGGGGGCAGACGTGATCAACAACCTCACCAACGAGTACGCGACCGCTCACAACGTGCAAAACCCGCCGCTCGAGTAGCGCGTTACATCTTCTCGCGGACGGGCAGGACCCGCACGTAGTTCCTTAGAAAGGGGTTTTTGATGCCGCAGCAAGCATGGAGCGCGAAGCGCGAACGTCAGTACGAGCACGTCAAGGAGAGCGAGGAGAAGCAGGGGCGCTCGACTAAGCGCGCCAAGCAGATCGCCGCGGCGACCGTGAACAAGGAGCGCGCCCGCAAGGGCGAGGCCAGGTCGGCCTCGCGCAGCTCGACACGCGACATCTCGTCGGGCCGTCGCGGCGGGCTTCGCTCCGGCAGCGGGGGCGGCGGGCGCACGAAGGAGCAGCTCTACAACGAGGCGAAGCGTCGCGGGATCAAGGGACGCTCGAAGATGAACAAGGCGCAGTTGCAGCGCGCCGTCGCCGGCAAGAGCTCTCGGTAGCCCTGCCTCGGATAGGTATTCTGGCCCGCTTGTGAGACCGCTCACCCTTGACCACGTCGCCCTCTGGGTGGCCGACCGCGAGCCGATTGCGGACTTCGTCACCGCGCACGTCGGGATGCACGTGATCGAGCAAACCGATCGGTTCACCCTCGTCGGCTCGGACGCCCGGCGCGGCAAGCTGACGCTTTTCGACGCGGAAGGACCGCGCGAGCGCGGTGCCCTCAAGCACGTCGCGCTCCGTGTCTCTGATCTGCGCGCGGCGATCGCGGAGCTGCCCGAGAGCCTCTCGGTCGACCAGCCGCGGGACGGCGAGGCCTACTTCGACGTCGGGGAGGGGCTGCGGCTCGGCCTCGTCGAAGGGCGGACCGACGTCGACTACGACCTCGATCACGCAGCTCTGTTCTCGCGCGATCCCACCGCGACCGCCCGAGCGTACGAGCGGCTGGGCTTTCGCTATGCGCCGCCCGGCGCGTCCGAGCAGCCACGGGTCGAGGTGGGCGGCGCATTCGTCGAGTTCCACGACGGCTCTCCGGGCGATCCCGAGCGGCCGCTGCTGAACCACCTCGCCGTTCTCGTCGACTCGGCCGACGAGCACATCGCCGAGGCCGAGGAGCTCGGTGTCGAGATCGACGATGTCGTCGACGCGCCCAACACCTACGCGGTCTTCCTCTGGGGCCCTGAGCGCGTCCGGATCGAGTACGTCGAGCACAAGGCCAGCTTCTCGCTGACCTAGCGACGATGATCGTCGCGGGCGCCGGCATGGCCGGGTTGTGCGCCGCTGCGCGCGCGCGCCAGCTCGGAGCCTCGCCGTCGGTGCTCGAGAAAGGCGATCGGCCGGGCGGATCGATGCTGCTTTCGAGCGGGGTCATCTGGCGCTATCGCTCGCTCGAGGACTTCCGTCGCGAGTGCCCGGACGGCGACCCGAGCTTGCAGCGGCTCATCGTCGAGCGCCTCGATGACGCGCTCGACTGGCTCGAGTCGCTGGGCGCTCCGGTCGCCCGGAAGGAGACCGGCAACCCCCGCACGGTCGGGCGGCGCTTCGACCCTCGCCGCCTGACGGATGCGCTCGTACGCGCCGCGGGCGCGCTCCAGACGGCACGTGCCTTGGGAACAGACCTTGCGACAGGTCCCGAACAGCCGCTCCTGCTCGCGACAGGAGGTTTTCCGGTGCGGCTCGCCCGCGAGCGAGCGCTCGCGCTGCGCTCGAACCCGTGGAGTCAGGGTGACGGCCTCGACCTTGCCCTTGTAGCGGGCGCCGCGACCACGGCCGGCATGGACGAGTTCTACGGCCGGGCGATGCCGGCGCCTCCGGCGCGCTGGGGCGAGGCGGACCTCGTCGACCACGCGCAGCTCTACGGCCGCTTCGCAACCGTTCTCGACGAGCAGGGCGGCCGAATTCCGCACGCCTCCGAGGACTGGTCTGAAAACGGTCTCGTCCAGGAGATCGCGAAACGCGGCGGGCGCGCCTGGTACGTGGTCGACCGCGCCGATCTTGGCCGCGAGACCCCGTATGGAACGATCGCCGACGCGATCGAGCGGGTTCGCGCGACCGGTGGAACCGTCGAGGATCGGGACGGCAAGCTCGCCGTCCATGTGATCGCCGCCGTCACGCACACGATCGGCGGCCTCGCGATCGACGAGCACGCGCGGGTCGTGAACCGTGCCGGCGCCCCGATCCCCGGGCTCTACGCCGCCGGCGTCGACGCGGGCGGCTGGTCGACGGGCGGCTACGCGAGCGGTCTCGCGGCCGCGCTGGTCCTGGGCCTGGCGGCTGCGGAAGACGCTGCTAGCTGACCGGCTGCAGGTAGGCGCACTGCCGCGAATCGCCGGGCAGCGGTGAGGGCGCGAGCTTCGAAACGCGCATCCGGCCGTCCTCTTCCTGGACCACGTCGCCGATCGACGGAGGATCGCCGTCGCGCTCGCGCAGCTCGTAACCGGTCGGCTTCGAGACGAAGAGGAGGTAGCTCATGGCGCGATGTTATCCATCGCTCTCCGCCGCATACCGCGGCAGGACGACCCGCACCGCGGTGCCGCCGTTTGCCCCTGCGCCCACGGTCATGTGGCCGTTCAGCGTCCGCGCCCGCTCCTCGATCGCCTCGAAGCTGCGGCGTCTGCGCTCACCGGCCCCGTCGTCGGAGATCTCGGTGGCGATCTCCCCGTCGAGCTGCTCGACGCGGATCGCGATCCTGGTCGGCGGCCCACGACGGATCGCCTGGCTGACCGCCTCCCGGATGATCTGGTAGAGGCCGACCTGCGCCTTTTCGGCGAGGTCCCCTGCCGCGTCGAGATCGAGATCGATCTGGACCTGGTTCGAGAGCCCGACCTGCTCGGCGAAGGCATCCACCGCCGCAGCGAAGCCGCGGTCGCGCAGGACCACCGGCTCGATGTTGAACGAGAGGTCGCGCAGCGAGCGGATCGTCTCGCGGTGACGCTCGAGGGCGGAGGCGAGGACGCGGCGCGCGTCATCGAGCCGGCTAGCCTCGATCGACCCGATCGCGGCATCGAGCATCAGGCCGATTCCCGACATCGACTGTACGGGCCCGTCGTGCAGGAAGAGCGCAAGCCTCCGCCTCTCGTCCTGTTCGGCCGTCACGAGCTGGTCGGAAAGCCGGGCGCGCTCCGACTCGCGCACCTTCGCCTCGGCCAGCAGCCGCGCGTTCTCCGCCGCGCGCGCAGCGAAGTCTGCGAGGACAGTCGCCCGCGCGACGTCGTCGCGGTCGAACGGCCGGTTCCGCGTGAGCCGCAGCGACGCGATCTCTTCTCCGTGGACGCGCAGCGGGAAGAGGACTGACCGTTCGGCCGGGGCCGCCCGAGGCTTCTCACCCGCCGGAAGCATCTGCGCGCGGGCCCGGAAGATCCGTTCGGCCTCGCGGCGGGTCTGCTCGAGGATCTCGGATGCCTCGCGTGTCTGCGCGATCGTCCCCATCGACTCGACCAGCGAGTCCAGGAAGCTCGCCTGCGCGACGAGCTCGCCTTCGGCGGCCCTATGCCGCCGGCGCTCGGCGTAGAACATCGACCAGGCGCCCAGGCCCGCGGCGGCAATCGCTCCGCCCAGGAAGATCCACCCGAGCCACTCGCGCCCCGTCGCGAACGCGAATGCCGCCACGCCCACGCCGGCGACGACCGCGGCTACGGCGGCCGCGAAACTAGTCGATGATCGCGTCGCGAAGCGCAATCGCAACCGCGTGCGTCCGCGTATCCGCCTCGAGCTTCGTGAGGATGTGCCGCACGTGGCTCTTGACGGTCTCCTGGCTGATGAAGAGCCGCTGGGCGACGTCGGCGTTGGACATCCCGTCGGCGAGGAGTTGCAGGATCTCGCGCTCACGGCCGGTCAGCATTTCGTCGCGGGTGTCACCGAGGAATGCGGGCATCAACGCGGGGTCGACGAACCCTTCGCCGGCGACGACCTTGTCGATCGCCTTCAGCAGCGTCTCGTGAGGTGCCTCTTTGAGGATGTAGCCCTTGGCCCCGGACTCGAGGCCGCGCCCGAGCAGGCTGCGCTCGCTGTAGGCCGTGAAGATGAGCACCGCCGTCTCAGGGACCTTTTCAGCCAGGATCTTGGTCGCCTCCAACCCGTCCATGCCGGGCATGCGGACGTCCATGATCACGACCTCGGGCTTGCGCCTTTCGGCAAGCGCGACAGCCGTGGCGCCATCCGAAGCCTCGCCGACTACGCGGATGTGCGGCGCGCGTGAAAGCGAAAGCCTGAGTCCCTCGCGAACGACCTCATGGTCATCCACGATCAGAACGGTGATCTCGTTGCGCCCCTGCCCGTTTTCAGCCACGGCCTGCCGGATTGTATGTGGGAAGTCGGAGGTTGCCTCGAAATCGGTGGCGAGTTGTTCCCGCGCTCGCGCCATCGCCGCGAGAGGCGTTCCCCGGTCAGGCTACGGATCGCTGACGGCCTGGCCGGGGGCGGGGTTACCCGAAAAGTTCGCGCTTCTTAGCCCGAAACTCTTCCTCGCTGAGGATGCGCTCCTCGCAGAGCTCGCATTACGAGGTAGTCGAGAGCCCCGCTTGGGACGGAGCTCTCGGTGCATCCAGTTCAGTCGTCGTCTCCGAAAGTACCCGCGAGTGCGGAGCCCCAGGCCATGTTGCGGGGGCGGAAGCTCGAGAACGGGGTGATCTGTGTCAGATCGGTGCCGTCGGGGCGGATCTTGAAGAGCGCGTTTAGGCTGGCCTGCTCGATTCGCAGGAGAATCCACTGCCCATCAGGCGAATAGGAGTTGCCGAAGGCGCGGGTGCCGCCCGGTGGGTAGCTCGTCACGGCTTCCAGGTCGCTGCCGTCGCGGGCGATTGTCCAGGTGTTGACCTGCGCGTCGGGCTGGCCCTCGTCGACCGCGGTGATGAACATGATCCGCTGGCTGTCGGGCGACCAGTCGGCCTTGACGCCGACCTGGGCCGAGAAGGGGCCGACCAGCAAAGGGCCGCAGTCTGGCTGAGAGGGGAGAGCCAGCCTGATCCGGCCCCTCGCGTTACCTAGACGCCGGCGACCGGCGCGATCTTCCTTCCCTTTGCGACCGGTCGTTCGCCCGCCATCGATGCCTCGGCTGCGAGACCAGACCAAGACCAGACCTCCACGCTTCTGCAGTTCGGTGTCGGCTGTCGCTGCGTAAGAAGTTCGTTAAGCCTCAGAACCAGACGGTGTTGGCTTGCGTAACGCGAGGCATCCCCATAAGGAGCCGGAGCGCCCCGCGGGGGAGAGGGTTAGCGCGGTAACGCGGTGCTCCGGCTCTTATCTGTTCGTTCTCTCGCCACGGGCGATCCAAGCCGCAAGAGGGGTCGCGTCCCGCGCTTGAGCCTGCTGCGCGGCCCAAAGGCATCGAAGGTCCAGGTGCCAGGTCAGATGTTGTCGGTCTTCATCCTCGTCAGTTCTAACGGGTCGACTTCGCGGTCGTCCTCCTCCTGCGACGCGTATTCCTCCTCGCCCGAATCACGCTCGACCTGGGCTCACCTCCTTCCGTCGTTCGCGCCTTGGTCTATCAGTTACTCATTCAGCCAAAAGCGTGAAGCGCTGCCTTGTCGAAGCCCTCGAGGGTGGGCGTTTGCGCGCTCGCTCGAGAGCTCATGCTCGACTGCTCCCTCTAGGAGGCGGTGTTCAGACGGCGAGGGCCAACTGCTCGGCGATCACAGGTGGCTCGGGCTCTAGCCGGATGCGCCGGCGGTCACGAATCTCATTGTCCCGTGCTAGTGCGGCCACCTGTTCTCGCACCGGCTTCGTCTGCTCCTTACTGAGGTACGC
>Ga0111539_10009032_pt1 | contig 12615 bp, 13 predicted proteins | sample RhiMethybrSRZTD1_FD_79667 | JGI IMG/M metagenome (GOLD analysis project Ga0111539, IMG submission 79667) | Populus rhizosphere microbial communities from Tennessee, USA - Rhizosphere MetaG P. TD hybrid SRZTD1 (version 2) (version 2) | ecosystem: Host-associated > Plants > Roots > Rhizosphere >...
CTGCAGCCGCTCAGCGTAAGGGGGTTCGTCGCAGTTACACTGACGTTCAAGCTGCAACGGTTTTGAAACCTACAGTTCAGGCGGCCATAAGACCTGGACTGTTAAGCAGTATTGTGGGCGTATTCTTAGGGAGCGAATGTTAAATTACCGTCATTTCGAAGAAAGAGGGTCCACGGTGGACCGTCTTAGGAGGCAGGGTGGGGCAGCTCGAATGATCCAGCTCAATTCTTTTTCGGGGTTCTTAAGGGAGTAACTCTTCAGGGGTCCTTTCAGACGGGTTCTGTATATACGTGCACGAGGAGAACGCGCTCTCGCTTAATTAGAAAACCTGATAGATGACTCCAAGATTTCTTAGGCGGCGAAGCTCTTTCCTGAGTTGCGAAGTCCTGACCTGCAATGTGTGAAAAAACGATCCTATACTAGCGCGATACACAATGGTGCTTGACATAGGTTTGTCCTCAAAGAGAGCACTCTTTTAAAGATAAACCTAGGCAGAAAAGGAACTGGTCAAAATTGGACAATCTTTGCCAAGATGCTCAATCTAGCAGTCCTTCGGAACAATGAGGCAATTTGCCTCTGAGACAGAAAGCTTCGTCCAATCGCTTAGTTTTCCAGGAGTGTTCATGAAGCTCTCCTTTTCATCAGGCTGCCGAAGAAGAAAGGGGCCAGTGAGGAATTTGATTCGACGGTGTCATTTGTCTATGACAGAAGTGCGTAGAACATTTCGCCAGATTTCGCACTCTTAAACCTAGATGAGCAGCTTCGCACACCAATCGTGACTGGAGAACGTTACTTTTTGATGTAGTGAACAAATAGCATCACATCCTTGCGCGACGGCTCGACTCCCAATCCCGCCCCTCGCCGCACAACGAACTCCTGACCTGTGATCGACTTCAAGAACAAAGCTAGCTGCTCTGCAACGGGCCGTGATGATTCTGAATAGTAAAATACTGCTGATCGATCGGAAAACCATGATGGCCGCTCGTTAGCCGGGTAGGACCATGTGATCGGGTCGAGCCCATATCCCTCAGAACGAATTTTCTCGTTAATTGCGACTCTCTCTTGGTCGGGAACTCCAAGAGTTTGCAGCCCGACGCTGTAGTCTGATTTGCTCCGTGACACTCGAACTTGCTGTTGGGACGACGACAGGGCTTTTTCGACGAGCGGTGTATTTGATTCAATCGTCTGGGAGACAACCGTTTGCACCTTTTCCGTCGTGTTCTTAACTTTGCGATTCTCCGTCTCCAACTTCGCTAGGCGCTCCAACAGTTTCGGATCATTTGCTTTGGCATTAGCTTCGGTGAGAGCCTTGAGCAACTCATCGTTCTTACTTTGAAGCGTGGAGATAGTCGCCTGCGCTTCCTCCAGGGCTCGATTTGAATCGACAAGTTTTGACTTCCATTTGAATCCAACAATGCTTCCTTCTTCGAACCCTGCATCTACCAATATCGAGTTGAGTCGGCCCGGGAAGACCACTAATAGCACTGCGAGAAACAGCAAGGCTCCATCGCGTAGCAATGACACGAAATCCTTACCAACACCTACGGATGTCGCGATCCACGAATTGTTCATGGGCGTTGAGTTGTCGCTCATTGATTGCTCCATTAAATCTGTGGCTTCTCGGCCCAACCTGATCCGCTGAACACTCGCTCCAAGCGCTGCTGCCATCAAAGTCTTGGCACTGAAGCATCCAATGCTCTTCTCAGCAGCGGTGCCCTAAGAGGAACACGCAGGGACCAGCCCCTCAATTGCTGATTGGAGATTGTGGGTTCTAGAGTTAGACAGAGGATGCAAACATCAGCGCAATGAAATGTCGAGGAACAGCCGTTCTTAGCGACCTCGCCAGTCTGTGGCACCAGCCCAAGCAATTCCTTGCACGACTTCATGAAGCTCCGGAAAACGATCCTTCAGCTTCTTTACCGAAAGGTGCTCCGCTAGGACAATTCCTTGCAGTGTTGCCACCGAATACCAGTGCTCTCCTCGACTGCTTCGGACTGTTATCAAATTGTCGCGTGTCTGAAGCACCAGGATGACTTTGCCTTGTTCCTTCTTCGCTACCTTTGGTGTCTTGTGCCCAGCGAACGCGAGCTGAACCAGGAGTCCCACTGCCAAAAGGGAAATACAGCTCGTGGTTCTTAGGCTTCTGTTCATAGGCCCTCCTCTGCCAAAGTCTCGGAGCACGTGTTTTAAGCGAGCACACTAGTGGATCTATTTCAAAACTGACCAGCTACCCCCCTGACAAGGCAGTTTCTCTGCTGATAAGCCAAGGACCTGCTCGGGTTCGACTTCTCACCTCCACATGATGAAGGCGGTCAAAACATTTCATCCTTTGGGCTGAAGAAACCTGATGTGAGGTCCACTAGGTTTGTTCGAGGGAAATGATGAATCGCAGCTGTTTGTGTCTGTGCGACTAGACGAGAATGGCTAAGCGAGAGGTATCCCGTGGTGATTAAGGCACTAGGAACCATTTGTGGTAGTTTGGACACATGTGCGGACGATACCGACTGACCAAACGCAGGATGCTGGAGATTGAGGAGTATTACCACATCGATTCCATCCATGAACTGGATCTCTGGCAGCGGGAGTTCAACATTCCTCCCACTGAGGTCGCTGCCATTGTCTTTGATCACAAGGGAAGCCGACACCTAGTCCAAGGGGTCTGGAGTCTTGTACCCCCTGGCACTGCGTCGCTGGAGGAGATCGGACGAATATCCACGTTCAACGCGAAGTCCGAGACGTTGGCAGTCAAGCCGCTTTTCAAGATCCCATTCCTGAACAGGCGCTGTGTGGTGCCTGCCGAGGCTTTTTATGAATGGGTTGGCCCCAAGGGGCGCAGGCAGCCTCTGAGCATCGGACGAGCTGACGGAAAGCTGCTGTCGCTGGCGGGACTGTTCAACTATTGGAAACCCAAGGACTCGGAAGGCCCTCCGATTGCGACTTTCACCGTCATTACGACGGCACCGAATCAATGGATGTCGCGCATTCACAATCGCATGCCCGCCATATTGCAGGACGATCAGATCGAGCAGTGGCTCGATCCCACAGCTTCAGATCCCCTCCAGTTGGCGAAACTGCTCAAGGCCCCACCGGAAGATTTCCTCGACTGTTATCCAGTATCAAAAGAGATGAGTTCAGGGCGAGTAGACAATCCAGCCTTCGCAGACAGGATTGAGGCGGATTACTCATCACTTCTCAAAAGCTAGCGCGTGCTTTTTTCGAGGGTGAAACTCAATCTTCTCCTGGCGTTCGTAATTCTGATCTTTAATCTTCAGCCAGTAGGAAGTTTCCCGCGGGCCTTCGATATAGGGGCTTGCTGCATCCTTGGCAACAATGCCTTCCAACCCCAAAGCGAGCGCCCCCGCGAACATTGCCAGCCCTTCCCGTTCCATGTGATCAACGTAGATCAGTCGTTGATGATTACCGAGAAATCTAGTTAGGAGCCTCTTACGCTTGCGGAGTGGCTCACCGCGAAGGTCAACATCACCCAGCTTCAGCAGCTCGAAGATGTAATAGACGAGAGTTCCCTTCTGGCGTCCGCGGTTGACCAGCCATTCAAACCTTGGAAACCCATTGTTATCCAGGGCGCAAATCTCACCGTCAAAGATTGCTTGCTTCTTCAGTTCCCGAAGAGCATCGGCTATCGGCGGAAAGCGCTTCGTGAAATCGTTGTGGCTGCGAGAGTAGAGCTTCAGGTCACCATTCGAATCAGTTTCGCCAATCGCCCGTCCCATTTGAACTCAAAATCCAAATGGTTCTTTGACCAGCTTTGCAACAGAGGAACGATCATTTAGCCGAATGACTCAGCAACAAACTCACCTTGGACTCGATAATCAGATTGGGATGGGTCAATCCAAGACCATTTCTATTGTTTTGGAGGAGAATCACAATGGTATTAACTGGAATCAATTATCTGATCGGCAGACAGGTTGCACCTTCTGGGGCACCGCAACAGGTTGGCGGACCGCAACAGCAATCTGGACCTAACGTAACGCCGGCCGCCACCTTCGATGCCGCAAGCGGCGTGCAGCATACCGACGGCCGCCTGAGCCCGAACGCACAGTACGAAGAATTGCCGAGCGACCTGCAGGGCAAGATGAAGCAGAAGGTCTGGCAGGCGCTGCCCGAAGGTCAGCGCGCCACGGTTGTTGCGAGCTATCAGCAGTTCAAGGCCGCAGGAGTTTGGGACGAGATCACTGAAGTCGTTGGCCAGAAAGAAAAGCGCGAAGCGTCCGTGCGCCTGCCCGGCGGCCTGGAGACCGACGTCGCCGGGAACTCCGGCGCAATCCAGTACCGGGTGCGCGATCCCAAAGAATTCGTCCGGAAGATACAGGAGAAGAACCCAAACTTTGGCGTGGACGGCGGATTGATGGGTGCCTTGCATCCGGGCCAGGTCGGGCTTCGCGAAGCGGGGCCGCCGACAAGCCTGCATATCTCGGTCGGCCCGGGCAACCTGATGGATGCGCATATAGATCGCGTGAACCCTGTCGACCAGCCGAAGAATGGACAGACCCAGATGAGCATCCTTCGCGGCGCGAAGCATTGGCAGGGCGAGGTGCTGCCAGAGAAAATCCGGAAGCAAATCGGTCCTGCTGGCGTCATCATCGACGGTGACATCAATGGCGGCACTAGAGGCGAGCCCGGGGCTGTCGGGCGCGAGTGGGCGCCCAACGGGCGCACCTCCGGCGAAGCCCGAGTCATGTTCAACCTCGAGTTCCACGGCCTTCGCAAGACTAGGCCCAACATCCAGAGAGATCCGATGGAGGGTTCGCCCGACGTCCCCGCCCAGGTCATGAAGAACGTTGAGAAGCAACTCGCTGATGGATCGCTGCAGATCCAATTCCCGCGTCCCGCAGGCATCGACAAGGGCGCCGAACCCGACCCGAAGGCAGTTGCCGCGACCCTGGCCGCCAAAATCAAAGAGGCCGTCGAGAATGGCGACAGCCGCATCACGATCGACCTGAACGTCTACTCCGGCCAAAAAGGGCTCCAGCAGCCTGTGGTCGGCGAACTGCGCCGGCTCACTCATGCGGTGCGTGAAGAATTGAGAGCCGCTGGCGTCGACGTCAGCAGCGTCACGGCGCTTACCATTACCTTCGGTCGGAAGACCGAAGGTGAAACAGTGTCCATCACCCATAACGGTAGGTAATCGAATGCCGGTGGTTTTGCGGAGACGGATTTTTGCTTCCGAAGAATATCTGTTGACCTAGAACAGCTATAGAAAGCAGGTCGGGCACATAATGTGTCTGGGACGGTGCTTCACGAACTGCTCGATGAGGGTTACACACTCTCCTCAGTTCGGACAGGCGAAGACATCTCGGCGTTTCTTCCTGCGCTCCTCGATGACGCCTTGCTCGAGTAGCGTATGGATCACGCTTCCTCTGTCGTCACGGAGCAAGCGAACGATGTCACAGAGGTGCAGCTTCTCGTTGAGGAAAAGGTCACAGATCTTGGCATGCATAGTTTTCAGGTTTAAGCCTGAAATGTTTTCAGGCAATGTAAAGCGGTCTTTGCTTAATCGAAACCCATCTCGGGTGCCGGATATGGATTGCTTCATCATAGTGGTCTCCCGTGAGGATTGGATTAGGAATTGGGAACTCAGGTTGTATATACGGGGTGAGGGCGAGATATCGGTACGCTGCATTGACCTATCCCCGAAAATAGTACCACCGCGAGAGTGAGGTTTCCCGTAGATTGAAAGGGGGAACTTCACGATGAAACGGAAGCGGTTTAGCGAGGAACAGATCATCGGGATTCTAAAAGAGAGCGAAGCGGGACAGGAGAACCGGGAGATCTGTCGCAAGCATGGGATCACCGAGCAGACGTTTTACCGGTGGCGCTCGAAGTACGGCGGGATGAACGTGTCGGAAGCACGACGGCTGAAGGACCTGTAGAACCGGAAGCTGAAGCAATTGCTGGCCGAAGCGCATCTGGACAATGCGGCGTTGAAGGAGCTGCTAAGAAAAAACTGGTAAGGCCCGCGCAGCGGAAGCAAGCCGTGGGGTATCTGGTAGCTGAGGGGCTGCGAAGCCAGCGGCGGGCCTGTGTATTGGTAGGGATCAGTCGGTCGGTGATCGCCTACCCGTGTCGCGATCCTGGGGACGAAGTCTTGCGGGTTCGGCTGGAGGCCTTGGCCAGCCAGTACCCTCGCTACGGCTACTTGTTGCTGCATGGGATGCTGAAGCGGGAAGGATTGGTGATCAATGCAAAACGGACCTATCGCGTGTACCGGCAACAGCGACTGCAAGTGCGCACGAAACGACGGAAGCGATGGCCCAGGCAACAACGACTGAAGTTAGTTGCGGCAGCCAGACCCAATCAGCGCTGGTCGATGGATTTCATGACCGACCAACTGGCCGGTGGTCGGCGTTTCCGCATTCTCAATATTGTCGATGGCTACACCCGACAGTGTCAGGGGCAGATTGTGGACTTCTCCATTTCTGGGTTGCGGCTGGCACGCTATCTCGATCAAGTGGCACAGAGCCATCCGCTTCCCCAAGAGATCGTGGTGGACAATGGCCCGGAACTGACGAGTCGGGCGATGTTTCAATGGGCGGAGAAAGCGCAGGTCAGACTCTGTTTTATTGAACCCGGCAAGCCCATGCAAAATGCGTTTGTAGAAAGCTTCAATGCAAGGTTTCGGGATGGCTGCCTGAATGAACACTGGTTCACGAGCCTGGAGGAAGCGCGACAGTTGATCGAGGCCTGGCGTCAGCACTACAACTGTGAGCGTCCGCACAGCAGCCTGGGATACCAAACACCGGAAGCCTTTGCCGCCACGAGCGATTTTTCGCCGCCGCCTGAGAGGTTGGCGCCGGAAGCCGCCTCTGTCAAGGCTGCCCTTCGGCTCGCAGGCTCGGCCTTGACAGACGCGGCCTCCGGCGCAGGGATAGCTTCTGCGTCGGCGAACAATCTCGATCAGATGACTTCGGGTCCAACCTCACTTGCGAAGTGGACCTAATTTCGGGGGAAGGTCAGCAGGAGTGACCGCCTTAGCTCTGCTTTGGCGGAGGGCTGGACAGTCTTACAGCAGGAAGCGAAGCCACCGGATGAACATCGCTCCCGTTGCAGTCCAGCCTTCCGGCGCCATCGTGCAATGAGTGGTCAAAGGAAACTGCTCAGTCTTGATCAGATCTTGGTCGGATCGAAATAGTTGGGGGAGGAACCGTGTCGGCTCTTTGTCTGCAAAGGAGGAGAGAACGCGGCGAGTGCGTGTGGCGGTCCGGCCCTCCCACGTATTTATGATGGATTCTACGTGGAGGAATCCTATGAACGCTTCAACTAAAAAGGTCATTTGGTTTGGTCTGACAATCTTGGCGTTCGGTTGCATCGCGGCAGTTCGAGCGCAGGAAAAGAGCGAAGCGTCAGCCCCAGGTTCGCTCATGGCGTTGACGGAAGAAGTCCGACAGCTTCGACATGCCGTAGAGGAATCAATGCGAAGCCAAACGCAAACTCAGGCGCTAGGGGTTTACTTGTCTGCTCAGCAGAGTCGTACCCTGCAGGTGGCTGGTCGGCTGGACATGGCACGAAGGGATGTTGACAGTGCAACCGACCGCTCTCAAGGAACTGCAACAAGACTGGCAAATATCGAGGATCGGCTTTCTCGGGTTACGGATGAGAAAGAACGCCTCGCTTTGGAAGAAGAGAATCGATCGATAGCCTTGGAGCGGAAGAGGATCAGCGTTCAAGAACAGCAGTCCCGGAATCGGGAGGCTGAGCTATCTCAGGCATTGCAGCTCGAAAATGACCGATGGACTGATCTTATCGCCCGACTAGAACAACTGATCAAGAGATAGTCTCCCAAAGCGACCTCCGTCCTGCGAGTCTGCAACGATTCTGATATCCGTGCTCTTCTCCGCAACTCTTGCGGCGGCCGAGGACTTCACAGGCAGAGTTGTCGGTGTGCATGACGGCGACACAATCACGGTCATGCATCAGGGACGTGGAGAACGGGTCAGACTTCATGGCATAGACGCACCGGAGCGAGGTCAACCTTTCACCGACCGAGTGAAAAGTTCGTCTCTGATCTTCGCTACCACAAGGAAGTCAAAGTCGAAACAAAGGGACGGGACAGACACCAGCGCACCCTGGCCAGTTTGCCCAACTCAACCACCTATCTGCGTGTCATACCGTATCAAAAAGGCGTCACACCCTCACCTTCGGTACCTTCTGGACACTCGGCGCTGTGGTCTGACTTGCGGGCAGCGAAGTAGCGGCGGGTTGTCTCGGCGTCAACCAGCCTGTGCACTACCTTGCGGCGTAGGTCATAAAGCAGCAGATCGTCTCCATATCGGTAGTGGTACGGGGTGCCGAACATGGAGGTCGTCAGGCCGCCTTCACGCACTCTCAGTTTTGGAGTGACGACGTCCGCCCGCAATGTTGGATCATGGTAAATTATCTGCAACGCTCCGGCTAAGTCCCACGAGCTGTCAAATACGATGCCAGATCCGATGTAGGGGCAGACTCCGTCGAGGATCAGAGTGCTCCCGGCGGGGAGCGACGTGATATTAGCGTGGATGTCGGCGAGCACCCGCCGCTGTTCTGCATAAGCGGCGATCCAAAACTTGGCGTTGACGTTGATAATTAGGAACCCGCACACGCATAGCAGCGCGATAGCCGAAGGGAAGACACTTCTGCGCAGCCACGCTGAAGGCAGGAAGGCGCACGCCAAACCCGCCCCGCCCGCGAAAGTCATCGCCACGCCAACCGCCGCTGCAATCGAGATGCGGTTGGCGACGCCGGTCTTATGAACCTGGAAATGCTGGGTTGTTACGAAGACAGCGTAGCCCAAGAAGTATACAACCGGACTCAGGGCGAGCACCAGCAGCCACACGCCAGCGTTGTGTCTTTCGTCGCCCGATTGCGCCACGGCGCGGTAGAGGTAAGCGAGGACTGCCACCCCGAGCACCGCACCCGCAACGAGCACCACGGAATCGGCGTGATGGCGTAAGACGGCCTTCCCAGCGTTATAAGGCAGGCCAATACCGAGGCTGGCGTAGTCAACACGCGCAGCTTGCTCATAGATGCCGAGCAAATGTGAAGCATAACCTGTCTCGATGCCCCCAGCGCGGACCGTTGTTGCGGCCTTGTAGGCTAACACCAACAGTAACATCACCAAGTTGCTGCCGACCATTGCTCCAATGCTCCTTCGCTCTCTCGAGCCGGGCAGCGCTGGAATGTGTAACGCTCGCGCATGGAACCAGATCACTACCGCGTTGAACAGAAACAGCGGCAGCGCCACCTCGTAGGCGAGGGTGCTGCCAAGCAGGCACGCCAGACTTAGTAGCTTCCAACTCCATGGGCGCGCGCGCGGCGTGCGCAGCGCCCTTAGGTCGGCATACAGGCTGGCGAAATATAGCGCCATGCTTAGGTTCGCCTGGAACGCAGCAACCCAGAAACGGTCGGTCGAGTAATGCGGCAACATTCCATAAACCAACGGCATGGTGAGAAGGACCGGGCGCGGCAGCCTCAGCTCACGGAGTGATAGATAAAAGAGCGACACCGCGGCAACGAAGACCGCTGAGTTCATGAGGTGGTATCCAAGCGGGTCAGTGCCGAACAGCCGGTACATCCACGCCAGGTGTAGCGCTTGGAGCGGGCGCTGCCGAATATTGTCGGCATACAGAGCGCGGAACAACTCGGTCAGCGAGTTCCCACCGAAGTGCGACAATATGCTGAGGAATGCCCAGTCATCGCCGTAAAAGCCAAGACCGTGTATGTAAAGGATGAGCGATATCAGTAGGACCAAACTCAGGAAAGCACAGTCTTGGAACGCGACGACGGCGTTGATCAGACCTCGATTAGGCCATGTGATCATGTCGGTGGAATGGCTCATCTGTTGCTCAAGAACTCTGACTTGCTTCCCTCGGCGAAAAGTTTCAACTCAAGAGATCAGGACGGGGGCGACATGAGCTGCCCCCCGACTTGAGGGCGAGACCAAGGGGCAAGAACTCCTTGTCGCGTGCAGCGACCGTCCTCCTCGACTGAGCGGGACAAACGCGGAGTCTCGCCAGCGAGGCAGCTTCATCGAGGAGATAGGCAGTGCTCTGATCGAAGTTTACTGCGACTGCTGAACCTAGTTCAAGGCACGAGCCCACTCGGGCAGAATCGAAAGCTTGGCGACCATCGGGAGTGCGATGGCTCCGGTGGTTCAGTTCGAGATCGCAAAGGATGCCGAAGAGTTGAGTCGGCTTTGCTGGAATATTCCAGTACGGCGAAGCCATCGGAGAGGGCTTGATGATCGTCGCCGGGTTATTCGGAGACGCCAATCAGCCGGACAAGTCTCGATTCATCGCGTGATTCTTTCGTGGGTGAAATTCGATTTTCTCCTGCCTCTGATAATCCCTGTTCTCGATCTTCTGCTACTTCGAATGGCGTTCAAGCCCCTGGCGCTCGCTGCGTAAACATGTTGATTTATCTAAGGCATTTCCTCTTCTTGCACCCCCAGCGATGTGCCATCAGTGCCTTGATTGTAGTAGGGGCTAGTTGTCTTCAATTGCAGATCGCCCGGGTAATTCACGAAGCCGATGTCTTCAAGTGCCGTTGGCCAGTAGTTTCCTGCTGGATAAATAGTGGAGAAGTTCTCAGCGGATAGGAAAACATTTGCCGTGATTACCGAGTCTGGGAAGTAGTGTGCGATAGCTGGGTTACCGACTCCGTAGCCGGAACCCAAAATCCCATAAAGGTTGTGCGGAGCGATGTTGTTGGTGTAGCTGAAACGAGGCGATGGCAGTCCGTCGGCAATAATTGTTGTTCCGGTGTGCAATGCCGTATTGTGATCAATCACGACATCTTCATAGCCGCTCAGAATCTGAAACAGGATGCCCGTACCAGGATCGCTGCCAATATTGGTGATCAAGTTATTTGAGATTAACAATCGTCTGGCTGTCTGGCTGGGTATTCCTGACTCGTTGTCATTCCCCAGCAGATTGATCCCGTTTGTGGAGTTTAGTAGTTTGTTATGCCTGAAAGTGACATCGCTCAGTGTCGCCCACGGATTTGTCCCGCTTTGATTCCGCACGGTAAACAGAATCGCAAATCCAGACTGTTTATCCACCCAACAATTCTCAAACGTGTTACCTTCAATGATGACTCTCTGAGCATGCTTCAATTCCAAAAGGTTTTTGACTAACCACCCCACGCCGGCATAGCTCGGGTGGCCAGGCTTCCAGGATAGTGGCTTGAAAAACGTATTGCCTCTAACCTCGATGTCTGATGGCGTGAGGTTTGGAATGACCGTATCCGCTCCACCAAACATCACATTCTCGCCCGCTCCCTCCAGGTAGTTATTGGCAATCTTAAAAGGGCCAGGACCATTCCATCCCGCAATCGCCTGAGTGTCGTATTCGACACCCTTCCAATCAGACAGGTATGAATCGATGACGGCCAGATGGCTGCCCTGGAATGAAACGCCACGCTTACCGCCGGCGTTTGCGTCGCCGTGGATGTAGCAGCGGTCAAAGATGATGTGGTGCGGCTGGTTGGCCAGCACCGTCTCAGAACTCGAGCCGAGCAATATCAGGGTGTCGATGTAAATACCAGGAGCATCGAATTCAATCCCAATGAACCGGAAATGATGCGCCCCGGCAGCGCACTGAAGGGCAGGATCATTCGATGAAGCCGAAATCCTGGCCAGCATGCCAGCACCCGGAACCAGCCGACCCGTGGTGGAAAATCCGGCAGTCATCACCGTGATGTAGGTTGAACCAGACTTGACCGGCAGCGTGAACGCACCGCTATAGGTTGCACCCGCTGCCAGGGTAATCACATCTCCCGGTGAAGCGCTGTTAAGCGCAGCCTGGAAATCTCCACCGGATCCCACGGTGATCGTGGCACCCGTTGGAGTTACCGGCGTGGTGTCTACGGTGGTTAAAGGCAATGCTGGTTCGGTTTGTTTCTCCTGGGCCAACACATTGATTGCAGCGAACGATAGGAAAACGGCTAAGAATACGGTTAAGATTTTCTTCACCATTGTCATCTTTGGCCTCTTGCCGCATTCTGCGACGGATGGCCATCCCGATTGTTTGTCGCCTACTCTGATTGGCATTGCTTCTCCTTTTGGTTATTGGACTCAGAAAAAGACTTCACTCTAATGTAAGCACCAACCCGTAAACACGCCCAAATAAAAGTCTCCCCTAAGATCTGGTTTAGGGCGGGTCCGGGCAGCGTGCGCGGCCAAAACGCAAAATACTTGAAGAGTTTGGTATCGGGGTCAGATTGGGAACCCGGTGGTAAACTCCTTGTTGACCACTCGGAACAAAATGCGGCTCAGATTACAGCGGATAAGGTAGCTTCTCTGGCCGACAAGGCTACGCGGCTCGCGAGCATGCAACTCTGCATGCCGGTTGCCCTCACCTCAAGAAGCCGGTCCCGACTGACAATCATGTATTCATGGCGTCACATCTCATCGAACGACAGGGATGGGATGAAGAAGCTTTGAAACTGAAGCAGCTAGAGGCGTTCTGAATCCAGTCGTCAGCGCCAGGATGGTACGCGATAGACCTCGCTTCGGAACATTCCTGGCTCAACACGAAAGAAATCCCTTCCGCAACTACAGGTCCGGACTCTGGATCTGAAAACAGGGGTTAGTTTTTGAATCAAACTCCACATACTGCAAGA
>Ga0111539_10009037_pt1 | contig 12610 bp, 13 predicted proteins | sample RhiMethybrSRZTD1_FD_79667 | JGI IMG/M metagenome (GOLD analysis project Ga0111539, IMG submission 79667) | Populus rhizosphere microbial communities from Tennessee, USA - Rhizosphere MetaG P. TD hybrid SRZTD1 (version 2) (version 2) | ecosystem: Host-associated > Plants > Roots > Rhizosphere >...
GAGCAGATCCATGCCTACGTTGATCAACTTGCCAAGGCGCTGGAGCTCGCGGGCGTCGCAATCATTGTTGGGGGGATTGTCCTCGCAAGTTGGTGGTTTATCCGCGATGGGAGCCGCACAGGTGACTGGCAATCTGCTTATCCTAATTACCGTTCGAATATTGGACGCGGTATCTTACTTGGGCTCGAGCTGCTCGTGGGCGCAGACATTATCGCCACGATTACCGCCCCGCTTACGATCTTGAGCGTCGGGTTGCTGGCTGGAATTGTGCTGATCCGAACCTTCCTCAGTTTCTCGCTTGAAACGGAGATTGAGGGTTGTTGGCCATGGCAACGCGCTGCAAAAGATGCTGTGCGTGGCGAAAGAGATCAACGTTAGCGATTGACCCTAATGTTCGCTTTTGGCCCTTAGCGGACATTCCATTCGCAGCGCAAGATTTCCGCTTTCAAGGGTAAAGCAGACATTCGTGAGTTGCACTGGAGAGCTAACCGGGATTAAGCGCTGTCACTTTCCAGGAACTCGAATCCATCATTACGCCGGTAGGACCTTTATATTTTGCGAGTTGGGCGCGAAGGGCTGCGGCGATTTCGTCGTGCCGCTCTTCGGCCAATTTTCCGGCTTCGCGGTACACCTCACCAGCCGGCCCGATTGCAAGCTGAAACCCTATGGCGTCGTCCAAATCTTTGCCTACGAATACCTGAGCATCAACCTGCTCAAACTTGATGTCCGTATACCCGGCGATCTCAAGTTGTTTTGTGACAACTCCAGTGTCAGCCATCGAGAACGGTCCAGGACCGCACGTCTGCGCATTCTCGCCGGGTGGTGGCAAATAGCGCAGCACAACATCCTTAGCCGAACCCAGCCACGGGTTATCCTTGATGCCGCGCCAGACAATCATTGTCATGATGCCGCCGGGCTTGAGGCTTTTACGCATGTTGCGCAAGCCCGCCACGGGGTTTTCGAAGAACTGCGTGCCAAATCTGGAAAAGCAAAAATCATGAACGGGTTCAAACGGATATGTCTGCACGTCCTCCGCTAGGAAGGTGACGTTAGTAACGCCCGCGGTCTTGGCATCCTTGCGCCCGAATTCGAGAAACGCGTCACAGCAATCAACGGCCCGGACCGATCCCGAAGGACCCACGAGGCGGGCCAGCTTGATCGCGGTATCGCCAAAGCCACAACCCGCATCCACTACCTTATCGCCCTCCTTCACCGGCAAGTTCGGGAAGATCGCCTCACTATGAAGGGTCAAACCATCCACCAGAATGTGTTTCCAGCGGATGAATTTCGGCACCAGTATGTTATTCCAGAATTCGATGTATTGACTGTGCTGACGTTCTTCTCGCGCGAGAGTTTCAACGGTCACACCACCCTCCGAAACGACATCTTGACGCAACGCGATCACGCGGAATCGACTGATTGCACTACATCCTCAAGCAGACCACGCCCCAAATCGGATCGCAACGGTTGTGTCCAGCAATGTCAATCGGCTATGGCGCCTTGCACGCAACCATTGCTTCCGGTGGGGTCCGGCTCGCAACAGACGGCGGTGCAAAGATCGCGAGATAAGCGTTGCTGCCCGTGAGCCGATCGACGTTGATCTGACGGTATCCTACGGCTGCAAGCTCACAGCGCAGTAGATCCGGCGGAGTGCCATGCGCGGAGGTTGGTGCGTAGGCGTCGACAATGCCGACACGCGCGCCTGGCTTAAGCGCGGGAACGAGATTGTAAAGCAGGCCGTAGGGCTGGGTGATTTCGTGATACATGTGCACCAGAATTGCAATGTCGAGCGAATTGGCTGGCAACCTTGGATCGTGCGGCTCGCCAAGGCTGATCACAACGTTTCGCAATCCGAGGTCGCGCACGCGACGGCGCAGGCCCCGCAAATATTGGGGTACGACATCTTCAGCTATGATGCGGCCGTGGGGACCCACGATCGGGGACAGCCGTACGACGTAATAGCCGCTGCCCGCGCCAATATCCGCGACGGTCATCCCGGATTTGATGCCGAGCAGACGCACGAGCTGGCGTGCTTCGCCGGCAGCGTCGCGCTCCTTTTCGTTGTGCCAGATTGGGCTGACAATGTCGGCGACTGGGCGATCAGGATTTGGAAAGGCGGCAGCCGGCGTACCCGATTCCGCCAGGAATTCCCTGGCGGAAACAGATATCGTGAACGTGGCCGCAAAGACGGTGGCAATCGTCATTCGCATGACATTGCCAACGTGATGTCTCCGGGCCTTCCAGTCCGCTCGTGACTCTTGCAATCGACGACCTTGAGTCTTGCTTACTCGGGTTGGTCTCGGATGTCGCGGGCCAGGTGAGCGAGTTTTCAAAGATGTGTCTGGCGCCGTAGCCGAAGCGCGAGCCGGACGAAAGTTGCCGCCATGGAGTAGGCCGCGTTTATTCCGACAATAAAGTTGCCGGAAACTTTCGAGACGCCGCCAACCCGGCGACGTTGGCCGACAGCGATCTCTTGTGCAGGCAAATCGGCCGCGGCAACCCGCATCAACATTTCCAGGTTCCAGCCGTATTTCATATCACTCATGCCGAGGCGATCCAGCACATCACGCCGGATTGCGCGAAACGGCGAGAGGTCGCTGAAGCGCGCGCCATAAACGAGGCGCAGGAGCAGGCGCCCGACGTGGGCGGCGACGACCTGTTGGGGCGTCAAGCTGCCGCGCTCGCGCGCACCGCGAACGCGCGAGCCGAGGACGAAGACGGCTTGCCCTGCGTTAATTGGCGATATGAGGTCGGGGATAAATTCCACGGGATCGCTGCCATCGCCATCGAGAAAGACCAGGATTTCTGCGTCCTTGTGCACAGCGGCGATACCAGTCTGGATGGCGCGCCCGTAGCCGCGTTGCGGCTCGACAATGACGCGAGCGCCGACAGCAGTTGCCCTCTCGACCGTTTTGTCCTGCGAGCCGCCATCCACGACAATGACTTCGCTCACACCCTGCGCAAACACAGCTGTCACGACCCCTGCAATTGCCGCTTCCTCGTCGAGGCATGGAATGATTGCTGAGACATTAGCCGGGCGACAGGCGATGGGCCGCCGGGCACCGCTCTCGTGCGCGATGTCACTCACAGGCTCCAGCGCAGTCCACAATTGGCGCAGGCCACGGGTGGCTTGTCGGAAAGCAGAGCTCTCCGAAATTCTCGATACGCGGATCCGTTCCAGATTTCCCGCAAGGTCTGCTGAGTCGCGTCCCCCAACGTATAGTTGTCGTAGCCATGCTGCGAAAAGGGCGCAATGCAGCACGGCAACGCGCGGCCATTGGCTGTAAAATACATCAGTGACCAGGGCCGCCGGCAGAGCGACCAAGGCGAACCGGCGTCTGTTCTTTTCAGGCTCAAACCAGGCTCGGACGCTGCGCCGGACGCGCTGAAGGTGATGCCAAGCGAGCGCGCAAGATCCTCTGCTTGACTGAGATAGGCTGCATCTTCGCGCGTTAGGCGCTCGAACAGAGCTTGATCTGGACGTGCTTTGCCAACAGCTGATTGATCGAAGAACACGAGTCTTTGCAGATAGACTTCCTGAACGCCGATGTCCGCCGCAAGCTTCACAAATGCCGGCAGCTCTTTGACGGTTTCCTTCAAGCCGGTTAGCCAAATGGAGACCTGCGGCCTAGTGTAACCCTCTCGCTTTTGCAGTTCGCGAAACGCACGCACGTTACGTACAATGCGGCCGAAATAATCTTTGCCCCGAATGGCTTTGAAGGTCTCGCGATTTGACGCATCGAGCGATACGCGAAGCTCATCGAGCTCGGCCGCGATCAGCGCGCGTCCATTGCGTTCACTGAGCACAGTCCCGTTGGTGTTGAACAGAACGTAGATTCCGCGGTCCTTCAGGTATCTCACCATGCGCGGCAGGTTCGGGACCAACATAGGCTCGCCGACACCATGCAGCACCGCTCGCACAAGATCGGGCACTTGATCGACAATCGATCTGAACAAATCCCAACTCATGTCTGCCGGAGGCTCGAGTTCCTCGTAGGTGCGAGGGCACGTGGTGCACAGCAAATTGCAACGATTAGTCACTTCCAGATAAACGCATACCGGCGAACGGGCGGCGACCTCGGTGCGCTCGCTTTGTACCGATTCGTGGTAGCGGCGGGGATCGATGCGCACGTCAACAAGCGGACCGCGACTGGGCATGCTCATTGCGATCGTCCCGTGTCTGCGGTCTGCTTTTGATATGCCACCTGAGCCGACCAGACGTACGCCAAAAGACATCCTCCAAATAGAATAGACTTGACGACCAGCTTTGGAATTTGGAAATCCCCGCGGACTTCGTCAGTCAGCAAGAGCGCTCCGATTGAAACCACCCAGGTTGGTGCATTGCCGCAAAGTGCGACAAACGGCACGATTGCCAGAAAATACCAAGGATAGTTGGGCGACAGCAGCAGCAGGACGACCAGCATCAACATATTGGTGTCCGTAAGACTGGATGCGATTGTCCGGTTCGGGCGACGGGCCGCTGAAAACGCCATAAACAGCAAGATCGAGGCTGCCACCCCAGCATAGGCGACAACATCGCCGCGATGTGCGCCAAAAACGAGGCGCCAGACAGATAGTAGCCAGAGATCGTCGCCTGAAATAATGCCTTCTTCCGTCAGATACCCTTTGGTCAAGAAACCGAAGACTCCCCAGCCGACGGAAAGATAGGGAAAATAACAGAGCCCAATTATTGCGATCACAACGAGGGGCATCTTCCAGTCCCATGGGCGCCAGAGCGGAGCGAGCGCCGGCGCCACATATGGCTTCACGAGCATCCCGAGTGTGATCAAGGCCGCGCCGTGCATTGCACGACCCGCCAGTGCGACCCACAGTCCGAGCAACATCAGCGCCACCGCCAACGCATCAACATGGCCGCCATTGGCAATCTCCCAAATCGGAAGAGGGTGCCAGAAATATGCAACCACCCGAGTCGTTGGTCGTTCCAAGCGACGCAGGAACAGCACGATCAAGGTAACGCTCACGGCCTCGCAAGCGAGCAAAGCCAGACGCATGACGTTGACGTTTTCGCCGATGCGCGTGACGATAAGAAAGAAGAATTCGGCGAACGGCGGATAGATCGTCACGGCATAGTCCGGCCGATTGATCCCGGGAAAGATCGTCGAGTCGCGCAAATGCGCTACGGCATCGTGCGCGGGAAAATAGCGGTAAGGGTTGATGCCGGCAGCTTGAACCCTACCATCCCAGACATAGCGAAAAATGTCGCTGGACAGGAGCGGGTCAAACAACAGCACATAGATCCGCAGCGCTATCCCGATGCCGAAAATCAGCCAAAGTGCGCGTTTTGTCGGTGCGCGCTCGGCTACCTGCGTCGCTGCAAACGCCAACACGCACGCAGGAACGGTCAAAGCAATAAAGGCATTATCGCCGCTGGCCTGGAAGGCAAAGGGTGTCGCCAAGGTCAAACCTGCTAGAATCGCGCCGGCGCCGGCCAATACATAAAGCGGCGACTCATTTCTCGCGGATAGTCCTGGTTGAGCGAGTTGACCCATAAAAAATCTCGAAATGGATCACGGGCCCGCTGGCCGCGCGGTCGCAAGAAACGCTCGAGTAGCTGAAGCGGGGCTGCCTTCCCAAAATCGAGTCGAATTGCCTGCTAGTTCGTCGCGCAGCCAACCCAGCGTTTCAAAGTCATCGACGTCATACCATTTCGGGAGCAGCGTAGTCGCTAGTCCAATTTCTGCTGCACGCTCGCGGGTGCGGCGAGCTACGGTTTCGGTTCCCCATTCAATTTGCGAAAACAAATGCCTGTGTGGGTGTTTCAAACCGATGAGGTAGTAACCGCCATCGCTCGCTGGCCCAAGCACCATCCGATCGCCCGGGTCGCGCAGCGTTTCAATTGCTTGCACCAAGAAATGCGAAGGTAGCGTTGGACTATCGCCGTTGACCAACAGCACACAGTCGTGTCCTGCAAGTAATAGATCGCGCGTGGCGCCAAACAATGCGTCTCCAAGGTTGTCGCCCGCCTGCAGCAATAGTTCGAATTTTGGCGGAAACAACTCGCGCAACACTTGTTCAGTCCCTGCCGGGGCATAGACGCCGTAGCCTTGCCTGCCGAGTACTTCGGGTACCGCCTCGATCGCGGCGGCAACGTCGCGCAAAAAGCAGGCTGACAGTTCGGAGGCGGCAAACGCTCCAATGGCCTTCGCAAGTCGTGTTTTGGCGCTGCCCGGCTGGGGCGCTTTGCACATGATTCCGATCGCGGCAACGTTCACGGCCAGAGTCGTGAGCGAAGGCTGGTGCCGGTAATTCGCTTCTGCCGGCGCGCCTCACCCAACAGACTTTCCGGCGTAAATGCCCACAGCGTGTTGTGGTGTTTTTGAGCGAGAATCGGCGGGACTTCGCTGTGGTGAACCGACATTGGCGCCTGACCTGTTGAACCCTTTGATCGGCGGCATTGGTAGCGGTTCTTACCGATGCCCGACAAGCTTCGGCTGGGTCTGCCGATGACAGGAGGCGGTATCCGTCTTCGGGCAGAAAGTACACGGCTTTGTGATTTTCGCGATTGGGTTCGCTGGATAGCTGGCATTCGGTATGAGCGCTTGGCCAACATGGCAGGAGCAAATAAGCTAACCTCATGCTGCATTCAGGTCTTGCTGGGGGTGCAATAATCGACAGGAATTTCTACGTCTTGCACTGAGCGCGGATGTCGATGCCGCGCCAAAGGACTGCGGCGATCTGCTGTCAGCGGGGAGACAACGATGCGCACGAACCCGTTCTCTGACGCCTGGTTGTTTCTGATCGGAGCGACCGACGATCATCGCGCACTGGGCGTCTTCCAATACGTCATGGTGGCGCTGTTCTGGGCATTGATCATTGCGAGCGTGTGGATAGCGTTCAAGAACTGGTCGGAAAATTCAGAGCAGCGCAGTGCCGGTAATGCGATCACCTGGATTTGCCGGCTGCTGATTGGCGCGCAGTGGTTCCAGGGCTGCCTCTGGAAGTTGCCGTTGCCGGTCTCCGGCGGCTTTCAGTATTGGACTGGTCAGATGGGCGAGCATGCCGCGTTCGCTTTTCACCGCGAGCTGGTAAAGGACGTATATCTTCCGTTCCTCAACATCATCGATCCGCTCGTCTTCCTGGCTGAGCTTGCCTTCGCAGTGTCGCTGATGCTCGGCGTCGGCGTGCGCCTCGTCGCGACTATTGCCGCGATCTACTCACTGCACCTCTGGCTCGGCCTCTACCGCCACCCCGCCGAATGGCCGTGGAACTACATGTTTCTCGCGATCGTGCACGTGCAGTTTGCGGTGTACGCCGCCGGCCGCAGCCTTGGCCTCGACGCGCTGCTCCGCCGTCGCGCGCCCGACAATGCCCTCACACGCCTGGTGGTACGAACGGGCTAGGAGCTCTCGAGATCTGGTCATTGAACCAGTTTGGCCCGCAGCGTTCGGTAGCGGGTTACGCATGCGCACGCAATGATGCGGTAGTGCGCTGCGCCCGTGTTGTATCCGACATGTTTCGCACGTAGTCTTGAAAAATTCGTTGAGGAACGGTCTTTAATCACAAACTCGGGTTGTCTCCACATGATCCGTCTTTTCGCATTCACGGTGTCCGTACTGGTTTTCGCGGCAACCTCGCACGCGCAAGAGCGCCCGCCGATTTTCCAACAGATGTTCAAGGCCTATGGATTTGACTCATTCGGCCAAGTCGAGAAAATCCGCTACACCTTTAATGTCGAAGGACTCCTTTCTCGCAGCTGGGAATGGGAGCCGAAGACAGACGTGATTACCTACGAAGGCAAAGATAAAGACGGCGCGCCGGTGAAAGTGACGTACCCGCGTTCGCAGCTCAGCAACCAATCCGACCTAGTGAAAAATGAAATCGATCCGGCTTTCAGCAACGACAATTATTGGCTGCTCTTCGTGCTTCGTGTGTCCTGGGATGGCAGCGCCACAATCACCGATGAGGGCATGCAGAAACTGCCGCTGGGGAACGGCTCAGCGCAGCGGGTCGTGGTGAAATATCCCTCCGAGGGCGGCTACGCACCCGGTGACACCTGGGAACTCTATGTCGGTGCAGACCATCGAATTCAGGAACTTGCCTATCACGGGGGCGGGCCAGGTACACAAAAAAGGCCCAAACTCCTGGTCGTGACGTGGGATGACTACAAGAAGGCCGGACCTCTCTTTATCTCAACCGATCACCGGGGCACGGCGGACGGCAAGCCGGCGCGAGTTTTCTTTTCGGATGTTTCTGTCAAGGTGACAGGATCGGACAGTTGGATGAAGGCGCAATAGAACTTGAATGAGAGTCGAGATTGAGATCGAGGCCGGTTCAAAAACGTTTGCGTCGGGGCTGCTTCCAGATTTGATCGACGCGGTGCGCCGCAGTCGCCCCGGTAACCTCTTCACTATCGTTGGCAACGATCCCGAGTTGAGCGAGGACCTTGCAACCTGGTGTCGCTTCACCCGGAACACCCTGGTTGAGACGACCAAGCAGGCAAATCAGACCCGCTGGGTGATCCGCTGCGGCGAGGCTCCGGCGGAAAGCGAAGCCGATCGTCCTGTCGGGTCGCGGCTGTGGCTCTATACCAACTTCGACTGCAATTTGCGCTGCGACTATTGTTGCGTGCGCTCCTCGCCAAAGGCGCCACGGCGGGCGCTCGCCCTTGAGCGTATAAAACAAATTGCAAAGGAAGCAGCCGAGTTGGGCGTCAGAGACCTCTTCGTTACCGGCGGCGAGCCCTTTCTTCTCCCCAACATCGACGAGATTCTGTTGGCGTGTGCCGCGGCAGCCCCCACAACCGTGCTCACTAATGGGATGCTGTTCGTAGGTCGGCGGCTGGGTATGCTTCGGACCCTGCCACGCGATCGGATCACCTTGCAGATCAGTCTCGACAGCCCGACGCCCGAGCTTCACGACCGCCATCGGGGTGAGGGTACGTGGGCGCGCACTCTGAGGGGAATTGAGAATGCTCGATCGGCGGGCTTTCGAGTACGGCTGGCGGCAACGGTGTCCACAGATGCAGAGGCCGATGCGTTTCGCGTGTTCCTGGACCACCGCAATGTCGCGATTGAAGACCGAGTAATTCGCCGCATTGCGCTGCGCGGTTTTGCCAGTGACGGCATTGCACTCGCGCGCGCCGACCTGGTGCCGGAGATCACCATCACTGCAGATGGTGTTTATTGGCATCCGGTCGGAGCGGAGGATAAAGATCTCTTGGTATCGCGCGACATTTTTCCCCTGGCAGAAGCCTTCGACGCTGTGCGGCGCGCGTTCGATCAAGAAAAAGACCATGAACGCCGGCTGGCGAAGATATTCAACTGCGCATAGCGCCGGTCACGCCTGGACTGATGACTTGAAAAATCCCTGCCGCGCAGAGGCCTCGCGCAAAGACTTATACCCATCGAGATGCGGCTCTACCCAGCGCCGAAGCCCCTCGGCTTCGAGCACGGCGCGATGTTTCGGATTATCGTAGCTCATCCCGGACAATGCTTCGGCAAACCGCTGCTGCAACGCCGGTTCAAGATCTGCTCGCGCCGTGAACATGCAGTGATTATACGGTGGTGAGGTCCAGATTTCGGTGAGCGCACCTTGGGGGACGAGACGCTCGATTTGCACTGCTTTCCAGAACGGACTGCCGATTGCCCCGGCGTCGGCGCGACCGTCGAGAATAGCGCGAACGACCTCCACTTCACTGGCCCCGGTATCGCCGTGCTTGCCGACGTCGCTGTTGAAGCGCAGAGCACGATAGTCTTTTCCCTCTTGCAGACCTTCTTTCTCCAGGAAGTGTACCGGTAGAATTGCTGCGTGCCCGCTATCGCGGCTGCCCAGTGCAAGCGTACGACCTCTGACGTCCGCAAGCGTGGTAACTGAGCCACCGGTCGCCGCGACAATCTTTGTCATCCAGCCGATATCGGTGTCACGCATGGCAATTGGCCGGCAGCGCTGGCCGCTCCATACGTCGGCCTGCAGATAAGCGAGATTGGTGTTCCAGGCGATATCGATGTAAGGCACGCGTTTGCCAAGCGGCTCCAAAAGTGCGCTCACCTGCGCCTCATAGTTTTGGAAGAGAGCAACTTCGACGGAAAGCCGCGCTTCTTCATGAAAATAGCTGCGCATACCTTCCCAGATCGTTACCACCTTTGGGTCATAAGCTACGGCGCCAACCCAAACTGTTCGACTCATTTCGGCTCCTCAGGTGCTAGCAGGCAGGACAAGGTTGCAATTTTCCTCCCCGGTCGCCTCAGTTCATAATCAGAACAGCGGCAGTCCGAGTACAGCGCGTCCAATGAATTCGCGCAGCACGTCTCCCGTCGGCGCCATGACGGCACCGGCATGGGCGTCACGAAACAGCCGCTCGACGCCGGTATGCTTCGAGAACGCGGCGCCGCCACAGACGCGCATCGCGGTCGAAGTGACTTTTATTGCGACGTCGCCCGCCGCAGCCTTGGTCTCAAGCACGCGCCGCAGGGTCGTGTCGCGCGGTTGTTCGAGATAATCGATCAAATCATCGATGCGGGCGGCAAGCCCGTCTGTGTCGATCTGCATCTCGGCGATTTGTGCGCGCAATGTCGGGAGACTTTCGCCCAAGCTCTGGCCGAGATGCTCGAAGCGCGCGGTGTTGAGGTGCTTTGCCGTAGCGACAATCGCGGCCCGACTGAGGCCGAGTGCAACAGCAGCCGCACCCAGATTAAATAGCGGTAGAACGACGTTCATCATGGCCGGGAATCCCGCGCCATCTTCGGTGAGCTGAAGATCCGGCGGAATCGCGCATGCCTCCAGCATCATGGGCGCAGAGGCGTTCGCCCGCAGCCCCAGACCGTCCCATGGCCCGGCGACCGAAAGGCCCGGCGTTTGTGCCGGGACGAGGTAGAGCGTGGACTCCGTTGGGCCCTTGCCGTCAGGAGCAAGCGAGCTCACCACGTAGCATTGAGCATGACCCGCACTTGTTACCCACGATTTCTTTGCCGTCAGCCTCACGCCCGCTCCGTCGCGGGCTGCCCGCGAGACCGGTGCCCAGAAATGACTACGCGAGCCCGCTTCACTGAATGCAAGCGTAGCCAGAATCTGCCCGGCCGCGATCTCTTTGAGCGTTGTTCCGACTGAAGCCCCCGACCGAGCTGCCGCAATGGTCGCCGCTGCGCAGACATGCATGAGGTAGACCATCGCCGCCGATGCCTCCGCCTCCGCCAGTGTTGCGGTCACGCCGGCGAACGTCCGTGGCCCGAGCGCTGCGCCGCCAAACTCAATCGGCAGGATCAATCCTAGTAGACCACCCTTACAAAGCGCCTCAACTGCTTCGGTAGAAAATCGCCCCTGTTTGTCGTTTTGACTGGCCGCCGGAGCAAGAACGCGGTCGGCAATCTCTCTGGCGGTTGAAACTGCCGCGTCATGATTCATTGTCCCTTTATTCATGGTCCCTCTTCGGTAAACCAATGCCGCTGAGCGACATCGTAACCCTGACGTAATAAGTACGCCAACCCTCCCACCTTCCTCCCGGTTTCGAGACATAGCGCGTACAGCTCTCGAAATGATGATGTGGGACGCTCTTGATGTCCGCTTATGGCCCAAAGCAGACAATTTAAAACGCATCTGATGTCGCGTTCGCGGGTAAAGCGGACATGACTTTTTGCGGCGCAAATGCCTGCTTCTGACCCAAAGCGGACATTGATCCGCGTCACTTGCAAGTGCGTGTTCGGCCTAAACCGGAAGCGACGCAATGTGGGGCGCATGCATGGCGTAATGCGGCTCCTTTCCTCGTTTGCGGGGAGCAGATAGTAAAAAGCTATCGAATCCATTGCCATTTGGGGGATTGAGGGTGAGGCGGCGGCGCGCGACAAGAGCGGCCAGCAAGAAATCATCTTGCATCAACCTAACGGAGTTAAAAGATGAAGACCGCCACCAAAGTTATCTTCGCTTCCGCGCTAATGCTTTCGGTCGTCGCGCCGAGCCTCTCCCACGCAGCATATTTTGTAGACCAGACTAAAACCTGGGCGCTAGAAACGCGTGCACAAGATGTCATGGACAAAGTGACACGTCACAACACAGCTAAAACCCAAGTCTCAAGAGACCGAACCTTTGAATTTTATGGCACCGGCAACACGTCGGTGCCCGGAATCGGTGTTGACAAGGACGACAGCCGGACCCTGAAGTCCAGATAATCGACGCGACAGGCAGCGTCTTGGCACGAGGCGCTGCCATTTTTTCAGCCTCGCATCATCGGCCACGTGAACTGAAAGCTTTTGGCCATACCGTGCGCTAATGCTGCCGGGCTACGTCAAGCCTGACGTGTGGAGTTTTTCCTTTGTGGAACGAGCAGCAATCGCATGTTGGCCGAACCATTTTTTTCGCATCGCTTCCCGGACAAGTGCGCCAACGCCGGGTGAAAAGGGACGACCCCTCACGGTCACAAGATTGACCTCACGCCAAAACTCCGGATCCACAATTGGGATTCCGACCACATCGGGATGTTTGATCGCGTTTTTTGGCATGAATGCGAAGCCTAGCCCAGCAGCGACCATGGCCAACGTCCAATCGTCACGTTCGCTCCAATAGCTCGGCGTGCAGGTTACGCCTTTTTCCTGGAGGATGTGATCTGCATAACCGGCAAACTCGCAATTGACGCGATGGATATAGCGTTCGCCATCCA
>Ga0111539_10009038_pt1 | contig 12610 bp, 11 predicted proteins | sample RhiMethybrSRZTD1_FD_79667 | JGI IMG/M metagenome (GOLD analysis project Ga0111539, IMG submission 79667) | Populus rhizosphere microbial communities from Tennessee, USA - Rhizosphere MetaG P. TD hybrid SRZTD1 (version 2) (version 2) | ecosystem: Host-associated > Plants > Roots > Rhizosphere >...
CCGTTAGTGCTGTGCGCTTGGCAGCCAAATGATCGTAACGCGAGTTCTCATGACGTCCTTCTCAGAAAGAGGCAGCAGGCCAGAGGACCTGCGCAACGGTTGATACGCTCCACACGATGTTGCCGTCGTCGTTGACACTCCAGACAATGTTCCCGTCGTCGTTCACGCTCCAGACGATGTTGCCGTCGTCGTTCACACTCCAGACGATGTTGCCGTCGTCGCTGACGCTCCAGACGATGTTGCTGTCGGGTTCCGCCGTGCCGACGACCTGCCCGTTCCTGGTCGAACCCCAAACGGCTTTCCGGCAGTCGGCCCCACCGCAATCGGTGCCCCACACGACGTTCTGCAGCGCAGACACGCTCCAGACGATGTTGCCGTCGTCGTTGACGCTCCACACGATGTTGCCGTCGTCATCCACGCTCCAGACGATGTTGCCGTCGTCGGAGACGCTCCACACGATGTTGCCGTCGTCGTTCACGCTCCAGACGATGTTGCTGTCGGTGTCGACGCTCCAGACGATGTTGTTGTCGCCGTCGACGCTCCAGACGATGTTGCCGTCGTCGGAGACGCTCCACACGATGTTGCCGTCGTCGTTCACGCTCCAGGCAATGTTGTTGTCGTCCTGGCGCGCGCCCCACACGACGGGCTGTCCGGTCTGCGTCTTGACGGCTCCCCACGTCTGGTTCGTCGCCCACGCGTTGCTGCCGGGCAGCGGCACGCCGCCCTTGATCAGGTAGTTGCCCCAGACGATGTGACGGGACCAGTTGATGCGCTCGTTGTCGATCGTGTCGCGCATCTGACCGATGCCGTCTTGCGGCGCGGCGAAGAACCTGGCGAGGCGCACTGCGCCCTTCGCGTTCAGGAAGCCGGCGCCCTGGGCGAGCACGTTCTCAGCCTCGTGCGATTCGGCGGTGAACTGCAGGATGGCTTTCACCGCGTTCGGCGTCAGCTGCGGATTCGCCTCGAGCATCAACGCGACCGTGCCGGCGACGACCGGCGTCGCCATGCTCGTGCCGCTCAGGCTCAGATACGGTTTGTAGCCAACCGGAATCGCCCCCTTGAGGAGGTACGGTCCCAAGAGCCCGTACAGGGCGCTACGCGGATCGGACAGCGACTCGATGCCGACGCCCGGGGCGACGATGTCGGGCTTGGCGGCAAAGTCGAGCCACGTCGGCCCGTGTGAACTGAAGTTGGCGACGATGTCGTCGCTCCGATGGACCGTGCCTTGATGGCTCGACGCACCCACCGTCAGCACCCACGGTGCGTTACCGGGTGAGGTGACGCCGCCCCACTGCGCACGCCCATTTGCGTCAAGACCGAGATTGCCAGCCGCGGCGACGACGATGATGCCGGACTCGGCGGCTCGCTTGGCTGCGAGCGTGAGCGGGTCGTTCCAGTACGACTCGAACACACCCGAGGCCACCGAGAGATTGATGACGCGGACGTTGTAGGTGGACCTGATAGAGATCGCGTAATTGATCGCGGCGATCACATCGCTGACGTAGCCATGGCCTTCGCCGTCCAGCACCTTCAGGCCGAGCAGCTTTGCGCCAGGCGCGACGCCCGTACGGCGGCCGTTGGAGTCGTAGCCGCTGCCCGCGATGATGCCGGCGACGTGCGTGCCGTGGCCGTAATCGTCCGATGCCTGCTCGTTGAACCAGAGATTCGGGCTGACGTCGCGAGTGAAATCCTTGAAGTGCACGACGCGGCGTGAGGGGTTGCCGCTGAGCGAGCGATAGAGGTCGTCGTGGTACGACGTGATGCCGGAGTCGATGATCGCGACGCCGACGCCCTTGCCGCTGACGCCGTACTGACTACGCGCGACCGTCGCGCCGATGGCCTGACCGGTGCGTTCCATCGTGGCGAACGCCGGGCGATCGATCATGACGCGCGCAACGCGCGGATCGGACGCCACGGTGGCCAGCGCGATGTTGTCCACCTCGCCGACCTGAGCGCCGCCATCGAGACGACGGCCCACAACACCGCGCCCGAAGACGCGCACATCCGCGTCGCCGTTGAACTGCACGATGACGCGTGAACGTCCCGCCAGCTGTGTGGCGCGGTAACGAAGAATGGGGTCCAGCTTGGCGCTGAGACGACCGTGAGACTGCGCCGTGGCCGTCGAGGCCGTGAGGGCAACGAGTGCAACCGCGAGACAGCCCGAGAAGAACGAACGGACCGAGGGTGTGAACCGCATAAGTAACCACAGCGGTAAGGGCAAAACGCCTGCCGCGCTGGCTCGCGTGTGTGGTTGTGCTGTTAACTCGTTGAGCTTGGAGCGCTTAGACCGTGCAACGCACTCCGAGGTGATTCGCGTCGGATTCTCACGTGTGCAGAACCTGCACACCGTTTTTGAGCTTGGATCCGCGTAAATTGCTGCTGCGCTTGGAGTAGTCGTGAGATCGGCGAGTGTTCCGGATCGGAACCCTCGATCACGCTATCGAGATCGTCGAGAAGATCTCCGAATGTTTTGCTGAAATGCGGGCTACTGCGCTGCTCTGTTTCGCGACATGCGCGTGTTCGGCTCGAGACCGTACTCGACGATCTTGCGATAGAGCGTCCCGCGGCTGATCTCCAGGAGGCGGGCGGCCTCCTTCTTATTCCACGCCGCGGCATCGAGCACGCGGATGATGTGCGCGCGTTCGGCTTCGGCGAGCGTCGGCAGACGCGCCGGCGTTTCCGCGGCGGGAGCGGCCGCCGGATGCAAAAACTCAATGTCGGTGTCGCGAATGATCCGTCCAGGCGCCGAGAGCGCCGCTCGCGAGACGGTGCTCTCCAGCTCGCGGATGTTGCCGGGCCATGGATAGGTGTTCAGCCGCCCCAGCGCTTCAGGCGAGAACGCCTTCGCGTCGAGGGGCAGCCCATTCGTGGCGCAGTAGCGCGCGATGAATCGATTGGCGAGCACGCCGATGTCGATGGGCCGCTCGCGCAGCGAGGGCAGCCGGATCGAGAACGCGTTCACGCGGTAATACAGGTCCTCGCGGAAGCGGCTGTCGCGTACGAACTGGTCGAGAGGCCGGTTGGTCGCGGAGATCAGCCGGAAGTCCACCTGCACCGAACGCTGTCCGCCAAGGCGCTCGAATCGACGATCCTCAAGGACACGAAGGAGCTTGGCCTGGGCGACGAGCGACAGGTCGCCGATTTCATCGAGGAAGAGCGTGCCACGGTCGGCGAGCTCGACGCGGCCCGGCTTGCGATCGTGCGCGCCAGTGAACGCGCCTTTCTCGTAGCCGAAGATTTCCGATTCGAAGAGCGTGTCCGGCAGCGCAGCGCAATTGACGGCCTGGAAGTTTTCTGTGCCGCGCCGACTCAACTCGTGAATCATGCGCGCGACGACTTCCTTGCCGGAGCCGGTTGGCCCGAGGATAAGGACCGAGATGTCGGACTTGGCGGCGGTGCGGATCCACTCGAAGACGACGAGCATCTTCTCGTCGCGCCCGATCATTTCGCGGAAACGCTGGACCGACGGCGCCTGATCTTCAGTGCTGATATCTGCGCGCCGCTCGAGGAACGTATCGAGCAGCAGATTGATGGCATCGCCCTCGGGACGGACCGCCGAGTACTGCGACGGTGAACCGGGCGCACGCCGGATAATGCCGAACTCGACGAGCTCGCGGAGGCAGTTTTCGACGTCCAGGCGCAATCGCCCGAACGTGGCCATCAACGACTCGACTTCGAACGGCTCGCCGGGACGTGCACTCAGGAATCGGAGCAGGCCCGCGCGGAGCGGCGACTGAACGAGGGTACGGAATCGTGCCTCGACGTCGCTGGGCGCATCGGTCCTCGACCCTAGTGCACGGGATGTGGCAACACTCATTTTTTCAGACACTGACACGTTCTAAGGGGCTCGCCATGTTATCGGCGGATCCCGCCGGCACCGACAGCGCGTAACGGATTCAGCGAGGTGGTGATGCTAAGCTACATCCCTGATGCCCCACCGCTCGCCTGGTGCACCAGAACCCCGCCACAACCACCTGAGTGGCAAGCCCATCCGGTACTACCGGCCCAAAGGCAGCGCCGATCTCAGGCAGCTCATCGACGAAGGCTTTCAGGCCTTCAATGCAGCGCGCCTCGGAGAAGCCTGCCGCATCTTTACGGACAAAATGCTGCTGCCCGAGCACGACACGACGATCGGGCTCACGGTAGCCGGCGCGTTGACACCGGCCGGACTGGGCGGCTGCATGGTCGAGCTGATGGAGCGAGGTCTCGTCGACTTCGTCATCAGCACTGGAGCCAATCTCTATCACGATCTGCACTACGCGTTGAACTTCACGTTGCACAGAGGTTCGCCGTTCGTGGACGACGTCCAGCTCTACGAGGACGGTGTGATCCGAATTTACGATGTGCTGTTTCCCGCGACGGTGCTCCTCGAGACCGACGCCTACATTCGCGAATTCCTCGTCCGCTCTGGTTTGAACGGCCCGGTCTCCACGGCCGAGCTGCATTACGCGCTCGGATGCGACCTGATCGAACGGCAGCCGGGATGCGAGCAGTACTCCGTGGTCGCCGCTGCTGCCGCGACCGGCGTCCCGATCTTCACTTCATCGCCTGGTGACAGCTCGATCGGCATGAACATCGCCTTCCACGAGCTGATGAACGACAGCCGCTTGATGATTGATCCGAACAAGGACGTCAACGAGGTGTGCGCCTTCATCCTCGCCGGCAAGAAGAACGGCTGCGTAATCCTCGGCGGGGGATCGCCGAAGAACTTCTACCTGCAGGGACAACCCACGCTCTGGGAAGTGTACGGCATCCCGAAGGGCGGCAACGATTACTTCATTCAGATCACGACCGATTCGGTCGTCTGGGGCGGACTTTCAGGCGCGACGCCCGCCGAAGCGGTGAGCTGGGGCAAAGTGAACCCCGGTGTCCTTCCCGACACGGCTGTCGCGTATGTGGATTCCACGATCGGCTTCCCGCTGTTCTGTGAGTACGTGGTGGGCTCGCCCAACGGCCGCCGGCCACGCAAGGAACTCGTGCACAAGCGCGATGAACTCGTCGATGCGCTGAAGCGGCAGGCCAGGGAGGCACAACGCTAGTGGGCACGCTGGCGTCCGAGCTCGGCGGCCACGCCCAGCAGCTGTCCGGACAGCCGCGAGTTTACGTGGACGCGAATGTGCCGGCAGGCCTCGTGTCGTTCATGCGCACGTCGCTCTCGTGGGACGTGCTGTTCGTGCTCGAGCACGGCGATCTGCGCCGCGCGCGCGACGGCGAGCACTATCGCCTCGCGCGGCAACTACGCCGGACCCTGATCACGCTCGATCGCGACTATCTGGACGATCGCAAGTTTCCTCCCGAACAAAGCGGCGGCGTGGTCGTGCTGATGGCGCCGACGCAGGGCGGGTTCATTCATCTATTGAAACGCCTCGATCGCGAGGTGTTGCGCACGGCCAGCGTGCCGTGGCCGGAACACTCCGACGATCCGCTGCCCCTCGAAGGCCGCAAGCTGCACGTGCACATTGACTGGGACGGCCCGTGATCGTCCTCGCCAAGGGTGACGTGGTGCTGCCGGACCGCGTCCTCAGCGAAGGGACGATCGTCATCGATGCCGGACGCATTGCGGCCATCGAGGCGGGTGCCGTGGATTCGGTCCGGGCCACGACCATCGACGCCAGCGACTGCTACGTCGTGCCTGGATTCATCGACGTCCACGTGCACGGCATCGAGGGGTACGACACGCTCGACGGGAGCGAGGCCGTTGCGGAAATCGGCTCGCGGCTTCCGCGCTACGGCGTCACGGCATTCTGCCCGACGACGGTCGCGTGTCCTCCTCAGGAGCTCCGCATATTTCTGAATCAGGTCCGCGACTCACGAGTCGCCGCCCTTCCTGGTCGTGCCCGCGTGCTGCCCGCGCATCTTGAAAGCAACTTCATCAGCCCTGACTTTCGCGGCGCGCAGCCGGCGTCATGTCTGCGTGCGCCTGGAGCGAGTGCGAGCGAGGGCGACTTCTCGGCGCGCGACATCCTCGACACCATCGCCGCATCGCGGCCCGACGTCGGCATCGTCACCGTCGCCCCTGAAGTGCCTGGCGGGCTCGATTTGGTCGCGTCGCTCGTCGCGTCTGGTCACCGGGTGTCGCTGGGGCATTCCGGAGCGGACTACGACACGGCCATCGCCGCGATCGATGCGGGCGCCAGACATGCCACGCATCTCTTCAACCGGATGACGCCGATGGCCCACAGGGCGCCGGGTCTCGCCGGCGCCGTGCTCTCACGCGAAGAGGTCGCAGCGGAACTCATCTGCGACGGCTTCCACGTGCATCCGGCGATGTGCCGGCTCGCCATTGCAGCCAAAGGCGCGTCGGGTGTGATGGCGATCACCGATGGCACTGGCGCGTCCGGGCTTCCGATCGGTTCCACTGCCCGCCTTGGCGGCCGGCGAATCGAGGCGCGTAGCGAGGCCGCCTTTCTCGAGGACGGCACGCTCGCCGGCAGCGTTTTGACGATGGACCGGGCGTTCCGGACCATCGTGACCCGGTTTGGCAGCACAATTGTGGAGGCCGCGACCATGTGCTCGACGACGCCAGCACGGGAGCTCGGCCTGACCGGGTTTGGGGTCATCGCCGTCGGAGCAGTCGCCGACCTTGTGGTGCTCGACCGTGGATTTCGTGTCGTCCGGACATTCATCGGCGGAGAACAAGTCGGCTCAGTGAACAGCACTCCGCCCGCGCCCGTCTAAGGCCGCTGAGAGGACGAGATGCAGAAGCTGATTCCGTTGCTTGCGGTGCTCGGGACTTCAACGCTGTCTATCGGGACTGCCGCCTGCAGCATCGATGTCCGGGGCGAAGGGGTCGTCGCGCGAGAAGAGAAACGCTTCGTCGTCGGCGGTCAGGCTGACCTGAACCTTCACACGTTCGACGGCTCGATTCAGATGAAGTCGTGGGATAAGGACGAAGTGCTTGTCGAAATCGAACGGCGCGGGCCGGATCAAAAAGCGGCGGAGGCGTTGGTCGTCAATATGAGTCAGGAGGGCAACCGAATCGTCGTCGACGCGCCCGCACCGAGCGATCGACGCGACGGGATCCACATCGGGTCCTGGCAGTCCCCCTCGGTGAGCCTGATCGTGACAGCGCCGCGTAAGGTCAGCGTCGATGCGCGGACCGGTGATGGATCGATTAGCGCCGACGATCTGGCCGGCACGGTTGGACTGAGCAGCGGCGACGGCAGCATTCGAGCTCATCGTATCGAGGGCAGCCTGCGGGCGCGTACGGGTGATGGTTCGATTTCGGTGACTGATGCCGCTGGCCGCGTCGAGGCCGATTCTGGCGACGGCTCAGTTGAGCTCACTGGTCGCTTCGACGCCATCGACGTCAGGACCGGTGATGGCTCCGTTCGTCTCGACGTTCTCGACGGCAGCGCGCTGAAGACCGATTGGAGCGTCAATACCGGCGACGGCTCGATCACGCTTCGGCTGCCGGCGAATCTCGATGCCGACCTCGATGCGCACACCGGTGATGGCGGCGTACACGCCGATGGCCTGCCTGTCCAGGCCGAGCGAGACAACGAAAACCGCGAGAACCGTGAGAAACGCGATTCGCTGCGCGCGCAACTCGGGAAGGGCGGCCGCACGCTGCGGCTCCGCAGCGGCGACGGCTCGATCAATATCTCTCGGTAAAGGCTACGAACGTCACCGTACGGGTGTTGACGCGTAGCTGGTGGGATCGTCGATGCCCGCCTCGTGAAACGCATCGCGGCGCTCGCGGCACTTACTGCACTGGCCGCAGTGCAGTCCTTGCCGCGGGTTCATGCATGACAGTGTCAGCTCGAACGGCACCTTCAGCTCCGCACCCAGGCGAATCACCTCGCTTTTGTGCATCGTGACGAGCGGCGCGTCGATGGCGATCTCGTGCGCGAGCCCCAATGACAGCGTCTTGGCCATCGTTGCGAAGAACTCTGGCGTGGCGTCCGGAAACGGATTGCCCGCCAACGGACCAATCGCGATGCGCGAGAGCCTTTGCTGCGCGCAGTAGATGCCGGCCTTGCTCAAGAGCACGATATTGCGGCCGGTCAGGTAAACGTCCTCGTCCGCCGTGTCGAATCCGGGAGGTGTGCCGCGCAGCGCCCAGTGCGTCGGCGGGTACAAATCCTCGACTGTGAATGTGAGGCGCGCGATGGGGGCCAGATCTCGATAGACAGGTGATGCGAGCAAGCGATCGACGGCGCCAAGCTCCTCCCCCTCCCACGCGAGACCGGCGCTGACGTACACAGGATGGACCTTCCGCCGCTGCGCCTCGGCGGCGGCGAGCACGGCGCTGTCAAGCCCCGACGAGAACAAGACGGCTGTCGATTCCAAACTGGACATCGATAAGATACTAGTGGACCGTAGAAGCTGAAGGCGTACTAGTTACAACCAGCTTTCGACGGCGATTTCACGGCCGCGACAAACCGGGGCCCCCGGCGCGCACGCTTGCGCGCTGGGGTGGGAGCGGAGCGGCCGGTAGGTATTCACGAAGGACATACCACGAACTATGTACTCGGTCACCAAGCGCATCGACTTCTGCTACGGGCATCGTCTGCTCGATTACGACGGCATCTGCAAGCATCCGCACGGACACAACGCCGTAGCCGAGATCGAGATTCGCACCGACACGCTCGACCGTCGCAACATGGTCGCCGACTTCAACGACATCAAGCGCATCGTCAAGACCTGGGTCGATCGCGAGCTCGATCACAAGATGATCCTGCGCCGCGACGATCCGCTGGTGAAGGCGCTGGAGGCGCTTGGCGAACCGATGTATCTCGTCGAGAGCAATCCGACCGTCGAGCGCATTGCGCGTCTGATCTATGACATCTCACGCGAGCAGGGGCTTCCTGTTTCGCGCGTGACCGTGTGGGAAACGCCGACGTCGTGGGCCACTTTCACCGCCTGATTGCGTTCGATCTCGACGGCACCCTCATCGACTCACGGCGCGACCTCGCCGATTCAGCCAATCAGCTGATCGAAGAGCTCGGCGGGCAGATCCTGACCGAAGAACAGATCGGCGGGATGGTGGGTGAGGGCGCAGCGTTGCTGGTTCGCCGGGCGCTCCAGGCCTCCGGCCGCGGCGGCCGCGCGGATGCCCTGGAGCGGTTTCTCGAGATCTATGACGAGCGCCTGCTGAATCACACCCGCGTGTACGACGGCGTCGAAGAGGTCGTCCGTCAGGCGCGTGGCCGGGCTCGTCTGACGGTGCTCACCAATAAACCGACGACGCCTACCGAACGCATTCTCGCCGGGCTTGGCCTGCGCGATGTGTTCGATGAAGTCATCGGTGGCGATGGCCCCTACCAGCGGAAGCCGGATCCGGCTGGCCTGAAGGCGATGATGGGGGCGGCGAACACCACACCTGAGAACACACTCCTCGTCGGCGATTCAGCGATCGACCTGGAGACAGCGAAGCGCGGCGGCGTGAGCTGCTGCCTGGTGTCGTACGGCTTCGGGTTCCGCCGTGAGCTATTGCAGCAACAGGGCCCTGGCGTACTCGTCGCCTCGACTGCAACGGAGTTGCGGCACGCGATCGACGCGTGGCTAGAGGGAGCGTAAAAAGGCGAGAAGCGCGGCGCGTTCGTCCGCCGTGCTCTGGTAGTAGCCCTGCATCGCGAGCCCGGCCTCGCCGCCGTGTCTGATGATCGCGTCTTCGATTGTTGCCGCCGAGCCGTCGTGCAGCAGGGGACGACGGAAGCGCAAGCCCCACAGTGCCGGTGTGCGGATCTCTTCGGGCATGCCGGAGGCCTGTTGAATACCGTCGCCGCTCCCGATGTCGTGGAGCAGCAAATCGGAGAAGAGCGGAACGGCGACGCGATTGAACAACGGGTTCGCACTTGGCCCGGTCGTCAGCGTGGCCGTGTGACACGCGCTGCATCCGATGGCGCCAAAGACGCGCTCGCCATTCCTGGCCGCCTCGTCAATCGGACCGCGAGCAGTTGGCGCCAGGAACTTCATGAAGCTGGCGAAGTTGTCGATGCCGCGGCGGCCGGTGCGTGGATCGCGGATGTCTTCGGGCTCAGGATGCGGGTCGCAGACGCGCATTCGCTCGTGCGAGATCCCAACCGCCACTTCATGTGGAAAGAGATCGTTGGTGATGCCCATCTCATTCCGATAGGCGTCAGCGCTGAACGCGAGCAGCGTCGCGTGCTGGGCTTTCCAGCCGAAGCGCCCAACCCTCCGCTCGCCGGACGCGAGGTCGGTCACCATGGCCGCGCGACCGCTGACGCCGTCACGGTTGCGATCGCCGGGATCCTCGAGGGCCAGCAGCGCCTCGTCAGGGATCGCTTCGACGAGCCCGGCGCCGAAGACCGGAATCGGCACGCGTCGCACGATGATGGTCGCATCCGCGGGAATCACCGGCTGGCAGGCGTGACCCGGGACCGAGAAGAGATGGAAGAGCGATTCACCGGATGGATCGAGCGGCACGAATTCACCGCCTGGGCCGCGTTTCCCCGCTCTCACTTCAGCAATCGCGCTCGTACCGCCGACGGCTGGCACGCTGTGGCACACGGCGCAGCTCGTCGCGTTGAACGCCGGGCCGAGCCCTTCGTCTGAGGTCTCGACCTCGAGGAAATCGTCCAGGCCGAGCCGGAACTCCTGAAACTCCACCGGCGTGATCCCTGGGAGCGCGTCACCGGGCACGGGCACGCGGACCTGAGCGACGAGCATTGCCCCGGCGAGCGAGACAAGACAGACCAGCGCGGTCACCGTAAAAAACCAGCGTGGGCTCGTGCAGTCCAATGACGTCACTCCGCGATAATTACGCCGCGCATGAACTCGTGTCCGGCGCCGCAGACGCGCGAGCATTCGAACGTGTAGCGGCCCGCTTGTGGTTGGAAGTTCACCGTCGCGACACCGCGGCCGCGCTTGGGCAGCTCGATATCGACGTCCGTGCCGACGATGTGGAAGCCGTGCGCGGTGTCGTCGCTCTGCAGCCGAATCTCGAGACGCGTGCCGGCTTTGACGCGAATCTCGGAGGGCGTGAAGGCAAATCGCTCGGCCGCGATGTCAATGACGCGCGCGTCCTGGGCACGTCCCGCTCCCTCAGCCACGACCACGGCAATCACGATCGCGAGCGCCAGCAGCCTGATTGAATGGCCCATCAGAACCACCATCCCAACCCGACGTTGAAGGAGTTCGGCGCACTGATCACCGAGCTCTGATTCCCGACGATTGAGTAGTCCACCTTGATTGCGACATCGGGATCGGGCCAGTAATTGGCGCCGACGACCCACGCATCGCGATCGAACTCCTGCAGCGGCACATAACCAGAGGGCATGCGGTACTGCGTATCGAAGTTCTCGTAGCGGACGAACCCGCCGACCTCTCCGAGCCGCGAGCCTGAAAAGAATCGCCGGCTGCCTTCGAGCGAGAAGCCGCGAAGCGCGCTGCCGATGTTCGGGTTGACGCCAACGCGCAACGCCAGCGTATCGTTGAGCAGTCCGGCGTTGTCGATCCAGACCTGCGCGAACTGCCCGCGGAACTCGAACCCGCGGCGCGAGTACCGCGCATCGGCTTCGGCCACCGAGACCGGGACGTCGAACCGTGGACGGAACTCGAAGCCCGAGTGGCCGGACCACGCGCTCGCGCCAAGCGTCAGGCCCCGATAGCCGACGTACTCGATGCGCCCCGTCACTCCGGGCCGGCGCACGTTGTCCTCCGAGCCTTTCTGACGGCCTTCGCGGATGCCCTCATCAGCATTGAATTCCGCGGCATTGAGCGGTGCGGTGACGAACGCGCGATAGCGCCAGCCGCGGCCGACCTCGCCGTGTACACCGGCACCGATGTCGAACCACGTTGTGGGGATGATGAAGGTGTCGATGAACGGCCGCTCGACACCGTAGAAGACCGGAGGCTCGTGCCGCTCATTGATGATGCCGATCGGCATGAGCAACATCCCCGCGCGGACATTGAACGACCGGTCGAGCAGGAAATCCACGTAGGCCTGTTCCAATTCGAGCTCGCCGGCTTCCTCGAGCCCTTCAACGAACGCATGTTCGAGCTCGAGCTCGCCGACGAACCGGATGCGCGGCGAAAACGAGTGCGTCACGAGCAGGACGAAGCGGTGGAAGTCGAGACGGGCGTCGGCGAACTCCTCATTGTTGAAGTGGAATTCCATGTAGCCGGAGAGGTTCGTCCGCGGCGCCTCGCGGCGTGCCGGCTCGGTCTGCGCGAACGCGGGCAGCGCAAGGAGGCAGAGCAGCAGCACCTGGGCGACCTGGACCAGCAGCTTGGATGCGGCCCGCGTGCCGATCGTGATGCGCTGATCGTTCTTGCCGCGGACACGTACGCTGTCGGCGGCCGCGTCCCGCGCTTCGACGGCGATCGCCTCTCCCGGCTTGAGATGATGGTGCTCGATGAAGCGCAGGAACGCTTTGTCCTGATCGATCACGCGCGTGACGGTGACAGTGGTCTCGAGCGGGCAGGAGAGCAGCGTCTGCGCGTCCTGCGGCTTCACGAGTCCTTCGGCATTAGGAATCGGATCGCCGTGCGGATCCGTCTCGGGCCGTCCGAGCATTTCGTCGATGCGATCGATCAGGCGATCGGTGACGGCGTGCTCGAGGAGTTCGGCTTCGTCGTGCACCTCGTCCCACGAGTAGCCCATGACCCGCACGAGAAAAAGCTCGATGAGGCGATGACGCCG
>Ga0111539_10009040_pt1 | contig 12609 bp, 13 predicted proteins | sample RhiMethybrSRZTD1_FD_79667 | JGI IMG/M metagenome (GOLD analysis project Ga0111539, IMG submission 79667) | Populus rhizosphere microbial communities from Tennessee, USA - Rhizosphere MetaG P. TD hybrid SRZTD1 (version 2) (version 2) | ecosystem: Host-associated > Plants > Roots > Rhizosphere >...
GGGGAAGATCATGCGCCGCCTCCTGAAAGACATCGCCGAGGGGCACGAGCTCGGAGACACGACCACCCTCCGCGACGCGACCGTCGTCGACGACCTCAAGCAGAAGGCCGACTCGGCGCTGGGACGAGCCGGCTAGGTCGCGTCCAACCCGCGGGCGAAGGCGCGGAAGCGTTCGCGCGCTGCCTCGTCGGGCCCGAGCGGGGTGTCGTCGGCCAGCTTCGCGTCGGCGGCGACGTCGCGCGCCACAGCACGGATCTCGTCCTCGACCGCCTGCCGGTGCGCCGGGTCGGCCAGGAGCTCATCGATCCAGGTGCGCGAGCCCTCGTTCGTCACGTCGTGGTCGACGAGCAGCGAGCCGAGCAGGATCCCGGCGCGCACGTAGGCAAAGGTGCGAAACGCGAGCTGCCGGCGCGGCGAATCGACCAGCGCGGCGATCTGGGGATCCTCCGCCTGCAGGCGGGCGACGAGCTCCCCGATGGGCTCGTCGACGAGAGGAAGCCAGAAATCTTCCTCGGCCATGCTCAGAAGTTTAGTAGCGACTAGCGTCGCGCCGACCAGGCAAGCCGCGCCGCGACCACCAGGAGCAGGCAGGCGAAGAGTCTCTCGAGGACGCCTTCGCTGAGCCAGGTCGCGAGCGCGACCCCTCCCGCAACGCCCCCCGCTGAGCTGAGGCCGATGACGAGTGCAGGCCGCCAGCGCACGTTGCCGTAGCGGTTCTGCTGCCAGGCGCCCACCGCCACCACCGGAATGATCGCCGCGAGGGAGGTCGCCTCCGCGGATAGGTGCGAGAGCCCCACGACGAGCGAGAGCGTGGGGACGAACAGGATCCCGCCGCCGACCCCGAACAGCCCCGACAGGATTCCGGCGGCAAACCCGAGGACGAGCGCGTAGACGACCGTCATCCGATGAAGAGCCGCACCGCGACGGCCACGAGCAGGACGCTGAAGAGGATCGTGAGGACGCGGGTCGGCACCTTCTGCTGCGCCCGGGTCCCGACAAAGGTGCCCAGCATCGCCGGAAAGCCGACCAGCGCCGCGTCCGGCCAGCTGACCTCGCCGAGCGCGCCGTAGGCAGCCATCCCGAAGAGCGCAGTCAGCCCGATCGCGGCCAGCGACGTGCCGGTCGCCCAGCGCGTCGAGTAGCCGAGCAGAAGGACGAGGAGCGGAACGACGATTACCCCGCCGCCGACACCGAAGAGAGCGCTGAAGAACCCTGCCGCCAGCCCGATCGCGGGCAACGCGACGACCGGACGGGTCCTGCTCACGCTCGTATCCTAGTGCGGTGGACCTGCTGGCCCCGCTCCGCGAGGCGCCCGAAGAGACGGCACTCCTTTTCGACGTCGACGGCACGCTTTCGCCGATTGCACCACGCCCGGAACTCGCTCGCGTCCCGGTCGAGACCCGGGTCGAGCTCGCCCGCCTGGCCAGCTCCTACCTGCTCGTCGCCTGCATCAGCGGACGCCCCGGCGAGGAGGCGGCTGCGCTCGTCGGTCTGGACGGGATCCGCTATGTAGGAAACCACGGCCTCGAGCTGGACGAGCGGGCGAGCGAGCTCGCCGCACAGATCGCGGCCTTCAGGGACTCCGTCGCGCTCCCGGTCGAGGACAAGGGACTGTCTCTCTCGTACCACTACCGCGGCGCCGAGGACGAGGATGCGGCGCGCGCCGAGCTCGAGCAGGTCGCCCAGCGGGCTCGCGAGGAAGGGCTCGACCCCCGCTGGGGTCGTAAGGTGCTCGAGGTCAGGCCGTCCGTCGCTGCCGACAAGGGAACCGCCGTCCGAGCGCTTCTCGCCTCTGTGCCGGCCCGCCGCGGGCTTTACGCCGGGGACGACACGACAGACCTGGACGCGTTCCAGGGTCTCGCGACAGCCGGCCTGGACCACGCCGTCCGTGTCGCGGTCGAGTCGGACGAAGGACCGCAGGAGCTCGCCGCCGCCGCGGACCTGACCGTGCCCGGCCCGGAGGCGCTCGGGCGGCTCCTGGCGACGCTCTAGGCGTTTGGCGTCGAAGGACGCCCGGTAATACTCGCTTCGTGCGGTTTCGGAAAGGCGCCCGGCTCGACCCGGGCCAGGTAAGGGACGTTCGCGGGCGCCGAGTCGGCGGCGCGGGCGGGCTCGCGGTCGGCGGCGGCGGGATCGGGGTCGTCATCCTCGTCGTCTATCTGCTCGTGTCCGCGCTCTCCGGAGGCGACGGAGGGCTCCCCGGGCAGCTCGGCCCGCTCGACAACCAGCGCGTGGGCGAGGACTCGACCCCCTCGGAGGTCTCGCAGGAGTGCAAGACGGGCGAGGATGCGAACCAGCGCGAGGATTGCCGCATCGTCGCCGTCGTGAACAGCGTGCAGAAGTTCTGGGACGAGGTCTTCACGCAGAGCAACCAGCAGTACCAGCCCGCCGACACCGTCTTCTTCACCGACCAGGTGGATACGGCCTGCGGAACGGCGAGCTCCCAGGTCGGCCCCTTCTACTGCCCGGCTGACAAGCTCGTCTACATCGACCTCGGCTTCTTCGACGAGCTGTCCCAGTTCGGCGCAGAGGACACGCCGTTCGTCGAGGCCTACGTGCTCGCGCACGAGTACGGCCACCACGTCCAGGATCTCCTTGGCGTGCTCGACCGGGTCCGGGGCGACTCGCAGGGCCCGGAGAGCGCCTCCGTACGCTCGGAGCTTCAGGCCGACTGCTACGGCGGAGTCTGGGCGGCGCACGCGACCGAGACCGGCTTCATCGTCCCCCTCACCCAGGAGGACATCAACAGCGGCCTCGACGCCGCAGCGTCCATCGGCGACGACCGGATCCAGGAGAAGACCCAGGGCCAGGTGAACCCGGAGACCTTCACCCACGGCACGTCGGAGCAGCGCCGCCGCTGGTTCTCGCGCGGCTACGAGACCGGCAAGCCTGCCGCCTGCGACACCTTCACCGGCTCGATCTAGGCCGCAGCTTCCTGCAACGCAGCCCACGCTCGCCGCACGTCGTCCTCGGTCGTCCGCGCGTTGCCGATCGCGAGCCGGAGGACAAGACGGCCGTCGAGACGGGTCTGGCTGAGGAATGCCTCGCCGCTTCGGTTCACGCGCGCGAGGATCGCCGCGTTCTCTTCGTCCGAGCCTTCGCGCCGGAAGCAGACGACGGAAAGGGCGTGCGGCGCCGCGATCTCCCAGCCCGGCTCCTCCTCGACCCATGAAGCGAAGAGCTGGGCGAGCCGAACGTGCTCCCGGATGAGCGCCTGGAGCCCTTCGCGGCCGTAGCCGCGAAGCACCGCCCAGAGCTTGAGCCCGCGGAAGCGCCGGCCGAGCGCCGGCCCGTAGTCCTTCAGGTCGGTGACCGTACCCTCGCGCTCGGGCATGTACTCGGGGCTCGCGCTGAAGGCGCGGAAGACAGCGTCCGGCCGGCGTGTCCAGAAGCACGAGCAGTCCATCGGCGTGAAGAGCCATTTGTGCGGGTTGACCACGATGGAGTCGGCGAGCTCGGCGCCGTCGAGCGTCCAACGGAGCTCCTCGCACACCGCGGCCGAGCCTGCGTAGGCCGCGTCGAGATGGAGCCAGGCGCCCGCGTCCCCGCAGAGCGCGGCGATCTCGCGCACCGGGTCGACCGACGTCGTCGACGTGGTGCCGGCCGTCGGAACGACGGCAGCAGCGCCGTCGATCTGCTCGGCGAGCGCGTCAGTGCGCATCCGGTACTCGCCGTCCACAGGGACGAAGCGGCACTCGAGCCCGAGGAGCCGCGCTGCCTTCTCGACGGAGAAGTTCGCGTGCTCGGAGGTGAGCACGTGCCCGCCCGGGCGGAGCTCGCGGGCGGCGGCGAGGGCGACGATCGTGGCGGTCGAGGCGGTGTCGTCGATGTGGCCGTGCAGGCCTTCCGGCAGGCCGAGCAGCTGCGCCAGCCAGTCCAGCGCGAGCTCCTCCACCTCGGTCGCAGCCGGCGACGTCGTCCAGAGCATCGCATTCACGTTCAGCGCGGCGACGACGAGCTCGGCGAGGATCCCCGGCTCCGAGCCCGTGTTGGCGAAGTAGCCGAAGAAACGCGGGTGGTTCCAGTGGGTGATCCCGGGCAGGATGGCCGCGTCGAGGTCGCGCAGGACCGCCTCGAACGGCTCGCCTCGTTCAGGAGGCGAGGGCGGCAGCTTCGCGCGGACCTCCCCCGGAGAAACCGACGACGCGACAGGCAGCTCGCCCACCCGTTCGAGGTAGTCGGCGACCCAGTCGAGCGCCGCTTCGCCGTCGCCGCGAAAGTCGCTCACTGCTTCTTCATCAGCTTCTTGAGCTCCCGCCAGGATCGCGCGTTCACGATCTGATCGGGGCCGATCCAGGCACGCCGCGCCTGCGCGACGCCCAGCCGCATGTTCGCGAGCTCGTGCGTGCGGTGCGCGTCGGTCGAGATGACGAGCTTGATGCCGGCCTCCGCGGCCGCCCGCGCATGGTTGTCGTCCAGGTCGAGCCGGTCGGGCTGGCAGTTGATCTCCAGGAACGTGCCCGACTCGAGCGCCTTCTCGAGCAGCGCTTCGAAGTCGACGTCGTAGGGATCGCGGCGATTGATCTTCCTTCCGGTGGGATGGCCGATGCAGTCCACGTGCGGGTTCTCCATCGCCGCTTCGATCCGCCGCGTGAGCTCCTCCCGCTTGCGGTCGAAGCCAGAGTGGACGGAGGCCATCACCCAGTCGAGGCCGGCGAGCACGTCATCGGGCATGTCCAGGGAGCCATCCGCGCGGATGTCGACCTCGATCCCGCGCAGGATCTGCAGACCCTTCGTCCTGCCGCCGACCTCCTCGATCTCCTCGGCCTGCTGCTCGAGCCGGCCGCCGCGGAGGCGGCGCGCGTGGTCGCAGACGGCGAGGTAGGTGCGCCGGAGCCCTTTGGCCGTCGAGGCCATCTCGTCGAGGGATGCGCGGCCGTCCGACCAGGTCGTGTGCGAGTGCAGGTCGCCGCGGATGTCGTCCAGCTCAACGAGCTTCGGCAGCGTGCCGTCGCGCGCCGCCTGGAGCTCGCCGCGGTTCTCGCGGAGCTCGGGCGGGATCCAGCTGTAGCCGAGGAACTCGTAGAGCTCCTCCTCGGTCGCGGCCGTGAAGACCTCGTCCGTCTCGGTGTTCTTCACGCCGTACTCGGAGATGGAAAGGCCGCGCGTCACAGCCTCCTCCCGCATCGCGACGTTGTGCGCCTTGGAGCCGCTGAAGTGCTGCAAGAGGTTCCCGTAGCTCTCCGGTGGGACGACGCGCAGGTCGAAGCGAAGCCCGTCGTGTGAGAGCACGGTCGCCTTCGTCCCTCCGTGCGCGACGACCTCGGCGACCCAGGGCTGCGCGACGAAGTGCGCTGTCAACGCGGCCGGATCGTCGGCCGTGGCGATGATGTCGAGGTCCCGCACGGTCTCGCAGCGCCGCCGAACGCTGCCGGCCTCGGACACCCGCACGGCGGCCGGATGCGAACGCAGCTCCTCGACCGCCTCGTCCACGGCGGGCAGGACGCGCCCGAGGAGAGTCTTCTGCTCGATCGCCTTCCTCGGCTTGGCGAGCGAGGCGAGCACTTTCTCCTGGGTCTTCGGCCCGAGGCCCTGCACTTCTGCGAGCCGCCCCTGCTCGGCGGCTGCCCGAAGGTCCTCTGCCGACTGTACGCCCAGCTCCACCCACAGCTTGCGCGCGGTCTTCGGGCCGAGCCCTGGCACGTGCATGACCTCGACGAGCCCAGTGGGGAGCTTGTCGCGGAGCTTGGCGAGGGCAGCCAGGTCGCCGGTCTCCGTGTACTCGACGATCTTTCCCTCGATCGTCGCGCCGATCCCGGAGAGCCTCGTCGCCTTCTTGTCGAGTGCAAGCTGCGCGACCGGAACGGCCGACTCGCGGATGCGCGTCGCGGCGCGGCGGTAGGCGCTCAGACGGAAGGCGTCGGCGCCGTCGAGCTCGAGCAGGTCGGCCAGGAGCTCGAACTGCTCGGCGAGCTGGGCGTTGGACGGCAGCGTCTGGGCCACGCGGGCGATGATACGCGGGTGCGCCTGGTCATCTGTCTGCCGACCTACAACGAGCGCGCGAACCTCGAGCCAATCGTCCGCCGACTCGACGGAGTGCTCGCGGGCGTGGACGCCGAGCCGCGCCTGCTCGTGATCGACGACTCCTCTCCGGACGGCACCGGCGAGCTCGCAGACCGGCTGAGCGGCGAGCTTTCGTTCGTGTCCGTCCTGCATCGAGCCCGCAAGGAGGGGCTCGGTCCGGCGTACGTCGCAGGCTTCCGGTGGGCGCTCGAGCACGGCGCCGACCGGATCGTCCAGATGGACGCCGACTTCTCGCACGACCCCGCCGACGTGCCTCGGCTTCTCGCGTCAGCCGCGAGCGCCGGCCTCTCGCTCGGCTCGCGCTACGTCGAGGGCGGCGGCACCCAGAACTGGGGCAAGGGGAGGCAGGCGATCAGCCGCTTCGGCTCCTTTTACGCACGGACGATCCTCGGCGTTGGGGTCCGCGATCTCACGGGCGGGTTCAAGTGCTGGCGCCGCGAGGCCCTCGAGGCGCTGCCGCTCGATCGGATTCGGACGAAGGGCTACGCCTTCCAGGTCGAGACGACCTACCGCGCCCTCCGGGCCGGCTCCGAGGTCGTCGAGGTTCCGATCGTCTTCGCAGAACGCCGCTCCGGCGGGTCGAAGATGACGCGCGGCATCGTCCTCGAGGCCGTATGGAAGGTGCCCGAGCTCCGTGCGCGCGCCGCCCGGGATCGTCTGTAGTCACGGCTATAGTGGGATCAATGGTGGGCGACGTCAACGACGCAGACTTCCAGGCGGAGGTTCTCGACTCCGAGCAACCCGTGGTAGTCGATTTCTGGGCTCCCTGGTGCGGGCCCTGCAGGGTCGTCAGCCCGATCATCGACGACCTCGCCGAGCAGCACAGCGAACGCGTCAAGTTCCTGAAGATGAACGTGGACGAGAACCTGCAGACGCAGTCCCGCTACAACGTGCTCTCGATCCCGACGGTCATCCTCTTCGAGCGCGGCGAGCCGCAAGAGATCGTGATCGGCGCGCGCTCGAAGAGCCACTACGAGTCGGCCTGGGAACGCTGGCTCGGCAAAGCTGCCTAGACCCGGAAAGAGTCCCAGCCGGGCAGGTCGGGTTCGACGCCTGAGCCTTCCTCGATGCGGCCGACGACGGTGAGACCGCTCGCGTCCGCGTCCGCCGGAGCGAGAGCGGCTAAAAGCTCGTAGTCCTCGCCAAGCGCCCAGAACGGCAGCTCGGCGACCTCTTCGATCCGCGGCGCGTGGGGAATCGCTTCGACATCGAGGGCGATCTTGCAGCCCGAGCGCTCGGAGATCCGCGCCGCGTCCGAGCCGATCCCGTCGCTCAGGTCGACCAGCGCGTGCGCGACGCGGGCCAGCGTCCTTCCCACCTCGAGGCGAAGCGGAGGCCGGCGATGTGCCTCCACGAGCTCGTCGAAACCCTCGAGGCCGTGCTCGAGGACGTGGCGGCCGGCGGCCGAGCCGCCCAATGGGCCGGTGACGACGAGCACGTCGCCGGGTCGAGCACCCGCACGGCCCGGCACGCGCTCGCTCGTGCCAACGGCGGTCACGGAGAGGAACCAGGACGGAGCGCGCGTGGTGTCTCCCCCGACGACCGGCACGCCCGCCTCGTTCAGACCCTCGTAGAGCTCGACCACCTGCTCGACCTCGGCATCGGCGGGCGCGCCGACGCCGACGAGCAACCCCTCGGCCTCGGCTCCCATCGCCGCGAGGTCGCTCAGGTTCACCGCCGCGGCCTTGTAGCCGAGGTCGCGGAAGGACGTCCACTCGAGGCGGAAATGGATCCCCTCGGCGAGCACGTCCACGGTCGCCACGCGTCCTCCGCCGAGGATCGCCCCCTCCGCGTCCTGGCCCGACGCCAGGCCGCGCCGCTCGAGCTCCCGCAGGAGCGCGAGCTCACCGGCTGCGGACAGCTTCAAGGTTCAGCACGTCGACGGGACCCGAGCCGGCCCCGATGCCGGTGAGGCCGGCACGCACGGCCTCGGAGGCGATGCGGGCGGCACCGCGCGCCGCATCTTCGAGGCTCTCGCCGCGGGCGAGAAGGGCCGTCAGGCTCGCGGAGTGGGTGCAGCCGGCGCCGTGGGTCGCGTCCGAGTCGTGGCGCTCGACCGAAATCGGAAGGTGCTGCTCCCCGTCGTAGAGCCAGTCCACCGCCTCGGTTCCGTGCCCGCCTGTCACGATCACGGCCGAGGCTCCGAGCGCGTGGATCTTCCCGGCGAGCTCCTCGCGGTTCGCATCGTCGGAATACCGGACGCCGGCGAGCGCACAGGCCTCGTGCAGGTTCGGCGTCACCACCGTGGCGAGCGGCAGCAGCCTGCCGACAAGCGCTTCGACCGCGTCGTCCTGGAGAAGCTTCGCGCCGGAGGCGGCCACCATCACCGGATCGACGACCAGCGGCACCGGGTGGTCGGCGAGGAAGCCTGCCACGGTCTCGACGATCCGCTGGGAGAAGAGCATCCCCGTCTTCGCGGCGTCCACGCCGATGTCGTCGAACACGACCTCGAGCTCGTCGCGGATGAACTCGGACGGAGCCTCGTGCACCGAGCGCACCTCGGTCGTCGACTGCGCCGTCAGAGCCACGATCGCACTCATGCCATGGCAGCCGAGCGCGGCGAAGGCCTTCAGGTCGGCCTGGATGCCCGCGCCGCCGCCGGAGTCCGAGCCCGCAATCGTGAGGCACCTGGGTACCACGGGCGATGAGGCTAGCATCGCCCCTGTGGCGATCGTGACCTGGGACGAGCTCCTCCAGGGCGAGGAGCTCGCATACCGCACCGAGATCCCGGCCCGGCGGGCCGATGTCGTCCCCATTCCGGACGGGCTGCATCCCCGCGTCCTCGACTCGCTCGCACGCGTCGGCCTCGACGGCCTCTACCGCCATCAGGCGGAAGCCTTCCACGCGGCCGAGCGGGGCGAGCACCTCGTCGTCTCCACCGGGACTGCGAGCGGCAAGACGCTGGCCTTCAACCTGCCCGTGCTGAACGCGCTCGCGGAGGAGCCGAAGCTCCGCGCGCTCTACCTCTATCCCACGAAGGCCCTGGCGCAGGACCAGGCTCGCGCGCTCGCGGCCTTCAAGCTCCCGCGCCTGCGCCCGGCGATCTACGACGGCGACACCGAGACCGAGCGACGCTGGCAGATCCGCAAGTGGGCCAACGTCATCCTCACGAACCCGGACATGCTTCACGTCGGGGTCCTCCCGCACCACGACCGCTGGGGAGATGTCCTCCAGAACCTCCGTTACGTGGTCGTGGACGAGGCGCACGTCTACCGCGGCGTCTTCGGGTCGCACGTCGCCAACGTCCTGAGACGCCTTCGCCGCGCCGCGGCGATCTACGGAGCGGAGCCGCAGTTCCTCCTCGCGTCGGCCACGATCGCCAACCCGGGTGAGCTTGTCGAGTCCCTGCTCGGCGTCGAGGCGACGGTGATCGGAAAGGACGCCGCACCACACGCAGCTCGAACCGTCGCCTTCTGGAACCCGCCGCTCCTCGACGAGGAGCTCCAGCTCCGCGCCAGCGCGCTCGGGGAAGGCGCAAAGCTCCTCGCCGACCTCGTCGAGCGCGGCCTGCGGACGATCTGTTTCGCGAAGTCGCGGAAGGCCGCGGAGCTGATCCACCGGTTCGCCTCCGAGCGTGTGGGGCCGGAGCTGGCCGCCCGCCTCTCGCCCTACCGCGCGGGCTACACGCCGGCGCAGCGGCGAGACATCGAGCGGCGGCTTGTCGAGGGCGAGCTCCTCGGCGTGACGGCGACCGACGCGCTCGAGCTCGGGATCGACATCGGGCTTCTCGACTGCGCGCTTTCCGTGGGCTTCCCGGGCACCGTGGCAAGCCTGCGGCAGCAGTGGGGACGCGCCGGGCGGCGAAGCCATGGACTTGCCGTCCTCGTCGCAAGCGAGGACGCCCTCGACCAGTTCTTCATGCGCGAGCCCGAGACCCTGATGGGGCGGCAGGTCGAGGCCGCCATCCTCGACCATTCCAACCCGCGGGTGCTCGACGGCCACGTCCTCTCGGCGGCGTTCGAGGCGCCCCTCGACGAGGCCGACACCGCGTTCCTCGGCGGCGAGGCCCTCACCCGGGCCGAGGCGCTTGCGGAGACCGGCGAGCTGAAGAAGACGAAGGCCGGCTACGTCTGGTCGGGCCGCGACTACCCGGCCGCGCGCTTCTCCCTCCGCTCGACCAGCCCGGAGTCCTACGCCGTTGTCGAGGCCGATTCGGGCTCTGTGCTCGGCCTGGTGGAGAGGGAGCGTGCGTACTCCACGGTCCATGAAGGAGCCGTCTACCTCCACATGGGCGAGGCCTACCACGTCCTCGGGCTCGACCACGAGAGCCGCACCGCCCTCATCGAGCCGTTCAGCGGCGACTTCTATACCCAGGCGAAGAAGGAGACGATGACGTCGATCGACGAGCCCGAGCTGGTCGAGACTCGCCTGGGGATGGAGGTCTCGTTCGGCCGGGTCAGCGTCACGGAGCAGGTGGTCGGCTACCAGAAGAAGTCGATCCGGGACCAGGCCACGCTCGATCTCGTGCCGCTGCTCATGCCCGAGACGACCTTCGAGACCGAGGCAGTCTGGTACCTACCGGAGGACTGGATGCTCCACGGCGTGGACGAGATGCCGCGCCTCCTCGGGACGCTCCACGCAGCCGAGCACTCGATGATCGCGCTCCTTCCCCTCTGGGCGATGTGCGACCGCTGGGACATCGGCGGGCTTTCGACCAACCTCCACCACCAGACCGGGCGCCCGACGGTCTTCATCTACGACGGCCACGCGGGCGGCGTGGGGATCGCCCGCCGCGGGTTCGACCAGATCGAGGGCTGGGTCGGCGACACGGTGGCACTCCTCGCCGGCTGCCCCTGCGAGAGCGGCTGCCCGTCGTGCGTCCAGTCGCCGAAGTGCGGGAACCTGAACGACTTTCTCGACAAGGCAGGTGCGCTTACGCTCCTCCAGCGCATGCTGAAGGGAGCGGCCTAGATGCAGCACCGCCACGCCAAGGGCGGAACTCTCGTCCTCGGCGGCGGGTTCGCGGGCGGCTACGTCGGCCGGCTGCTCGGCAACGCCGGCTGCACGATCGTCAGCCGCGAGAACTTCATGCTCTACACGCCGACGCTCCCGGAAGCGGCGTCGGGCACCCTCGAGCCACGCCACGTCGTCGTCCCGCTCCGGATGATGTGCCCGCACGCCGACCTCGTCCTCGGCGAGATCACGCAGGTGAACGAGGGGTCGAGGCAGGTCACTGTCGAGACCGAGGCGGGCGGCGTCGAGCTCGAGTACAAGGACCTCGTCGTCGCCCTCGGCGCTGTCGCCCGCACGCTCCCGATCCCAGGCCTCGTCGAGCACGCGCTGGGTTTCAAGGACCTCGCCGACGCCATCGCCCTCCGAAACCACGTCCTCCGCCAGCTCGAGGCGGCGGATGCGGTCGTCGACCCGCAGGTCGCCAGGCGCCACCTCACGTTTGTCTTCGTCGGAGCGGGCTATGCCGGCGTCGAGGCGCTCGCGGAGCTCGCCGACCTCGTCCGCGACGCGCTCCGCTACTACCCGCGCCTCCGGGAAGTCGATCAGCGCTGGGTGCTCGTGGATGCTGCGCCCAAGATCCTCCCCGAGATCCCCACGCGGCTCGGCGACTACGCGGCGAGTCAGCTCGTCAAGCGTGGCGTCGACATCCGTGTGAAGACCACTTTGGATTCCGTGGAGGAGCACGCCGCGACGCTCTCGGACGGCGAGCGGATCGACACGGACACGCTCGTCTGGACAGCGGGGGTGCGGGCGACCCCCATGGTCAGCGGGTTCGGGCTCCCGGTGGACGAAAAGGGGCGCGTGAAGGTCGGCCCGACGCTCCGCGTCGAGGAGCGGGGGAACGTGTGGGCGCTCGGCGACTGCGCCCGCGTGCCGAACCAGGCCACGCCCGGCCGGTTCGATCCTCCCACGTGCCAGCACGCGCTCCGCCAGGCCCGCCGCCTGGCGAAGAACCTCCGGGGCGAGCCGAAGCCCTACCGCTACCGGATGCTCGGCCAGGTCGCGACGCTGGGCCGGCACAAGGGGATCGCCGACGTCCTCGGCCTCCGCTTCCGCGGCTTCATCGGCTGGTTCATCACGAGGACGTACCACCTCTACCAGCTCCCGCTCGTCACGCGGAAGCTTCGCGTGGTCACGGACTGGACTGTCGGCCTCTTCTTCCGCCGCGACATCGCCGAGCTCTCGATGCTCGGCCGTACGAACAGGCCCGGCGATGACTGAGCTCGAGCGCGCGGCCGCGTTCGAAGAGCTCATCCGCGACCGGTGCGTGGAGCGGGTGGTGGAGACTCGCTTCGGCCCGGCGCTTTTCAACGACACGTACTCGACGATCTGGTTCCTGAACGTGCTGCGCGCCGAGCGGCCCGGCGACGCGGCCGCCGAGGACATCGCCGCCGAGTCGGACCGCGTCCAGGCCGAGCTCGGCCACCGACGCGTCATCCTTCCGCCGGGCGCCACGGTCCTCGAGGAGGGCTTCCGCCGGCTCGGCTGGAAGCCCGACCATTTCCTCTTCATGGTTTACCGCGGCGGCGGCGAGCGGGCCGACGCGGCCCGCGTCGAGGAGGTCGAGCCCGGGCGGCTCCGGCGGCTGCGCGAGGAGATCATCCGCGAGTGGCAGCCGGACGCCGACGAGAA
>Ga0111539_10009041_pt1 | contig 12607 bp, 7 predicted proteins | sample RhiMethybrSRZTD1_FD_79667 | JGI IMG/M metagenome (GOLD analysis project Ga0111539, IMG submission 79667) | Populus rhizosphere microbial communities from Tennessee, USA - Rhizosphere MetaG P. TD hybrid SRZTD1 (version 2) (version 2) | ecosystem: Host-associated > Plants > Roots > Rhizosphere >...
CTGGCGATCCGCGCGTACACCTGACCTGCCGCGGCGTGCGCCTTCGCATCGGCCGGATCGAGCCAGGTCGCCACCGACAGCTCGGTGAGCGCCTCCTCATGCCGCCCCTGGAGGATATAGATCTCGCCGAGCTGACGGTGGGCCTCGGCGCTGTTGGGATTGACCTCGATGCGGCGGCGGTACGCCGAGACCGCGCCGTCGAAATCAGCCTGGTTCACGAGCAGGCTGCCCCACGACTGGTAGAAATAATCGCGACCGATCACCGGATCGAACGTGTCGCTCTCCTCCATCGCGGGCGCGGCCTTATCGAGTACCGACTGCTTCTGGTAGATCTGAGCGAGACGGTAAGCAATCGGACCCGACCGCTGCGGCCACGCGAGCAACTCGCGCTCGGCTTCCGCCAAACGCCGCTCGCTGACCAGCACATCGGCAAGCCTCACCAGCGCGCGCTCGTCGCCGGGCGCCAGCTTCATCGCTCTGCGAAGATGATCGATGCTTTTCCCCTGCTCGTCGGCGATTGAGTAGACGAGCCCGAGCAACCGGTGCACTTCCGCTTCATCGGGCCAGGTCGCGGCGGCGACCCGAAGTGCCTCGAGTGCCGCATCGACTTGTCCGTCCTTCAGGGTTCGCGCCGCACGAACGACCGCATCACGTGCCGCGCCGCCCTTCAGCGGATCGTGCTCGATCGCCTCGCGCAGCTGCGTCACCGCCGCTCCGTAGTCACCACGACGAAGCGCGGCGACGCCGCTCGCATATCGGGCATGCGGGAAGATCGGCGCCACGCCGGACGTCTGCCGCAGCAGATCAATTCGCTCGAACGGAGCAATCCGCCCATCGTCGCGACGCAGCGCGCGTTGCCGCTGCAGCGCGCGCTCGAGCCCTCGTCGTGCGTCGGCGGCGTCCTGTGCCCGTCCGAGATCCAATTGGTACTGCACGAGCGTGTAGAACGCAGCGGCGTTGTCCGCATTCAGCGCGACCGAGCGACGCAGCGACTGCGCGGCCTCTGACGGACGCTTCAGCGCACCCAGCGCGAGCGCGCGGAGCGCGTGCACGTCGGCTCGATCGCCGCTTCGATCCGCGGTGTCGAGCTCACGCAGTGCCTTGTCGAGCCGGTGTCGATCGAGCCACACCGTGGCGAGAACGAAATGAATCTCCGGCGCCGGCGTCATCCGCGCGACGCGCGTCTCGAGCTGCGCAATCGCGCGCTCCCAGGCGGACAGCGACGTGCCCATCGATTCGACAGCGTCGGCCAACGCGCCGCCTTCATCGCCGAAGGTCCCTGACTCGGCGCGCAGGAATCGCTGGAACGCTTCGACGAACTGGAGCTTGATTTGATGGATGGCGGCGGCTTCGCGCCACAGCGGCGCGGACCCTTCTGCCACAGCGGCCGTCCGTTCGCATTGCTGAGCGAGACATTCGGCGGTCGGAGCCTGTGCTGACGCGGGAGCCGCGAACGCGAGCGCCACGAAGACAATGACGCGAGCAGGCATCATGAGAGTCCTGGCCACCGAGAACACAGGGATCAGGCCACTAAGAACACCAAGGCCACTAAGTTTGGAAACAGAGAGACTTCGTGTTCTTTGTGTCCTTAGTGGCTGAAGTCTCTGTGTTCTCTGTGGCCAGACTCAGTTCTGGCTGATTCTCTGTTTCAGAAACGCGACGATGTCGCCGAGGTCGCGGCGGCTGGCAACGGCCACCTCGAGCGGAGTGCGACCCTGCTTGTTCTTCGCCTTCAGGTCGGCACCGCTCTCGACCAGAAACTTGACGATGAGCGGCGATCCGCGGCCTGAAATCGCGGCATGCAGAGCCGTCTCGCCGTTAGTCGTGGCGGCGTTGAGATCGAGACCCAATTCCTGGCACAACTTGATCGCCGCGATCGCCTCTTGCTCAGTGCCTTGATCGTAGGCCGGCGCGGCGGGGCTGCCGTCCCGCCAGCCGAGACCGGCCGCGAGCATCAGCGCGTTCGCTTTGTTGGGTTGTGTCAGCTTCGGATCGGCGCCCGCGGCGACGAGCATCCGCATCACCTCGACGTCCCCCGATTTGGCCGCGCGCATGAACGGCGTGGAGCCCTCACCGAGCGCGCGGTCCCCGCCGGTGTGCTGACGCTGGAACAACGGCGCCGCCAGGGTCGCGTTCGGATTGGCCTTGTGTGCGAGCAGCAGTCTGATGACGTCAATCGCGTCGAGCTCGCCCGAGGGTTTGGGATTGGGGCGTCCGTGACCGATCGCCAGACGCCGCATGTCGATGGCCGCATAGAGGGCGGCCATCCGCGCTTCCTTGTCGCCGATATTCGGGTCGGCCCCGCGCTCGATCAGCACCGCCGCCGTGTCGTAGTTCGCGTTGATGATCGCCAGCACCAGCGCGGTCGCACCGTCGGGGTCGGTCTGATTCATGTCGGCACCCGCGTCGATGAGCGCCTTGGTCGCCTCGACCGAGTTCTGACGCGCCGCGTACATCAAAGGAGTCCAACTTCCAAGCGGCAGAATGGATTGACCGTTGCGACGACGGGGCACCTCGAGCGCTTTCGAGCGGGCGTTGACATCGGCGCCATGACGGATCAGCAGCCGAACAGCCTCATCATGGTTTTCGGCCGCCGCCCAGATCAGCGCGGTCTCGCCGAACCAGTTCTCGCGTGCGTTGATGTCGGCGCCGTGTTTCAGCAGCAGCTGGACCACTTCGGGACGGCCCGTTCGGGCCGCGGTCATCAGGACGGTCTCGCCTTCCGGCAGCGCCGCGTTCGGGTTGGCGCCAGCCTCGAGCAGGATCTCCGTCAAGCGCGAACTGCCGTTGATGGCGGCGAGCGCGAGCGGCGTGATGCCTTCGCGAGTGGCGGCCCCGACGCTGGCGCCGGCCGCCAGGAGCAGACGCACCAGCTCCAGATCATCGGCGCGAACGGCGTAGTGCAGCGCCGTGGCGCCGTCGCCTTCGACCGGCTTCAGCGCCGCGGCCGGCTGCTTCAGTAGCGCGCGCACCGCGTCGCGATTACCGGCCCTGACCGCGTCGATCAGCGGCGTCTCGGATGCCGAGACCGGCGCGCCGATCCACAGAGACAGGAGGCAGAAGATGCCAAGGACACGGAGTGCCCCCGTGGTCATAGCTCCACGCGCCCGTTGCTCTCCGCAAACGTGTCGAACGACACCCCGTAGAGATTCGCCACGCTGAGCCAGAGGTTCGCGATCGGCGACCACTCGGGCGCGACGATGTGGCGACCGCCTTTCACTTTTCCGGCGGCACCACCGAGCGAGACGAGCGGTAGCGGATACGGTGCATGGGCCTGACCGTCGCTCATGCCGCCGCCGTAGAAGATCAGCGAGTGATCGAGCACCGTGCCGTCGCCTTCGGGCATGGTCGAGAGCCGCTCGACGAATCTGGCGAACAACTGTGCGTAATAGGTGTTGACCTTGGCGTGGCGCTCCATGTTGTCGGCCTGCCCGCCATGGTGCGACACGTCGTGATGCGTTTGCGGGATGTTGAGCTCGGGATAGGTCCGCTGGCTCGCCTCGCGCGACATCATGAACGAGAACACGCGTGTGACGTCGGCCTGATAGCCCACGGCGAGCAGGTCGAACATCATCGACGCGTGCGCCTCGAACGTTTCCGGCACGCCGAGGGGCGCGTCGAGCTCGACGCGCGTCGCGTTCTTCGCCTCGGTGCGTTGAATGCGGCGCTCGATCTCGCGCACGTGATCGAGGTAGTCGCCGAGACGAGCCCGATCGCGCGCGCCGACGCGCCGTTGCAACCCGCGCGCTTCCTCGACGACCGAATCGAGAATGCTGCGATCTTCGCGGATCCTCGCCGCGCGCTCGGTGCTCGACGACGCGCGCCCGAACATGCGCTCGAACGCGGTGCGCGGATTGGTTTCCATCGGCTGCGGCGCCGTCTCCGAGGCCCACGAAATCGTGTTCATGTAGGCGCAGCTGTAGCCGGGCACGCAGCCGCCCACGTAGCCGCTGAAGTCCTCGGTCGCCAGTTCGATCGACGGAAGCTGCGTCTCCTGCCCGATGTGCTTCGCCAGCACCTGGTCAATGCTGATCCCGACCTTGATGTCCTCGGCTTCGGTCTGCTTGGCGACCGCGCCGCTCAACCATCCGGCGGAGCTCACGGCGTGATCGGTGACGGACTTGCCGCCGGCCCTCGACAGGTTGCCGTAGAGATTCATCCGATCACGGTACGCCTCCAGCGGCTTCAGGATCGGCTTGAAATCGAGCGCGCCGGTCGTCTCGGGCATCCAGTGCTTCATGGTGGCGCCATTCGGGACGTAGATGGCGCCGAAGCGCATCGGCGGTTTCGCCGGAGACTGCGCGAGTGCGGTGAACGCCGGCACCATCGATTCGAGCAGCGGCAAGGCCACTGTCGTACCGACGCCACGCAGGAACGTGCGTCTGGGAAGGGCCCGCTTGGTCACAAACATGAATGGCTCCCTACGGTTCGTCCCGATCGTCGCCCGCGAGCCGCATCTGGAATGGGGGGCTCGAGACGACTCCCATGATAATCGCTGAAAAACGAAAATCCTGCTGCTCGGCTTTGCGCGCGATCTCGCGGACCACGGGCATGTCATAGGACTGCAGCCCGCGGCCGAGCGCGTAAATCATCAGCTTCTCCGTGAGCGTCCGCACGAACACCTCCGAGCGCGCGACCAGCGCCCGGCGCAGCGCGACGACGCCGTCCACCTTCGTGCCGTCGGCCAGCTGACCCGAGGCGTCGAGCGGAAGCCCGCCGTCCCTGGTCCGCCAGGTGCCGATCGCATCGAAATTCTCCATGGCGAACCCCAGCGGGTCCATCACCTTGTGGCAGCCGGCGCACGTCGCGCTGGCCCGGTGCATCTCCATCCGTTCGCGCAGGGTGCGCGGCGCATCGGTCCCGGTCGCCTCGAGCGGCGGGACGTTCGGCAGCGGCGGTGGCGGCGGCGTGCCGAGAATGTTCTCGAGAATCCACTTGCCGCGCAGCACCGGCGCGGTCCGGTTGGCCCGTGAGGTCACCATCAGGATGGCGCCCTTCCCCAGGAGTCCTCTGCGGGCATCGTCGGTCAACGTCACTCGACGGAAGTGGCTGCCATAGACATACGGGACGCCGTAGTGCTTGGCCAGCCGCTCGTTGACGAACGTGTAATCCGCTGTGAGCAGGTCCAGGACGTTGCGATCCTCTCGCACCACGCTCTCGAAGAAGAGCTCCGCCTCGCGCTGGAAGGCCTCGCGAAGCGTGTCGTCGAAATCGGGGAACTCGTCGTGATTCGGCGTGATCGTCTTCAGGTTGCGGAGGTGCAGCCACTGGCCGCTGAAGTTGCGCACGAGCGCATCGGCGCGCGGATCCGCGATCATGCGACGGACTTCGCGCTCGAGGACGGCCGGATCGCGAAGCTGGCCTCGCGCCGCGCGGTCGAGCAACGCCTCGTCCGGGATGCTGCTCCATAAGAAGAACGACAGCCGCGACGCGAGCTCGATATCGGACACGCGCTGAATGGTTCCTGGCTTGGCGCCGGCGTTGTCCTCGACGCGGAAGATGAACGACGGGCTCGCCAGAATCCGCCGCAGTGCCAGCTGCACGCCGGTGTCGAAGGTGCCGCTCTGACGGCCCGCGCGATAGAACGTCATCAGGCGGCTGACGTCCGCATTCGTGACTGGTCTCCGGAAGGCGCGACGCGCGAGCGTGGAGACAATCTTCGTCGCACACTCGTTTTCCTGACCTTTGTTCGCGGGCCTGCCCCTCGACTCCGCTCGGGGCAAGCAGGAGAAGACGAGCCGACGACTCGGCGTATCGCCAGGCCCCGTCGGATTGAACGGTCCTGCGACCGTCATCGTCTCGATGTGCGGACGGCCGGTGGAATCGTACGTGCCCGCCGAGCTGCGTAGAAACGGCCGGAGACGCTGCGTGCTCTCGCCGATCTTGCGGACGAACGTCGCGCCGACCGCATGCGCGCCGGCCTTGACCGGCACTTGAACCTGGAGCCGCGCATCGACGGCATCCGATCGATCGGTAATGGTGCTGCCGGGCTCGCCCTTCTCGGTCTCGCCGCCAATCGTCGCGATGAAGACGCGGGCGCCGTCGATCGTGATCTCGATCTGATGCGGGTGCTCGAGGCCGCGAATCGCCTCGAGGTTCGTTCGGTACAGCGCCAGCGAGAACTTGTACTCCGCATCGAGCGGGAAGACATGATTGGCGACGAGTCCGCCGACCGTTCCCAACGGCAGTCCCTCGATGTGCTGATCCTGCGATCGATCCTGCCGCACTCGATACGTATCGGACCCGGCGGCGACTGGTGCGCCGACGGCGAGCGCGCTGACGCGATCGGCCGCGACGAGATACCGCTCGAGCAACGCCGGCGACGTGGTCAGCATCTCCGAGATGTTGTCGAATCCGAACGCCGCGTCGTCGGGCGGCAGGAGCGCGGACACGTCGAGGTCGACCGCGAGCAGGTCGCGAACGGCGTTGGCGTACTCGCTGCGATTCAGCCGGCGAATGAGCGGGCGGCCCGGATTGGGACGAAGCGCCGCGGCGCGATCGAGTGCCGCCTCGAGCGACGTCGCGAGACCGTCGTAGGTCGCTTCGTCCGGCCGGGGCATGCCAGGCGGAGGCATCGAACGCGTGCGCAGCTTGCGCACGACGTGCTCCCAGACGTCGCCCGATGACTCCGGGTGCGCGAGATCCACCGTATCGAGCGCGAGCCCGGACGCCTTCGTTCGTTCGTTGTGACAGGTGACGCAGTACCGATCGATGGCGGCGCGGTATTCGCCGGGGGCGCTCGGGGACGCGGATACACCCTGAGCGCTGCGGGCGTCCAAAGCACCCCATCCCGCCGCGAGGATCCAGGCGCACGAGGCAACGACGAGGGCGCGTCCTCTCATCTCGTCACAATGAACGCCGACCTAGAAGGCCCGGCGTTCATCGGTTCTATGCCAGATCATCGGCCGAATCAATGCCCCGATCAGGTAGCTACGGCCTTGTCATCGCGGCTGAGTGGGCGCGGGGGTCGCACCGCCGCCCGGCGCCGTGGCGGGCGGCGACGGCACGTGATGGACGCGCAGCTTGAAGCGCCACCCTTGCGGCGTGCGGACGTACGTGTCTTCGTAGTAACCCTCGTGACGGATGCGGTATGGGTCGTTGCCAAGGCCGATCATCAGCATGTCGACCGTACCCGTCGCACCGTCCTTGGTCGGCGTGATGATGTGGTTCGTGTAGATGTGTTTCACACCCTGCTGGATCCAGCCGACGTTCTTGCACCCGCGCGAGCCGCCGCCGGAGACTTCCGCGAGCTTCTCCCGCCCCTGCGCCCTGTCAACGGATTTCCCGTTCTGTTCCGAGGCGAACACCCCATCGGCCGTGAAGAGATCGGCGTAGTCGTAGCCATTGTTCGAACACGTATCGATCGCCCGCGCGTACTTCGAGACGAGCTGCTGAATCTCGAAGTAGTCGAGGGCGCTGAGCGTCGAGGGTGGCGAGGACTGAGCGCGCAGTGACGTCGCCGCGATGACCATGATCGCCGCGAACGTCGAGATGGCTCTGAACATGTGGCGACTTTCTGGCTTCGATCGCGGACTAGAAATCGAACTGCCCGCTGATCTTGAACAGCCTCGCATCCATGATGCGCTGCGGCGTCCGCCACACGGCGTAGGCCCCGTTCTCCTGCATCACGGGGTTCGCGTTGAACACGTTGTTGATGTCCAGATTCACCATCGCCCGCCGCGCGCCGAGCCTGATCGTCTTGCCGAGCCGCAGGTCGAACTGGTTGACGCGATCGCCGTAGATGTCGCCCGGCAGCAGCAGGTTGATTGTCACGTTCTGCGCATTCGCCGACAGCGGCCGGCCGAGTGAGCCTTGCACTTCGGAATTGGGGTAGATCCGGTTCGCGCTGACCACCGGACCGGGCGTGCTCTGAAACGTCGCTGCTACATTCATCCCCACGACGGGAACGAGATAGGTGCCCAGCAACTTGACCTGCGTCAGGAATGCCGCCTGGACGTGACAGCCGCGGATACTTGGCCCGGCGCCGCTCACGATCGCACCTTGATCGTTCGCGATGACGTCGCAGTTGTCGGTGGTGGCGCGACCTGTGCTGACACCCCCTTGAAGGACGACACCATTCTGCAGCCGCGCGTTGGCACTGAAGTCCACGCCGTTCCAGTGCTCGATCTGCTCGCCGAAGTCACGGGCCAACGTCGTGTACGCCGTGCCTACACCGACTTTGAGCGGATTGAGGTTGTAGAGATCGTTGATCTGATAGCCGCCACCGTCCGGCAAGCCGCTGTTGAGCGGCGCCGTCACGCTGTAGCGATCGTAGTCGGCCGCCGTCAGACCAACCGTCTGAGTGACTTGAAAATTGCCGTACCACCGCCGGAAGTAGCCGACGTCGATGCCAACTCGTGGCGCGAGCTCATGCTGGACGCTGGTCGAGAACTCCCAGTTGTAGGCGCGATTGCCCCAACCGAACCGCGTGTCCTCGTTGAACTGGGCGATGGACGACAACGTCCCGAACTGGCTGAGGTACGCCGAGCATTCGCCGTTCTGCGCCGAGTTGAGCATGTCGCAGTCCGGGTTGAAGTTGCCTCGCCGCGGATCGCCAACCGGGAACGTGAGGTCATCCCAGTTCCGTGTCGTGGTCGTGCTGACGCCGGCGGGGTTGCCGATCGTGAAGAGCGTCAGCATGTACTTCCCAAGACTGACCTTGAGCGCGGTCTTGCCGTTCCCGAACAAATCGTAGGTGGCGCCAAGGCGCGGCGTCACGTCGTGCAGGCTTTGGCTGGTGACAGCCGGGAACGTGAAATTGCGTGTCGGCTGCAGCGGCGCCGGGCCGCGGAACTGTTCCGGGTAGCCGCCGCGGAAGCCGTCGTAACGCACGCCGGCATTGAGCGTCCAGCGATCGATCGTCCAGCGATCCTGTGCGAAGAATCCGAGCTCGCCTTTGACGAGGGATTCACCCCGCGTGGGCACTCCGTACAACGTCACCTGATTCGGCAGCGTCACCCGCGTCCCGTTCGCGCTCGAGCACGGCGTCCCAGCCGGAACACCAGGGTTCAACGTACAAGTGGTGTTGACGCGGAACATCATGTAGCTCGAGTTCGAGTCGGACGTGCTCACCGTCCTCGACCAGGTATCGCTGAAGCCAACCTTGAACGAGTGCGAGCCGGTCACATACGACATCGACGCCACCGCCGTGTTGATCTGCTGGCTCGAATAGCCGAAGAGTCCACTGATGCCGCCGTCACCGCCTTTGCCGCGATAGAAGAACTGGTTCGACTGCTCGAGCACGGGGACGATGTTGCGATAGAGCGACCCCTCCTCCGGCAACTGATTGCCGAACGCCTCGCCGCGCCGGGCGTAACGGGCTTCGAGGAGCAACCGGCTGGTCATTGGCGCCGTCCAGCTCGCCTGACCCAGATACAACACCGGGAAGCGGTAGGCGACCGCTGATTCGGGCGAGACGCCGGCGCGGGTGTCATCCCAGATGCGCGACTGGTTGTCGAGATAGATGCCGATCTTGTGTTTCTGCGCCGCCTGCCACGTGAACCGCGTGTTGATGCCGTTCTGCTCGAGCGAGAAGAAGCCGCGCCGGCTCCGGTCCTCTTCGTAGGTCCATTTCGTCGGGTCGCCTTCGTTCTTGTTGTAGTAGAGCCCCGCGATGTAGTTCTGATTCACCTGCCAGCGCGCCGAGGTGTAGAACCAGAGCTTGTCGCGAAGCAGCGGACCGCCCACCGACGGATTGATGTCGTACGCGCGCTTCATCTCGTTGGGATCGGGAAGCCCGCGGTTCTTCAGTTCGTCAGTGAGGTTGCTGCCCTGCCAGGCCGAGTTCACTCCGGTCGCGAAGATCGACCCTTTGACGGTATTGCCGCCCTCTCGTGGAATGAGGTCGATGCGGAGACCGCCGAATGGCTGCTCGGCCGACACCGCCGCGTAGTCGACGGTCACTTCCTGCGTCGATCCCGTGTCGGGCACGAAGTTCGAGAACTCGCCGCCGGAAAGGACGTTGCCAAGCCGCACGCCATCGAGCTGCAGACGTGTGTCGCTGGTGCGGCCGCCGTGAATCTGGAACGTCGTGTTCTGCAGGTTGTTGGTGCCGCCGACATCAGCGAGTCCGCCGCGGCCGGGCTGCGCCGCGGACAGGCCCGGAATCAGCACGATCAGGTCGATGTGACTCCGGCCGGCCGGAATCGCCTCGATCACTTTCTGATCGAACACGCGCTGCTGCGTCGTCCGCTGGACGTCGATGATCGGCGACTCGCCGGCGACGGTGATCGTCTCCTGCAGCGATCCGACTTTCAAATCGACGTCGATCGTGGCCACGAACGACCCGGTGAGCTCGATGCCCTCTCGAACGACGGTCGAGAACCCCGTCAGGGTGAACGTCACGGCGTAGGTGCCGGGTCTGAGATCGACGATGCGGTACTGACCGCTGCCATCCGTGACCACTTCGCGCGTGCGTTCGATCAGCACGGGGCTCGCCGCCGAAACCGTGACACCCGGCAGCACGGCGCCCGAGGAATCACGAACGACGCCGGTGATCGACGCCTGGGCGTAGACCATCATCGGAACGAACGCGACGAAGCCGACGAGCATCAACGCCACGCGTGTGAATCGAAGCATGCGACACCCCATTCGTGAATCCTTCCAACTGAACGTGCAGACCCCCGCACCCATCAACGAGCGGCGCCCGTCGACGATGTCGACGCGCCGGTCGCGGGCGCATCGACGACATGCACGCGCGACTTGAATCGCCACCCACCATCGGGCGTCCTCACATAGACGTCCTCATAGTGCCCACCGCTCTTGAGGTACGCGCGACCCGTCACACCTTCGGCCGACACGCCCGTCGCGACGCCCGAGGCGCGGAACCGCTTGACGCCGTCCGCGCCGGCCACGTAGACGTCGTCGAACTGCCCGAGGTCGGTCCCGGCCAGCCGTCTGATCGCTCTGACGTCCTGCGCGGTCAGGCCAGCACTGACTTCAGGCGGCGTCATCACCGTTCGCGACTTGAAGCGCCAGCCCTTCGGCGTCTTCACGTATTCGTCGTCATAACGCCCCGCGTTGCCGAGATCGGCGCGTCCGGTCACGCCGGCAGCCGTCGATTCGATCGCGACCATCGGCACCGGTCTCGCTGTCGCCGCAGGACCGGCCGGCGGGGCTGGATTCGTGCAATGACGCTCGCTGCGGACGAGCGCAATCAGCCGATCGCGGCCGACCACTTCGCCCCGGATGTTGCTGGCGAAATAGCCGGTTTCCGGCGCGAACAGCTCGGCGTAGTCCTCCGCCGCGCAGGCGCCGAGCGCACGCGCATAGCGGGCCGTGAGGTCCTGAATGTCCGCGCGATCCTGCGCGGTGAGGCTCTGCTGTCCGTAGGCGGGCGGCACCAGCGCCAGTCCCACAACCAGCATTACCGTGGGCATGCTGCGTCGCATCGCGGCGATCTCCCAGGGACGCCCGTTGCGAGATGGCAATCCCGAGCTCTTCTTCGTGGAGGCGCCCAATCATCTACGTTCGAGGCACGGGGCGACATACCCAGTTTGGGGGGGCTCGTTGGTCCTTCGGCCTTGGTGCTTGGTTCTTGGTCCGTCCTTGGTCCCGGGTCCGTTCTTGTCGGTCTTCAGCAGAACGCGCGTCCAGAACGTCCCTGGTCCATGGTCCTAACCCGTTGCGGACTACGGACAAAGGACCAGGGACGGACCATGGACCGAGGACGGACCAAGAACCAAGGCCCAAGAACTGAGGACGCTATCGAATGTGAATGATGCCTCGACGCAACGCCTCAGCGAGCGCCGCGGTGCGGTCGTGCACACTAAATTTCTGGAAGATGCTCTTGACGTGGGCGCTCGCGGTGTCGGCGCTGATACCGAGTGAGGCGGCGATCTCCTTGTTCCGCTTTCCGGTCGCGAGCAATTCCAGCACCTGGAATTCCCGGACCGTCAACGTCGGCTGACTGGCACGCTGCTCGAGGGCCGCCGCGATTTCCGGTGGGATAACGCGGCGCCCGGCGTGAACGTCGCGGATGACGCGAATCAGGTCGTCGGGCAGGGTGTCCTTCAGCAGGTATCCGACCGCACCGGCGGCGACCGCGCGGTAGATGTCCTCGTCGCCGTGATACATCGTGAGCACGACGATGCGCGCGTCCGGATCGTGGCGCCGGATCGCGTGAATGGCCTGCACGCCCCGCATCGTCGGCATCTCGAGATCCATCAAGGTGACGTCGGGCCGTACGCGCAGGAACTGCTCGACGGCTTGTTCGCCGTCGCTGGCCTGAGCCACGACCGTCATGTCCGGCTGCACGCCGACGATCCGGACGATCCCCTCGCGCATCAAGCGATGGTCGTCCACGCAGAGGACGCGAATGGTCTCGCGTGTGGTCACGACCTCATTCGGCGGCGACCGGCGCGGACGTCTCGATCGTCGTGCCGTGCCCGGGCCGGCTGATGATGGCGAGCTGTCCGCGAATCCGCGCCGCGCGCTCCCGCATGGTGAGCAGACCGAGGTGCTCGGCAGCCGCCGGGGCCACATGCTCGTTCGGCTCGAATCCGCAGCCGTCGTCGCAGACCGTGAGAATCACGCGATCGCTCTCGAATGTGAGCGCGATGCGCACGCTGGTGGCACGGCCGTGGCGAATGGCGTTGTTGACCGATTC
>Ga0111539_10009044_pt1 | contig 12606 bp, 8 predicted proteins | sample RhiMethybrSRZTD1_FD_79667 | JGI IMG/M metagenome (GOLD analysis project Ga0111539, IMG submission 79667) | Populus rhizosphere microbial communities from Tennessee, USA - Rhizosphere MetaG P. TD hybrid SRZTD1 (version 2) (version 2) | ecosystem: Host-associated > Plants > Roots > Rhizosphere >...
CCGGGGCGACCAGCAGCAGGCCGGCCTCGAGCGCACTGCGCCCCTGGACGATCTGGAAGTACTGGGTGAGGAAGAAGAACGTCACGAACATCGCGAACAGCACGATGCCGATCAGCAGGACCGCGCCGGTGAGATCCCGCTCCCGGAAGAAGCGCAGCGGCAGCATCGGCGTGCTGGCCCGGGTCTCGACGATCCCGAAGACCGTGAGCAGCACGGCTGCCGCAGCGAACGAGCCGAGCACGGCACCCTGGTCCCACCCGACCTCGCCACCCCGGATGATCCCGTAGACCAGCGCGGTGAGACCCGCGGTGCCCAGGATCGCACCGGGCACATCGAGGCCGATGCGGCGCGGGTCACGTGACTCGGGGACGACAGCCATGCCCACCAGCGCGGCGACGACCAGCGGGATGAACAGCCAGAACGCGGCCGACCAGTCCGAGGCCTCGATCAGCAGGCCGCCGGCGACCGGGCCCAGCGCGACGCCGAGCCCGCCGACGGCGGTCCACACGGCGATGGCCTTGGCCCGCTCCTCGCGCGGGAAGACATTGACGACGATCGACAGCGTGGCCGGCAGCACGCACGCCGCGCCGAGGCCCTGCAGCGCACGCATGGCGATCAGCACGCCCGTGCTGTCGGCCAGCGCCGCGCCGGCGGCGGCGAACCCGAACACCACGAGGCCGATGGTCATCATCCGCTTGCGGCCGTAGCGGTCGCCGATCGATCCGCAGAGCAGCAGCAGCCCGGCCAGCACCAGCACGTAGGCGTCGATCACCCACTGCAGGGCCGAGATCGACGCGTCCAGGTCGACCGAGATCTGGGGGAGCGCGGTGTTCACGACGGTGTCGTCGAGGAACACCAGCAGCGTTCCCACGGACATCACCGCCAGCACCCACCAACGTCGGGGCTCGACGTCCGCCGGAGCGGAGCGCGTCTCTGTCATCGCTCACCTCGCCTCTCTGATAAATGGACTATCTGGTCCATTCAGTTCCTAGCAAAAGTGGACTGGCTAGTCCAGAGCGCTATCGTGAGGGCGTGGTCGAGGAACCGCTGACCGAGCGCGGCCGCCGCAGCCGCGAGCGCATCGTCGACGCCGCGGCCGCGCTGGTGGCCGAGCGCGGGGCTGGAGGCGCCCGGCTCGACCAGATCCTCGAGGCCGCCGGCGCCAGCAAGAGCCAGCTGTACCACTACTTCTCCGACAAGGAGGACCTGGTCAGAGCGGTGATCGCCCGGCGTGTCGGCGAGACCGTCCACTGCCAGGGCCCGCAGCTCGACAAGGTCGACAGCCTCGCCGCCCTCCGGCGCTGGTTCGACTGGCTCGTCGACCAGAACGCAGAGCGCGACTGCCCCGGCTGCCCGCTCGGCACCCTGGCGAGTGAGCTCGCCGACTGCGACGAGGCCGCCCGGGGCGACCTGACCTGCGGCTTCGACACCTGGATCGGCTACGTCATCGAGGGCATCGAACGCATGAAGGCCAGCGGCGAGCTCGACGAACGCGCCGACCCCCGCCGCCTCGGCGTCGCCGTCTTCGCCAGCCTCCAGGGCGGCCTACTGCTGTCGAAGACCTACAAGGACCCCCAGTACCTCCGGGACGCCCTCGACGCCACCTACGACCACTTCCTCTCGCTCCGCGCCCATCACCCCGGCGCCCCGAAGCGACCGCCCGGCTAGGGTCGCCGGGACTGGCTGAGGGGAGATGGACGTGAAGGCTGCTGTTCTGCAGGCCATTCCGGGTGAGCTCGTGATCGACGAGGTCCAGATCGACAAGCCGGGCCCTCGGGAGGTGCTCGTCCGCACGGTGGCGGCCGGGTGCTGCCACAGCGACCTCCACTTCATGGAGGGCAAGTATCCGTACATGACTCCCGTGGTCATGGGCCACGAGTCGGCCGGGATCGTCGAGGCGGTCGGGGCCGACGTCAGCCACGTCGAGCCGGGTGACCATGTCATCACCTGCCTGTCGGTCTTCTGCGGCCAGTGCGAGTTCTGCGTCTCGGGCAAGCCGAACCTGTGCACCAAGGAGGCGGTCCGCCGGGCGGGTGACGCCCCGCCGCGGCTGTCGCAGAACGGCTCGCCGGTGTTCCAGTTCCTGGACCTGTCGTCGTTCGCCGAGCAGATGCTCGTGCACGAGGGCGCCGTCGTGAAGATCTCCGACGACATGCCGCTCGACCGCGCCGCGCTGCTCGGGTGCGGGGTCACGACCGGGCTCGGCGCCGTGCTCAACACCGCCGGTGTGCGAGCCGGCGAGACAGTCGCCGTCATCGGCTGCGGCGGCGTCGGGCTGGCGGCCGTCCAGGGCGCGGCGATCGCCGGAGCCGGCCGGATCATCGCGGTCGACATGGTCCCCTCGAAGCTGGATCTCGCCCGCAGGTTCGGGGCCACCGACACCGTGAACGCCAAGGATGCCGACCCCATCGGCACCGTGATGGAGATGACCCGCGGCGGCGTGGACCACGCCTTCGAGGCGATCGGTCTCAAGGTCGCCGCCGAGCAGGCCTTCGCCATGCTGAAGCCGGGAGGCTGTGCCACCGTCATCGGCATGATCCCGGTCGGCGACAGCGTCGAGCTGCCGGGCTTCGCCTTCCTGGCCGAGAAGAAGATCCAGGGATCCAACATGGGATCCAACCGGTTCCGCGTCGACATGCCCCGCTACGTCGACATGTACCTCCAGGGCCGGCTCAACCTCGACGACATGATCTCGACCCGCATCCCGCTCGACGAGGTCAATGCCGCCTTCGCCCGGATGCGGACCGGCGAGATCGCCCGCGACGTCATCCTGTTCGACTGACGCGCCGCCGAAAAATTCTCCGCGCAGCTCGAACCAAACCACCCGCTCACGCGTCTTAGAACTAGCCCCTACTGCTAAGCAGCGGCGGGGCACCGACATGTGGGGAGCGGTGATGACTTTCGTGCGGCGGCCGGCCAAGGCGCTGGCGGCGATCGGGCTGGTGACGGCCACACTGGCAGCCGGGCTGGCGGCGGGATCCATCCCCGGTGGCGCCCAGGCGGCACCCCAGGCGACGGTGGAGCCGGCCAGCGGGCTGGTGGACGGATCCCGGGTGACGGTCTCCGTCACGGGCCTGCCGGCGCGCGCGACGGTGCAGGCCGCGCAGTGCGCCGCCGGCGCGAGCGCGAGCTTCGAGTCGTGCGACTTCTTCGACGCCCGGTTCGGCACCGCCGACGGGTCCGGCAACGTCAGCTTCGAGCTGGGGGTCGACGCCGTCATGGCCGTCGGGGACTTCGACGCGCCCGACGAGCTCGACTGCCGCGCGGCCGGCGCCTGCGTGATCCTCGTCTTCCCGGCCGACGCGCAGGGTTTCCAGCCGATCGAGGTCCCGCTCGGCTTCGCCCTCGGTGCGCCGCTGGCCCCGCCCCCCACCGTGACCGTCGACCCCGACGACGGGCTCGTGGACGGCCAGCAGGTGACGGTGGCCGCCGCGGGCCTGGTGTGGGAGGACGACGGCCTCGCCCTCGTGTGCAAGGCCGACCCCGCGTCGAACGTCGACTGCGACTTCAACACGGCTTCCGACTTCCAGGTTGCGGAAGACCGGACCGCGACCGTCCAGCTGCGGGTGACGGCCATCATCGAGACCGGCAGCGGCACGGTCGACTGCCGGGAGCCGGGGGCGTGTGTCGTCGTAGTGACCACCGACAGTGGCCGCAGCGCCCGGAAGGTCGGCATCGCCCCGATCACCTTGGACCCCGACACCGAGGTCGTCCCGCCGACCCTGACGATCACACCCGACACGGACCTGGTCGACGGCCAGACCGTGAACGCCACCGGCGCCGGGTTCACGTCCGACTTCGTCCAGCTCCTGGAGTGCCCGCCCGGCGACGACGGCGACGGTTGCGAGTTCGTCGACTTCGTCGGCGTGGACCCGGACGGAGGCTTCACCCAGGATGTGACGCTCGGCGCCGTCGTCATCGGCGAGCCCGGCAGCATCGACTGCCGCACCAGCGCCGAGCCGTGCATCCTGGTCGCCACCACGAGTCAGATCAACTCGCCCCGGGCCGCCCGGACCCCGCTCCACTTCCGGCCCGACGGACCCCGCCTGCCGGGGCCGAGCTGACCGTCACCCCCTCGACCGACCTGCCCGACCCGGCCTCCCTGACGATCACCGGCTCGGGCTTCCCCGAGCAAGGGTCGGGCACGGTGAGCGTCTGCCGCACCGGCGGCGGCGCCTGTGATCCCGAGACCGAGACGCAGGTCGACGCCGACAACGACGGGACGATCTCGCTCACCCTCGGCGTCGGCGCCACCTTCACCACCGAGGGCGGCGAGGCCGTCGACTGCCGGGCGGCCCCCGGCTGCGAGGTCGCGGCGATCTCCTTCGGTGACAACGGCCGTCCTCGGCGGGGGACCGCCCCGATCGCCTTCGCCCCGCCCGTGGTGTCCGGGCAGAAGCGCTATCTCGACCCGGTGTTCGACCATGTCGAGGTGGCCGAGGACCTCCCCTACCGGACCGCGCCGACCGCGGCCGGCCCGCCGGTCACGCTGACCGTCGACATCTACCAGCCGGCGGGAGACACGGCGACGCTGCGGCCCGCGCTGGTGTGGCTGCCCGGCGGCTGGTTCGGCGACCCGGACGCCGATGTCGCTCCGGCCTACGCCGAAGCGTTCGCCCGCCGCGGCTACGTCGTGGCGGTGATGAACTACCGGCAGCGGCCGCAGCTCTGCTGCCCGTTCAACGACGCGCCCGGGCTCACTGCCGCGTTCCTCGACGCCCACCAGGACGCGGTCGCCGGTGTCGCCTGGCTCCGCGCTCACGCCGAGGACTACCGGATCGATACCAGGGCCATCGCCGCTGCCGGCAGCGAGGCCGGGGCCGCCACCGCCCTGCACCTGGCCGACCTTCCCGGCCAGATGGGCGTGACCGGAAGCCCGGCCGTGGCCGCCGCCGTCGGGATCGGCGGGGTCGACCTCGGCCGCCACGATGCCGGCGAGGCGCCGACGCTGGCGCTCAACTCGACGACCAGCACACCGGCCCCGCAGTTCCTGGCCCAGTGGGCGTGCGAGCATTCGCGCCGGGTCGGCACCATCTGCGAGACGGCCGGCTACGACGGCGTCTTCGGCGACGTGGCCGCCCTGCGGCAGCGGGACGCCACCCGCCGGACCAGCCGCTTCCTGGTCGACGCCGTGCTGGCGCCCCTGGGCCTGGCCGCGCCGACCGGGGACTCGTTCACGCCGGTGAGCTCGCCGGGCACCCCCACCCCGGCGGGCGCCGCGCCGACCGCGTCCACGACGACCTCCCAGGTCCAAGCCCCGTCCCCGGCGCACGGCACCCTGCCCGAGACCGGCGCGAGCGCCACCGAGACGCTGGTGTCGATCGGGCTCGTCCTCGCCGTCGCCGGCGGGGTGCTGGTCCTTGTCGCCCGGTCCCGGCGTCGCCGCGATGCCGGTCGCTTCGGGCTCACCGGCGCAGTGGCGGTCGGCGTCGCCGCCGTTCTGGTCACCAGCCTCATCGCGGCCTGCTCGAAGGGCGACGACCAGGCCGACACAGCCGAGCAGAGCGAAAAGCACGACATGGACGCCCCGGGCCACGACATGGACCACGACGAGGAGGACGGGGACGAGGACCACGGGGAAGAGACCGAGACCGGCCACGGCGACGACGGCCACGGGTCGGACGAGGCGATGGAGGACCACGGCGCGGGCGACGAGAGCGCGGCTGCCGACCCCGATGGCCATGGCCACGGGGACAGCCGCGGCGGAACCGGCGGCGGCGGCCACCACAGCAGCCGCAGCGGCGGCACCGTGACCCACGGGACCAACGGCGGCCACGGGACCCCGGGCGACCCCGCCCACGGCAACCCGGGCGACCCCGCCCACGGCAACCCGGGCGACCCCGCCCACGGCAACCCGGGCGATCCCGCCCACGGCAACCCGGGCGATCCCGCCCACGGCAACCCGGGCGACCCCGGCCACGGCCACCCGGAGGAGCCGATGCCCAGCGGCTTCGACCCGAACTGGACGGCGGAGCAGACGGCCTTCGCCCAGAGCCTGGTCGACCGGACCACCGCGGCCATGCCGCAGTTCGCCAACCCGGCGATCCTGCCCTTGATGAACTACGCGTACATCTTCGACGGCCAGCAGCCCGGCACCTACCAGCACTGGATCCACCTGGGCCGCATCGTCGACGGCCGCACCCTCGACCCGCAGGTCCCGGAGTCGCTGGTGTTCCGCAACACCGGTGACGGCCCGGTCCTGGAGGCGGCCATGTACATGCTCGGCCTCGGCGCCGACCTCAACCACCTCCCGGCGGACAGCGCCTTCCTGCCCGGCTGGCACGTCCACACCAACCTGTGCTTCGACAACAACTTCCGCCTGGTGGGCGTGACGGTGAACGGCGTCTGCGAGCGCGGCCACATCCAGCCCACGCCGCCCATGGTCCACGTCTGGATCGTCGACACGATGTGCGGCCGGTTCGCGGGCGTGGACGAGAACGGCCTCCAGTGCGAGCACCACGACCACTGAGCCGATGGCCGGCGTGACCCTCGGGTCACGCCGGCCACTGGCTCACGAGGCGGCCTGGACCGGGGTGCGGCGGCGGTAGACGCCCAGGGCCAGGGTGTAGGAGACGGCCAGGATGCCCGCGGCCCATGCCACGGCGGCCCAGACGTCGGGCCCTGCGGTGCCCTCGGTGAGCAGTGAGCGCATGGTCTCGATGATGGGGGTCATCGGCTGGTTCTCGGCGAAGCCTCTCAGCGCCGGCGTGATCGAGTCGGTGGGGACGAAGGAGGGGCTGAGGAAGATCAGCAGGAACAGGAGGTAGCTGAACGCCCCCGCCCCTTCGACGGTCTTGGCCAGCAGGCCGAAGAACATGGCCAGCCAGGTGGTGGCCAGGGTGAACAGGACCAGCAGGCCCAGGAACGCGAGCCAGGCGACCGCGTCCGCGTCGGTGCGGAACCCGACGAGGAACGCCACCAGCACCACCAGGGAGCAGGAGAACAGCACCGACAGCGTCGACGACACGGCCTGTCCGCTCAGGACCGACGAGGGCGCCACCGGCATGGTCCGGAAGCGGCTGATGATGCCCTTCTGGAGGTCGGTGGCCAGGCGCACGGCGGCGTAGGCGATGCCGCTGATCACGGTCATGATCACGACCGCGGGGGTGACATAGTCGACGTAGTCGATCGAGCCGGTCTGGGTGCCGATGGCGCCGCCGAAGACGTAGACGAACAGCAGCAACAGGGCGATCGGGGTCAGGACGACCGTGATGATGGTGTCGATGCTGCGGGTCGTGTGACGGAGGCTGCGCTTGGTCATCGTCCAGGTGTCAGTGAGCGCTCGCATGCCGGTCCTCCTCCTGCTTGTCGTCGTCGAGGATCTTGAAGAACACGTCGTCCAGGGTGGGTAGCTGGCGGGAGAACCCGGCCGGCTCGATCCCGGCCCGGTTGAGCCGGATGAAGATGTCCGCGATGTCGGCCACCGCGCCGGTGGTGGCCACGGTCAGCTTCGAGTCCACCCGGCTGACCTCGTGCCCCTCGCCGAGTGCCACCTGCCCCGCAGCCAGCTGGGCGTCGTCGCTGAAGTCCAGCTCGACGAACCCGCTGGGCACCGTGGCCTTCAGGTCGTCGGGCGTGCCGCGGGCCACGATCCGGCCGCCGTGCAGGATCGCGATCTCATCGGCGAGCTGGTCGGCCTCCTCCAGGTACTGGGTGGTCAGGAAGATCGTCGTCCCGCGCTCGACCAGCTGCCGGATGGTGGCCCACATGCCGGACCGGCTCTGTGGGTCGAGGCCGGTGGTGGGCTCGTCGAAGAAGATGATGGGTGCATCCCCCACCAGGCTCATGGCGATGTCGAGCCGGCGCCGCATCCCACCCGAGAAGGTGAGCACGGGGCGGTCGGCCGACTCGCCGAGATCGAACGTGTCGAGCAGGCCTGCCGCGAGCTGGCCCGGGTCGGGCACGTGGCGCAGGTCGCCCATCAGCACCAGGTTCTCCCGGGCGGTGAGGATGTCGTCCACCGCCGCGAACTGGCCGGTCAGGCTGATCTGCTCGCGGACCTTGGCCGGCTGGGACCCCACGTCGAACCCGCCGACGCTCGCCGAGCCGCCATCCGCACCGATCAATGTGGTGAGGATGTTGATCGTGGTCGTCTTGCCCGACCCGTTGGCGCCCAGCAGCGCGAACACCGTGCCCCGCCCCACCGTGAACGACACGTCCTGGAGCACCGGCACCCCCTTGTACCCCTTCACGAGGTTCCTGACCTCGATGGCGTTGGTGGTTTCCATGGCTCTCAGCCACCTCCTCGCCTTAGAACAGCGTTCCATTGCTCGAACAGTGTACTATGACTCGTACAGTGTTCTGCAACCCTAGAATCGGATAGGCCGCAGAAGGAGCGCCATGCCCGCGAGTGAGCCGTCATATCCGTCGGTCTGGCTCCGGCCCCGCCGCGAACCGCGCTCCGCCCTCACCCGCGACCGGATCGTCGCCGAGGCCCTGCGCCTGCTCGACGCCGAGGGCGCCGAGGCCCTGAGCATGCGCAAGCTCGCGGCGGCGCTCGGGGTGGGCACGACCTCGCTCTACTGGCACGTCGCCAACCGCGACGAGCTGATCGAGCTGGTCGTCAACGAGATCAACGCCGAGGTCGAGGTGCCCGCCGCCGGCGAGGTGCCCGACTGGCGGGAGGCGACCCGCCGGTACGCCCGCAGCGTGCGCTCAGGCATCGTGCGCCACCGCTGGGTGGTCTCGGAGCTGGCCCACCTGGTAGCGGCTGTGCCCGGCCCCAACCTCACCCGCACCACCGAACGCATGCTCGCGGTGTTCGAGGCCGCGGGCTTCCCGCTCCCGGAAGCCGAGAGCGCCCTGAACACCGTCTCCGCCTACGTGGCCGGCATCGCCCTGAGCGAGGCGGCCCTGCGCGGGATGCTCGCACGCCACGGCCAGAGCCCCCAGGACTGGCTGGACGAGCTGATGCGCGCCTCCGAGGACGTCACCGAAGGGCACGAGCGGCTCCGCACGCTCACGGACGGCTATGCCGGCCTGGACCCCGAGCAGGCGATGGACGACGACTTCGAGTACGGCCTCGAGCGCGTCCTCGACGGCCTGCAAGCCCGCCTCGTCGCCTCTACCTGAGGTGGACCGTTACACCCGGTGACAGGTCAGGTCACCGTTCCGAGGTAACGGCGGACGAACCCTCGGAGCGTCGTGCGCCACTCCTCCGATGCCGTGCGGACGCCAGGCGGTGCGGTGTCCGGCTCGGCCAGCCAGGAGGCCAGTGCCAGGACCCTCCGGGTGATCAGCCTGTCCAGCACCGCGTCGGTGGGCACCGTGCCGGACCGGTCCCGGTAGCCGGCGAGGAAGCTCGCTCTGAACCGTCGGTAGTCGTCATGGTCGGAGCCGGTCAGGGAGTCGAAGAGAACGAAGTACAGCGAGTTGGCGAGGTCCAGCTCGATCGGCCCGTAGCCGCAGTCGTCGAAATCGAAGAGACGCCACCTCGCTCCGGCGACCCGCAGGTTCTTCGAGCTGAAGTCACCGTGCAGGAGCTGCCGAGGACCATCCGATCGAGGCGGGAACGCGGCCAACGCGGGCAGGTCGCAGGGGCGCAGCGCAGCCAGCGAGGCGTGCACCTCGGCCAGAACCCGGCCCATGTGCGCACCGTCATCCGGTTGGCGGATGTCCGGCGGATCACCTTCCGCGAACTCATACGCCACCACATGGACGGGATCGGCTTCCCCGGCCTGCACTTCGTTGACGAGGCGACCGCCCGCTGTCACCGGGGCGCAGACGATGTCGCTCGTCGTCGCGAGACTCGACAGGACGTCGAGACGAACACGAAGGTCACCGCGGTCGGTGAGCCTCGAGTCGAGCGCCTTCACCGCAACCCGTTGGCCGTCCAGCCTTGCCTCGTACACCGCGAGGCTCTGCCAGCCGCCGGCGATCCTCCGCAGCTCCCGGAGACCCAGCGACGCCAGGTCCTCCTCCAATGCCGCAAGGTCCAGGATGCCCGGGACGCTAGCGCCGCCCGCGCCCGTGGGATCAGGGCTTGCGGCCGACGCCGGCGTAGAAGATGTCCGTCCACCAGCCATCCAGGACCGCAGCCCGGCGAGCTACGACGCCGACGCGGCTTCCGCGGCGAAGCGCCCTACGACGTCGGCGTACTCGGTCATCATGTCGAGCACCACCTGCCGCGCCGGACGTACCTCGTTCATGCGGCCGACGACCTGGCCCACGAAGTAGTTCGCCAGCCGGTGGGCGCCGGTGCCCTCGTGGTGCGACGAGCGGGCGATGCGCAGCTGCGCCTCGCCCACCAGCGCGCTCTGCAACGGCATCGGCAGCGTCGCCGGCGCATCCTCACGCTCCCATTCCTCGGTCCAAGCCGACCGCAACATGCGCGCCGGCTTGCCGGTGAGCGAACGCGATCGGATCGTGTCCGACGACGTCGCGGCCAGGAACTTGTCCTTCACCACCGGGTGAGTCTCGGCCTCTTCGGTGGTCAACCACACCGATCCGCACCACACCGCCTCGGCCCCGAGCGCCATCGCGGCGGCGATCTGCCGGCCGGAAGCTATGCCCCCCGCTGCGATCACGGGGGTCGGCGCCACCGCGTCGACGACCTCGGGGACTAGCACCATCGTCGCCACCTCGCCGGTGTGCCCACCCGCCTCGGTGCCCTGGGCCACGATCAGGTCGGCTCCCGCAGCCTGGTGCCGCACCGCGTGCGATGCCCGGCCGGCCAGGGCGGCGACGACCACGTCGTGGGCGTGCGCCCGCTCGATGAGCGCGGGCGGCGGCGGTCCGAGGGCGGACGCGACCAGCCGCACCTCGTGGGCAAAGGTGACATCGAGCAGCGGTTCGTAGCCGCTCGGCGAGATCGTCATGCCCCGACCCCGCCCGGTGATCGTGTCGGCCGGCAGCGGCGGGACGTCGTAGCGGGCGAGGATGTCGTCGACGAACTGCTGCTGCTCGGGCGGCAGCAACCGGCGAACCGCCTCCCGGTCGAGCCCGCCCTCGTCCGAGCCGGCGTATTTCTGTGGCAACAGGAGATCGAGCCCGTAGGGCTTGCCCTTCACCTCCGCCTCGATCCAGTTGAGATCGATCTCGAGCTGCTCGGGCGTGTGCGCGACCGCGCCCAGCACACCGAACCCGCCGGCATTGGTGACCGCCGCGACCACGTCGCGGCAGTGGCTGAAGGCCAGGATCGGGAACTCGCTCCCGAGCATCTCGCACACACGGTTCTGCATCAGGCCATCCTCCCGCGACTGGGAGCCCCGCGCGCCCGGAAGCCCGTCCGGAGGCGTCTGCCTACCGAGCGCCAGCGGCAGGCGCGCGCTTCCGCCGGATGCGGTAGCGCAGCACGAGGAAGGGCAGGCCGAACACCCAGAAGGCGTGTTCGGCCTGGACCTCGTCGCCGCCGTCGCCGCCGTCCGGGGCCGGGTACACGTCGAGCTCCTCGGCAAACCCCGGGACGGCCAGGGCGGTGAGGTCCCGGGTCTCGGGGTCGATGGCGGCGAGGTAGTGGCCGGGGTGGGCGAGCGGGCTGCGGGTGGTGAGGCGGAGGCCGCCGTCGGCCCGGGCCACCGGGGCGAGGGTGGCGGTGAAGTCGGACTGCGGCAGCGGAAACCCGACGCTCACGTAGCCCCGGCCGTCGTGGCGGTACGTCGTGTAGATGCCGACGTAGATGGGGGCGCCGGTGGCGGCATAGCTGCGGATCCAGCCCCGGATGTCGGGCCGGCCGTCGCCGTCGGTGTCGATGGTGTCGATGCGGCTGGCCACGCCCCGCTGGGCCTCCCGCAGGTTCATGGGCACGTTGGCCTGGCCCAGGGGCCGGGCCAGGACGGTGCGATAGAGCAGGTAGCCGGGCCGCACCCAGGGCCGCCACACGGGCGTGATGTCGAGCGCGAACCGGGTGGTGTGCTCGTAGAACTCGCGCACCCGGGGGTCCACGGCGGCGGGGTCGAGCTCGGGACCGGCGAGCTCGTCGAGCGAGGCGACGATCCCCGCGTCGGCCGCGTCCCGCACGTACTCGCCCCCGATCGCCTCGGCCAGCGCCCGCACGTAGTCGGTGCCCACGAAGCGGGTGCGGGACTCGAGCGGGACCACGAACGGCAGCTCGGCCGGGGCCGCCCGCTCCGCCAGCAGGCGGACCTGCGGGTCGGGGAACAGGGCGGCCGAGGTGACGCGGTAGGCCGCGACCGTGGTGGCGGCGACCGCGGCCGGCCCGACCCCGGGGCGCACCACGCCGAGCGCGGCGCCGAAGCCGGCGCCGAACAGCGGGCCGAGCGCCACCTTCTGGGGCCGCAGCCCGGCCAGCCCCGCCGCCGCCCCGGCGGCGGCGCCCACCACCACCGGCCGCCGGGCCCAGCGGGGGCGGCCGACGGCCCAGCCCAGGGGGGCGGCCAGCGCGGCGGTGGCCAGGATGCGGTGGCCGAGGCCGGGGATCTCGTTCGGCCGCTGGTTGCGCCGGGCCACGACCTCGGATGCCACCATCACGCCGGCCCCGGCGGCCGCGGCCACCACCCGCCGACCGGTCCGCCGGCCCGCCCCCGCGGTCAGGGCGAGCCCGGCCGCGGCGCCGATCACCCCGGCCGTGGCCAGGCCGGCGGCGTCGGGCGCTCGGCCACCGCTGTCGGGCGCGGTCTCGGCGTTCACGCCCCGATGTCGACGAGC
>Ga0111539_10009046_pt1 | contig 12605 bp, 11 predicted proteins | sample RhiMethybrSRZTD1_FD_79667 | JGI IMG/M metagenome (GOLD analysis project Ga0111539, IMG submission 79667) | Populus rhizosphere microbial communities from Tennessee, USA - Rhizosphere MetaG P. TD hybrid SRZTD1 (version 2) (version 2) | ecosystem: Host-associated > Plants > Roots > Rhizosphere >...
CGTGGAAGTAATACGGCTGCAAGCAATCGATCACGGAGGCGCACTTGCCGACTCCGCCATCCTTGAACTTCAAAATCGTGACGCTCGTCGTCGGATATTCATATTTCGCAAAATCCAAGTTCGTCGAGTTCGTCGAGTACGCGCTCACCACCTCCACATCTTCGCCCATGCACAACAGCAACGCGTCCATCGCGTGGCAACCCGCCGACAACAGGCTGCTCCCGCCGGACTGTCGGGTCGTGTTCCAGCGATACTGCCCGTACCACGGGCCGATGCCGTGGTAGTAATCCACTTCGCCGTAATGAATTCGCCCGAGCAACCCCTTGTCGAGGATCGCCTTGATGGTGATGAACTGGCTCGAAAAACGGCACTCGAAACAGACGCACGTCTTCACGCCCGCCCGTTGCACGGCCTTTTGCACCGCCTGGCAATCCTCCCACGAGAGCGCCAGCGGTTTCTCGATGATCAAGTGCTTGCCCGCTTTGGCCGCGGCAATCGCCTGCTCCGCGTGCTGCTGCGGATAACTGCAGATCGAGACGACGTGAATATCTTTGTCGGCCAGCAACGCGTCGATCTGGTCGTAGGCTTTGATCGATCCGCCATGCTTAGCGCTCAGCTCCGCCGGATTCAATTGGCGCGACGAATAAATGCCAGTGACCTGAGCCTGCGGCGTGGCGTTGATCGCGGCGATGTGCGCCCCGCTTACCCAACCGTAACCGATAATGCCGACGTTGTACTTCTTGGCGGCCATATGAAATGCAGGCCCATGGCATCGCTTCGCAGGGCAGTTGTAAAGGCAAAATGGCAGCGTCGGGCGACTAAGGCAGGTGAGGGGCTGGCTTGTTTCGGTGGCGGTTCGGTGGCAGTAATGAGCAGTATGAAGTTGGGGAGTTGCAATGCGCAGAATGCGCGTGTTACCGCGTGGATGAAGCAGATGGCTGATCTATGCAAACCAGAGAAAATTTTCTGGTGCGATGGATCGGAGGCGGAGAAGGAGTTTCTGACCGAGGAAGCGGTTCGGCAGGGGGTGCTGATCAAACTCAACCAGGAGAAGCTGCCGGGCTGTTATTATCATCGGTCGCATCCGAATGACGTCGCGCGGGTGGAGCAGTGCACGTACGTGTGCACCGAGGGCGAGGAGGAAGCGGGACCGACGAACAACTGGGTTCCGCCCGCGGAGATGTATCGCAAGCTTTACGGATTGTGCGACGGCGCGATGCGCGGCCGGACGATGTACGTCGTGCCGTACCTGATGGGACCGCTCGGATCTCCGCTCAGCAAAGTGGGCATCGAACTTACCGACTCGATCTACGTGGTGCTAAGCATGCGGATCATGACGCGCATGGGAAACATCGCGTATCAGCATCTCGGGGAGAGCGATGATTTCAATCGCGGGCTGCACACGATGCTGGATCTGAATCCGGAGCGGCGGTTCATCGCGCATTTCCCGCAGGACAACACGATCATCTCGGTAGGTTCCAACTACGGAGGCAACGTGCTGCTGGGGAAGAAGTGCCTGGCACTGCGCATTGGCTCGTATCTCGGGAGAAAGGAAGGGTGGCTCGCCGAGCATATGCTCATCCTCGGCGTCGAATCGCCGACCGGTGAAAAGACGTTTGTCGCGGCCGCGTTTCCGAGCGCGTGCGGCAAAACGAACTTCGCGATGATGGTGCCACCCGAGCGTTTCAAAGGCTGGAAGATTTGGACGGTGGGCGACGACATCGCGTGGATGAAGCCCGGCGACGACGGACGGGTGTACGCGATCAATCCCGAGTTCGGATATTTCGGCGTCGCTCCCGGTACCAACGTTAAGTCCAACCCCAATGCGGTGCGGATTATTCAGCGCGACACGATTTATACGAATGTGGCGCTCACACCCGATGGTGACGTGTGGTGGGAAGGCAAGGGAGAGGAACCGCCTGCGGGCACGCTCGATTGCCAGGGACGCCCGTGGAAGCCCGGCGAACGCGCCGCGCATCCCAACAGCCGCTTCACGTCGCCCATGACGAACAACCCGATGCTCGCGCCCGAAGCGATGGACCCACGTGGGGTTCCGATCAGCGCGATCATTTTCGGCGGACGGCGTTCGACGACGTTGCCATTGGTGTGCGAAGCGTTCAATTGGGTCCACGGCGTTTATCTCGGCGCGACGATGGGATCGGAAACGACTGCCGCGGCCGCCGGCGCGGTCGGCCAGGTCCGGCGTGATCCGATGGCGATGCTGCCGTTCGTGGGATACAACATGGGATTCTATTTTCGGCATTGGCTCAATATGCGGAAGCGCATCAAGTACCCGCCGCGGATATTTTCCGTGAATTGGTTTCGCAAAGACGAACGCGGCAATTTCCTCTGGCCCGGGTTTGGCGAGAACATGCGCGTGCTGGAGTGGATCGTCGACCGTTGCCATGGCTGCGTCGGCGCGCATGAGACGCCGCTGGGGTGGGTGCCGCGCACGGAGGACTTCGATCTTCAGGACCTGCCGGGCTTTTCGCCGCAGGACTTCGAGCGCCTCCAAAAGATCAACATCGAAGAATGGCGACGTGAAGTCCTCTCCCAGGACGAACTGTTTATGAAGATTTATGCGTTCATTCCAAAGGAGATGATCTTTCAGCGGGAATTGCTCGTTGCCCGGTTGTAAGATGCTGCTGTCCTGCTTGTTACACGCAAATCCCTAAAGAAATTCAGGGGCTCGCCGATGGGTCAAAGGTATGAGCAAGCTGAAGAAATTCGCTGTTGCTGGTGGGTCGGCGCTGGTTGGGGTCGTCCTGCTGGTGATGGGCTTTAAGGAGTTTCGCCAGAGCAAGCAGCTCCAGGCGGAAGGCAAACAAGTTTCGGGTGTGGTGACGGATAGCGAGGTGCAGCGCGGGCGCAAAGGCCGGCGCACGTATTACCTCACGGTGAACTTCAAGACCGAGGACGGCAATGCTTACGAGGCGCGCAAGTCGGTTTCCAAGTCTGTGTTCACCGAAGCGTCGGAGGCCGGCTCGGTGGCGGTGATCTATCTGCCGTCCGATCCGAAGGTTCTTACTTTTGGCAAGGCTGACACGAAGTTCGGCGGGCTTGTCGGTGGTGTGATTGCGCTGGTTGTGGCGGGGGTTATCGGCTTCGCAAAACCGGAAGGCGACGACGCGGCGCCGAAGTCCGAGGCGGATGTCGAAAAGGATTTGCTGGCCGACAAATCGAAGTACGACGACCAGCAAAAGGCCGCTTAATTTTGATCCGTCGCGCGCAGGCGATAAAACGCGGCGCCACTCACCGGATTCAAATCGCGAAATGTGAAGCGCTGTGTCCCATCGGGCACGGCGCTTCCGATTTTTTGCCAGTCGATCAAATTGGTGGAACGCTCGATGTCGTACATCCGGCCCGGCACACCTTGACCCTCCACAATCACTTCGGGTACAGCGCGGTTTAGCGAGGCGATTCGCGGGATCACTCCAATGCGCAGGTAAACCAACGCCGGGTCGTGGTCGGTGACGCGCTCGGGCTGATCGACAACGTTGCGACGCGTCGCCGCGAAGTCCGCATTGACGCGCGGATAGAGGAACCGACTCACCCGCGGACGAAGCGTTTCGGTGACGAGCACGTGATCGATCGCCTGCGCCATCCCGTCAAAGACGTACGAATAGCGGCTGGAGGGTGGCAGCGTCTCAATCAGATTAAACAAATCCGGCTGAACCAGGTCGGCGCTTGCGAGTAAGACGTGATTCGTTGGCGCAGGACGGCCACTGATTGTCCCCATCACGTCGGCGTATCCGTCGTTGAATTCGAAGGCGTTGAAGTCGCCCATGACGATTACATTTTGTCCTGCGGCCTGACGTTGTTGAACGAGTTGGGCGACGTGCTCTGACTGTGCTCGCCGCTTGGCGCGAATAAAGTCTGCGTTGTCGGCATCATCGATGCCGATCATTGAGCGGAGATGATTTATCATGACGGTGAACTCCAACACATTGGTGGTGAGCGGATCGGCCACGCTGGCGCGCAAGAGAAGCGGCGGACGGTCGTGAAGGCGCTGGTTGGCGCCGGCGTGCGTAAACTGGTTGGTCTTTCCCTCCTGGCGCACCTCAATTACTGACACGCGTGCCGTGTTCACCAGGAAACCCACATCGATGCCGCCCGGATCGCTTCCTTCGAACAAAAATGCGGCGTAGGTCGGTGAGATACGCGCGGCGAGATCGGTTAATACGGAAAGGTTTTCCACTTCCACCAGCCCAACGATCGCCGGAGCGCCCATGACGTCACGAATCAGCCTGGCGGCTTTGTTCAGCCGATTGCTGTAAGCGGCCGAACTCAATATGACATCGCCGACGCTCGCGTCATCGACGTCATCGTAAAAGCGCTGGAGATTTAGCGCGCCAATGGTTAGTTCGTCCGCCCCGGGCGCTGGAGGCAGTTCTCTCGCCGGCGGTGGAGAGTTCGCCAGCACTCCGGGATCTCTCAATAACGTGTAACGGCGCGACTCATAAAAGAGTACACCGGTGAGGTTTGACAGCACCGTCTGCGCGTCGACGTTCAGAACAGGGACTCCAAGTTGACCGTTGCTGTCGACGCGCAGCAACTCGGGGTTCTCGTCAAAGCGCGGAATGCAACACGGCGCGCCGGAGGGAGTTTCCTCCAGAATGCTGATCCCCGGTTCGCGAAACGGTCGCGGGGCTTGAGCGGGCGTTCCGTAAAAAACGCCGGTGGAAATCGCGAACGCATTCGGCTCATCAAGAAAGCCCTCCGTCGGCGCGGTTACGCGGAAGGCCTCAAAGTGGATGCGCATTCCTTCGAACGATTCGAGTTGATGCAAGCCAGCGTCCGCTCGCAGCTCATTGGTCGTGAGCGTTACCGCCGGCGGCAACGCGTTGCCGCTCGACACGACCGCGACACTCGCAGCGTTGAGCTGGGTCCTCGTCGGACTTAAGGGATCGCTTGCGGGTCTGAACTCCGTAACGGTCCCTGACACAATCACACCATTGCTTACAGCGACGCCTGGCGTGCCTGCCGTGAGCACGAAGAGCCCTTCTGAAGTTAGTGGGTTTGCATCCTCTTCTCCCGCGAATGTTTGCATGAAGAAGCCGTTGTTGCGAAGGGCAGTGACCACATTCGTCGTTGTCGTGACGAACTGATCGGCTATCGGCGACAAAATGTTGGTTCCCTGGATCTCGTGAATCGCATGCAGCCGTGGCGCGACGTCGCAACCATGGACGGTGGAATTGCTGTTGCGCGGCAGCACCGGAGCTTCGGAGAAATCCACGCCATTGTTTTCGGTGTCCGTGCAGCCGTCGAAGAGCCGCCGTATGGATGTCGTGCTGCTGTGGCCGGGAGCGGGATTGCTTTCGGCACAGGACGCAGTCGAGCCGTAACCCACAAAATCAACGATGGTGGAGTTGGTTGGACAGGTGCCGGCCAGCGCGAGGGAATTGGACACGAGAGCGATTTTTCCCGCGGTGGCGCTCATGAAAGTTCCACTCGCGACATCTGGCGCTGGTAGTGGCTGACCGACAGCGCCGCCGGAAGATTCCTGGATGAGATAATATTGGCCGGGCGCAAGCGTTCCGGAGAGCGCCGTCACCTGCCAGGTGCTGCCGGCCGCGGAGGCGTACTGAACAGACCAACCATTTATTGCAATGGCGTTCGTCCCGCGGTTGAACAGTTCGATGAAATCGTTGCGGTAAGTTGCTCCCACGTTGCCGCCGCCGCCGTAAACCTGACTGATGACAATGGTTCCCTCAACGGTCGCCGCTGCCCACAGCGCAAGCGCGACAAGAACTCGGATCAAGGGAGCCATGCTGAATGATAACAATGCGGGTGGCCCTGAGCGAGCTAAAAACTGGCGCTGGGCGCTTCACCGACGTTGCAAATACGCCTCGCAGTCGTATGCTGTCGCGCAGTCGGGGTATCGCAGGCTTATGGAAGAGGAAAAAATTGTTTGGCACGGCAACCCATCGCAGCTTCTCAATCTCCACATCTTTTTGATGTGCCTGCTCCTCGGCGGCGTGTTGCTTTTCGGGGCCATTTACTTTCGGCACAACCTTAGTTCGCCGTGGCCATACGTTATCGGCGCGCTCGCCCTTATACCATTCGGCGTCGCGATAGCCCGGTACCTGCAAACCAAATTCTGGCGCTACGAACTCACCTCCGAGCGACTGCGCATTCGGCGCGGCGTGCTCTCGCGCCGCACGGACGAGGTCGAACTGTATCGCGTCAAGGACTATGTTCTCAGCGAACCGTTTGCGCTGCGCATGTTCGGCCTGGGCGATCTCGTGCTCACCACCACCGATGACACGAACCGAACCGTGCTTCTGAAGGCCGTCCGCCGCCCCACAGCCTTGCGCGACGAAATCCGCAAACACGTCGAGGTCCGCCGTCAGGTCAAAGGCGTGCGCATCACGGAGATGGAGTAGGCGAAGGCGCCTGCGATTCCCGTGCGTTGACTTGCCGTGGCGCCAAAAATATAGTTCCAACATGGCGATGCCCGGCAAGCAGGCGGCAAAAAAAAGGTTTATCGATTTCCTGGGCACCAGGAACTTGCGCCTCACTTCGCAGCGTCAGGCCATCATCGATACGGTTTTCAATACCGATAAGCATTTCACCGCCGAGGAATTGCTGGAGTGGTCGCGCGCCAGGGACAAATCGGTTTCACGCGCTACGGTTTATCGAACGCTGCCGCTGCTCACTGAGAGTGGCCTGGTCCGCGAGATGGACTTCGGCAAGGACTACAAGTTTTACGACCCGAATTACGCCGATCACCCGAACCACAACCACATCATTTGCCAGGACTGCGACAAGATCGTCGAGTTCGAGAGCGAAAAGATCGCACGCATCGAGAGCGAGATCAGCCACAAGCTCGGTTTCGCGGTCAAAAGCCAGCGTCTCCAGATTACCGCCAGTTGCGAAGAGTTGAAGAAGATGGGTAGTTGCAGGAAGAAAACCTGCCGATGAATGAGCTTCCGCCCGCAAGTTCCCGGCCCTCTCGCCTCTCGCTTGCCGCCCATATCGTGGTCGTAGGTTCACTCGCGCTCAGCTTTTTCTCCGGCGTTGCGCTTTGGTACGGTCAGTCCGCCTCCGCCGAAACGTTCTCGCCGCCTTCCTGGCTGCACGGCACGCGTGTACTCCACGGCGTCCTGAACCCAATCCTCTGCGCGGTTTTCGGTTTCCTTGTCTGCCAGCACATTCGTTACGGCTGGGCCTTGCGCGCCAACTGGATTACGGGCCTGCTCATGGAAGGGGCTTTTGCGGCGCTGATCGTTTCGGCGCTGGCCATTTATTATGCTGACGAAGGGGCTTTTCGTGGCTTGCTTGCCTCGCTGCATCGCTTCCTTGGCGCCGCCCTGCCCGCCATTTTGGCTATTCATTGGGTGGCGGCGCGGCAGTGGGTTAAAAAAATTTAAATGGTACTTGCAATTGAGACGCAGTCTCAAAATACTTCGCCCACTGAGACTGAGTCTCAGCACAAACTTGAAGATCGGAAATGAATACAACTAAAAATGCAGTGTTAATTGCCGCCACTTCGTTGGCCGCGGCCACCGGTTACGCCGACGAGCGGCTCTTTACCTACTCCTACGAAGCCGACGTACTCCCCAAAGGCGGAGTCGAATTCGAACAATGGGTCACCCACAAACGCGACCAGGCTGATGGCCTGTTCTCACGCTGGGAATTTCGCGAGGAGCTGGAGTTCGGCCTTACGGACCGCCTCACCACGGCGCTCTACCTGAACTTTCGCGAGACCACCGTCAAGAACGACGCGGCGGGAATCGACGACAGCGAGTTCGAGTTCAAGGGCGTTTCCTCTGAATGGAAATACCAGATTCTCAATCCAAACAAGGACGTGATCGGCCTGCTCGGTTATGGCGAAGTCACTTACAGCGGCACGGAACTGGAATTGGAACAGAAGATCGTTTTGCAAAAGAATTTTGGCGACCACTGGGTTAGCGTGCTCAATGTCACTCTCGAGGAAGAATGGGAATGGGAAGATAATGCCGAAGAGCGCGAATTCATCATCGAATTCACCGCCGGCCTCTCCTATCGCCTTACGGATTACTGGGCCGTCGGTCTGGAAGGCCGGCATCATCGCGTCTACGAAGATTGGGATGAGAAGCTCGGCAATGCGTGGTTCGTCGGGCCGGCCGTGCATTACGGCAGCGGCAAGTGGTGGGGCACTCTCACCATTCTGCCCCAGGTTGCCGGGAGTCCCGATACGGCCCATGGCCTCGAACTTGAGGAACATACCAAAGTCGAAGCGCGCCTCATTGTCGGCTATAACTTTTAGTCGGTTGACGCGCTGCTATTACTTCCTCCTGTTGCTGCTCGGCCTGTCGACTGGAGTAAGTCGGTCTCGGGCCGAGCAGTTTCTTTCCTTCGCCGACGCGAAAAAACTTTGCTTCACCAATGCCACGCGTTTCGAAGACGTGCAGCTTCGCCTCAGTTCGACCGACCGCAAGGCCATTGAGACTGCGGCCGGCGTTAAGGCCAGGAACCTGGAGTTGAAGCTGGCGAAAGCGTGGAACAACGGCACGTTGCTCGGCACAATCTGGCTCGATCAGGTCATCGGCAAGCACGAGTTGATTGATTACGTGGTGGCGATTTCTCCGGAAGGAAAAGTGACGCAGGTCGAAATCCTCGAATATCGCGAACATTACGGCGGCCAAATACGGCAGCAGGACTGGCGCGCGCAATTCAAAGATAAAACTGCCGATGCGCCGCTGAAACATGGAAAGGACATTTACAACATTTCCGGCGCGACCCTTTCCTGCCGTCATGTTACAGAGGGAGTTAAACGTGTTTTGGCGACACATTCTCACCTGCGCGGCCGTTTGCTCAACGCTGCTGACAAGCGCGTGCAGCCCTCTGCCTCGTCAGCAGGCAAGTGATCCAGTTCGCCGCAGCCAGCCGCTGCTCGGCACCTTCGTCGTCATCACCGTTTATGCTCCGTCGAACGCGCAGGCGCACTCTGCGATTAACGCGACCTTTGACGAAATTCGCCGCGTTGACTTGGTCTTCAGTATTCACCGGCCTGACAGCGAGTTGTCGCGCGTTAATGCGACGCCTGGGCCGGCGATTGTATCGGACGAGTTGCTCAAGGTCCTTGGGCGTGCGCTGGAGATCGCCCGCGAAACCAATGGCGCTTTCGATCCTACGGTGGGTCCGCTGGTTGAACTGTGGGGCTTTCTCTGGAAAGAGCATCGGTTCCCAACTTCAAGCGAACTCGCTGCCACGTTGCCGCGGGTGAATCATCGGTTTGTTGAAGTTGATCCGCGCGAACGCACGGTTGGTTTCCATACCAACAGCGTCTCGCTCGATCTCAACGCCATCGCCAAGGGGTACGCCGTCGATTGCGCCATCGAAAAACTCCGCTCATTCGGCATCACCAACGCGATGGTCAGGGCAGGGGGAGACCTGCGCGTCATCGGTTCGCCGCCGGGTGAAGGGGCCTGGACCGTGCAATTGGAAGATCCAACCAAAACAGGCAGGCGGATGGTAATCAAACTCCGCGACCGGGCGCTTTCCACTTCCGGCAGTTACGAAAACTTCTTCATTCGCTGCGGTAAACGCTACAGCCACATTCTCGACCCGCGAACGGGTTTCCCCGTGGAAGGCATCGCTTCCTGCTCGGTGATTGCCCCCACGTGTATGGAATCCGATGCGTGGTCCACCGCGTTGTTCGTGCTTGGGCCCGGCCGGGCCCTGAAAGAATTTGGCCCGCGAATGCCAGTTTTGTTCGGAACTTGGACAGCCGACGGTGACGTAGGCTTTGGGCGATCTCCCTCCTTTCCCCCAGTCGATTAAGCCCGGTTGGCACATATATTGTTGCTTGAATGTCGAGACAAATGGAGCATTACGGAGTTTAAGAACGATGACCTTGGAATCACTCATTGCCACCGCCCAGGACGCGGGCGCCAGTGACCTCCACCTGGAGCCCGGCCTGCCGGCCGCCGTTCGCGTGCGCGGCGCGCTGCGGACGCTTGGCGAACCCCTTCCCGCGAAAGCGCTTGCCGAATTTGCCCGCCACCTCATCGGCAACGAGCAGTGGCCGGTTTTTATCGAACGCCGGTCTTTCGATACCTCCAAAACCATTCATGGCGTCCGCTGCCGCATTAACATCCTGCAAACGTCGCGCGGGGTGGGCTTCGCGATCCGTCTCCTTGCCGCCTTTCAGGCCACAATCGAAAAACTCAATCTCCTTCCCGACCTGCGAAAGTTTCTCAATCACACCAACGGCTTGATCATCGTGAGTGGGCCGACTGGTTCGGGCAAATCGTCAACGGTCGCGGCTTTGCTTCAGGACATCAACACCAACGAAGCGCGTCACGTTGTGACGCTCGAAAGCCCGATCGAATACATTTATCGCCCCCGCACGGCTTACATTCGCCAGCGTGAAGTCGGGCGTGACACCCCGTCCTACGAGCAGGGCTTGCTCGACGCGTTGCGCGAAGACCCCGATGTCCTCATGGTCGGCGAAATGCGCGAGCCCGAAACCATGCGTCTCACCTTGAATGCCTCCGAGACCGGGCACCTCGTGCTCACTACCATGCATTCCTCCACGTGTGCCGAGGCCCTGGCCCGCGTCGTTTCTGCGTTCCCCGCTGAAATGCAAAATTCCGTGCGCGCGCAATTGGCTGATTGCCTCATCGCGATTATCTGTCAGCGTTTGCGTTTCCGCGCCGATCTGAAAATTCGTGTCCCCGAATGCGAGATCATGGTCAACACGATGGCCGTCAAAAACTTCATTCGCATGGGTGACTTCTTCAAAATCATTTCTGCCATGGAAATGGGCGCTGAGTCCGGCATGTGGACCTTCGCCCGTTATCAAACCTGGCTGGAGAACAAGAAGACGTGGTACTTCCCTGCTGACGACGACAAACCCGACACCGAACCCGGCAACGTCGCTGTGTCGACGCCACCGCGCTCGGCTCCACAGCCCGAACAGCCCGCCACGCCATCGCCTCCAGTTCCTGCGTCTCCCGCTCGCGAGGGCCGTCGCATCGAAATAGAACCGGTCGAAGGCGGTCTCCAATCCTTAATCAAAAAACTCGGCGACGACGAGTAGCGCAGATTTCCAATCTGCCGGGTCGCCGACTCCCAGTCGGCATGCTTTTTCTCTCTCTCAAAAAAACACCCGGCTTGAATCAACACAGGTTTCAGCACATTTTCGCAGCGTGAAATCACCCGGCTTGTGGCCGCTCTCAATCGCGCTGCTGCTGACCGCTTGCGGCCCACGAAAGCCGGACGCCAAAGCTCAGGCGATCGCCGACGCCAACCGTCACATTGAGGCCGGCACCGCTTTGGTCACGCGCTTGTCCAGGCTCTCGGAAGTCACGCCGCCGTACGAAGTCGCGGCCGCCCTGCGCGCTTTTACGCACGAGGTCGAACAATGGCGGCGTTCCTACACCACTCAACGCGCCAAATTGATGACACGCGGAATCACACGCGAAGAGGCGGCGGAATTGAGCAGACGTTACAAAACCACCATCGAGGATTTGAGACTGAAGGTGGAACAGGCCGAGCGCCGCTTGTCGAAACGCAGCGACAACAAACTCTACTACGCCGAGTTACTTCGGATGCGTGAAGCTATGCGGCAGTTGTAACCATCGCACCCCTTCGCACCGGCGGACCAAGGATCGCTTCAAGTTCCAACAATATTTGTTTGCGTGCTTCGGAAGAGACTGGCTTCACGTGGTAGAAATTCGCGCCGAGTTGCCGCGCCCGCTTAATATCGGCGGTAACGAATGAGCTCGAAAAAACGACAATTTTGAAGCGGCCTGGCATATTGCTGCGCACCCATTCCAGCACGTCAAAGCCAGTTCGCCTCGGCATTTTCAAATCCAGCAACAGCAGATCGATCGCGTCGCTCGATTCTCCATTCGCGCCGGCCATCGTTTTCAGATAGTCGATCGCTTGCTCTCCATCCGGTGCCGCGCCAACCATCGTCCACGGCAAGCCCGCGTGCCGCAAGGACAACGAAAGCAACAACACGTCGTCTTCGTTGTCATCGACGACGAGAACACGGCGAGATGGGGCCTTCGAGGTGCTCATCGGGTGCGTCGCGTTAAACCGTAACACCCTTTGCTTTCGCCGGTCAATGATTCTGTTCCGTAGAATCCAGGCTACTTGAGCGCATTCCGCGGCAATTCCTCAGGTACAATAAACAACTCAAGCTTTTCCGTGTGCCGCAGAATCGTCAGCGGCGACCCTACACCCACCTCGTTGGCCACCAACCGCTTGTGCAGTTCGTCGATCGTCGCGATCGCGTCGCCCTTGAAACCGATTATCACATCGCCCTCACGCAGACCGCAGCGCTGCGCCGGGCTGTTGGGTTCGATGCCAACAACCAACACGCCTCGATTCACGGCGAGGCGGTGGAAACGGATTACGCGCGGGTGAATCGGGACGTTCTGCCCGGCCACTCCAATCCAGCTTCGCCGGATACGGCCATCCTTTATGAGCCACGCCGTCACGACCTCCGCGGTGTTGCTCCCAATCGCAAAGCAGATTCCCTGGGCTCCACCCGCGATGGCTGTGTTGATACCGATGACGCGGCATGCACCATCGACGAGCGGCCCGCCGGAATTGCCGGGATTCAGCGGAGCGTCGGTTTGAATCACGCTTTCCACCAATCGACCGGA
>Ga0111539_10009047_pt1 | contig 12605 bp, 15 predicted proteins | sample RhiMethybrSRZTD1_FD_79667 | JGI IMG/M metagenome (GOLD analysis project Ga0111539, IMG submission 79667) | Populus rhizosphere microbial communities from Tennessee, USA - Rhizosphere MetaG P. TD hybrid SRZTD1 (version 2) (version 2) | ecosystem: Host-associated > Plants > Roots > Rhizosphere >...
ATCCTGCCGCTGGTGGTGCTGATCGAGATCATCTCGTTCCTGTCGCGCCCCGTGAGTCACTCGGTGCGGCTCTTTGCCAACATGCTGGCGGGCCATATAACCCTCAAGGTGTTCGGCGGCTTCGTCGTGATGCTGCTCGGTGCCGGCACGTTCGCGGCGCTGTCGCCGCTGCCGCTGCTGATGGCGGTGGCGCTGACCGCGCTCGAGGTGTTGGTGGCGTTCCTGCAGGCCTACGTGTTCACCATGCTCACCTGCATGTATCTCAACGACGCGCTTCATCCGGGGCACTAGATCGAGGCGCTGCCCTTTTCAACCGGTCAACCCACACAGGGAGAAGACACCCATGGATCCCGCCTCCGCCAAGCTCATCGGCGCCGGTCTTGCCGCCATCGGCACAGGAGCTGCCGCCATCGGCGTCGGCAACCTGTTCGGCCAGTTCCTGCAGGGCGCCTTGCGCAACCCGTCGGCCGCCGACGGCCAGTTCGGCCGGCTGATCTTCGGCTTTGCGGTGACCGAGGCGCTCGGCATTTTCGCCCTGCTGATCGCCTTCCTGCTGCTCTTCACCTGATCGGGGCAACCTCGGCACGCCGGACCTCACCTCCATGGCCCAACAAGCTGGCACCTCCGTCCCCGCGAGCGGCGCCCCCGCCAAGGTGTTCCCGCCGCTCGATCCCAACACCTTCGCGCCGCAGCTCGTCTGGCTGGCCCTGACCCTGGGGCTGCTCTATCTGCTCCTGAGGCGCGTGGTGCTGCCGCGCGTCGGCGAGGTGATCGAGGAGCGGGCCGACCGCATCAAGCGCGACCTCGAGCAGGCCGAGACGCTCAAGGCCGAAACCGAGACGGCGCTTGCCAACTACGAGCAGGCGCTGGGGGAAGCGCGCGCCAAGTCCAACGCCATCGGCAAGAGCATGCGCGACAAGCTCGCCGCCGAGATCGACAACGAGCGCGCCAAGATGGATGCGGCTATCTCCGCCACCGTCGTCGAGGCCGAGCGTCGCATAGCCGACACCAAGGCAAAGGCCCTCAACAGCGTCGGGGATATTGCCGGCGACGTGGCCGGCGCCATCGTCGCCCGGCTCATCGGCAAAGAGGTGAGCAAGGACGAGGTCAGGAAGGCGCTGATGCAGCGCGCCGCAGAGTAGGAGCACGGGACGGGCAATGCTGGGGATGGCCGAGTTCTGGGTGGCGGTGGCGTTCGTCGTATTCGTGGCGATCCTCCTTTACTACAAAGTGCCGGCGCTGATTGCTCGGGCACTCGACGATCGGGCCGAGGCGATCCGCAAGGAACTCGATGAAGCGCGTCGCCTGCGCGAGGAGGCGCAGAACCTGCTTGCCGACTACCAGAAGAAACACCGCAATGTCGGCCAGGAAGCCGAAGCCATCGTCGACCAGGCGCGACGCGAGGCCGAAGCGCTGGCCCAGGAGACGCGAGCGTCCCTGAAGACCACGCTGGAGAGGCGCACCAAGCTTGCCGAAGACAAGATCGCCCGCGCCGAGGCACAAGCCGTCGACGAGGTGCGCGCCACCGCCATCGACGTGGCGGCGGCGGCGGCTGAGAAGATCCTGCGCGAGAAGATGGCAGGCTCCGGCGGCGCCGCGCTCATCGACCAGAGCATCCGCGATCTCAAGGGCCGGCTGAACTGACTGCCGGTGCGTTGGCCGGGAGCTGCCCGCTTCCGGATCAGGCGGCGAGCGGCACGCCCGAAGGGGTCAAGCTTTTTTCCAGTCTGGCGAGCGTGGGGTCCTCGCGGCTCGCCGTGACGGCATAGCCGGCGCGGCGGGCAAGCCCCATCATCGCCTGGTTGGTCAGCAGAGTGTCGGCCACCATGCGCCGGATGCCGGATGCCGCGGCTTGGCGTTCCAGGCGGTCGAGCAGCGAGCGGGCGATGCCGAGGGCGTGCCAGGCATCGGCGACGGCGATGGCGAGCTCGCAGGTTGTGGGATCGCGCGCGTCACGGACGTAGCGCGCCTCGCCGATCATGGTCTCGCGGCCGGCCTCGAACACCTCGGCCAGCAGGGCCACGTGGGCACAATGGTCGACATTGGCGAAGCGCTCGGCCAGCGCCTCGGGCAGCTCGTCGAGCCGGGTCATGAAGCGGCTGTGGCGGGCCTCGCCGGACAGGGCACGGAAGAAGGCGCGCTGCAGCGCCATGTCCTGCGGCAAGGTCGGGCGGATCGTGACGCGCGTGCCATCGGCGATCCGCACCACGTCGATCAGGTGCACGGGATAGCGAGGGATGGCGTAGGTCGCGGCATCCCCTCCGCCCGACCGGCCGGGAAAGGCGATGGTGTCGTTCATGGCAGTTCAGCCTTGCTCGCCGGCGACATTTCAGAAGCTGTGGGCGCTGATCGCGCGGTCGCCCCGTCTCACGGCGAACTCGATTTGCGAGCGCTGCAGGCCGATATCCTTGAGCTCGCGGTCGCTCATGCCGCGCAAGTGGCCGATCGCCGCCTGGTCGATGCGCCAGGCGATGAAGGCCCGCCACAGCCGCTTCAAGGCGTGGATCGGACCGGCCAAGGGGGGCGCCGCCGCCGATGCGCTGGAAATCATGCTCATGATCATCTCCATTGTTTTGGTTCTGCTCAGCGCGCGTGCTCGACCGCGGTTGAGCCGTGTGGCGACAACTGGCGTGGCTTCGTCCGCGCCGCATCAATCGATCGGTTGATACGGCCGAAGCTCAATGAATCGTGATGGTCCGTGAGGCAGAGCCGCCGCCGTGGTGCGACCCCCCACCCTATCAGGGGGAGGCGCCTCGCGCGGCGAACCCGACCCTACGGCTCCGCCGACACTGCGCCGCGCGCAATGATGTCTCGCCACTTGACGACCTCGGCGGAGATGAAGGCGCGCAGCTCGTCGGGCGACATGGAGGCGGGGTCCGCGCCGATGTCGGTGAGACGCTTGCGCAGGTCCGCATCCTGCAAGGCGGCGACCGCGGTGGCGTTCAGCTTGTCCACGATCGCCTTCGGGGTTCCGCGGGGAGCCAGCAAAGCGAACCACGCGGCGCTTTCGAAGCCGGGCAGGCCGGCTTCCGCGGCCGTCGGCACCTCGGGCAGCGTCGGCGAGCGGCTCTTGGCGGCGATGGCGAGTGGCCGCAGGTCTCCCGATTGTACCTGACCCAGCACGTTGGCGATGTTCTGGAAGCTCAGCGGCACGATGCCGGTCATCAGGTCGGTGACGAGCTGGGCCGTGACGCGATAGGGCAGGTGGCGCATTTTCGTGCCGGTCAGCTGCTCGAAATAGACGCCTGCCAGATGCTGGGAGCTGCCCGGCCCTACTGACGAATAGGTGAGCTCGCCCGGCCTCGCCTTGGCATAGGCAATGAGCTCCTGCAGCGTCGCCACCGGCAGGTTCTTGCCGACCACCACGATGTTGGGCAGCGTCGCCAGCATGCTGATCGGCTCGAAGGCCTGCTCAGGGTCGTAAGACAGGTTCTTGGTCAGCGTCTTGTTGACTGCCAGCGGGCCCGAGGCGCTCATCAGCAGGTGATAGCCGCTGGGCTCCGCCCGGGCGATGGTCGCCGTGCCGATGTTGCCGCCGGCGCCGGGCTGGTTCTCGACGATGAAGGGCTGGCCGAGCGGACCGGTCATTTTGTCCAGCACGAGCCGCGCCACGACGTCGCTGGCACTGCCGCCCGAGAACGGCACGACCACGCGGATCGCCCGGTCGGGATAGGTCTGTGCCGCGCCGGGCGCGGCGAAAGCGAGAGTGGCGACGATCAGCGCCGGGCGAAACATCCGGTCGACGAGCCGAGCCATGGCCGATCCCTCCGTCCCGGCCCGATCCTCTCACAGGACGATCGACGTATCCACGAATACCTTAGAGCGCGGCGATTTGGGTTGCCGCCCATCTCAAATCAGCTTCGCCAGCCGGGCGATGCCATGCTCGATCTGGTCCTCTGTGGGCAGCGAATAGCTCAGGCGCAGGGTATTGCGGCCGCGGCCATCGAAGAAAAACGCCGCGCCGGGCACGAAGGCGATGTTCTCCTCTTCGATGGCCCGGTCGAGAAGGCGCCCCGCGTCCACGCCCTCGGCCAAGCGCAGCCACACGAACAGGCCGCCGCCTGGCCGCGTCCAGGTCGTGCCGTGCGGCATGTGGCGCTGCAGCGCCCCCAGCATGGCGTCGCGGCGCCGGCGATAATGGGCGCGCGCAGTCGTGACGCGGCCCGCAAAGCTCGTCTCGGCCAGGCGGTGCATCACCATCTGGTTGATGGTGGAGCTGTTGAGGTCGGAGGCCTGCTTGACGAGGACGAGGCGGCGGATCATGGGCCTGGGGGCCACGATCCAGCCGACGCGCAGGCCCGGCGAGAGGACCTTGGAGAAGGTGCCGCAGTAAATCGAGCGGGCACAGTCGATGCCGCCGCGGCGCTTCACCTCCAGGGCCAATATGGGCGGCAGCGCCTCGCCTTCGAAGCGTAGGTCCGCATAGGCTGCATCCTCGATGATGGGGATGTCGAGCTCGGCCGCCAGGTCGAGCAGGCGTTCGCGGGCGGCGAGCGACAGCGTCTCGCCCGTCGGGTTGGCAAAGCTCGGCACCACGTAGGCGAACTTCACCGCCCCGCCCGCCTCGCGCGCGCCTTGCGCATAGGACTGCGGCGTGCGGTTGCCCTGCTCGGGGCGCAGCTCGTCGTAGCGCGGCTCGCAAGCGGAGAAGGCCTGCAGCGCGCCCAGATAGGTCGGCGCCGTCACCAGCGCCGTGTCGCCCGGCGATAGCAGCAGGCGTCCCAGGAACTCGAGCGCCTGCTGCGAGCCCGAGGTGATGACGATGTTGTCTTCGTGGCAGGGCACCCCGAGCGTGCCCATGTGCTGGGCGATCCAGCGCCGCAGCGGCAGGTAGCCCTCGCTCACGGAGTATTGCAGGGCCGGCCCGACCAACGCCGCGTCGCCGAGCACGGCCACATAGGCCGCCTGCGCCTCCTTGGCCGGGAACAGGGCGGGATCGGGGATGCCGCCGGCGAAGGAGATGATCCCGGGCCGATCCAGCACCTTCAGCAGCTCGCGAATCTCGGAAGCGCGCATGCGCTCGGCACGGCTCGCATAGCAGGGTTCCCACTCGGCCGCCTGGATGGGCGCGGTCATCGTCTCGGCTCCATTGTCGTGCCCCCGGGATCAATTATGTCAGCATTGCTGACCTATTTGCAAGCGGTGACAATTTCACGTGCGGAATCTTTGCGGGCGGCGCGATCCGGCGGTGTGCGCGCAAAGCACGGGCGTTGGATTTGCGGGTCGCGCGGCGGCGCGCTATCACAGTCGCCGACGGCTCTAGAGGACCAGCGCGCAATGGCCCAGACGGCACCCAAGACGCTCTATGACAAGATCTTCGACGACCACGTCGTCTCGCGACAGCCGGACGGCACGTGCATTCTTTATGTCGACCGCCATCTGGTGCACGAGGTGACGAGCCCGCAGGCGTTCGAGGGCCTGAGGCTCGCCAAGCGCAAGGTGCGCGCGCCCGAGAAGACCTTGGCCGTCGTCGATCACAACATCGCCACGTCAGCCGACCGCCACCTGGGCATCAAGGACGAGGAGAGCCGCATCCAGGTCGAGACCATGGCCCGCAATGCCAAGGACTTCGGCATCGAATACTACGACGAGCGGGACGTGCGGCAGGGCATCGTGCACGTGATCGGGCCGGAGCAGGGCTTCACGCTGCCGGGCACGACCATCGTCTGCGGCGACAGCCACACCTCCACGCATGGCGCGTTCGGCGCACTGGCGATGGGCATCGGCACCAGCGAAGTCGAGCATGTGCTGGCCACCCAGACGCTGACGCAGCGGAAGGCCAAGAACATGCGCATCACCGTCGACGGCAAGCTGCCGGACGGCGTGACGGCCAAGGACATCATCCTCTCCATCATCGGCGAGATCGGCACCGCCGGCGGCACCGGCCACGTCATCGAGTACTGCGGGTCCGCCATCCGGTCCCTGTCGATGGAGGGCCGCATGACCGTATGCAATATGTCGATCGAAGGCGGCGCGCGCGCCGGCATGGTGGCACCCGACGCGACGACCTTCGCCTACCTCGAGGGCCGGCCGAAATCGCCCAAGGGCGCGGCCTGGGAGCAGGCGATGAAGCATTGGCAGTCGCTCAAATCGGACGACAGCGCTCATTTCGATGCCGATGTGAAGCTTGACGCCGCCCGGCTGCCGCCGATCGTGACTTGGGGCACCAGCCCGCAGGACGTGGTGTCGATCGAGGGCGCGGTGCCGGACCCCGAAAAGGTCGCCGATGAGGGCAAGCGCGAATCGATGCAGCGGGCGCTCGCCTACATGGGGCTGACGCCCGGCACGCGCATGACCGACATCAAGCTCGACCGCGTGTTCATCGGCTCATGCACCAATGGCCGCATCGAGGATTTGCGCGAGGTCGCCCGCGTTGCGCAAGGCAAGAAGGTCGCCTCCAGCGTCTACGCCATGATCGTGCCGGGCTCGGGGCTGGTGAAGGAGCAGGCCGAGGCCGAGGGCCTCGACAAGGTGCTCAAGGAGGCGGGCTTCGACTGGCGGGAGGCCGGCTGCTCGATGTGCCTCGGCATGAACCCGGACCAGCTCAAGCCGCGCGAGCGCTGCGCCTCCACATCCAACCGCAACTTCGAGGGCCGCCAGGGCCGCTTCGGCCGCACGCATCTGGTCTCGCCCGTCATGGCGGCGGCGGCGGCGATTGCGGGCCACTTCGTGGACATCAGGAAGTTCTGCTAGGGTCATTCTCGACACTTGTGCATCGACGCAGCAGCAAGCGGCGCGATGGACCGGTAGGCAAGCCCGGCCTGACAACCCGAGCCTGCCGGATTGCGCTGCCATCGCCATCGGCTCTTTTCGCTCATCCATGAAACCCACCGGCAAGGCCCTGCAGGTGCGCAAGACGACGCAGCCCGCGGTGCGGCCATCGATCGGGCTGGCGCTGGGGGGCGGAGGTGCGCGCGGGCTCGCCCATATGCTGATGCTGGAGGTCTTCGACGAGCTCGGCCTCAAGCCCGCGGTCATCGCCGGCACGTCGGTCGGCGCCGTGTTCGGCGCCGCCTACGCCTCCGGCCTGTCGGCGCGGCTGATCCGGGCGCACACCGAGGAGACGCTGAGCCAGCGCTTCGAGATCGTGCGCCAGCTGCTGTCGGCACGCGCCGAGCCGATGCTCAGGATCCTCAACATCCTTCCCGTTCGCGCCGCCTTGCTCAAGCCCGAAGCGGTGCTCGAGTATCTGCTGCCCACCAAGGTGGCGCGCGACTTTGCCGGCCTGCAAATTCCGCTGAAAGTGGTGACGACGGATTTTTATGCCCAAGAGCAGGTGGTCGTGAGCGACGGACCGCTGCGCCCGGCGCTCGCCGCCAGCATCGCCCTGCCGGCGCTGTTCACGCCTGTCACCATCGGTGGCCGGCTGCTGATGGACGGTGGCCTCGTCAACCCGCTGCCCTTCGACCTCATCGCCGGCGAGGTCGACATCACCGTAGCCATCGACGTCAGCGGCGCCTCCATGGGCCCCGGCAAGCACCCACAGCCCTCGGCTTTCACCGCGCTGATGTCGTCCTCGCAGATCCTGCAGCGCTCGATCGTGCGCGAGAAGCTCAAGGCCCGGCAGCCCGACATCTACATCGACGTGGAGGTCGACGAGTTCTATGTGCTCGACTTCCACCGCTTCAAGCGCGTGCTGGCGGCCGCCGCGCCGGCCAAGGAGCACCTGAAGCGACAGCTTGCCCGCGTCCTTGCCAGCCAGACGGCGGAGGCGCTGCCCGCCATCGTCCCCGGCGAGCCGCCGGAGCCATCACCACCCCCCAAGCGGCGCTTGCCCCGGCTCAAACGCCTGTCGCGAGCCGGCAAGACATGAGCGCATCGGGCCCGCGCATCGGCCTGGCGCTGGGCGGCGGCTCGGCGCGCGGCTTTGCCCATGTGCTGATGCTCGAGGCCTTCGACGAGCTGGGCATCGAGCCCGGCATCATCGCCGGAACGTCCATGGGGGCGATCTGCGGCGCGGCCTATGCCGCCGGCCTTTCCGGCACCGAGCTGCGCGGCGAGCTGCTCGCCATCTTCGGCAAGCGCCGCCATTTCCTAAAGCGCCTGACTGGCAAGCTCGGGAGCGGGCTTTCAAACCTGTGGAGCCTCCGGTCCCCCAGCGTGCTGGATAACGTCACCTTGTTCGAGATGCTGCTGCCCGAGGCCATGCGCTGCGGCTTCGATGCGCTGCGCATCCCGTTCGTGGCGGTCGCCGCCGACTTCTACGCCATGGAGCAGGTCGTCCTCGACAAGGGCCCGCTGATCCCGGCACTGGCCGCCAGCTCGGCGCTGCCGAGCCTCGCCCGCCCCGTGGTGCTCGACGGCCGCGTGCTTATCGACGGCGGCTATGTCAATCCGGTGCCGTACGACGTGATCATGGACCGCGCCGACATCACGGTCGCCGTCGACGTGACCGGCGACACCAAGCGCCGGCGTGGCGCTAAAGCCCCGGGCACGCTGGAGGCGGTCACGGGAGCCACCCAGCTCCTGTTCCATTCCGTGACGCGCGAGAAGCTGAGGTCGGTGGCGCCCCACGTCTTCATCAGGCCCGAGGTCGGCGGCTTCGCCGCGCTCGACTACTTCAAGGTGCGGGAGATTTTCGCTGCTGCCGAGCCTGCCAAGGAAGTGCTGAAAAGAAAGATTGCACAGAGACTTACGACAATGAATTGATTTCATAACTGCAGAATTTTCACACGGTCGGAAACTTGCTTGACCTTTGCCACATTGTACGTGCTACACGAGCCGCAATTGTCGGTGCAGGACGGGTCGCAAGGGGGAAGGCGAGTGCCGCGCGCCACGGCCGAGGGGTTTCGCATCGATCTCGACCTCGACCATGCACGCCGGGAGGGCGAGCGGGTGCGCGAGATGCTGCGGGCGCTGCGCCGCCGGCACGATCTCTCCCGCTTCGAATACACCCGCATCGTGCGCATCGTTCCCGGCGGCGACACCTTCAGTCACCCGATGCTGACGCTCGGCAACCGCTTCGCCGTCGACGAGGACACGCTCCTCTCCACCTATCTGCACGAGCAGATGCACTGGTATTTGTGGCATTTGGGCACGCCCGAGCGCGATCCCGTGGCGCCGTTCTTCGACGAGCTGGTGCGGCGCTATCCGGAAGCTCCCACCGAGCTGCCCGACGGCGCCCGCAACTACGAGGCGACCTATCTGCACCTCGTCGTCAATTGGCTCGAAGTGGCGGCCACCGCCGAGTTCATCGGCCGGCACCGCGCTGTTGCGGTCGCCGAGGTGCAGCGCACCTACCGCTGGATCTATCGCACCGTGCTCAGGGACTGGGACCTGCTGCAGGAGCTCTACGAGCGGCACGGCCTGGTGCCGATCCGCAGCGCCCAGGACCTGCTCGCCGAGAACGCCAAGCCCGCCAAACGCGGCCTCAACGGCGCTCGACGAAGAACCGGCGCAGCAGAGCGCCAGCCCGCACCTCCTCGATCCCGCCGTAGACCTCAGGCGCGTGGTGGCAGGTCGGCTGGCTGAAGATGCGCGGACCGTGCTCGACGCCGCCGCCCTTGGGGTCCGCGGCGCCGAAATAGAGCCGGCGGATGCGGGCAAACGAGGCGGCGGCCGCGCACATCGGGCAAGGCTCCAAGGTGACGTAGAGATCGGCGCCGTCGAGCCGCTCCGATTTCTGCACCGCGCATGCCTGGCGGATCGCTAGCATCTCGGCGTGCGCAGTGGGATCGGCCAGCTCGCGGGTTCGGTTGCCGGTGCGGGCGAGCACGGTGCCGTCGGCCGCCACCACCACCGCGCCAACGGGGACTTCGCCGCGCGCCGCCGCGGCCTCAGCCTCCGCAAGCGCTGCCAGCATATGGCTCTCCGCGGGCCGGGATGTCATAAGGTGCTCCGCTCGAGTTTTCGGTTCATGCAAGGACAGCTGCATTCCATGCGGAAGCCGCCAGGTCAACGCCGGCAGCGCGGTTGGGATGCCGAGCGCGCACCTCTTCGCGCCGAGGCGGCGCGCGCGGGACCGATGCGCATCGCCAAGGCGCTGGCGCGGGCTGGGCTGTGCTCGCGGCGGGAGGCCGAGCGCTGGATCGGCGAGGGTCGCGTCTCCGTCAATGGCGAAACGCTGAAGAGCCCGGCCCGCGACGTGAGCCCGAGCGATCGCATCGTGGTCGACGGCAATCCGCTCCCCAGCCCAGAGGCCCCGCGGCTGTGGCGCTACCACAAGCCCCGGGGCCTCGTCACCACCCACGCCGACCCGCAGGGACGCCCGACCGTGTTCGACGCGTTGCCGCCGCACATGCCGCGGGTGATCTCGGTCGGCCGCCTCGACTTCAATACCGAGGGGCTGCTGCTGCTCACCAACGACGGCGCGCTCGCCCGCCACCTGGAGCTGCCGGCCACCGGCTGGCTGCGCCGCTACCGCGTGCGCGCGCACGGCACCGTTTCGCAGGAGGCGCTGGACAAGCTGAAAGACGGCATCGAGATCGGCGGCACCCGCTACGGCCCGATCGAGGCCACGCTCGACACGGTGCAGCCCTCCAACGTGTGGCTGACGATCGGCCTGCGCGAGGGCAAGAACCGCGAGGTCCGCAATGTCCTGCAAAGCCTGGGGCTGGCGGTGAACCGGCTGATCCGCATCTCCTTCGGACCGTTGCAACTGTTGGATCTGGAGCCCGGCACCGTGGAGCCGGTGAAGCGGCGCGTGCTCAGGGAGCAGATGGGTCCGCGCGTCGCCGCAGAGCTGGGCCTCACGGACGAGGAGGATGAGCCGCATCCAGGGACTAAGGCGCCGCGCAAGCGCAAGGGCTGGGCATGAGGATCGTCGGCGGCCAGTTTCGCGGCCGGCCGCTGGCCGCACCGGGCGACGAGCGCACGAGGCCCACCTCCGACCGTGTGCGCGAGGCGATCTTCAACATCCTCGCCCATGGCATTGCCGACTTCGAGCTGCAAGGCGCCAAGGTGCTCGACTTGTTTGCCGGCACCGGCGCGCTCGGCCTGGAGGCGCTGTCGCGCGGCGCCACGTTCTGCCTGTTCGTCGAGGAGGAGGCGGAGGCCCGCGCCCTGATCCGCCGCAATATCGAGGCGTTCGGGCTCACCGGGGTCACCAAGATCTTCCGCCGCGACGCCACCGATCTGGGCCCCGCCGGCCGCAACGGGGGTTTCGCGCTCGTGTTCCTCGATCCGCCCTACGGCCGGGGTCTAGCTCAGCGCGCGCTCGTCTCGGCAGCGGCAGGCGGCTGGCTCGCGCCCGGCGCGGTCGTCGTCAGCGAGGACCGCAAGGACGCCGGCCTTGCGTTGCCTGCCGGCTATGCGGCGGTGGACCGGCGCAGCTGGGGCGACACGCAAGTCTTGTTCGCGCGCTTCGCCGGCGGCGAGGCTTGAGCCGTCGATGCCCCAGGCGGATCACGCGGCTCCCCCGCGCTACCCGGTCAGCGGCTGGATCGAGGCCTTCACCTATACCTTGGCCATCGCCGTGCTCAGCGTCTCCTATGTGCTGGGCCAGCAAGTCGGCGCCCACCCGATCGCGTTCATCCTCTACGCGATGTTCGTGTCGGCCGTGGTGCTGCTGGCCGTGACCGGTTTCGGGCCCGAGGCGCTCCGCATCATGCTGGCGCCGCAGAGCTGGCTCGTCGGTCTCGGCATCATCGGCATCGAGGTGGCCTACTACATCCTGCTCGACTATGTGGCGCCCGCCCACGGCAGCCTGCTGGTCCGCCTCGCCATCCCGCTGTCGATGTTGGGGGGATGGGTCATCTTCGCGCGCCGGCCGTCGCGCCTCGCCATGATCGGCACATGCGTGGTGTTTGCGGGCATCGCCCCGTTGCTGCTCACCATCGATGCGGAATACCGGGTCGCAGGCGCCGCGGCCGGCGTCGCGGCGGCGTCGTTCTCGACCCTGCGCAGCTTCGCCGCCGAGTTCCATCCCTGGAACCGGCGCGCAACGACGGTCATGGAGAAGCTGCGCGTCACCGGCCTGGTGGTGCTCGTCACGTCGCTCGCGAGCCTGGTCCTGGCCGGCGGTGCTGCCGTGCTCATCGGCATGGGACATCTGCCTTCGACGGCAATGATGCCGACCGCGGCGCAGATGCTGCATGGGCCGACCGTCCTCCTCGCCGCCGCGGTCGGCAGCATCGTGCTCACGGCGATGGCCGCGCTCAGCTTCTCGGCCGTAGTCAAGATCACCACCGAGAACCTGATGGCGGTGCACGCCTTCACGCCGCTGGCGACGCTGCTGGTGCAGATGGCGGCCACCGCCGCCGGCCTGATCCCGACCTACGCCCTCGATCCGGCCCTGCTGCCAGCGATGGCCGTCGTGATTGCCGGCGTATTCATGATCTTTGCCGCCGCGCGGCGGCGCTGATGGCGAGTGGCGGCCCATAGGTGAACGAAGTAGTGTCGGCCCGATGAGCAGCACGACAAGCAATCCTCCGGGCGACACCACCAGCTTCAGCTTCCGGCAGGTCGCGGAGGGTATGCGCCAGGGTCTCGTCAACGACGTGTTCTCCACCGTCGCCGGGCGCTACGATCTGATGAACGACCTGATGTCGGGTGGCCTGCACCGGCTGTGGAAGGACGACCTCGTCGCCTGGCTTGCGCCGCCGAAGTCGCCGCGCCGCTTCGACCTGATCGACGTCGCCGGCGGCACCGGCGATATCACGCGCCGC
>Ga0111539_10009049_pt1 | contig 12604 bp, 14 predicted proteins | sample RhiMethybrSRZTD1_FD_79667 | JGI IMG/M metagenome (GOLD analysis project Ga0111539, IMG submission 79667) | Populus rhizosphere microbial communities from Tennessee, USA - Rhizosphere MetaG P. TD hybrid SRZTD1 (version 2) (version 2) | ecosystem: Host-associated > Plants > Roots > Rhizosphere >...
CGTCACGTCGTCGGCGAGAACGCGCGCGTCCGCGAGGCCGTCGCCGCGCTGCGCGCCGCCGACCTGCAGGCGCTGGGCACCCTCTTCCTCGCCTCGCACGCCTCGCTCCGCGACGACTTCGCCGTCTCGCTGCCGGAGCTGGACGTTCTGGTCGAGATCGCGGCGGCCGAGCCGGCCGTCTACGGCGCGCGGCTCACGGGCGGCGGCTTTGGCGGCGCGGTGCTGATCGCGGCGCGCGCGGACGCCGCATCGGAGACCGCGTCACGGATAGTCGCGGTCTACCGGGCGCGGACCGGGGCTCCCGGCCGCGTCGTCGATATCGCACACTGAGGGCGGCTCCGGCAGCCGCTCCTTCACCTTTCCCCTCCGCGACCCGTAGCAGCGTGAGTACACCTCCGTGAACTCGGCGCCGAGGAAGAGGATCTGCGCGGAGTAGTAGATCCAGAGCAGCACCAGGACCAGCGACCCGGCCGCGCCGTACACCGACGTCGTCCCCGCGCGGCCGAGGTAGAAGCCGATCACGCTCTTTCCCACCGTGAACAGGAGCGCGGTGAACGCCGCCCCGAGCCACACGTCGCGCCACGCCAGCCGGACGTCGGGCAGCACCTTGTAGATGAACGCGAAGAGGCCGCTCACGACGACGAACGACAGCCCGAAGTTGAGGAGCGGCAGCGTCTCGGCGAGCGCGGGCATGTGGAACTCGAGGAAATCGTGCAGTGCCGCCACGACCGCGGACAGCACCAGCGAGACGAGCAGGAGGAAGCCGATCGCCATGATCATGCCGAGGTGAGCGAGACGCTGCCGCAGCATCCCCAGGAGCCAGCTCCGCTGGCTCGCGACGGCGCCGAAGATCTGGTTCAGCGAGCTCTGGAGCTGTCCGAACACGCCCGACGCGCCGAGCAGCATCGTCACGAGGCTGACGACGGTCGCCAGGATCCCCGACGTGGGACGGCTCGCCTGGACGATCATCTCCTCGATCAGCTTCGCGCTGTCGGGGCCCATCAGCCCGCCGATCTGGGCCACGATCTGGCCCTGCGCCGCCGCATTCCCGAACACCAACCCCGCAACGGCTATGACCAGCACGAGCAGCGGCGCCATCGCGAAGAGGGTGTAGTAGGCGAGCGCAGCCCCGAGGGTGAGCGCCGCATCACGCTGCCACTCGGCCACGACTTCCCGAAGGAACGCCAGGAACGGCCGCCGGGCCACGACCTCACCTATAGCAGCCCGGCGATGATTTTTTCATTGCACCCGGCCCCGGCCTCGGTATGCGGTGGCCCCGGCGACCAACCATCCCGGGGGTGGGCCATTCCGGCGCCGTCCAGGGAGGGTCATACATGTCCAGCGTCACCCGGATCCTGACGGTCGCCGTCCTCGCCATTCTCGCCGCTGCCCTATAGCGAGAAGCTCTGCGTACCTCGGTCGGGGTCCGGGAGCGTCCCGGACCCCCACTCGCGCGGTCGGACTTCCCTAGTCCCGCGCGGCTCGCAACGGCGCGGTCAACTCCGAGAGCCGGACGCGCTGGCGCCCGGCTTCGTCGAAGTTCGCTGGGTCGAGCCAGCGGCGGAAGGCGGAGTCCAGCGCCGGCCAGTCGCGGTCGGTCGCCGCGAACCATGCGCTGTCGCGGCTGCGGCCCTTGATGACCATCGCCTGGCGGAAGGTGCCCTCGTACGAGAGGCCGAGCCGTAGCGCCGCCGCCCGGGACGGCGCGTTGAGGGCGTCGCACTTCCACTCGTAGCGGCGATAGCCGAGCTCGAACGCGCGGCGCATCATCAGGTACATCGCCTCGGTGGCCCCGGGCTTCCGTTGCAGCAGCGAGGAGAAGCGCAGGTGCCCGACCTCGATCGAGCCGTTGCCCGGGTCGATACGGAGGTAGCTGGCGACGCCCGCCGGGGCGCCGGTCGCGAGGTCGACGATCGCGAAGAACAGCGGATCGTCGCCGAGACAGGTCGCCTCCATCCACCGGCGATACGCCTCGCGGTCCGCGAATGGGCCGTAGGGCAGATACGTCCAGTGCCGGGGATCCGCGTCGAGCGCGTTGGCGCGGTAGAGGTCATCGCCGTGCCGCGCCGGATCGAGCGGCTCGAGACGGCAGAGGCGTCCGGCGAGCGTCTCGCGCGACGGACGCGGCGGCGGGCGCCAGCCCGGAAGCGGGAACCCGATCACCTGGCCGAGCTCGTTCACGTGCCGACCCATTCAGCCCGGCTCCTCGACGCCCCATGCGCGTAGGATCGCAGCCTCGTCGGCGGCGCTCGTCGCCTTCTTGAAGCGCGCCCCCGAGCGGCCCTTCACGCGGCGCTCGCACTCGGCCCACGTGGCATGGCGCGCGAGCTGCCCGTCGACGAGGCTCAGGTACGAATGCGCCGGCGTCTTCTTCCCGGCGCCGGCGGCCCCGCGCGGGCCGCGCCGGGGCGGGCTCGTGTCCTCGGGAACGTCCATCACGGGGACCGGATAGCGAAGGAGCGGGCCGCGATAGAGCGCGGGGGGCCGGCCGCCGGCGTTGCCCTCGGCGATCTCGTCGACGCGCTCGTTCCCAGGGATGCCGCTGTGGCCGCGGACGAAGTGCCACTCGACCTCTCCCGGCGCGCTGCGTCCCGCCACGAGCGCCGCGAGCCCCTCCCAGAGATCGCGGTTCAGGACGTCGGTGCCGCCGGCCGTCTTCCATCCGCGGCGCCGCCAGGCGTGAATCCACTCGCGGATGCCGCGGATCACGTAGGTCGAATCGGTGTAGACCGCGACGCGCCCCGGCATCGTGCGCACGCCGCCCAGGCCCTCGATGACGGCGGTCAGCTCCATGCGGTTGTTCGTCGTGTGTGGAACGCGCCCGGCGAGCTCCATCACCTCGCCGCCCGGCGTGACGACGATGACTCCCCACCCGCCCGGCCCCGGGTTTCCTTTCGCCGCGCCGTCGGCGAAGATCACGATCGGCATCTCGCTCATGGCGCGGTGACGGGTTTCGTCCAGGGCGCCGCCGACTGCAAGCGGCGCTCGGTCGCCACGAAGAGCGCGACGAGGCTCGCGGAGCCGAGCACGTTGCCGGCCGCGATGCAGCCGAAGACCGCCCGCTCGCCGAGCCCGAGCTGATGCGTGCACACGACGGCCGCGAGCAGCACGGCGGCGACGCGGACCACCATGACGGCGAGCGGCAGCGTCGCACGGCCGAGGCCCTGGAACGCGAATGCCACGACCATGGAAACGCCGAGCAGCGGGTAGGTGGGGCCGATGATGCGGAAATACTGCGCCCCGATCGCGTGGACGCCCGGGTCCGCGGTGAACATCCCGAGCCAGAGCGCCGGCTGCCAGCAGAAGAGCAGGCCCGGAAGCGACAGGAGCACGACGGCGATCGCCACGCCGCTCGTCGTGAAGGCGCGCACGCGCTCGGGGCGCCGCGCGCCGGTCGCCATGCCGACGAGCGTGAGGACGCCCGCGCCGACGCCGTATCCGAACGACATCAGCACGAAGTCGAGCCGCGTGCCGAGGCCGTAGGCCGCGAGATCGGCTTCCCCGAGGCGCGTCACCACCGCCGTCAGCGCCATGAGGCCGATGTTGTTGATCGAGGTGGAGACGGCGGCCGGGATGCCGACGCGCAGGATCTCCCGCGTCGGCGCGAGGCCGGTCGCGGCCGGACGAAACGTCGGCCGCACGAGGCCGTGGCCGCCGAACACCCAGCGCAGGCGCGGGAAGATGCAGCCGAAGTGGCAGGCCAGCATCGCGATGGCGCCGCCGGGGAGGCCCCAGCCGAGCGTGAACATGAAGAACGGCGTCACCAGCATCTGCAGCACGAGCGAGACGACCGACCACAGCGCGGGGATGCGCACGTTGCCCTCGCCGCGCATGATGCTGTCGAGCATCATGCTGAAGAACGTGATGACGATGCCGCCGAGGAGCACGCGCGCGAACTGCGTGGCGCCGGCGTGCACGGCGCCGCTCGCGCCCATGAGGCGGAAGAGCGCCGGTGATCCGGCGATCGCCAGGATCCCGAACCCGACGCCGAGGACGACGCAGAGCAGGAGCGCCTGCCCCGCGAGCGCTGCCGCGTCCGCCCGCCGCGCCGCGCCGTGCGCGCGGGCGATCGCCGAGGCCGCGCCCGCGCCGATGCCGCCCCCCATCGAGGTGAGCGCCAGGAGGGACACCGGGAACACCAGGGACACCGCGCCGATGGCCTCGACGCCGATCCGGCTCACGTAGATCGTGTAGACGACGTTCGAAACGGCCGACACGGCCATGACCAGCGTCGTCGGCGCCGCGAGCCGCACGACGGCGCGGAGCGGCGGCTCCTCGAGCAGGCGGTCCGGCGCGGTGGGCGGCGTCACCGCGGAAGCATCTCTGCCGGCCCGCGGTCTCATGCAAGGCGCCGCCCCACCGCTCACCCGCCGGGATCGGGCATGCGCTCGGCGAGCGCGCTCACGAGCCAGTCGGGCGGCGCTACGTTGGCCGCGCGTGCCGCCCGCACGGCGGCCCACGCGTCGCGATAGCGGCCGCGGCGGACGAGCCCGACGATGCGATTCGCGTGCGCCTCGGCGAACCTCGGCTGCACGGCGATGGCGCGCTCCGCGTGTGCAACGGCCTCATCGATGCGCCCCTCGGACAGCAGGACGGCGGCCAGGTTGTTGTGCGCGTCGGCGTAGCGCGGGTCCGCGGCGAGCGCGCGCTCGAAGTGGCCGCGCGCGGCGTCGTTCTCGCCGCGCCGGGCCAGCGCCATGCCGAGGTCGTTCTCGGCCGTCGCGAGGCCGGGCTCGATGCGCAGCGCCCGCTCGAGGCTGTCGATCGCCTCGTCGAGCCGGCCGAGCTGGAGCTGCACCCAGCCGAGGTTGTTGAGCGCCCGTGCCGACGTCGGGTCGGCCGCGATCGCGGCGCGGTACTGGGCGATCGCCTCCTCGGCCCGGCCCTTGCGCACGAGGTTGTTGCCGAGGGCGATGCGGGCCGAGACCATGTCCGGCCGCAGCACGAGCGCGCGCTCGAGATGCGCGTTCGCGCCGTCGACGTCGCCGCGTGCATCGAGCTCGACCGCGAGGTTCACGTGCGCGAGCGGGTTCGCCTCGTCCACCGCGAGCGCGTGCGCGAAGAGCGTCGCCGAGTCGCGCCACACGTGCACCTGGTCCCGCGCCCGCGCCGCGAGGAGCGCCAGGACGGCGACCGCGGCGGCGGCGACGAGCCGAGGCTCGCGCGTCGCCGGCACCAGCCACGCGATCGCGACGAAGATGCCGACGAGCGGGACGTACGTGAAGCGATCCGCCATGGCCGTGACGCCGACCTGCACCAGGCCGATCACCGGGACGAGCGTGCCGAGGTACCAGAGCCAGCCGACGAGCAGGAACGGACGCCGCCGCCGCTCCACCACCACCGCCGCGGTGACCAGCGCGAGCAGGAGCAGGGAGAAGAGGACGGCCACCGGCGCCTCCGCGCCGGGGTGCGAGTACATGGCGGCGAGGTCGGCGGGCCACAGCATCTTCCCGAGGTACGCGACGTAGGTGACCAGCACGTGGCCGATGCGGTTCGCGAGCGGCATCGGCAGGACCGCGCCCGCCGCGCTCTGCACGCGCCACGTGACGACCGACGAGATCGCGACCAGCGCGAAGAGCGGCAGCTTCTCGCGCACGAGCGGCCCCACGTCCTCCGCCCGCCGCCAGCGCCCGAGCGGCCAGTAGTCGAGGAGGAGCAGCGTGCACGGGAGCGTCACGACCATCGGCTTCGCCATGAGCCCCAGCGCCAGCCCGAGCATCACGAGGAGATGGCGTCCGACACCGGGGCGACGCGTGTAGTGGACGTACGCCAGCAGCGTGAGAAACCAGAAGCACGTGCTGAGGACGTCCTTCCGCTCCGCGATCCAGGCGACGGACTCGACGTGCAGCGGGTGCAGCCCGAAGAGCGCGGCCGCGAGCGCGCTCCGCCACGGCGAGGCCGTCATGGCGTCGAGGACCGCGAAGAGGAGGACCGTGTTCACGGCGTGCAGGACGACGCTCGTGGCGTGGTGGCCGCGCGGCCGCGGGCCCCAGAGCTCCCAGTCGAGCTGGTGCGAGAGCCAGGTGACCGGATGCCAATTGCCGGCGGCGTCGCTGGTCAGCGCCCAGCGCGCGGTTGACCAGCCGAGACCCCGCTGGACCCACGGATTGCGGGTCACGTAGAGGTCGTCGTCGTAGTTGACGAAGTCGTGCCCGAGCGCGGGCCAGAAGACCGTCAGGACGGCGACCGCGAGGAGGAGCGGGAGCACCACGCGGGCGCGCACCGGAGAGGGTAGATCATGCTCGCCGGGCCCGGCACAATGCGGCCGCCCATGCCGCCGATCGCCCGCCCGCTCCTCATTCTCGCCGTCGTCGCCCTCCTCGGCGCCGGCCTACCGGCGCGCGCGAGCGCGCCGCGCGACGGAGGTCGCTTCATGAATCCCGGCGGAGAGCGTCACTGGCCGAGCGTCACCGTCAGCATCCCGTTCTTCGCCCGGAAGATCTGGACCTCGCTCGTCGGGCGCGAGGGCGGCGCGCCGCGCGTGCCGTTCGATGCGAGCGCCCTCGCGGAGAATCCGAGCATCACGTGGATCGGGCACTCGACCATGCTCGTGCGCATGGACGGCGTCACGTTCCTGACGGATCCGATCTTCTCGGAGCGGGCGAGCCCGGTGTCGTTCGCGGGCCCGAGCCGGCTCGTGCCGCCGGGCGTGCCGCTCGACGCCCTGCCGCCCGTCGACTTCGTGACGCTCTCGCACGACCACTACGATCACACGGACCTGCCGTCGATCGAGGCGCTCGCGAAGCGCGGCACGCGCTTCGTCGCGGGGCTCGAGATGGGCGACCTCGTACGGAGCGTCGGCGGCGACGTCGTCGAGCTCGACTGGTGGCAGAGCACCACGATCGGCGGCGTCGAGGTGCACTGCGTGCCGGCCCAGCACTTCTCCGGCCGCTCCCTCGTCGGCCACGGGCGCCGCCTGTGGGCCGGCTTCGTCGTGGCGGGGCCGACGCGGCGCTTCTATCACGCAGGCGACACCGGCTACTTCGACGGCTTCGGCGAGCTCGCGCGCCGCCTCGGGCCGATCGATCTCGCCGCGCTGCCGATCGGCGCCTACGACCCGCCGGAGATCATGCGCTTCGTGCACCTGAACGCGGAGGAGGCGATTCAGGCCGCGCTCGACCTCGGGGCCCGGCGCGCGGTCGCCATGCACTGGGGGACGTTCGACCTGACGGACGAGCCGCTCGACGAACCGCCGCAGCGCTTCAGGGCCGCCGCGGACGAGAAGGGACTCGGGGCAGATCGGGCCTGGGTAATGGCCGTCGGCGAGACGCGTCGTTGGTAACTGATGACGCGGTGCTGCCCGGAAACCCGGCACCGGAACTGCACAGGCGTCTTGAAATTCACGGCCGCGGGTCGCCGGGCCCGCAGAATGCCTGGCCCCGGGGCGCGGGCACGTCCCTTGCTCCTGTCGCACTGCATGATGGACACGAGCCTCACCGGCCGACGATGCCGCACTCGGCGCTCGATTCCACACCACCGCGGCCAACTGCCACGAGCCGTCAGCGGCACCGTGCAGTATGCGCTGGAGAACCTGGGGCGCATCCTCATCCGCGTCGATTTCGACGACGGCCCCTCGTTGATGGTGCTCGAGCAGGACATCGAGTTCGACAGCGAGCGCCTCACGGCATAGTCCGACGAAGGTCCAGGCACCTGCTCGTTTTCGGCCGTGGCTCGGCCCCCGTTGGCCGTCCGCCCGACGAGCGAGTCAGGCCGTTGACAGCGTCGAGCCAGCGGAGGAGACTCGATCCGTCGATGACAGTGGCCTCGGGCACTCCCCGGTAGACCACGAAAACGGAGAGCTCGATGCCCTTCATACCCCGCAGCACCCCACCCCCTCAGAAGACCCGTACCTCCGCCCTGTCCGTCGGCCGCCGTGTCTACGTGAACTGCCGCGGACGCATACCGCTCACGGAGGACGACGGGCGGCTCTCGGTGACCAGCCTCGCCGACGGCGCCGAGGTGGAGATCGTGGCGTGGCGCCCGGGCGGCGCCGGCACACGCTACCGTGTGCGCGCGCGGGAGGAAGGGCACGAGGGATGGCTGGCGGCGGACGCGCTTCGCGCGACGGCTACCGTGATGGCCGCCGAGCCCGCGGCGGCAACGAAGCCGGCGGCGGCAGCGGCGAAGCCGACGGCGGCGACGGCGCGCTTCGGGCGCGACACGCACAGGAAATTCGGGCAGCGATAGGAAACGGTTCTGGTACTGGAAAGGCCCGCATCGGGCCAGGAGCAGGCAATGGGTAAGAAGCTGTACGTAGGGAATCTTCCGTTCAACACCACGAGCGAGGATCTGCAGGAGCTGTTCGGCAAGATCGGTCCGTGTGACTCGGCGTCGGTGATCACCGACCGCGCGACGGGCCGCTCGCGGGGCTTCGGCTTCGTCGAGATGAGCTCGAACAGTGACGCGGAGAAGGCCATCTCGCAGCTCGACCGTTCGGACTTCGGCGGCCGTCAGCTCACGGTGAACGAGGCGCGCGAGCGGACGGGTGGCGGCGGTGGTGGCGGTGGCGGGTACGGCGGTGGTCGTGGCTACGGCGGCGGCGGTGGCGGCGGCGGTGGCTACGGTGATCGTGGCGATCGCGGCGATCGCGGCCGCGGGCGCGGACGCGGCGGCTACTGATCGCCGACCCGAGACTGCGTCTCGGGTCCGAAGACAGCGTGACGGAACGGGACCGAGCGCCAGCTCGGTCCCTTGATCCGAAGGATCGTCCGGTGGCTGTCACCCTCGTCGTCTCGCTCGCACGACGCGCCTGGCGGGCGCTCCGCCGCCGCGTCTCCTGACGAGTCAGCCTGCCCGGACGCGCTGCTCCACCGCCGCGAGGTCGCCGAGGCCGACGCCGGAGGACCTGCCCTTCAGCACGTCGAGCGGATCGCGCATGTCGTCGACGTAGCCGAGTGCGTATGCCCCGCGCGCGTAGCCCATGAGCCGGAGGAGCGAGTCCGGCAGCCCGCGCGCGACGTCCGCCGGCACGGAGAGATACTGGTTCTCCTCCTGGCGGAGCCAGCTGACGGCGTAGGTGATGTTGAGGCCGTAGCGGACCTCGCCGGAGCGGTTGGCGCCGGCGCCGTGATAGAGCGAGCCCGTGTAGAAGAGGACGGAGCCGGCCGGCATCTCGGCCGGAACGGTGTCGGCCTGCGTGAACTCGCGTCGGCCCTCGAGACGGTGGCTTCCGGGGATGAGACGCGTGGCGCCGTTCTCCTCGGTGAAGTCCGTCATCGCCCATATCGTATTGCACTGGACCTCGTAGCCGGTGGGGAACGGGAAGAAGTCGAACGCCCACTGGTCGCGGTGGATCATCTGGGACTCGGAGCCCGGGCCGACGGCGATCACCTGCGTGAGATGGAGTTGGAAGGTGGTGGCGTCCTTGAGGAGGTTCTTGACGGTGCCCAGCACGAGCGGATGGGTGACGACGTCGCGGCAGGTCTCCGAGCGGGCGATGAGACCGCCGGTTCGCCGGGTGTTCCGGCCGCTGAAGTCGTCGGGTCCTACCGGCGTCGCGTCGAGGAAGGGCTTCAGCTCGGCGCGGGCACGGTCGAGGAGTGCGCGCGGGACGAGGCGCTCGACGACGGCGCAGCCCTCGCGGGCGAGCGCGTCGGCAACAGCATCGGGGGTGGCGTTTCCGGGGAGGCGGGGGATGGGCATGGGGTCCGGGTACTCGCGGCGCGATGGTGGGTCAAGCCGAGACTACGGCCCCACCGTGAACGGAGGCACGTTCAGCGTCGCCGGATCGAACACCTCCGGCGTGATCATCAGGTGCGTGCCGAAGTCGAGGCAATACGAGCCGAGCAGGAAGTACGCCTGGATCGACGAGTACGAGGACATCGGGGCCTCGGAGTAGAGCACCTTGCCGTCCGGGGTGCCGCCGACGTTGTAGGGCGGCGTCGGCGGCGGGTTCGCAGGCAGGTTCGTCGGAGAATAGGTGCTGCTCGTGGGCCATTCGAGAGCGAGCTGCGTGCAGCCCGAGTCGATGTAGAGCTGGCCGCCCCCGCCTATCACCGTAACGCAGGAGACGGTGGTTCCCATGCTGTTCTCCGTCACGGTGCAGTTGAGCTCGACTGCGTTCCCGACCGTGCGCGTGAAGCTCAGCGAGCAGCTGCTCGCCCCGCAGGTGGCGGTGGGCGTCGAGGTCTGCCCGATCACGATGTTGTTGCCGTTGCGGACCGGTAGCGATGGAGCCTCGGTCCCGGCCTGCCCCGGCTGCGGCTGACAGGCGCCGTCGATGGGCACGATGCCTGCACCCGTCACCTTGAGGTAGATCGCGTCCGCCGTGGTTGGAACCGTGAGCATCGCGTGCAGGCGCATCTCCTTCTCGGGCCGCGGCGCCTGCTCGCGCACGGTCTGCACGAAGATCTTCTCCTGCCTGATCGCGGGCCCCGCGTTCACCACCTGGCTGTGGAGGAGTCGGGTGCACCCGCCGTCCTCGTACAGCGCGAACGTGAGCGGATCTCCCTGCGCCACGTTCGACTTGTAGGCGCGGAACTCGACGGAGTACGTGACGGGCACGTCGGCCGCGAGCGCGCGCGTCGCGATCGCGAGGCCGACGAGCAGAAGTAGTCCGACGCGCATGCGATCCCCCCGTCCGAGAGTCGCACCGTCGCGGGACGGCATCAAGCAGAATCAGCGCCGCTCGGCCGCCCCGATCAGCTCCGCCCGCACGCGATCGACGTTGGTCAGCGGCTTCTGCCGGAGCGCGCCGACCTCGGCCGCCGTATACGGCGCATACTTCTCCGGCAGATGCGGCGGCCCGAAGCGCGCGAGCATCCAGTTGAGCACCGCCGCCAGCGCCGCGTCGTCGAGGGCCGACGTCGCGACGCCGGGCACCTGAACCAGGAACTCGCGCCCGCCCGGGACGTCGAGGAAGCGGCCGACCGTTCCGGCGAGGCGCGGCACGCTCCCGGGGGTGCCGGAGCCGTCGTCGAGGTGGCAGCCCTGGCAGTTGAGCGCGTAGTCGACGGCCGGCGAGCCGGCGAATCCCGGCGACGCCGCGAGAAGCAACAGAAGCACCGCGCCGCGCGCGGACACGGCTACGACTTCGCGTCTGCCGCGCCCAGCACGACCGCGACCGAGCAGTTGACGGCGCGGCTCTTCGTGCCGAAGCACCACAGGAGATCGTTGTTGCGCGACGTGTAGTAGACGGGCCGCTCACCCTCGGTGCGCTCGCAGCGGCAGCGGCCGCAGAACGTCGCCCCGCAGCAATCGTTGTACGAGATGATGTAGTCGCGGCCGTCGCCGGGGTTGCGGCAGGTGCCGATCCACGTCACCGGCGACATCTCCGTCCCCGGCGGACAGCTGTTCTGCGAGCCGCCGCAGCAGCCGCAGAGGAAGCCGTCGATGGCGCAGTGGCGCCAGTAGCCGCACTGCTTCGGATCCCCCACCTCGCCGGTGAGCTTTCCGTCGTCGGGCGCCGGCGTGCGGTCGAGGGCGCGCGCGACGGGGAGGAGCGGCAGCGCGGCGGTACCGACGAGGAGCGTTCCGACGCGCGTGAGGAAGCTCCGGCGCGACGTGCGACGGGCCAGCTGCCGCACCGCGCGCTCGACGAGCCGGTCGATCCACAGGCGATCAGTCATCGCGCGCCCACCTCCATGGAATCGTCTTCACGCTGGAGCCAGTCCTGGAGCGACGCGACGCCCCGCTCGTGAGCCTCGAAGAGGCTTTCCAGGTGCTCGCGGCTGTTCACGAGCCCCTTCGCGCGGACGATGCCGGCGGCGTCGACGAGGACCGCATACGGCAGGCGTCCCACCTCGTACGTGATGCCGAGCGGCGCCGAGAGCAGGTACGGGAACGCCTCGAGCTCCTCGCGGCGGACGAAGGGCTCGTGCTCGGCGCGCGGCCCGTCGCTCGCGAGGACGACGTCGAGCCAGCCGCGCTCGCGCCGCGCCATCGAGCGGAGCGCGGGCAGGAGCTGCTTGCACACGGGACACGTCGGCGAGAGGAAGAACGCGAGTGTGCTCCGGCCGTCCGCCCGCGGCGCGCCGAAGGCGTGCGTGCCGCCGGCGAGCACGTCGGCGTGCACCACCGGCGCCGCCTCGCCGACGCGCGGCCCACGAGCTGCCATGAGTGCACCCGCGGGGGCGACGCGCTCGTAGAGGACGCCGATCTGGCGCGCGAGCGCCGCGACCACGCAGGCCAGGACGACGACCGCGACCCAGAGGACGACCTGCGAGATGACGAGCGCGTCGCTCATGCCGTCTCCCGTAGGCGGGCCAGCGCCGGCGCGTGCGCCAGCAGCCGATCGGCGGCCAGGTAGAGGGCCGTGAGCGTGAGGACGGCCCCGCTCACCGTGAGCGCGTCGACCCAGACGAGGGGGCGCCCCGCCACCGGCACGAGCCCCGCGAGCGCCGCCGCGGCGAGCAGCGCGTTCCGCACGACGATGCCGCCGCCGATCGGACGCCGCGCGCGCGGGCCGGCGCACCCGCAGTCGATGTGGCGGCGTCCGCGCGCGAGGTTCACGCCGACGGCGGCGGCGTAGACGAGGAGCAGTGCCGCCGCGCCGATCTTGCCGAGCGCGCTCGCCGCCGCCACCACGAGGAGCGCGGCCACCGCCAGCTCCGCGAGCGGCACGACCGCGCTCACCGTCTCCGGAAGAATCCGATACTCCGCAAAC
>Ga0111539_10009051_pt1 | contig 12602 bp, 11 predicted proteins | sample RhiMethybrSRZTD1_FD_79667 | JGI IMG/M metagenome (GOLD analysis project Ga0111539, IMG submission 79667) | Populus rhizosphere microbial communities from Tennessee, USA - Rhizosphere MetaG P. TD hybrid SRZTD1 (version 2) (version 2) | ecosystem: Host-associated > Plants > Roots > Rhizosphere >...
AGTCCAGCAGGCACTAAAGTATTTTATTGGTGTGACGGGCTTCGCTGGGCGCGCCCGGCGGCGAGCGCACATAGTGCACCCGCGACAGCCAGCATCGCCATCGCGGCGTAGGCGCCACTGCCGAAACGCCCATACAGCACGCCCGCGAGAGCCGTGGCGCCAGCCATCGTGGCGCCGAGCGCGACCGCGAAATAGCCCTGCGCGGTGGCTGCTGCTCCAAGCGGCGCCATGCGCGACACGAAGGCGAGCGCCCCCAGATGGGTCGTGCCAAACGAGAACGCGTGCAGGCATTGCAGCACAGGCAGCAGGATCGCCGGCGGCGCGGTCGCCATGATGCTCCAGCGCACGGCTGCGCCCGCCGCACCGACCAGCAGTAGCGCAATCGGCGTGATGGTCGATGGCAGCCGCGCCGAGAGCGCGAACAGCGCGATCTCCGAAATGACACCAAGGGCCCACAGCGCCCCGATCACGCCTCCGTCGTAGCCCGCGGCCTGCCAGTCGATGGTCGCGAAGCCGTAGTAGACCGCGTGGCTCGCCTGCACGAGGCTCGCTGCCGCAATCGCCGTCAGGAATGCTGGGTTGCGCAACAGATGAGCCGCCGATGCCCGGTGGGTCAAGCCGCTTCCTGGCTCCGTGCCAAGAGGCACGAGCGCCAGCGCCACGCCCGTGGCGATCGCCATGGCGGCCACCATCAGCCAGATCAGGTCGACCGGCGCCATCAGATCGAGCAGCGCCCCCGCTCCGAAGCTTGCCGCGATGAACGCAGCCGAGCCCCAGACCCGCACTGGCCCATAGGCGCGGCCGCGCGGCGTAAGGCCGCGCAGCGCATAGGTGTCGGCCAGCATCATCACTGGCGCATAGGCAGCCGATGCCAGCGCGTAGAGCAGCATGATCGCGGCCGCGCCCTGCGCAAAGGCGAGTGCCGCGAACCCGGCGGTTGCTCCGGCCGCAGCCAGGATGATCACCCCCCGCACCGCATCGCGGCGATCGGCCATCCGCGTCGCCACGGGAATCGCGATGATGCGAATCACCGCCGGGATCGCGAGCACGATGCCGATTGAGCCCGCTTCGAGGCCCTTGGCGGTCAGCCAGACCGGCAGAAACGGCAATTGCACGCCCAGGGTGAGGAACAAGGCGACGTAGAAGGCCTTGAGCCGCAGCGAGAATTGCTCGCCTGTGGATTTCTGGGGTTGGACAGCCATCAGCGCGATTGCGGTTCGGCCCTGATCATGCTGATCCTAAGCCCTGCAGGTCATATGACACCATGGCCGATGGGTCTTTAGCAATTTCGCCGATGCCGCCGGCTCTGCCGGCGGACGCGGACTATGATGCCCTGTGCGAGGCGCTGATGGCCAGCTCGCGCGGGCGCTGGTTCCTGGAAGAATACGCCAAACGCAACCGCAATGCCGATACCGGGCTTGTGCTCGACGCCATCGCGCGCGTCGAGGCGGTGGTGCGGAGCGAGCAAGCTCACCAGGCCAGCCAGGGCGTCCGGATCGAGCTGCTCGAGATGGCGCGCACGATCGCTCAGACTCGCGCCGATGTCGCCGAGGCAAAGCCCGAGCGCAGCGCCAGCCCGTCCGCTGAGGCAGGAACCGATGTCTTTGCCGCTGCTGGCCGGCTCCAGGAGGTCGCCTGGACCATGCGCGAGCGTGGCCTCGACATGGCGATGTGCGATCAGATTGCTGATCTGTCCACCGCCATCCTGTCCGCCTCCTCGCTGCGCAACAACCCCAACGACGGCCGCGCCCAGAAGCTTGCCGAGGTCCTGAGCTCGCTTGAGCGGCGCATTGATGCCATGCTCCGCGCCGCTGCCGAGCCGCCGCCGTCCGACGGCTCCGCCGATCGCATAGCACCAGAGCTGGCGCCGGAGCAGCCCCAGTTGAGCGCAGTCGAGCTGCCGGCCGAGGCTACGCCGCCACCAGTTGAGCTCGATGAGCAACCGGCCGCAGCGACGGCCACGCCGCAACCGGTTGAGCTCGATGAGCAACCCGCCGCAGCGACAGGCACACTGCCGGAAGCGGCCCTATCCCTTCCGGCCGCTGCGGAGCCGGAATCAGTCGCTGCCGAGGCGGAGCCGGCCAGCGAGCAGCCCCTGATTGATATAGAGCCGATTTCGGTGAAACCGCGCACGGCACCGGTGGCAGCCGCAGCACCCGAGCCACAACCGCCCGCTCCGCCGCCTGCCGCGACGCCGGACTATGAGGAGACCGACGACTTCCTGCTGGCGCCATTGCCGCTGCCGGGAACATCGCCCGTGCCCATATCGGAAAAGCCCGCGGACCCGCTCGCCCCGTTGCGAACACTGTCGGCGCACGAGCTGATCGCGCTCTTCACTTAGATTTGGCCGCGTACTTATAAATTGCCCCACTCGCCGGAGCGCCATATTGCGCTCCACTATCCAGAATTTGACAGCATCGAGAGCCCGCCGGTCGTGCTCGACAATGGCGATGCATGGCGCGTCTAAGGATTGGAGTAGATCCGGCTCCACTCTTTGAAAATGCGGCAACATTGCTTGGCGGGAAGTTTGCCGAATTCCTGCGTCGTTTCCTCCGGCAGGCAGAGTCAGAGAAGTCCATAGCCAAAATGGGCTTTCAAACCGGAAATGACGAGCAAGGATTTCGCTACGAGCGAACAAGCTAGCCAACAGCTCCGCGATCGCGCTTCTCCACCTATCAGACAGAGAGCGTCGAAGCGTTAGGTCTTGACGTCCGCTTGGGGTCATTCACGTCGGTTCGGATTTGTCCGCTTTCGGAGCGTTGCGGACATGAACTCTTCAGGCAAGGTCGCGATGGGCCAATGTCGGACTCATGCAGTGCAACAAACAAATCGGCCGGTTATTCGATCACCTCATCGGCAAGCGCTAACAGCAGGCGCGGAAAGGAAATGCCGAGTGCCTTGGCGGTCGCCAGATTAATCACCAGCTCGAATTTGGTTGGCTGCATGACAGGGAGATCGGCGGGCTTGGTGCCCGCGAGAATCTTGCCGGTATAGATACCGAGCTGGTGATATGCGGCCTCGTAGGAAGTGCCGTAGGAGATGAGGCCACCGGCAGTGATATATTCACGCCGGTCATAGATCGCGGGAAGGCGGTGCTTTGCTGCGAGCGCCACGATGCGCTCGCGGCTGCTGGTGAAGAATGGATCGTTGCTAACGATGAGCGCACTCGCACGCCGCTCAACAACAGCCGCGAAGGCCGAATCGAAATCAGCATCGGCGCTGGCCTCAACGAAGTACAGCGGCTGCCCGACAACCTTCGCCGCAGCTTCGACCTCTTGGAGCTGCGGCGCCATTTCCGGACTCTTCGGGTTGACGAGAACCCCGACCATCTGCACGGCGGGGATCAGTTCGCGCAAGATATCGAGCCGCTTGCCAACCAATTCAGATGTGAGCCAGGCGACGCCGGTTGCCGTGCCACCCGGACGATTAAGGCTTGTGACCAGACCGAATTTCACAGGATCGTCGCCGGCAAGAAACACCAGCTGAACGGTTGCACTCGCGGCCCTCGCGCCTAATGTCGAGGTCATGCCGGTCGTGACGATGAGGCCTGCGCCGCGCTGAATGAGATCGGTCGCAAAACCCTGCAATCGATCGAAACGTCCTTCTGCCCAGCGATACTCGACGACGACATTCTGGCCTTCCACGTAGCCGAGCTCGGCCAGGCCCTTGTGAAACGCAATCAAGAGATGCCGGTATGGGCCGGGCGACGCGCTGCTGAGAAACCCAATAACTGGACCTTTCGGCTGCTGAGCCCGCGCCGCAAGGGACCATGCAGCAGCCGCGCCGCCGAGCAGCGTGATGAAAGCACGCCGTCTCATGTGTTCCTCACAACCTGATGAGGGTTGTTGCAGCCTATCACAATGCCGGATTGTGCGTCACAAAAAAACTGGCGGCCAATGTCTTAGTTTGGTCATTCACGTCGATTCGCCGGATGTCCGCGACAAGTCTGGTCCATCTCCAACTGCGGACGTATTACGGCGCTGGAGCGAACCGACGCTCTGGATCAACCGCCGTCATGAGCCGCCGCAGGCATCACGGCTACAAGATGATCCGCGGGAGAGACCTCAGCTTTCCCTTGCCAAGTGCCTAGCACGCGCGACCATCGAAAAGGTGCAGGCAGCTAACGCCGCCTTGCCACAGGCCCTCCTACTTGGCTTGTTGTAAGGCTGTCGAGGATACCCGTCGCTATTACCAACGTGACCATAATGCTACCGCATACGACTACCCAGAAGGCGATCATTCTGACGTCTGATGAATGCAGCCAAGCAACAAACTTCCTCATAATGACCACTCACATCGTCTAACCGCGAAACACGATAACGCTTCAATCAGAATTCCCCAGAGACTCCGAATTGTGCTCGGTGGGCACACACATAGTTGTAAAGCAAGGCCGTCAGATTATCGGGATAGCCGAAGAACGCATGATCTAAGTCGTTGAGTTCCTCGACGGCTTCAACTGGCAATGCCACGAGTCGCTCCTGTCGTGCAGCGTCATTCGACCATTGGACATCGGTACCAATAACGCTGATGGCTAGTTCTAGTATGCCTGCGGTCTGAGAGGCGCCGACGGCACGTAACGCGCCAAGGGCAAAGCGAGCGAATTTTCCACTGCTATTGAACAAGTATTGGTGAAAGCCGCCATTGTTGACCTCGGTCTCAAGCTCCCAGACGGTCCGGAAAACACTTTCCGGGACGGACAACGCATCAAACTCGACGCGCCAAAATCTTGCTCTCGGGCTCTCAGCGAGTGTGAGCAACCGTCGGTTCATTTCGGCAACATCGATCGCCATTGTGCCCCCCTTATTATTGAGGCTGATTCTAGGACACTGGCTTGATGTCTATTTGGGACAGCACCGCTTCCCGGATGATGTTCGTGCAACCCTAACACGCGCTCGTCGGCCGATGGTGGTAGCTTTCCGCACACCTCGCGCGCGCGACCGTCGAAAATGTGCAAGCAGTTGCATCCCACATCTGTATCTCCGCTGCCACAGCCCGAACAGAAAGGAAATCTGATTTCCTCTCGTCATCTATTCGGATGACGAACGAATCGTATCCCTTCGTGTAAGTCGAGGCATATCATGGCTAAGCAGACAGACGCCGATGTTCGCCGCGCGTTGGCGGAGTACGGAGACGACGGCAAAGTTCCGCGCCATACCCTGTTTTACTTCTATGGTGGCCGCATTGATGATCTGCGCAACGTAGCGGTTGCCGCAGGCTATCAGACGCGTCCAACGGTCGAGCAAGACGGCCTCGTGCTTGAGGCGACGTTAGCTGTGGACGCGGAGAACTTCGCGGCCCAATCACAACGCATGCAAGCGTGGGGTGATGAATTCGGCAGCGAGTACGACGGATGGGAATGCAAGGTAGTGAACCAATAGAATCCCCTCTTGCCGCCCCTGCTTGGTAAAGGACGGTGGGAAACCTCGGGGGATGAAACTCGCCTCGAGGGTCTTTCGTTATTTTCTGCACTGTTCGCGGGCGGAGGCCAGTTGCGCCACGAGCTGCGCGCGAGCAGCGAAAGCCGCAGCTTTGAGGACTAGCGCGAGGGCGGATTGTTATGAAATCTGTACAGGCGTCACTAGCGGTAGCATTATCGGTGTTTAGTTTCCTCATCTGCCCAATGGAAAATGCGGCAGCTCAAGTTGCCATTCAATCTGAGGATTACGCTCGAGCCAGGGCGGCCTTTCGAACGAAACTCCTGTTGAAGGGGCCCGCGCCACAAAAATTTACTCCGGCAAATGTGCCCGCAGACGTGAAGATCGTCCGATATGCTGTTGGAGATTTAGAACTCAGTGCGTGGATCGGATTGCCGAAAAATCGCCAACCGAAGATGCCGGCGGTACTCTTCGTCCATGGCGGATTTGCCTTCGACGGTAGTGACTTCGCAATGGCGAAGCCCTTTTTGGATGCGGGCTTCGTCGTTATGACACCAATACTGCGTGGAGAGAACGGCCAGCCTGGTGCTTTCACTTTGTTTTTCGATGAAGTGAATGACGTGCTGGCGGCCTCTGACGTTCTGCGCAAGCTGGATTATGTTGACGATTCAAGGATATTTATTTGTGGGCATAGTTCTGGCGGTACGTTAGCGTTGCTGCCGGGCATGGCAACGCCAGCATTTAAAGGCATCGCCTCTTTCGGAGGATCACTTGACCAAGCCGCCTTAGTCGACGGATGGGAAAAACAAAAACTCGTACCGTTCGATCAGTCTAATCCGAAGGAATTCGAGCTCAGATCGCCCTTGGCTTACGCGACGAGCTTGAAGTCTCCTACCCGACTATATGTCGGTTCCCAAGATTTTTTTCACCTAGCCGCAAGCCGTAAGCTCGCGGAAGTCGCTCAGGCCAAAAAACTTGATGTTGAGACGCTAACAGTTTCGGGAAATCACTACACTTCAGTTCCAGAAGCAATTACAAAAAGTATCGTGTTTTTTAAGAGCTTGAAATAGCTTAAGCATCTATTTCCGTCAGGTCGGTTGATCGAAGCGATCACGAGCGCGATTGGCTCACAGCAATACTGAGATAGGCGTGCGTCTCAGTCCTGTTATTTCCTCTGTGCCAAAGACTTGGCGACTTCTCGCGCAAGCTCGATGAAGTTGGACCACCGGGCTGAAGGTTCGATGCTTGAGCGTGATGATGGAGACATGACGAGATTCAATGCCAAGCTCGATCGGCAAGGCCTTCAAAGCCCATTGTCGACTGCAAAACTTCAACATGGAGTTTGGCATGATCGTGATAACCCCGGCGTTCGCAACCAATTGCGTCCGCAGATGCATCGACAGCGACGCCACTCTCTCTTGCGGCAGCTGCAGGCCTTGCCGTTGGAACGCCTCGGCGATTAAAGCGCTGATGATGTTATTAGGTGGCATGTGAACCCACGGCTCATGCAACAGTTCGGCTAGACGGACTTTGCGACGGCGCGCCCAGTGACTCCGTGCGCCTACGACGACGCAATATCGTTCCTCGTAGAGAGCCTCGACATCCAGATCATCGTGAACGAAGGGCTCGGATATACGCCCGATGATGAGGTCGATTTGGCGCTCTCGAAGCTCACGGAATTCCGTCGTCGCGTGCTGGGCATAGCGGCATGGACAATAATCTGTGGATGCCGGCGCGATAGCATTTCAATGATCGCTGGCAAGAACCCCGCCATAAAGGACTCGGCACATCCGATCTTGACCTGACCCGCGCAGGCATGGCGCGCGCCTAGTAGATCACTGCGTCGGCGCAGTTTGCGTCATGCACCTCAGAGAGCAGGCTCACTGCTCAAGGGGAACTCAATTCGGCAGCTCACACCCTCTGGGGTGAACTCTAGATCAACCGTTCCTCCAAGTTCGTGCGGCACGAGCCCGCGTATCAATCGAGTTCCATATCCAGATTTGGCCTCAACCGATACAGGAGGGCCGCAGAACTCGCGCCATGCGAACACCAGGCTGGTCGCATGTGGAGTCGAATTGAGGTCCCAGCTCACCGTCACGCGGCCGGTCGGCAGCGACAAGGCGCCATGTTTGGTAGCGTTAGTGACCAGTTCGTGAAGAACCATTCCCATTGCCTGAATTGCGGCCGGGGTAAGTGTCAACTCGGGTCCACAGACCGCAATGTTTGCCGCCGCCGAATAAGGGGCTAGCTGGTTATGAACGAGCGCCTCAAGTCCCACCCCGTTCCAACCTTGTTGGCTAAGCAAATCGTGGGCAGCTGCCATGGATTGGATGCGCCATTTCAGTGATCGGGTGAACTCGTCAATGGAGCCGCTTCCATTACGAGAAGACACAGCGACCATATCCACACGAGCGAGGACATTTTTCACGCGGTGGTTTAGCTCGGCTATCAGCAGCTTTTCGCGTGCCTCTGCGCGCTTTCGCACGGTGATATCTCTGTAAATTGCCGATGAGCCTGAAATTTTTCCTTCGGCATCCTTGACCGGAGAGACTGTCAGTGAAACGTCAACTGAGCTACCATCCTTGCGCAGACGAACAGTTTCATAATTTTCAATGCGCTCTGCGCTTGTGACACGTTGGAAAATCGTGGGTTGTTCATTGCGGCGATCTGGTGGAACCAAAATTGAAATCGGCCGGCCAATTACTTCGTCAGCTGTATAGTCGAAAAGCCGCTCTGCCGCACCGTTCCAAGTTGTTATAACGTGCTCGATGCTTACGCTGACGATTGGGTCATTACTGGATTCGACAATGGAGGCGAGCCATCGAAGATGCTGTTCGCTTTCTCGCAGCGTTGTTTCGACCTGGACTCGTTCGATGAGGTCTGCAGCTTGTCGAGCGAGCACATCCAATGCTCGAAGCTCGTGTTCTGCTGGGAAATGCGGCTTGCCCCATTGGGTTGATATCATGCCCAGCAGCTGCCCGGAACGCGAGACGAGCGGCGTTGATTGCATAGCCCGAATACCGGCTCGACAACTGACGCTGAGGTCAGCAGTGCCTGCTATGAACTCTGAACGCTCGGTGTCGGGGACAATGACTCGACGTCCCGTTGCCAACGCCATGCCACAGCTGGTCGCGGACTTGCGGTCAATCCGCTCGCAGCACGCGACTAACTCAGGACGAAATCCTCGCGAGACTAGGAGCTGAAGTTGATCATACTTGTGATCGTACCTCTGTATGCTCCCCATATCGGCGGACATCAGACTTACGGCAGCATCCAAGACACGCTCGTACAGCGCGTCGAGATTACCCTCCTGAATGAGCAAGGTGCTAATTTCTTGCAGTCGAAGCGAGACGTCAGGTTTTTCACTCAGGTTTTCGAACATGCTGCGAACGATCTCTCTCTACCGTACACCAGTTTTAATGCCGTTCTCGGAAAGCGACTTTTGCGCCCGGAAGTTTCAAAAACTATCACCGTTTCGTCAGGTTGCCATCTCTATGAATTTGGTCCTGGGCGCAATGACCGCTGTGGTTCAAAGTCAGAATAACTCAGTCTGAGCAAATGTGGTCCGATTCACTCCACAAAGCGGACTTCGGCGAATTGCTTCGTCATATCGTGAAGGGCAAATTCCAGACGCTGCGCGTCTCAGTCCTGTTATTTCCTCTTTGCCAAGGACTTGGCGACTTCTCGCGCATGCTCAATGAATAGTTGGACCACCGGGCTCAAGGTTCGATGCTTGAGCGTGATGATGGAGACATGACGAGACTCAATGCCAAGCTCGACACCCATTGTCGACTACAAAACTTCAACATGGAGTTAGGCATGATCGTGATAAACCCGGCGTTCGCAACCAATTGCGTCCACAGATGCATCGACAGCGACGCCGCTCTCTCTTGCGGCAGCTGCAAACCCTGCCGTTGGAACGCCTCGGCGATAAGAGCGCTGATGATGTTATTAGGTGGCATGTGAATCCACGCCAGCGCTCGTTCCGGAGCGCATGCCGATATTCCGACGATGGCAGAAATAGGAATTCCCGATCAGGAATCCGCCTTCATGCAAGGGATGTTGTTTCCGGCAGGCGTCCCTAAAGACATCAACGATCTTTGATATCGCGAAACGGCGCGGGTCGCATCGTTGCCGGACATTCGCCATCGCTTCGCGACGCTAGGTCTGGATCTGGTCGTCAATACGCCCGATGAATTTGGCGCGCTGATCCGGTCGGAGCTCTTGCGGTGGTCAAAGGTCGTCCGCGATGCACACATCAAGCCAGTCGACTGATCGGATGGAGCCGCCCATGCAGCCGGTGAAGGATACAAGCGGTCTCTACGAGGTCGAGCGCCGCTGTTACCACGCGGCTCGGCCCGGATTCCGCATCGCCGAATTGCAAATCAGTCCGACGCAAAGTGTACCTTGGCACTATCACAACGAGATACAGGATACGTTTTACGTCATCAGCGGAGCCATCCGCATCTTCATGCGCGACCCCTCAGAGGAGATATGTCTCAGCCCAGGACAGACGTTCTCCGTCCGGCCTGGGCGTCCACATCTCGTCACCAACGCCGGCAACACCTCGACGGTGTTTCTGGTCTTGCAGGGGATCGGCGAATACGATTTCGTCGGCCTCGATGAGCCATCGCATGTCCGCCAGGGTCAAAGTGTGAGAAGGACCACGGTGAGCATTTCTCTTCCGGTTTGGGCCCACCAGCCGGCCTCCGCTCGACGCGCTAACGAGTACACGCCTCGCCAGCTTCTTATTTCTCGCGGAAGGCGCGCGCGAGCTGATCGTGGAGCGGCTTGATGAGATAGGACATCACGGTCCGCGGGCTGGTTTGGATCAGGGCCTCCACCGGCATGCCCGGCACCAGCTTGACGGCGCCCAGCCGCGCGACTTCCTCCGGCGACACGTCGAGCCTGATAGTGTAGAAGCGTGCCCCGGTTTTGGCATCCTCGCTGACATCGGCCGATATGCGGATCACCGTGCCGTTAAGTTCCGGCGTGGTGCGCTGGCTGAAAGCCACAAATCGCAACACGGCTGACTGACCAACACGAATCTGGTCGATCTCCTGGGGCGGAATCTTCGCCTCGACCTGCAGCGTGTCGGTTTGCGGCACGATCAGCATGATCGCCTCACCCGCTGTGATCACGCCGCCGACGGTGTGGACCGTAAGCTGGAGCACGACGCCATCGATCGGCGCCCGGATATCGACACGCTTGAGCTGGTCCTCGGCTGCGACCTTGCGTTCGATCATCTCCGCGGTGCGCGCGCGGATCTCGGCCAGATCCTTGCCAACCTCGGTGCGCATATCCTGGTCGACCTGCAGGATCTGCAGCTCGATCTCGGCAATCTTTCCCTTGGATTGCGCAATAGCGGCCATGAGCTGGCCGCGCTCGCCGACGAGCCGCTCCTTCTCGCGCTCGAGAGCGGTGACTCGAGCATAGGGGATGAGATTCTTCTCCCACAGCTCGTAGACGCCGACGAGCTCCTTGCCGACCCATTCGACCTGCTTGTCCTTGGATATGATCTGCGCTTCGTAACCGCTGATCTCCTGGCGCAGTTGGATCATGCGCTCGCGCAGCTGCGCCTTCTGGCCTTCACGCGCCGTGCGGCGAATCTCGAACTGGCGCTGCTCGCCGGTGACCGCCTTGGCGACGTCAGGATCGTTTCTGCGCGCGAGCAGATCATCTGGGAAGGTCACCTTGTCGAGCCCGTCGCGCTCGGCCTCCTCACGCGCCTGCCGCGCTGCGAGCTCGTTGAGCGCCTTCACGACGATGTCGCGGTTGGCGCGGATCTGCGTGTCATCGAGCGAGATCACGATGTCGCCGGCCTTGACCTCCTTGCCCTCGCGCACATTGAGCTTGCCGACGACGCCGCCGGTCGGGTGCTGCACCTTCTTCACATTGGAGTCGACGACCAGCTGGCCTGCGGCGATCACCGCGCCGGTGAACTCCGTCGTCATCGCCCAGCCGCCAAGGCCCGCCACCAGGAGCAGCGCCGCGATGACGATCGCCGCCGTCTGCCGCCGCAGCATGCCACGCAGCTCGGGTGAAACGATGACGCTCATGATGCAGGCGCTCCCGGCTCCTTCACAACACGCAAACCCGCTGCCGGGACCACGACAGGCGCCACCGGCGCGGGCCGTTGTCTCTTCTTGATAAACTCGTCCTTGCGCTCGGGCGCGGCAGCGCGCCCCTGCCGCATCTCCATGATCAGATCGACGCCCGCAAGCGCGCTCGGCCGATGCGCGACCACGATCACGATGCCGCCGCGCGCCCGCACGCTCAGGATGGCACGGGTGAGCGCCTCGTCACCCTCGCCGTCGAGATTGGAATTGGGCTCATCGAGCACGACCAAAAACGGATCGCCATAGAGCGCGCGCGCAAGCGCGATCCGTTGCCGCTGCCCGGCCGAGAGCACGGCCCCGCTTTCGCCGATCTCGGTATCGTAGCCGTCCGCCAGACGCAGGATCATCTCATGCACGCCCGCGGCCTTGGCGGCCGCGATGACGTCGTCCGATTTCGCCGCTGCGTCGAAGCGACCGATGTTCTGCGCCACCGTGCCCGACAACAGCTCGACGTCCTGCGGCAGGTAGCCAATATGCGCTCCGAGCGCCGCCGGCGACCACTGATCGAGCGAGGCACCGTCGAGCCGCACCGTGCCCCGCACGGGCAGCCACACGCCGACCAGCGCGCGAGAAAGGCATGATTTGCCGCTGGCGCTCGGGCCGACGATGCCAAGAGCGTTGCCCTTCTCGAGCCGGAACGACACGTCCTGCACCACCAGCCGGCTGTCGCCCGGCGGAACCAGGCTGAGAGCTTCAACCGCAAGGCTTGTCACCGGCTTTGGCAAGGCCATCTGCTCGACGTCGTCAGGGATGCGCGCGAGCAACGCATTGAGGCGGTGCCAGCTCTGCCGAAAGGCCACGAAGCCGCGCCAGTTGGCAATCGCGAGATCGACCGGTGCGAGCGCACGCGCGGAGAGGATCGAGCCTGCGATGATGATGCCGGCGGTTGCCTCCTGCATGATGACGAGATACGCGCCGACGCCCAGCACCGCCGATTGCAGCAACATGCGCATGACTTTCGACAGCGCGCCAAAACCGCCGCTGACGTCGCTTGTGCGCTGATAGGTCGTCAGAAACTTTTCGTTGAGCGCACACCAGCGCGCCCCGACGCGCGGCCCCATGCCCATGGCGCGCAACGCTTCGGCATTGCGCCGCGAGGCCTCTGCCA
>Ga0111539_10009052_pt1 | contig 12602 bp, 13 predicted proteins | sample RhiMethybrSRZTD1_FD_79667 | JGI IMG/M metagenome (GOLD analysis project Ga0111539, IMG submission 79667) | Populus rhizosphere microbial communities from Tennessee, USA - Rhizosphere MetaG P. TD hybrid SRZTD1 (version 2) (version 2) | ecosystem: Host-associated > Plants > Roots > Rhizosphere >...
ACGTATTGATTTGAAATATTTGTATGCGGCGGCATAGCCAAGTGGTAAGGCAGGGGTCTGCAAAACCCCCATCCCCGGTTCAAATCCGGGTGCCGCCTCCAAAAAAATATACCTCTTTAGTGGGGTCCCCATGCGGAATGAAATGAAGGATGGGGTTTAATTGGTGTGCCGGGATGGCGGAATAGGTAGACGCAAGGGACTTAAAATCCCTCGGGTGTAAACCCGTGCCGGTTCGAGTCCGGCTCTCGGCACCAGCTTTCGCGTAAAGCTTCCTCCTTTGATAAAGCTAAGGTTTTATTATCGCTGGGGCTTCAAAAAGGATAGAAACTGGGGGTTAATGCTTTAAACTAAATAAGAAGACTTATAAAGTGGGGTAGGTTAAAGCGAAGCGGAAAAATATCAGGAAAAAAATACTTGACAAATATATTCCTATGGCTAATTTACAAGTAAGTACTTGTTTTATTTTTGTTTGCTTTGCCATAGGTTAATAACTAAAGGATGTTTTTTATGAACAAGGCAAAGTTAATCGAATCAATGGCGAAATCAACAAAGCAGTCAAAAGTAACATGCAAAGAAATGCTTGAAGCATTCCTTTCTACTGTTAGTGGTGCATTAAAGCAAGGTAAACAAGTGGTTCTTACAGGATTTGGAACCTTTTCTGTAATGAAAAGAAAAAGTCGTGTTGGAATTAATCCAGTAACCCGTGCAAAAATGACAATTGCTGCAAAGAAAGTTCCAAAATTTAAGCCAGGCAAGGCACTTAAGGCTTTAATTAAGTAAGTTTTGCTTTCTGGTAGAGATTATAAAAAGAGGCGTCTTCGGACGCTTCTTTTTTTGATTCAATTGTTTTTTTCTTGATTCTCTCGTTCTTAGGTCGATATACTTAAAGTAGTGGTATAAGAAAAAAATTAAAAAGGGGGCTTTTATGATGAATGAAGTAGAGGTTGCAAAGCCAGGGATTATTGAAACAATAAAGAATGCAATGCACCCAGAAACAATAGCCAATAAGGTTGGCATTGATAAAAATATGCTTATTGATATTGGGGTGTATGGGTCTATTGGATTTATAATTGGTTTTTTGCTCAAAAAGTATAGTGAATACTTTATTGCGCTCGTTCTTTTGATTATAGGTCTTGTTGTATTACAACAATTTGATTATATTGCTATTTCTCTTAATACGCCAAAAATACATGATCTCCTTGGCTTACAAGCTGTTCCTGTGGTGGGAGATGGGTATGTGGCACTGTTAACAGAATGGGTTAAAGCAAATATACCAGCTTTTGCAAGTCTTGTTGTTGGGTTTTTGATAGGACTTAAAGTTGGATAAAAAAGGAGTGTGGTGAAAATGAATGAAAATTTTGAAGTAGGATTTTTACGAGTTTTGGTTGATTTAAAATTTATTACTGCTGAAGACGCAATACGATTGCTTGCGGCATATAATGAATCTGATATTGACCAATTTGATGAATTTTTGCTCAGTGAAGGTATTATAGAGAAGGAACATATGCTTGAAGCATTGTCTGAATACTTTCAAGTACCTTCTTTTGATGTAGCGGGATATTTTTTTGAAACACATCTTTTACGTATGTTTCCCAAGGATATGCTTTTAAGAAATGAGATTGTTCCATTGCAAGTTGATGAAAATATGATGATTATGATTGCAGCCAATCCGAGCAATCCAGATCTTTTATTTGAAATAGGTGAAAATGTATCATATGACATTCGTTTTCATGTTGGCATTGGAACTGATATTTCTGATGCAGTAAAAGAATATTATGATAAATCGGATGTTGAGGATGTAGAGAATGAAGATATTCGTGAGGAACATCTTTTAGTGAATGAATTCTTGCAAATTGAAGATAGTGATGAAGATCAAGAGATATTCTTTGTTGTAGAAGATGAGGAGGATTCTATTGAATAACGCTCACGATGTTATTGATGATCAATCTGTTGTTGCTCGCGTGGAGGCACTGCTTAATGATGCCATTGAGCATCGTGCTTCAGATATTCATCTTGAGCCAACACGGGATGAGCTCTGTGTGCGTTTTCGTATTGATGGAGTTCTCATTACACAAAAACCTTTTTCTGCTTCATTAAGTGCTTCAATTATTGCGCGGTTAAAAGTTCTAGCAAACATGAATATTGCAGAGCGAAGGGTGCCGCAAGATGGTAAATTCCATGTGATGCATGCGGGCAATGAAATTGACGTGCGTATTTCTACATTTCCCTGTTTGTATGGCGAAAAAATGGTTATTCGTATTTTGGATCGTATGGCTCAAACAATTAGTCTTGACAGTCTTGGCTTTGAACCAGCTATGTTGGATCTGTTTAAGCGGCTTATGCAACGGCATAGCGGTTTTTTTTTGGTTACCGGTCCTACCGGTTCAGGAAAGACAACAACGCTTTATGCAGCCCTTTCTTTTTTAAATAGCCCTGAAAAAAATATTGCCACGCTTGAGGATCCTGTTGAATATTCACTTGCAGGTATTAATCAAGCACAAATTAATGTGCCTGCAGGATTTACGTTTGAAAAAGGGATACGTTCTTTAGTGCGGCAAGATCCTGATATTATTATGGTGGGAGAAATTAGGGATAAAATTACTGCTCGTATTGCTGTTGAAGCAGCGCTGACAGGACATCTTGTATTAAGTACATTACATACGACCGATGCACCGAGCGCTATTATGCGGTTAATGGATATGGGTATTGAACCTTTTTTAATCAATGCGGCATTATCGGGTATTCTTGCGCAACGATTGGTGCATAAATTGTGTGTTGATTGCCGTCAAAAACGTGCAGCAACCCTTGAAGAACAACATCTTTTGCAATCACTTGGTATTGATACCACTATGATATATGAGTCACCAGGATGTGATTCATGTGATCATCTTGGGTATAAAGGGCGTGTGGGTATTTTTGAATTGCTTGAAATTACGCCTGAAATCCGTTCATTAATTATCACGTCTCCACAATTTGATGAAATATATAATCAATCTCTTGCCAATGGTATGAAAACATTGGCGTCTGACGGTGCGCATAAAGTTAAAGAAGGTATTATTTCTTTGGCTGATTATTCGCGAATTATTGTTTAATGACTTTATTTTTTATACATCATCATAAAATAATAGCTTAGTCTACATCAAAATCAGCAACAACCGGGTCTTTAGGCTTATATGTTGAATTATAATATCTGTTTGTTTTATCTTTCTCTTCTTCTTTTTCTATTGTTGAATTGTTTTTTTTATGATGGATATTGTGTTTATTAACAAATGAGCCATTTGTTTCGCGATCTTTAAGAATATTAAAGATATTTTGTTTATCATTTAATGTATAGGGGTTATCGTCTTGTTTATGTTTTAAAATATTCGTAGCAATTTGACGGAATTTGTAACCATTTTTTCCGTGTCCACAATTTTTGAATATGTCAAAGAAATAACCGTCTTCATCTGGGTCTGTGAGCGGGTCAAGAAAATAACCGTCTTTATTGGCGGGACGAAAGGAGTAGGATGATAGTTTTCTTATTATTTGATTTTCGATTAATAGTTGATCTATACCATACGCTTTTCCTATACGATAGGACTTATTTAGGAATAGAGTTACAGGGACAATCCGAGTGTATCTTGCTTTAAATTGAAATAATTCCTTTTGAGTGTCAAATTCATCATTGAAATCGGAAAAGACATTTGTTGTTTTTGGATCGTTTATACATTTAATTTGAACTGGATGGTTGTATAGCTTAAGTTCAATAACATCATTTGTTTTTTTACTGTGTAAATATGCTACCGGAAGCATGAAAAAATCTAAAGTTATTGGTTTATTTTTGTGGTTTGGTAGTATCAGTTTTTTATTATTTAAATCGGTTATAGTAAGAACAATGAGGGGGTCATTTAAATATGCAGGAATTCCCATCTTTTTTAGTGCTTTGTGATTCAGTGTGCTGCTATAAAAAATTTTATGTTTTGCATCTATATATGCTTTTGCTTTGATTGGTTCTTCTTGTGTTATTACTGCTAAAGATGTGTTTTTATTGGAATTAAGGCTGTAATTATGGATGATATTATTGGTCTTTTCAAATTTTTTTGATGGAGTTATTTCCATGCTATTTGTTGTAAGTATAGTCGTCAAAATTGACGGAAAGAGTAGAAGGAGAGCTTTTTTTAGGGTTATGGTCATAAAAAGTCCGTTGGTTAATTAAATAAACTAATAATTGTATTTATTATATATAGTAACAAATATTGATATATAAGTAAATGGCATATTGTTTAATTCTATAAGAAAATATAAAGCAACATAAAAAACAATGGCGGGGTATTATTTCTTGGGCTGATCACGCGCGAATCATTCTGTAGAATCTTGCGATAAGTAATACGTTTTTGCAATTCTTACAATAAAAATCTGTTTATATCACAAGAGGGGGAGAAAAAGATGGTGAGGTATTACAGAATTGTATTGTTAGGGTTATACACGTCAATATTGTTTGGCATGGAAGACAAACATTGCCAGTTGGATTTCTGTCCAACGCGTAAGGGATATTATCAAAGCGTGGTCAATAATCGTAATAAGCCAACAGTAGTATGCTGTTTCTGTGACTTAGAAATGTTGAAAGCTAATTATATTCTTGCCGAAGATACTCAGTGTGGCGTGAGAACAATGATGAATAAAAGTCCGTATCCTGATTTTGATCAAGCGATACATCTGCTTATTATGCCTATTGCTCATAAAGAGCTTCCGAGTGATTTTGGACACAAAGATTTTGTAGGGCATAGTGAAGCATTGTGGACTTTGAGTGCAAAGTTATATGCAGATGCTTATTCACAAGAATATTTTACCAGTTGGGGTAAAATGGCAGGGCAAACGGTGCCGCATTGGCATAGTCATTTTAAAAATTATATAATGCCACCACTTTCGATGCCAGAAAGAATGAAATCTTATGAAAAATTTTCCATAAAAAATGTGGAAGATGCTTTTAAAATAACAAAAAAGTTATTAGAAACGACGGAGTTTGATTTAAAAGAAACTTCAGAAGTAGTGTATGATTTTACCTGTCCTTGTTGTTTAGCGAACAACGTACACAAAGATGAAGAAAATTTTGTTATTGCACGTTTTAAGCATAATTATATTTGTTTGGCACATTATCCTCGTTATCCCGGAGAAGTTATCATTATTCCCAACAGGCATGTTGCAGCCATTAAAGATTTATCATCTGATGAATTACAAGAGAATATGGCACTTGCCATGGCATTATTTCCGCGAATGAAGGAATATGCTCATGCACACATTCGTGATTGTGATGGTGGTAATATATACACTAAGAGTATGGGCGGTAAAGCATCTCTTGAACAACAAACAAATCATCATGTATACACAATGGTAATTCCGCGCACAACGATTACGCTTATTCCCAGTGCAATGGATGGTAATTCTCTTAAATTGGATTTTGATCCCAATCATTTATGTGCGTATTTAAAAGAAAAAATTAATGAGATTAAAGAGATACTTATTGAGGAGGGTTACTAATGAACAAATTTTTACTCATTGTTTGTGTTGCATTTACATACATTGGCTATAATGTTGCACAAATAACTAAAGTTATTGTTCCCATGGCTGGTTTGGGAACGCGTCTTTTGCCGCTTACCAAAGCTGGTTCAAAGAGCATGGTTGCATTGATTGATAGGCCAGCGTTGCATCATGTGGTTGATGAAGCATTGCAATCAGATATTACCGAATTTTGTTTTATTATTAATGCAGATGAGCGGCATGCAATACAACATTATTTTTCTCCTGATTATGCATTAGATGCCATTTTGGCAGCAAGAAAAAAAGAATATTTTCTTCAATCGCTGAATGATATCATTCAGCGTGCTACTTTTACGTATATTGCACAGCCAGAACCACTTGGATTAGGGCATGCAGTATTAATGGGAGAGCCATTTATAAAACCAGGTGAATTTTTTGGTGTTATGTTGCCCGATAATATTATTGAAAGTGATGATCCGCATATGGCGCGTTTGATTGCTATTGCACAACAACATAACGCGAGCGTTATTACGGTGGAGGAAATCACGAGTAAACAAGCATCACAATATGCTATTGTTACGCCAAAAGAATTTTTAAGTGATGATCTTTGTGAAATTGTAGATATTGTAGAAAAGCCACAATCATGGGATACGCCGATGTGTTTAGCACAAATGGGGCGCCATGTTTTTTCGTATGATATTTTTGAAGCATTAAAAGAAATTAAGCCCGGTGTTGGTGGTGAATTCCAATTAACAGATGCAGTGAGGCACATGCTTAAAAATGGTAAGCGTGTGTTTGCATATAAGTTGCAGGGAAAACGGTATGATATTGGTAATGTACGTGGGTTGCTTGAAGCAACAGTATCGTTAGCGCTTCATAATCCGGTGTATAGAGATATGGTACTTTCTATTGTTAAGTGAGAAAGATTTTATCCGTTTATCGCACGTTTATTAATAAACGTGACCGGATTTTGACCTTTAAGTTCATTTTTTAAAAGAAGATTTCTGAATGCATCTCGTGAACAACCATTTTCGCCGTGGGCATGAGATTCATCTATTATTGCTACTCCTATGGTTATGTCTATAATATATAAGTCCGTCGGTTCGTTCCATGAGAATGGCTTTTCGAGAATGTTTTTGTTTTCTAGTTCTGTATTAGTTGCGTTAGTTTGTGTAATGCATTGTGTAATAATTTTTTGTTCAAGGCACTCTGCATTTAACGCAGTATAATTGCTGTTTTGTTGCTGTAGAAGTTCTAAGAATTTTATATTTCTTATAGTTTTTGCACCAAGCATGGTAAAGCTTACTTGAGGTGCATGGTAAAATTGTTCCATAAGTTTTTCAAGCATTTCATATTCATCAAACGTTAAAGCTGTTTGACAGCAATTAAAGAGATTAAGCTGTATAGCAGGAGACATAAGAATATGAACGGGTATGAGGGCTGGCAATAGAAGAGGTTTGGTATTTTGTGTACACTTTCTAATTCTGTCAGCTATGGCGCGAAATTGTTGCCATGCTTCTTGATTTTGTAATGTTATTATATAACCACAACGCTCGGCGAGTCTTTGTTGTTCTTTATTAATTTCTGCATCTATCAGATTATTTATTTCTTTTTTGATAACGGGTGGTGTCTGCAATGTCCAATTGGTATATATTTGTTTGTCATTGTCATGTGCTTTGGGGTTTGGGATAAAAACATCAATTGGTACAAGAGGCCATTGTTGTTCCACTTGGATATTAGCTTTTTTGAGCGCCTTGATACAGCCTGTGCTTCCATATCCTATCAAGGCATTTTTTTTGAGTGTTATTATTCCGTTGAGGGGGGTTGCTTGATATTTGTAATGTCTTAAAGGATATTTGATAACATCGATCAAACGAGGGATTTGTTTTGTTTCCATGCTTTGTATTGTCAGAGTGGCTATTAAAGTTGGCAAGACGAGAATTATGAGAGTTTTTTTGGTGATCGCTGTTGTCATTTGAAAATCCCTTTGACCGTTTTATGAGGCAATTATCTTTCAGAGTTATTTTGTATTGATTTTGGTTTTGGCCCTGCTCCACGTAGTCCATGTTCAATTGCACCAGTAACAGGGTTTATTGCAATTATTTCTTTAGCTATGAGTTCCTGGATATCTCCATCATTCACCGCAAATACTGCTGGGGTGCGCTCACCTCTTTTTCTCAGTTCTTTCAGTTGTTCGGGTGTGCCCTGGAAAGACATCTTCATGCCGTAGACATCGATGGGATCGCCCCATTGTAAGTGTGTAAGTTTGGTAACAGGAACGGCCATTTTAACTGGTTGAGAGGATTTGGAAAATTCTTCCATATACATAGTGCGTGGGTTTATGCCTTGTTGTATGAGTGTTTCTATTATTTGAGGAGCTGTTTCTACCACTGCTTGATACATATCTTCTATTTCTTCTCGAGATAATTGCATGTTCACATTGCCTACCATCATGACGTATTCCGCGTAGGGTGCAATTTCCAGATCCATGTTTTTCATTGCTTCTACTCTTGTGCGGCCGACATATCCAGAGCTGAGATAATCAGGATCAAATTTAAGAACACCAGAGATTATTGTATTCTGTGGTGTAATTTCCATGCCAATTATTGTTGAAGTAGCCATCAATAGTGGCATGACAAGGGCAGCGAGAGCTTTTTTTATGGTTATTGTCATTAAAAGTCCTTTAATATAAAAAACAACAATTGTATTTATATTAAATTATAACAAGTATCGCTATTTTAGTCAAAACAAGAGCTATTAATCCTATAAGAAAGCATTAAATTATTATCGAAGCATGCTTCTTTTAATGTGCTCCAGTTATTGCTATACTGATCATATGGAAAAAAGTGCACTTCTTTTAATTAACAAGCTTTCTGTTTCAGTTTTAGATAAACCAGTACTTTATGATATTGATTTATGTATCAATACAGGGTTGATCCATGCTATCATGGGCCCTAATGGATCAGGCAAAAGTACTCTTGCGTATGCACTTATGGGTCACCCCAATTATAGAGTAACATCAGGGTCAGTATTGTTGAATGGTACAGATCTTAATTTTTTGTCAGTGCATGAGCGAGCAAAAAATGGTTTATTTCTCGCATTTCAACATCCGTGTGAAATTCCAGGAGTGTCTGTTGCGTCATTTTTAAAAGAAGCGTATATAGCGGTTACTGGTCAGCATATTTCTGCAGCAGACTTTCAGGTGCTATTGCGTGAACGATGTGCGCAGCTTGGGATTGATCCCGCATTTATGGCGCGCAGTCTTAATGACGGCTTTTCTGGTGGAGAAAAAAAGCGGCTTGAACTTTTACAATTATTAATACTGCAGCCAAAGCTCGTTATTCTTGATGAAATTGATTCTGGCCTTGATATTGATTCCCTCAAAATTGTTGCCGATGGTATTGCACTTGCACGTAAAGAAAATCCTGCGATGAGCATTATTCTGATTACTCATTATCAACGTATTTTGAATTACATTATGCCTGATTATGTTCATGTTTTGTGTGATGGGCGTATTGTGGCATCAGGTGACGGTGCTGTTGCTTATGTGTTAGAAGCTAAGGGGTATGATGCATGGAAAAAGCAGTAGCATTTAATTATGTGTTTAGGTCAGATAAAGGCTTAAATAGAAAAATAGTTATCGAAATTTCTGAAAAAAAAAATGAACCTGGGTGGATGACAGATTTTCGTCTTAAGGCATTGGAAATTTTTGAAAGTAAGCCAATGCCAACATGGGGTGCGGACTTAACAGATTTGGATCCTAACGATATTTATTATTACATCAAGCCGATTGAAGCTCAGCATACGCAATGGTCTGATGTTCCTGAAAAAATTAAAACAACCTTTGAAAAATTAGGTATTCCCCAAGCAGAACAAAAGTTTTTGGCCGGTGTTGGCGCTCAGTTTGATTCAGAAGTTATTTATAAAAATTTAAAAAAACGGTGGTCTGATCAAGGAGTTATCTTTTCTGATATGAGTACTGCTTTACGCGATCATGAAGCAATTGTTAAAAAATACTTTTCAACCGTGATTCCCGCGCATGATAATAAATTTGCAGCACTTAATTCAGCGGTATGGAGTGGTGGCAGTTTTGTGTATGTGCCAGCAGGTGTGCGTATTGATATGCCACTGCAAGCATATTTCCGTATTGATTCATCGCAAATGGGGCAATTTGAGCGGACATTGATTATTGCTGAGCCAGGCAGTTTTGTTGAGTATGTTGAAGGGTGCAGTGCACCTATCTATAAAAAAAATTCTTTGCATAGCGCGGTAGTTGAGCTTGTTGCATTACCAGAATCGCATATTAGATATACGACCATTCAAAATTGGTCGAATAACGTGTACAATTTAGTGACTAAAAGAGCAGTAGCACATAACAACGCGCGTGTTGAATGGGTTGATGGTAATTTTGGTAGCAAAGTTACGATGAAATATCCGTGCATTGTGCTGAAAGAACCAGGAGCAAAGGGATCAATAATATCACTTGCCGTCGCCGGTAATGGTCAGCATCAAGATTCTGGTGGCAAAATTATACATTTAGCGCCGCATACAACATCCAATATTATTGCTAAATCAATCAGTAAAGATGGTGGGCGTTCAAGTTACCGTGGTTTATTAAAAGTTATTAAAGGCGCGCATAGCGTGCGGTCAAAAGTGCAGTGTGATGCGCTTATTTTTGATGATATATCGCGCACTGATACCTATCCCACGATTGATATTCGTGAAGATCATGTTGATATTGGGCATGAGGCATCAATTAGCAAAGTGAGTGAAGAGCAACTTTTTTATTTGCAATCACGAGGATTAAGTGAACAAGCGGCACGAGCGCTGATTGTTAATGGTTTTATTGACGCATTTGTGAGCTTATTACCTATGGAATATGCGGTAGAAATTAATCGCCTCATTGCAATGGAAATGGAAGACTCAATTGGATAACACAAGATATGAAGTTACCGTTGCCGAAAATGAGCAGCTGAATTATCCGCTTTTGATTGATGGTAACACCAGTGATGGCGCGCAGCATTATTGTTTTTATCTTGAGTGTAATGCGGTTCTTGTTGTTGAGCTATTGGTGATGCGCAGCGATGTCCATCTTACCATTGAATGTATTTTGCGTGGTCAAGGAGCTGATGCTCGTATTATTGGTGCATATGGTTTGCATACATCAAACAAAGTGCAGATATATACACGCCAACATCATCAGGCTGCCCATACACGCAGTACATTGATGATGAAAGGTGTTGTGTATGACAGTGCTCAGGCTTATTACCATGGTACTATTCGTGTGGAAAAAGATGCGTATGGATCTGATGCATCACAAGAAAACAAAAATATGCTCATGAGTAATAGTGCTCGTGCAGTATCTGAGCCATGCTTGGAAGTGTTGACCAATGATGTGCGGTGTTTTCATGGCAGTGCAAGTGGCAGGTGTGATGCAGAGCAGTTGTTTTATTGTGCTACTCGTGGTATTGATGAAAAAAAAGCACGGCAACTTTTATTGCGGGCATTCTTTGCTGAGTTGTTTGTGAGTGAGACTTTGAATGATAAATTATCGGTATTGATTGAGTAAAGTATGAATAATTTTAAAAAATTACGCGCAGATTTTCCCATTTTAACGCAAAAAATTAATGGATACCCATTAGTTGCGTGTGACAATGCATCAACAACGCATAAGCCACAGCACGTAATTGATGCAGTAACGCAGTTTTATACAACAACGAATGCTAATATTTATCGTGGCATTCATTTATTTGCAGAGCAGGCAACCGAAAGATATGAAGATGCACGTAAAAAAGTTGCCAATTTCATTGGCGCATTACCTGAAGAAATTATTTTTACGCGTGGTTGTACATCAGGGATTAATTTTGTTGCTGCAACATGGGGTGATGCTTTTATAAACAGTGGCGATGAAATTGTTATGACTGAACTTGAACACCATTCAAATTTATTACCATGGCAACGGCTTGCACAGAAAAAAGGTGCGGTATTAAAATTTATTCCTGTTTTACCTCAGGGAACACTTGATCTTTCTCAACTTGATTCTCTTATTACCAACAAAACAAAGATGGTTTCAGTAATTCATGTTTCTAATGCAGTAGGCACACATGTTGATGTGAGTACAATTATTGCACGTGCACGCACCGTTGGTGCTCGCGTATTAATTGATGCTGCGCAATCAGTACCGCATCAAAAAATTAATGTGCGTGCGTTAGATTGTGATTTTTTGGTTTTTTCAGGACATAAATTATTGGCGCCTACGGGAATTGGTGTTCTTTATATTAAAAAAGAACTTCATAATGAAGTTCCGCCGTATGAAGTTGGTGGTGGCATGGTTACCAATGTTGATTGTATGGATGCAACATGGGCGCCTGCACCACAAAAGTTTGAAGCAGGTACGCCGCCAATAGCACAAGCAATTGGTTTAGGTGCCGCAATTGATTATATGCAGGCTCATATAGATTTTGAACAACTTGCTCAGTATGAAGCGCAGTTATGCGCACGATTAATTGAAGGGTTATCTGGTATGCCGCATGTGCAACTTCTTGGTCCGTTATCAGAACTCAAACAAAATGGCCACATGGTAAGTTTTTTGGTTAATGGCTTCCATAGTCATGATGTAGCTGCCTTTTTAAATTCTAGAGGCATTACTGTTCGTGCGGGGCATCATTGCGCACAACCCTTTGCTAAAAAACTGGGGTATGATGCTTCGGTGCGCGTCAGCTTTTATTTCTATAACACTCTTGAAGATGTTGATACTATTCTTGCTGCTATGAATGAATTATTAACTTAAATTACACAAGTCTTTCATTTGAATTTTTCCTGTGCGCTCGCCCTGAGTTTTTTTGCTTGCAAAAAAGTATCGAAGGGTGGTCTTAAATTTTAATACCACATCTTCGTAATTTACTCGTTACATTCGATATTTTATCATAGACAATTCCATCCATTCCCAATTCTTTTGCTGCTGCAATGGTAGCTTCAAGATCGTCGATAATAATGCAATTATGAGGATCAAGATTATAAGTATTGGTAAGATGGTTGAACATGCTTGTTGCTGGCTTAACTTTTTTAATGCGTGATGAAATAAC